>ENA-OYXV01001177-OYXV01001177.1-human-gut-metagenome-genome-assembly--contig:-NODE-1177-length-14920-cov-7.855970_pt1 | contig 14920 bp, 22 predicted proteins | sample MGYA00244846_ERZ653424 | MGnify/ENA primary metagenome ERZ653424 (study PRJEB26926, sample SAMN06165108) | human gut metagenome | biome: ENVO:00009003; feature: ENVO:2100002; material: ENVO:00002003...
GATCGTCGGCAGCGTCAGATGTGTATAAGAGACAGTCCATGCACAGAGGCGTGAATGGCATTGGTGAAGAGAGTTGAAAGTGGAGGTGAGGGACTCTCACTGCCTCCCAATGCGCCATAGAAAAGGTGAAGAGAGAAAACGAAAGAAAGCAAAGTGTGCGAGTGTGTGTCTCTTCATGGTGTCTCTCATGGCTCACTTTTGTGGAAGACGACACCACAAAGCATATCCCCCTCTGTCAGTGCAAATTGAAGCAGTGGCTTGAGGAACACACCAGAAAACACACAAGAAAGGTGGCAAGTGGTTGACAGGGCCAGGGCAGTGCAGGAACGCCATCACCACACACACAGGCAGTGGTGGATGGGAGGCATGGTGTGCCCCATATGAGGGGCACAGATGCCAACACCAATGCATCAACAGCCACAAAGAGAGCGTGAATGCCACTTGACAATGCCACACACACACACACCAAAAAGGGGTGTGTGATAGAAAAGCAAAGGGGTGATGGAATGGATGGTGACACACACTTGGCTGATGAGGTGACACACACAAATGGTGTGGCAAAGTGAAGTGACCATGCAAGTGTTGATGCACACAACAGTCTCAACACATTGGCCACACCACACCACTTTGCCATCCATGTGTGTGTGTGGAGGTGGCACCACGCGTGTGTGGTGTCACAATGGTGGTTGCACACCAATCAGTGGATGAACCAAGCAACTGTTTTGCAGTGCCACCAATCACAGTCACAGTCGTGTGTGTGTGGCAAAAGTGGTGTTGAAGTGGCAATGGTTGCCATGCCACACACACCATGATGCATGTGATGAGCCACCAATCCCAACAACACACTCAAGTGTGTGTGTGTGCAGATGGTGGACATGGAAGTGGTGGTTGTGTTGGTGATGGCAATGGAATGTGATGGCGCCTTCATGGTCACCATCACCACTCTTGTCTCTTGCCACTCACACTCACACTCACACACAGTGAAGAGGGAGATGGAAAGAGGGACAGTGGTGGATTCACACCACCTCACAACACCATCAAGTGGTGGTTGGTTGGAGTGGCTGGTGTGCAAGCAAAGTGGATGATGAGTGCCAAAAAGGGGGGACACCACACACAAAGTGGATGAACCACTCAACACAAAACACCACACTGCCAAACCAGTCTCCTTTCTACCACTCACCAATCCCATGCCCTCAAACACCCATCCATGTGCCATCAGCCCCCACACTGGCCTCATCAAATGCCACCACCACTCCTTCAACCAACAACAACAACAAGAAGGAAGAAGGACTGATGGTGGCACAAAAGAACAAGTGGACACCACCACAAAAGCAAGGCAACACAATGGGCACTTGCATGGCTGGCTTGGTGTAGAGCCAAGTGCCACCACTCATGGTCACCACAACCAACACCACCACACAAGCACAGCCAAAGCGTGTGGTTCACCACCAACACCAACACAACCACACAACAGCCACCAACCATGGTCACCACACTCAACCACAACCATGGTGTGGTCTTCCTGTCTTGTGTGTGTGAGCCAGATGGCCAGTGATTGGCTTCATGGCCACACTCTTGCCACCTCCAACAACACACCACCAATGCCCCATCCACTGAGAGAGAGAGGCGTGGATGGAGCAAGAAAGACAGTGGAGGGGTGAGGGAGTGGTGATTGAGTGGAAATGGTTGGCCAAAACAAGTGAGTCACAAGCACCACAACAAACACACCACTCATCCAACAGTCACCAAGTCATCCATGCAAAGCCACAAGCGTGCTACACCACAACCAAGTCCCACTCATCAGCCACACACACACCAAGTGGCGGCAAGCAAGAAGACAGGGGTGGCACAAGGCCAGCGTGCCACAACAAAGTGAAGCACCAACAACCATGGTCTTTTGCCATCACACACACAGCCAGTGCAACCATCAAGCCAGCCAGTCCAAAAGGCACTTGGTGTTGGTGTTTGTGGCAAGGCTCATGCCACTCACACACACACCACAAGGGCGTGGTGAGCCATGGCTGATGACACGTGGTGTTCACCATGGCTCAAGCCACTCACACACACAAGTGGCCAACACACCAGCCACAGTGCAACACGCTCTGGTGCATGCCATGGTGTCCATCAACCATGCCACACACACACACCAAAGGAAGAGGACCATGGATTGATGGCCAAAGTGGCATCCACAACATGCCACCACTACGAGAGAGAGAGAGAGACTGGATGGTGGACAGTGGACTTGTGAGCGTGGACAAGCCACTTGCAACACAACAGGGCAAAAGGAGGCACCACTCAAGCCATGCAGCCATCACTCAAGCCTACACCAACAACCACCACACCATCACACTCACCACACAAGCGTGGTCATGGTCACTCACTGCCTGCTCGCACTCACTCACATACACGAGGGCCAAGGCAGGACAAGGAGCACACCACCACCAAGCCAATGGTGTGGATGGCTTGCACAGTGACCATGGTGTGGCACAAGCGTGGTTGTGGTGTGGTGTTGCCATCAAGCCTTGTGCAACACGTGGTGGCACCCACGCCATCCAAGTGGCCACGTGCTCACCACACTGCCCTACAACCACCACAACACCCGTGCTTTCTGGTGTCAACACACGTGCCACAACCAGTCCACACCCATCCCCACGTGTGTGTGTGTGACTGTGGCACTGAGCCATCCACCATGCCCACAAGTGTGGTCATCAACCACTGTGCGCCCTGCCAGTCCACCACCTGGTCCTTCATCCACCACCAATCACCACCAGCAGCAGCAGCACAAGAGCAAGAGAGTGTGGTGACACAGATGGATGAGGGCATGGAGGCACACACGACACACAGTGTGGTGGAAAGCAACACAGCCAACCAACACACAAGCACTCACACAAGTGGCCACACCAACACAAGCCAACCACCAATCCACCACACACACAGGGTGGATGGCAAAGGGCTTGATTGCACGCACTTGTGAAGAAAGCGAGAAGACCACGCCATGCAAGTGAGTGGTTGGTGGTTGGGCATGGCCATGTGGCACGTGTTTCCATGCACACACACACCAAAGAGTGGTGGTGTGGCGATGGGCAAAGCCACAGTGGTTGTGGCTGTGTGTGTGGACGATGTGATGGGATGTGCATGCCATCCACACACACCACACACAGGACGTGAGAGCAGCCACAAAGGCACATGCCATCCACACCATGTGTGTGTGTGAGGCAGAAGAGTGGGCAGTGGATGAGCACAGTGGCCTTGTGGTGTGTGGTGGTGGTTGGAGAAGAGGGATGGCGTGGTGGTTGGTGGTGGCAAAAGCACAGAAAGGGGTGAGTGTGGATGGTGGATGAAGCGTGGGATGGTGTGAGCCATCAACACAGTGGTCAACAAGCGTGTGAGTGGCGTGCTTCACCACCACTGTGGTGCTTGGTGCTGTCCATCCCCACAACACACACACCACACACGGGATGGATGGCATGGTGGTGGTGATGAGCACATGAGGGGCGTGTGAGTGCATGCTTGAGAGAGAGAGAAAAGGGGTTGGTGGACAAGAAGCGAAGAAGACAAGAGAGCGAAAGGGCAAGACCAGCGTGGTGGTGGTGGCTCACGAAAAGCCACAGCCAGTGGTGTGCTTGGCCTTGGTCTGTCTCCTGTGTGGTGTGTGTGTGGCATCAGTTGTGTGTGTGAGTGGACGGCGTGGTGAGCGATGGCAAGCACCATTGTGGCAGTGTGGCTGATGCCGTGTGTGTGTGCCATGTGGTGTGTGTGTGAATGGGGGGATGGAGTGGGTGGTGGTGGGTGTGGCATGGTGTGGTCAACACACAGCACGCCTTGGTGTGTGTGGTGGTGCATGTGGCGTGTGTGTGTGGCAGTGGTGCATGCACCAAGTCCCGTGTGTGTGTGAGGGCGGTGGTGGCACAAGAGCGTTGGTGGTGGTGGGAAGGGAAGGCGAGTGTGATGGTGGCGTGGGAGGCACACACAGGGCACACGCGCACCACCAAGCACCACCATGGCCCACACCACCAGTCCCGCTGTGTGTGTGTGTGTGATGGTGGGGCACAAGGGGCGTGGTGGTGGTGACCACACCAGCAACCACCCATGCATGGGCCACGCCTGTGCGTCCCGTGTGTGTGTGTGTGTGGCGGATGAGAGCAGGTGGATGAGCACACGCACACCCAGTGGTGGTGGTGTGTGGAGGGCGTGTGGGCAGTCAGCCAACCAGTGTGTGTGTGTGTGAGTGGATGGGAGGAGCCACACAAAGCACGCCATGTGTGTGTGAGTGAAGTGAGGCGTGGCATTTGTGAGAGTGTGGCAGGTGTGGCATGGCGAGTGAGAGGAGAGAGAGGGCACATGGGACGACAGCGTGGGTGGTGGGTGTGGTGGCCACGGCGCTCACTCACACACACACACCAGCGTGGGTGGCACCACAGTGGGCGGGTGTGCGTGGTGCCACCACTCACTCACACACACACAGCGGACAGGGCGGGGCAGCGCACACAGTGGTGGTGGTTGGTGGGAAAGGCGCACAGTGGTGGTGGCAGCCACACCACACACACAGCCACCACCACCACGTGCCCATCACCCCGTGTGTGTGTGTGTGTGAATCGGGAGTGGACAGCACCAGCACAGCCAGTGAGTGGACCAAGTGGCCACACACGCCACAACACCCACGCTGCCACCACCACATCCACCACCAGCAGCAGCAGCAGCAAGAGGAGGAGTGGTGTGGTGTGGGGCACAAGGAGTGGGTGGACGTGTGAGTGGCGAGCCAGGCGCGGCCACAGCCAACACCGTGGGCACACACACACACACCAGGCACCAAAGTGCACCAGCCACCACGCGTGTGTGTGTGTGTGAGTGGCGTGGTGGTGTGGCTTGGCTGTGTGTGAGTGAGTGGCAAAAGGAGTGGGCACATGGACAAGAAGAAGACAGGGACTGGGACTGGGTGGTGAAGCGTGGTGGGTGGGTGGTGAAGGACTGAAAGCACAAGCACTGGTGGCACCTAAACAAGCGTGGCGTGGCAACCAACACCACCACCAACCATGCCCACCAAGCCACCACACAACACACAACACACACAGCAGAAAAGCGAGGGACAAGCCACAAAGCACAATGGTGGTGTGTGGTTGGTGAAGCCCTCACTTGCCTTTCCATCCACCTTACAACAACAACAAGAAGAGGAAGAGGAAGAGGAAAGGACAGAGGGGTGGGTTCGAGGGACAGGAAGAAAGGAGGCGGGACCAAGACCAGCGGGTGTTGGTGGTGGTGGCGTGATGGCCACTGGTGGCACCACACTCACGAACTCACTGAAAAGACGGAAGCACTGTGCCCATCCACCATCACCAACACACACACACACAGACAGGAAAAGGACAGGGACAAGGAAAAAGACAGGACAAGACAAAGGACAAGGAGTGGTAGGTGGGTGTGGTTGTGTATGAAAAGAAGGAGAAAGCAAGTTGGGTGGTGGGTGACCACAAGCCACAAAAGCACACAAGGCAAGGCCAAGCAGCCATCACTCACCCCTTTTCTTTCATCCACACCCCCTTTTCCCCTCCCTTTTTCCCCCTTTTTCTTTCTATTCCTTCTCCCCTTTACATAATGGACTATACCCTTTAAAACTAAAAAACACTCTCAACTCCTTTTCCCTTTTCTCTCTCTCAAAAAAACACACACAAAAAAGAAAAACAAAATGAAAGAACAATAGGATAATCTCAGTGCATCGTTATTCCTAGATAACTCTCCCACTTACAATCCCCTGTCCCACACACCAGTCGTCTTCTGGCTATCTGCCTACATATTCCTTTTCTCCAATCACTAAAACTCTTTCTAATCCACACAGCTATTGCCATACAAATTATCCACAAGTCTTTCCATTCACAGCCATTACCATTCTCACTAAACAGTCTTTTCCATCAGCTGCTAAAACCAAAATACATAGATAGACAAGCACAACTAAGTTGCACTCACAACTAGGCCACACCACAACATCACTGCTGCAACACAACCCACAAATCATCAACTTGTCACAAGCAGAGATTCTGGCTTAAGAGGCTTTCAGCCATTATCTCTCATATGGTAGCATCCCATCACTTGCTGTCCAGCAACACGGTCACGCCATTGATATGATTCTACGGTTCCTCTCGTACTTGGTTGAATTACTCTGATGATGATTTCCCATGATTAACTTATCAGGAGGGTAAAACTAACCTGTCTCACGACGGTCTAAACCCAGCTCACGTTCCCTGTTAGCGGGTGAACAATCCGACACTTTGAGAATTCTGCTTCTCAATGATAGGAAGAGCCGACATCGAAGGATCAAAAAGCTGCGTCGCTATGAACGCTTGGCAGCCACAAGCCAGTTATCCCTGTGGTAACTTTTCTGACACCCCAAGCTTTATATTCTAAAGACAAACCCATCACTGTGCACTAGTACAACCACACAGTGAGTCATTAGGGATCGCTAGGCCACGCTTTCACCGTTCCGATTCTTACTGAAAACCTTGAAATTCAAAGTAGCTTTTACCCTTATATTCCACTCGAGATTTCTGTTCTCCTTGAGCTACTCTTTGGACACCTGCGTTCTTATGTAACAGATGTGCCGCCCCAGCCAAACTCCCTATCTAACTTCCTTCGCTATTTCGTCACCACCACACAACACCCATTGCTGAATGCCACACAGTGTACAAAATCACCGCACTCATGGGATACACGAGAACGCCCATGCAACCACTAACAGCCACACAAACCATTCTCATCCCACTCCACGCTTAAATAACTAAGTAAAACAACTTCTCCAATAGTGGTATTTCACAGCCGCTGAACACACAACATCCATCACTGAAAGCCACACATCCAACTCCCACTTATTCTACACTTGGAGAGTCATATGACAAAGTCAGACTAGAGTCAAGCTCAACAGGGTCTTCTTTCCCCGCTGATGTTGCCAAGCCCGTTCCCTTGGCTGTGGTTTCGCTAGATAGTACATAGGGACAGTGGGATTTTGGTTCATCCATTCATGCGCGTCACTAATTAGATGACGAGGCATTTGGCTACCTTAAGAGAGTCATAGTTACTCCCGCCGTTAACCCGTGCTTCCTTAAATCTCTTCACTTTGACATTCTCAGCACTGGGCAGAATTCACATTGTGTCTACACGCTTGTCTACACCATCACAATGCTTTGTTTTTATTATACAGTCCAAATCCCCTTCTTTCTATCAGTTCCAAACTTTTCCTGTGTCTGTGTTCTGTGCCAAATATGACACAAAGAAGCACAACCACCACAGCCGAATCACCAGCCACAACAGCCACACCTAAACACAACACACACTCACAAATTTGGAGCCATACCTTCTTGCAAACTTACGGTACTAATTTGCCGACTTCCCTTACCTACTTTCTTCTATTCCACCAAAGGCTTCTAACCTCGGAGACCTGTTGCGGTCTTCGGTACGGTCTTGCTTCTTTATCCACCACCAGTGTCACTCACGCACCACAAAAGCACACAAGCCACCAGCTCTGCTCCTCCCGCTTTTCACGTCGCAATCACAACCATTCTTCCACCACTACCATGGCAATGTCACCACTGCCTGACCACCATGCTATTCTCCACTTCCTGCCACTGCTCCAATCCATTCACTTTCTTGGCACTCCCTCTATGTCGTCCTTCACTTCCATCACAAAAGCAACAAAAGTGAAAGCACAAACAAATCGTGGATTATTAACAAAAGATAACTTTTACGGAAATGGTGACTGCTGTCGCGGAATTCCCTCATGTTGCCATCCATCACCAGGCCACACCACATCCAACACCAACAACCACCACACATCACTGCACAGCACCTGCCAGCATCACACATCGTGTCACCCAAATACGAACCCAAGGTATGTCATTCTTAACACATTTCCCTTTCAGAGTCCAGCATCACCTACAAAAAGGCCACTGCTATTCCCACGGGTTGCCCCTACTCTTCAGCACCGACTAACTCTTGGCTGCTTGCCATTCCCTTGAAACCCTTCTCCACTTTGGTCCTCAAGCGTCTCACTCGAGTAATTGCTACTACCACCAAGATCTGCACCACAGGTTGTTCCACACTGGGTCTTCCCACACAGCTTCCACACTCCCCATGCGCTTCCTCCTACTTATCACAACTATCCATCGCTCAAAACACAAAAAGCATCGTCGTCATGATAGAAAAGTATTGGGCACAATTGATGATAGGCACTGAAGCGTCATCCATTTTCGGGACTCATCAATTCGGCAGGTAAGTTGTTACACACTTCTTGGCGGGTCATCCAACTTCCGTGGCCACCGTCCTGCTGTCTCCATCAATCAACTCCCTTTCTGGCGTCCTTGTGTGCCCCACCTTTGACCCCTTAACTTCTCCTTTGGTTCATCCCACATCGCCTCTTCTGCTTACCAGATTAGGCCCACTAATCACTTGCTCTATTTCCCACCAGACCCATCCATTGTCTTAAGACCATGAGTCCAGCATTGTCTATACCACTTCTAAGTTTGAGAATAAGAAAAGAACCATTCTTGTCCCCTTGCTTGTGGCTGCATGCCCCCTAAAAAGAAAACACACAAAGACCACAACCTTCTAATCATTATCTTTACTTGATATAACTAACACCAAATGACTGCAATCCTGAGGGAAAATTCGGAGGGAACCAGCTACTAGATGGTTCGATGAGTCTTTCGCCCCTATACTCAGTTCCCACAAGCAATTTGCACGTTAGCACTGCTACGAACTTCCATCAGAGTTTCCCCTGACTTCTTTCTCTCCAAGTATAGTTCACCATCTTTCGGGTCCTCATCTATTCATTCCAATTTAGTCCCCATGTCTTTCCACAGGGTAAATCAATATTGCCTGTGCTCCTATAACTAAAAGCACTTTCATATTCACTAAATTCATCTTCATTCCAGATACACCAATGTCACAAACTCCTTATCTTCACAAATAAATGAGACTCCTTGGTCCGTGTTTCAAGACGGGTCAATTCACCATATCCTAACCATCACTGATACACCACAGCTACATTAACCAACAGCCATACTTCACCATCCACCACGTTGTGACACACAGTGACTATCTGCCATCAGTCCTTTCCACCACAGTCTATCCATCACAGCCACAAAGCAAACACTGTGCCACACACACTGCCATCACTGACACCATGCACCACAACACTTGCCAACTAGTCCTACAGTCAATTGCTTCCACCAACACAACTTCAGGCTCTTCCAACTCTTTTTCCAAAGTTCTTGCCAACTTTCCTTCACAGTACTTGTTTGCTATCGGCTTCTCACCTCTATTTAGCCTCCCATGGAATATACCACCACCTTTATATTGCACTCTCAAGCAATATGACTCCACAAGCTCCATGTCCACCCACTGTGTCCCACGTCCCAACTACTGGAGTATCACCATCTATCCTGTCCTTTTCCCCAAGCACTTCCCAGCACGTCCCACACAATGTCCCACAAAGCTACACCCACCACGAATCACCACCATGCCTAAACCACACAGCGGTCTCCTGTCTTTGGGCTCCTATCCTTTTCACTCGCCGTTACCAACGATATCATTCTTATTTTCTTTTCCTCTATTTATTAAGATGCTTCAATTCAATAGGTCTTTCTTATTCTTCTCAACCAGTCCTTTTGTCCGAACCCCTTCTTTCTTCTGTCCTTGTCTGTCCCTTTTCTTTCCCTTAAACTCCGATTCCTTTTGCCAACTGTGTCTTCCTTTCCTTTTCTCCTCGTAAACACAATCACAAATACACGAAATCAGTCACCACAAACAAACAACCACACTATGTCCCTTCTCCCTTTTCAAGCAATCACCACCTCACCACTCACCAAGTGTGCCATCCTAAACTAAAGTGACTTGCTCATTCCCTTTTCTCCTTTCCCATTCATCCCCTTTCTGTCCTTTGTCCCTTTTCCGAAAACTATTAAGCCACTGAAAAAAGAACACAAACACAAAAAGAATACACACTCTTACAAACACACCGTTGAGACAAATACGAGCAAGCACATAAGCTCACCCACAATCTGTGTTCAAACCCTCTGTCTTCTTGTTCGCTCTGCAATTCCACTCACTTATCACACTTTGCTATGTTCTTCCTCGCTGTGAGAACCAAGTCATCCATTGTATTGCCTACTTTCCTTTTCTTTCCACTTAAACACCTTTCCTTTTCTTGTCTTCCACATCACCAACTACCTTAACTGCCTTTCCTATACTATCCCATTTCCCCTAAACCCTAAAACTATACTACTTGCCAGTCCATCAAACCCTTAATGATCCATCCGCAGGTTCACCTACGGATACCTTGTTACGACTTCTCCTTCCTCTAGATATTAAGGTTCAAATACTTTCTGCTGTCCTGTGCATGAACCACAAAGCAACATCCACTATTTTCACCGCATTACCCAATCGGTAGGAGCGACGGGCGGTGTGTACAAAGGGCAGGGACGTAATCAGCACAACCTACTCACTTGCGCTTACTAGGAATTCCTTGTTCAAGACAAACAATTCCAATCATCTATCCCCACCTTGCTATCCTTTCCCATGTTTTCCTCCATCTCTCTATGTCGGTACTCCCTCTGTCCCTGTGCATGAAGCACAAGCACAAAAGCAAACCACACTCTGAATATAGCATTGTAGCGCGCGTGCGGCCCAGAGCATCCAAGGGCATCACAGACCTGTTATTGCCTCTACCTTCCTTCAATTCCTGTCCTATCAAAAGTCCTTCTAAGAAATCCACTGTCATCCTCTTGTGCTTGTCCTTGACCATCATCCACCACAACTCCGAAAAGCCACAGCAAACAAACAACCAAACACAACACACAAGTCCCATCACTGCCATCTACTTAGTAAGCCAAGGTCTCGTTCGTTATCGGAATTAACCAGACAATTCACACCACCAACTAAGAACGACCATGCACCACCACCTACCATATCATGAAAGAGCTCTCAATCTGTCAATCCCCTTGCTATCTGGCCCTGGTAAGTTTCCCCGTGTTGAGTCAAATTAAGCCGCACGCTCCACTCCTGGTGTGCCCTCCCGTCAATTCCTTTAAGTTTCTGCCTTGCGACCATACTCCCCCCGAAGCCCATCAACTTCTTGATTTCTCGCTAAAGTCCTGGAAGAGTCTATTCTGTCCACTCACACCAGCGTTAACTGGCATGTGCTTCTTTTCGATTGGTCAGCAGTCATGCCAACAACACACACCACAAAGGCATGCATCACCACCACAACCACTCACACACCACCATCCAATCCCTAGTCGGCATCGTTTATGGTTGAGACTACGACGGTATCTGATCGTCTTCGATCCCCCAACTTTCGTTCTTGATCTATGAAAACATCTTTGTGGAATGCTTTCGCTCTCGTCTATCTTTTCCTGGTCATTGAATTTCACCTCTCTCAGGAAAATATCTACCACCCCCTTTGTTCCTATTCTTTGTCTGTCTAACTGCTTCTGTCTCTCCGCCATGTCCTCGCTCACACCAAGGTCAGCCACTAAAGGCCTATTTCTCTGTCCTCGTTCCAATTGCCTGTCCGTGTGTGTCCCCACTCACTCTTTTCTTGACCACCACAACTTGACCTAAGCACACAAAGTGTCCCATCAGTCACCTAGTGCCACTCAAAAAACCATTTCCACAATCACAACCACCACAGATTTCTTGTCCCTTGCCATGTGCTCCACTATCACACGCCTCTTATACACCTCTATTATCCTATGCTAATATATCCATCATACAAAACTATCTACCTCTATCGTCCTATTTTGTTCAAAGTATTCCATCCAGTTCTTCCTTATCGTCCATCCAAGCACAATCTCCAAACTGAACCACCTGTCATGCACCAGTGTGTGTCTCTCTCACTACCCCAAAGGAGCCATGAAAAAGAATAACCACACACAAACACACAACCACAATATAAACTACGAGCGTTTTAATCGCAACAGCTTTAATATACACTCTTGGAGCTGGAATTACCGCGGCTGCTGGCACCAGACTTGCCCTCCAATTGCTACTCTATCATGTCTTTGTCTTGCTTTCATTCCAATTGCTCCCTCAGCTAAATGCCAAGAAAACATCAGTATTTGTCGTCACTACCTCGCCCTTTCGGCACTGAGTAATTTACGCGCCTGCTGCCTTCCTTGGAAGTGGTAGCCATTTCTCAGGCTCCCTCTCCGGAGTCAAACCCTAATTCCCCGTCACCCGTTATTAGCTTGGTAGGCCCCTATCCTACCATCAACTTGATAGGTCAGTCTTTTCTTTGGTCCATCGTCCTCAAAGGTCTCCCTTCAAGCATCTCACGACTCGCTGTCTGGCGTCCACAACACATCTACCCCAAAAGAGGCAAACATGATGCTTTCCCCTATTTATCCTTGTTCATTGCTCCTCACACGGATGTCTTGCCAAGTGGTCACAAGTCGTCCTCTTGCCAAAGTGTCACTCACATGTCCCCGTTGCCCTTGTCCTTGCTCCCAGCATCTTGCCTATACAGCACAACACTGGCACCACTGTGCTTTTCCTTTTGCTTCCTGGACTACTGAGCCACACACCCTTCAGCACACTCTCCCTTGTCACCACCCCTTCCAGCACATGTGTCACCACACCCTTTCAGGCTCAGCAAACCACACACACCAAAACCAGAGCTGATAAATGCTATTCCACCGGTGTCACCACCATGAAATATCTTCTTCTTGTATTAGCTCTACAATTCACAGGGTTATCCTTCTCCATTCCACGCTTCACCAAACTAATTCTGACTGATTTAATGAGCCATCCGCAGTCTCGGTTCTTTGTCCACCTATACCTAGGCATGCATGGCTTAATCTTTAACACAAGCATATGACTACTGGCAGGATCAACCAGATATCCTATACCTACACTCTATAACTCACAAACACCACAAAAAGCCTTTCTTTTCTGCTCTTCTGAGTGTTTTCTCACCTCTTGCTGTGCTGTGGCTTTGTCACAAACACTCACACCAGTGCTTTGCAAAGCCACCAACACACCAACCACTCACCAACTGTCATTTCACTCACAACACCACCACTACTACGTCTACCATGGTGTCCCAACCACCACCACGCTTTTTCCCTGCTTTTGTGGTCAAGTCACACACCAACTGTGTCACCCACTCTACAAAAGCAAGAAAAGAAAAAGCATAGAAGCAAAAGAGACCACTGACTGACTTGTCACAAGTGGTAGAGACACTCTATGCCAAGTGCCCCTTTTGTGTCCTTCTTTCTATCCACCATAATACACTTTCACACTCACTCCCTTTTTCCTCTACCTTTTCTGTCTTTGCTGCCTTTCTTCCTTTCTTTCTTCCTTCCCTTTCTATCCCCTTTCTTTTCTTCTTTTCTTTCCTTTTCTCTTTCTTCTCGTTTTCTTCTACCCCTTCTATCCCTCCCTTTTCTTGTCATTCCAGGCATAGCAAGTCCCAATGAATGGTTGAAACAAGTGGACTCTATGCAATGCTCTTGATTGTCTTAAGATGCTCATTGTCTTTTTGCCTTTTTCTCTTTTTCTGTGTGGTGAGTGTCTTTGGGAGAGCCACGCCTTGTCTTCTCCCTTCCCTTTCCCCTTGTGTGTCCCACGTCTTTCTTCCCCTTGTGTGTCCACCCATTCCCATGTCTTGTCTTGTCTTCCCCACGTGTGTGTGGTGGTTGCCACACACCAACACTGTGCCCTGCTGTGCTGCTTCCTCTCCAGTCTTCTCTTTCTGTGTCTCTCTTCCACCACCATCACCCCTCTTCACCCCTTGTGTGTGAAACGAGTGTGTGTGGGCAAAGGGAAAGAGGATGAACAGACGTGTGTCATCCAAAAAGCGTGTGGAAAGGGGGTGCAAAAAGAGAAACAGAAGACCACATGTGGTGTCAACACCTTGTCACCAACCCTGGTCCCAACCACACCCACACACCCTTCACTTCACTCTTCTCACCACAAGTCCTGCTTTCCTCTTGCTGTGGCCCTCACTCTTTCTCTGCTGCTCCTTTTGGCTTGAAGACAAGAGGTGAATGGTTTGTGTGATGTCAAACAAGCACACAAAAGTGGCACTCCTTTTCTTGTGCCAACCCTCTTTCTCCAACCACCTCTTTCTTCTTGTCACTTCACCTCACTCTTGCCCTTGTGGTGTTGTGATGAGTGTGCATGCCCAATCCATGCAACCAATGAGACCAAGTGAAGTGAGTGCCATCATCACTTCATTGTGGTGCTTGGTGTTTGTGGTGTGGTGTCCTCAATCACCACTGCTCTTTCCCATTCACTCATTGCATCATCCATTGGTTGTGCCATGTGTGGTGATTGCATGATTGCATGGTGTTGTGTTGTTTGATTGAGTGTGGATTGAGTGCACTGACAGTCACACACAAAGAAAGAAAGAGGACAGCACACAGGCGTGCTTGTGTGGCGTGTTGTGTGTGTTGGTGTGGTGTGGTGTGGTGTGAGTGAGTGAAAGCGTAGGAAGAAGGGTGGTGGCATGGTGGATTGAAAAGGGTGGAGAGGATGGAGTGAAAGACACAGTCACACAAAAGCAAAAAGACGCTCTTTTCCCTCAAACCACTTTTCCCTTCTTTTCCAAACTCTTTTCCTTTCATGACTCTCTCCTCCTGTGCCGCCATCCACACTCTATCACCAATTCAATATCCTTTTCACGCATCGTACATGTGCACATCCACAATGAACACAAACCCAAACCAACACAACACCAAATCCATTTCATCGTGTTTCTCTCATGTTCATTTTCTCTTTTATCACGTCTTTCTTCAACAGCGAATCTCTCGTTGATCATCACTCTATTATGAATATGCGCAATGTATCAAACAACATTCATTGATTACAATCATGATAGGACACATCGTGATATATGGACCTGTCTCTTATACACATCTGACGCTGCCGACGA
>ENA-OYXV01001189-OYXV01001189.1-human-gut-metagenome-genome-assembly--contig:-NODE-1189-length-14851-cov-7.332320_pt1 | contig 14851 bp, 8 predicted proteins | sample MGYA00244846_ERZ653424 | MGnify/ENA primary metagenome ERZ653424 (study PRJEB26926, sample SAMN06165108) | human gut metagenome | biome: ENVO:00009003; feature: ENVO:2100002; material: ENVO:00002003...
TTAATAGGTTTTAATTCAACCCCTCGGCAGCAAAGCTGCCTGCTCCCCTTGACAGGGGAGCCAATGGGCTGCGGAGCAAAACTCAGCAGCGCACTAATGTAGCGCGGCAGTTTTACGGTTTGGTCGGTAGCTTCTACACCGGGCAATAAAGCTTTTTTTGCACTAATTTAGTGCGAAACGCCATGGTTTTTTCAATTGTTCCGAACCGGGACACCGGAAATCACCGTATCCGTAGCTGCCCCAATGCGCTATTAAAAATCAAGGTTGACGGCGTATTTGGCGTTTTCTTCGATGAAGGCCTTGCGCGGCTCGACCTGCTCGCCCATGAGGATGGTGAATATCTCGTCGGCCTTGACAGCGTCCTCGAGACAGATGCGGCGCAGGGTGCGCGTTTCGGGGTTCATTGTCGTCTCCCACAGCTCGTGCGGATCCATCTCGCCGAGGCCCTTGAAGCGCGAGATATCGACCTTTGCGTTCGGGTTATCGCCGCGCAGCTCGGCGGAGACGCGGTCGCGCTCCTCGTCGGAGAACGCCACGCGCGTGGTCTTGCCGCGCGAGAGCTTATACAGCGGCGGCACGGCGGAATATACATAGCCCTGCTCGATGAGCGGACGCATGAAGCGGAAGAAGAAGGTCAGCATAAGCGTGCGGATGTGCGCGCCGTCAACGTCGGCATCGGCCATGATGACGATCTTGTGGTATCTGAGCTTATTGACGTCGAACTCATCGCCTATGCCTGCGCCCAGCGCGGTTATGACCGGCGCGAGCTTATCGTTGCCGTAGACCTTGTCCGCGCGCGCCTTTTCGACGTTGAGCATCTTGCCCCAAAGCGGCAGGATCGCCTGATACCGCGAATCGCGGCCCTGGGTGGCCGAGCCGCCTGCCGAGTCGCCCTCGACGATGTACAGCTCGGTCAGCGACGCGTCGCGCTCGTTGCAGTCGCGCAGCTTGTCCGGCATCTGGCCGGACTCAAGCCCCGTCTTTCTGCGCACCGATTCGCGCGCCTTGCGCGCAGCCTCGCGCGCACGGGAGGCGGTCATTGCCTTGTCGAGTATCGCCTTGCCGACGGCGGGGTTTTCCTCCAAAAACTGCTCTAACTTATCGGATACAACACTGTCTACCAATGTTCGCATCTCGCTGTTGCCGAGCTTTGCCTTGGTCTGGCCCTCAAACTGCGGCTCGGTGAGCTTGACGGAGATGATCGCGGTCATGCCCTCGCGGCAGTCCTCGCCGGAGAGCTTGTCGTCGTTTTTCAGAATGCCGACCTTGGTGCCGTAGGCGTTCAATACTCGCGTGAGCGCCGTGCGGAAGCCGGTCTCGTGCATGCCGCCCTCGGGCGTGTGGATGTTGTTTGCAAACGAGACTATGACCTCGTTATAGCTGTCGTTGTATTGCAGGGCGATCTCGGCCTCGGAGTCGGATCTTTCGCCCTTCATGTAGATTACCTCGTTGTGCAGCGGCGTTTTGTTGTGGTTTATGAACGAAACAAACTCGCGTATGCCGCCGGCGTAGCACATCTCGTCCTTCTGCTCCTTGCCCTCGCGCTTGTCCTCGGTGGAGATGTAAAGGCCGCCGTTGAGGAAGGCCTGCTCGCGCATGCGCGTGTGCAGCGTGTCGTAGTCATAGACCGTATCGTCGAACATCTCGGGGTCGGGCTTGAAGCGGACGGTCGTGCCGGTGCGGTCGGTGTCGCCGACGATGCGCATCTCCTGCGTGATGTTGCCGCGCGAGAACTTCATCTCGTAGATCTTGCCGTTTTTGTGGACGTGCACGACGAGCCACTCGCTCATTGCGTTTACGACCGATGCGCCGACGCCGTGCAGGCCGCCGGATACCTTGTAGCCTCCGCCGCCGAACTTGCCGCCGGCGTGCAGCACGGTGAACACTACCTCGAGTGCGCTCTTGCCGGTCTGCTCCTGGATATCCACGGGGATGCCGCGGCCGTTGTCGCGCACGCAGATAACGTCGCCCGGCTCGATGATGACCTCGATGCGGTCGCAGTATCCGGCCAGCGCCTCGTCGATGGAGTTATCGACGATCTCGTACACAAGGTGGTGCAGACCCGACGACGACGTCGAGCCGATGTACATGCCCGGGCGCTTTCTGACCGCCTCAAGCCCTTCGAGCACCTGGATCTTCGATGCGTCATATTCCTGCGTTATCTTCTCGTTAATATCCGACATTTTCTATCGCCTTTCATTGTAATTTGCTCTGCTTTTGAAAAAGCCTCTTCATATATACCCTTGTTTCCGGGCAAAACTTGTACGTTTCCGTACAAGTTTTCAGTAGCGTTTTAAAAAATTTCATATACAGTAATTGCGCTTGCACGGTTCGGAACAATGGCGGAAACCATATTGTTTCGCACTACATTAGATTGTTCTATATTAGTGCAAAATCTACGCCTGCACCTCGTAGGGAACGGATTTATCCGTTCCGTTGCCACGGTTTGGTCGGCAGTTTCCGGTCGTGCTGACGCAGTATGTGTATCGGCAATTATTCACTATTAATTATTCATCATTCATTATTCATTGGGGCGGTCACAGACCGTCCCCATTGCCTTCCCCTTGCGTAGCTTGAGGGGAAGGCAATGGAGTGCGGTGCAAAAATCAGCAGCACACTAATGTGGCGCGGCAGTTTTACGGTTTCCTCCGCGCCCTCGAACCGTGACACCAGAGATAACCGTATCCGTAGCTGCCCAAATGCGCCACTAAAACCCCTCGGCAGCAAAGCTGCCTGCTCCCCTTGACAGGTGAGCCAATGGAGTGCGGTGCAAAACTTAAGCAGCGCACTACCGGGTTGCGTAGCATTTATGGTTTATTCCGTTGTTTCCGGTCGGGCCACCAGAGATCATCGTATCCGCAGCTGCCACGATGCGCCTCTAAAAAAGCGCGGCAGTTTTACGGTTTGGTCAGTAACTTCGACACCGGGCTACCAGAGATAAATGTATCAGTAGCTGCGTCAAATCGCCTCTAAAAATCGTTTAAATAGGGTTTGGGGTGACATTTGGCTCAGATACACGGTCATGCCGTCGGCGCTTTGGCAGACGACGAAGCTTTTGGGAATATCCTCGGCGACGTTCACGACGTGCCCGCTTTTTTCGGCTGCGGTGAGGTACTTTCTCGTAAGGTGCGACTGGCTGGTGTTATCGAGGTCGAACACGCCGACGATGCTGTCCTTGCGGACGACCGCGCCCGCGCCCAGATGCAGATACATCAGCCTATCCTCCCGTTTCCGACGTGCAGCACCTTGCCGCCGGTGCGGCGCGAGATGCCCTCATCCTCGCAGCAGGTTATAAGCGTTTGTCCGCCGCCGATGCGGTTGAGCACGAACTCCTGCCGCTTCGTGTCAAGCTCGGACAGCACATCGTCGAGCAGCAGTATCGGATACTCGCCGGTCTCGTCGAGATAGATCTCGCGCTCGGCAAGCTTTATGGAAAGCGCGGCGGTGCGCGTCTGGCCCTGGCTTGCGAAGCTGCGCGCGTTTTTGCCGTTTATGCTGATTATCAGGTCGTCCTTGTGCGCGCCGGAAAGGCACTGGCCGCTGTCAAGCTCGGCGCGGCGGTGCGCCTCCATGTGGTCGCACAGGTCATAGAAGATCTCCTTTGCCGAGGCGGTCGGGTCCTTGACCGCGGACACGGTGGAGTATTCAATGCCGAGCTTCTCGTCCGCGCCGGAAAACTCGCTGTGTATGGGCGCGGCCTCATCGGCAAGGCGCGCGGCGAACGAGGCGCGGTATCGGATAAGCTGCGCCGAGCTGCGGCACATGCCGTCGGAAAACTCGTCGAGCGTATCCAGAAGCGAGGGCTTCTCGCGCCAGTCCTTGAGTATGCGCGTTTTGCTCTCGTAGAATTTGTTAAATTGCGAAAGGTACTCGGCGTAGCGCGGCCGGATCTGGCTTATCGCGTTGTCCATAAGCCGCCTGCGCGCCGCCGCGCCCTCCTTTATCAGGTTCAGATCGTCCGGGCAGAACAGCACGACGTTCAGCGTTTCGCCCAGCTCCGACGCGGTTTTTTTCACAGAGTTTACGGTTATCTGCTTTCTCACGCCGCTGCGCAGCAGTATCCTTACGGTCTGCTCGCGCTCGTGGCTTACGACGTCGGCGAGTATTTCCGCGCTGTCGCAGCCGAAGCCGATAAGCTCCCTGTCAAACCGGGTGCGGAAGCTTCTGCCCATTGCGAGCATGTACACCGATTCCAGCAGATTGGTCTTGCCCTGCGCGTTTTCGCCGTAAATGACGTTCGTGCCGGGCGAGAAGTCCGCCGTTTCAAAGTCGTAATTGCGAAAGCCGTTGAGGGCGATGCGGTTTATTCTCATCTTATTATCTTAACTGTCTCGCCGGCAAAGGTTACCGTGTCGCCCGCGTGCAGCTTTTTGCCGCGCATGGTGCACACCTCTCCGTTTACCTCGACAAGACCCTCGGCGATGACGTATTTCGCCTCGCCGCCCGTGCCCACCAGCGCCGCAAACTTCAGCAGCGCATCAAGCTTTATAAACTCTGTACTTATCTCTACATCCATTTTTTCAGAGGCGAATTAACGCCGCTCCTTTACGTTTTTTCAGAGGCGAATTAAAATTTTGCTAATACGTCTATTGCGTGAACCCGGTATCGAAACATTGAATAAAACCATATTGTTTCGCATCCCGGGAAGTTGTGCTATATTAGTGTAAAATTTAGTCTGCACCCTTGTAGGGAACGGGCTTGCCCGTTCCGCGTGTCGCGTCCAAATGCGCAGTTAATACAACGGCACGCAGCAGAGGCTTTGCCATTGCCTTCCCCTGCGTAGCTTGAGGGGAAGGTGTCACCTTTGGTGACGGATGAGGTGTTATTATATCTGCGGCGTTAGCCGCCACATTAATTATTCATTATTCATCATTCACTATTCATTGAAGTTAAAAATTCATTGCATGAATTTTTAACTTCTCAGTCTTATCGGGAGGATCATGTATTTAAACTTATCGCTGCCGTCGCAGGGGACCATGATGCAGGGCGAGGTGTTGCTGTTCAGGCACAGATCCAGCTCGTCGGCCGGGGCAGCCTTCAAGGCGTCCATGAGATACTTGCCGTTGAAGCCGATCTCCAGACCCTCGCCGTTGCCCTCGGCAAAGCACACGTCCTCGGCCTTGCCGATGGGTGTGTTGCACAGGCAGTCGATGAAGTTATCGTTAAAGGTCATGCGCACTGGGTTTTTGGTCTTTTCGTCGATGATGAGCGCGACGCGGTCAACGACCTTCAAAAGCTCGCCTCTGCCGACCTTGATATGGATCTTAAAGGTGTCGGGCATCGCCTTGCGGTAGTTGAGGAAGTCGCCCTCGAGCCGGCGGCTTATGACTACGGTGCTGCCGACGGTGAACGAGACGTGGTTTGCGCCGACGAAGATATTCGTATCCTCCTCCGAGTCGCTTGCGCTGATGCGCTCGATATCCGAAAGCGCCGTGCCGGGCACGATAAACTCGTTGTGCTCCTCGGGGCCTTCGATGTGCTCGCGGCGTATCGCGAGGCGGTAGCCGTCGACCGAGACCATGGCCAGCGTTCCGGCCTCGACCTCGAACAGCGAGCCTGTGTACACCGGGCGGCTGTCGTTATCGCTGATGGCGAACATCGTCTGGTTTATCATGCTCTTGAGCACGCCCTGATTTATTTTGTAGCTTCTTATTCCGTCAACGCTGGGCAGCTCGGGGTACTCGCCGCTGTCCATGCCCATGAACGAGAACTCGGTCTTGCCGCACTTGACGGTGGTCTTGTTATCCTCGTCGGAGAATATCGTCACCATGCCGTCGGGCATGCGGCGCACCATCTCGCCGAATAGCTTCGCGTCGAGGACTATGCTGCCGGGCTCGGAAACGTCGGCCTCGACGGTCGTATATATGCCTTTTTTCAGGTCGTATCCAGTGACTCTCAGCCGCTCGCCGGCCTCGAGCAGAACGCCCTCGAGCGTCGGGATCGGGCTTTTCGCAGCTGCCGCTCTCGCACACACTGCAACGGCTGCCTGAAGAATGTGCTTTTCACATGAAAATTTCATAACGTTCCTCCCGTTAAAAACGAAAAAAATAGAATGATATATAAATAAATCTTTTTAAGTTCAGTAGTATTAGCAGTAGTTGAAATTATTGTGGAAAAGTCGAAAACTCGCTTGATACGCCTCGATTTTTCGTGTTGAAAAAAATGTTCGTAAATTTTAGACTTTCAACACACAAAATTTTGACCCCGAGTTTTCAACACAAAAAAACAAACAATCAACATTCCCTTGTTGTTTTTTTTAGTGGCGATTTGACGCACCTACGGATACGCTTATTGCGGTGTCCCGGTATCGAGATAATGGTGGAAACCGTAGCGTTTCGCGCTACGTTAGTGCGCTGCTGAGTTTTGCGGTTGCCCGGTTCGGGACATTGGAATAAACCATAACTGCTACGCGAACCAGTAGTGCAGTGTTTAGTTTTAGGACGCACCTTGTAGGGAACGGATTTATCCGTTCCGTTTGTTGCATCCACCTGCGCAGTTAATATAGCGATACGCAGCAGAGGTTTTGCCTTTTGCCTTCCCCTGCGTAGCTTGAGGGGAAGGTGTCACCTTGGTGACGGATGAGGTGTTATCAAATCTGCGGTGCTAACCGCCACATTTTTTCAGAGGCGTTTTTACATTGTATCGATACATTTATTGCGGTGTCACGACCGGAAACAGCCGGCTAAACCATCACAGCGGAACGGATAAATCCGTTCCCTACTAATTGCTAACAGCTAACAGCTATCAGCTCACTGGGAATTGATGTTCGAGGTTATATCGCGGACGGCGGCGGAATACATGGGGTCTTCCTTTATCATCTCCTCGACCTTGCGGATGGACGAAAGCACCGTCGAGTGGTTCCTGTCGCCGTACTCGGCGCCTATCTCCTTGAGCGGAAGATTGGTTAGCGTGCGGATAAGATACATGGATATCTGACGCGCGGTGGCGGTCGCCTTGCTGCGGTTCTGGCCGCGCAGATCCTCCTCGGAGAGCTGGAAATAACGCGCGCTCTCGCGGATGATGAGCTGCGGCGAGGGGATGAATGTTCCGATGCGCACAACATCCTTTATAGCGCGCTTGACGGCGGCGGTGTCGATCGTGCTGTCGAGAATTTCCCTGTACGCGGTAAGGCGCTTTATGACGCCCTCGATCTGGCGCACGTTCGAGGTTATCGTCTCGGCGATATACGCGACCGCATCGTCCTCCAGAACGAGGCCGAGCTGCGCTGCCTTGGCTCGGGTTATGACCATGCGCGTTTCAATGTCCGGCGGCTGGATATCCGCCATCAGTCCGCCCTGGAAGCGGCTCATAAGACGATCGTCGAGCAGGCTCATCTCGATCGGCGGACGGTCGGAGGTGATGACTATCTGGTGGCCGGCCTCGTAAATGTTGTTGAAGGTGTGGAAAAATTCCTCCTGCGTGGCCTGCTTGCCGGCGATGAACTGGATATCGTCAACGAGGAAGAGGTCAACGTTGCGGTATTTCATGCGAAATTCCTCGCCCGTGCCCTCTTTGATGGATTTGAGCAGCTGGTTTGTGAACTCATCGCCCTTTATGTAGGCGATCTTCGCGCCGGGATTGTTCTCGCGTATATACTGGCCGATCGCAAGCAGCAGATGCGTCTTGCCGAGGCCGGAGTTGCCGTAGATAAACAGCGGATTGTACGCGCTGCCGGGCTTGTGCGCGACGGCGACTGCGGCATTGTGCGCAAACTTGTTGGAGTTTCCGACGATGAAGCGATCAAAGGTGTAGCCCGCCATCTCGGGCAGGGGATCGTTGTCGGCCTTGCGCTCTTCATAGTCGCCAAGCTCGTCCTCGGTGAGCACCTTGACAGTGAACTCGGTCGAAAAAATGTCGCTCATCGCGTTTTTTATCGTCTCGGCAAAGCGCTTAACTATAATATCGCGCTTAAAATCCGAGCTTGTCTTTAAAACAAGCGTGCTGCCGTCGATCTCGACCGGCTCGCAATCCTCAAACCAGGTGGAAATGGCCGTGTCCGTCAGGTTCTGGCCCAGCACGCCCAGCACAGCCTGCCATATATCGTTCAGTGAATTAACGCTCATATACAGATCCTCGTTTATTCGCAAATTACCCCATTTTTAAAACTAATATATTATATCAAAAACCGCCCCCCTTTGCAATATTTATAATTATAATAATGTAGTTTATTATTATATTATATCTATAAGATATAGACTCGTAGGGAACGGGCTTTTTTAGAGGCGCTTTGACGCAGCTACCAATACGCATATTGCGGTGTCCCGGTATCGAAGCTACCGACGAAACCGTGACTGCCTCGCATAACGCAAGTGCAATGCTGAGTTTTTGCCGCCTCCCATTGGCTCACCTGTCAAGGGGAGCAGGCAGCTTGCTGCCGAGGGGTTGAATTAAAACCTATTAACTATCAGCTATCAGCTCTCCGCTGCGGCCGCAGCCGCTCGTAGGGAACGGATTTATCCGTTCCGCCTGTAATGGTTTCGTAAGTATTCACCGGTCGGGCTGACGCAATAAACGTATCGGCAGCAGCGTAAAGGCGCCACTAAAATGCCTTCCCCTGCGTAGCTTGAGGGGAAGACAATTGGGGTGCGGAGCAAAACTCAGCAACGCACTACCGGGATGCGAAACAGCACGGTTTTTACCAATGTCTCGATACCGGGATACCAGAGATATGAGTATCCGTAGGTGCGCCAATGTGCCTCTGAAAAACTTGAAATCGCTATTGAAAAAAGGTATAATTATAAGACTATGAAAATACTCAATCAGCAGATATTTGAAAACAAGGAAGCGGCCGCCCTCCCGGGTCTGATGGAGAGCGGAGGGCTTCCTGCGCTCGTTTCGGGACTTTCGGGCATACACAGGGTAAACCTCGCCGCGGCGCTGTACGAAAATCTGGAGCTGCCGATGTTCGTCGTGTGCCCGGACGACAGCGCGGCGGAGAGCTTCACGCGCGACCTCGAGTCTATGCTCGGCAGGCCGGTAAACACCCTGTACTCACGCGACTTTACCTTTTACCCCTCACTGGCCGCGTCCAGAGAGGCCGAGCAGAAGCGCCTTTATGTTTTAAACGCCCTCAGATGCGGCGAAAGCCCGGTTACGGTCGCAACGGTATCCGCGCTTATGCAGCGCGCAATACCGCCTCAGACGCTCGGCAAGGCCGCTTTCACGGTCAAGGACGGCGAGCCGTGCCCTCCCGAGGAGCTGGAGGCGGCGCTTCTGCGCTGCGGCTACACACGCTGCGAGCAGGTCGAGGGCGCGGGTCAGTTTGCCCGGCGCGGCGGAATAATCGACTTTTTCTCGCCGGCGTACCCAGAGCCTGTGCGCATAGAGTTCTGGGGCGACGATATCGACAGCATGGGCTTTTTCGACATAAAGACCCAGCGCAGAACGGAAAGCGTCGAATTTTGTCGAATACTCCCGGCGGCAGAGAGCCTTACGACGCTCGCCTCCGGCGGAACGGAGGCGCTTATCGACGCATTGGGAGCGGCCGCGGATAAGTGCGCAAAGCATAAAAGCTCGCAGCAGCTGCGGCAGCTTGAGCAGAACCTGCGCGCGGATATCGAGCGGCTCGGGCAGAACGTCAAGATAGAATACGCCGACAGATACATGCCGTTTCTGTACGAAAAGGCCTCGGGCGCGGACTACATACCCGAGGAGGCGATAATATTCCTTGACCAGCCGCCGAGATGCGCGGACAGGGCAAAGGGCTTTGCAAAGCAGCTCGGCGACGATCTGAGCGAGCTTGTCAAGGGCGGCATGGTCGCGACCGACGCGCCGTCGTTCCGCATAAGCTGGGATGAGCTGACGAATATATTGTCCGAGCATGCGCTGTATATGGCAGACGCGTTCACCGTCGGGCGCTACCCGGTCGAGCCTAAAACGCTCGTGAGCATCCCGGCAAAGCAGCTGCCGTCCTACGCAGGCTCGGTCAAGACCGCGGCCGAGGACGTTTCGGCGTATCTCAAGCAGGGCTTTCGCGTCGTGGTGCTGGCCGGCGACATGCGCCGTGCCGAGCTTCTGCAAAGCTTCCTGAAGGATTCGGGCATCATCGCCTACGTTCAGGAAACGCTCGAAAAGCTGCCGGAGGAGGGATATTGCACTATATCCGTCGGCGGCATGTCGGCAGGCATGGAGTATCCCGGCATAAAGCTTGCCGTCATAAGCGACATGCAGCTTCTGCGCGAGCGCGAGCATAAGCATAAAAACAAAAAAGCCCCGTCGAACAGGCAGCGCATAAACTCATACGCAGACCTTGCTCCGGGGGATCTTGTCGTCCACGAGGTTCACGGCATCGGCCGCTTTGCCGGCATAAAAAAGATGAAGGTGGACGGCTTTGAAAAGGACTATATCATGATCCGCTACGCCGGAACGGACACGCTTTATGTTCCGGCAACGGCGCTGGACATGGTGACGAAATATCTGGGCGCTGCCGAGGATCAGCACGTTAAGCTCTCGAAAATGGGCGGTGCGGAGTGGTCGCGTGCGCGCTCGCGCGCCAAGGCCGCAACAAAAAAATTGGCCGGCGAGCTTATAAAGCTGTATGCCGAGCGTGCGCGCATACCGGGCCACGCCTTCGCGCCCGACTCGCCCTGGCAGCGCGAGTTTGAGGATAACTTCGGCTACACCGAGACCGACGATCAGCTGCGCAGCATAAACGAGATCAAGGCCGACATGGAGTCGGAAACGCCGATGGATAGGCTGCTGTGCGGCGACGTCGGCTACGGCAAAACGGAGGTCGCGCTGCGCGCGGCGATGAAGTGCATCCTCGATAACCGCCAGGCGGCGATACTCGTGCCGACAACGGTGCTCGCCCAGCAGCATTACCAAACCGCCGTGCAGCGATTTTTCGGCTTCCCGATAACCGTCGAGGTGCTCAGCCGCTTCCGCACTCCGGCACAGATACAAAAAACGCTCGACGACCTGAAAACCGGCAAGTGCGACCTCGTCGTCGGCACCCACAGGCTGCTGCAAAAGGACGTCAAATTCAAAAGCCTCGGGCTTCTTATCGTTGACGAGGAGCAGCGCTTCGGCGTCGGCCACAAGGAGCACATAAAGGAAATGAGCCGCGGCGTGGACGTTCTCACGCTGTCGGCAACGCCCATTCCGCGCACGCTTAATATGGCGCTTTCGGGCATACGCGACATGTCCTCGATCGACGAGCCGCCGCAGGACAGACTCCCGGTGCAGACCTTTGTCATGGAGCACGACTGGGGCATTATCTGCGACGCGATACGCCGCGAGATCCAGCGCGGCGGCCAGGTGTATTACCTGCACAACCGCATCGACAGCATCGAGCGCACCGCGATAAAGATACGCGAGATGCTCGATAACGAGGTCACCGTCGGCGTTGCGCACGGACAGATGGACAAAGAAATGCTCGCCTCGGTCATGGAGGACGTCACCGAGGGCAAAACGCAGGTGCTCGTCTGCACGACGATCATCGAAACCGGCATCGACATACCAAACGTCAATACGCTTATCATCGAGGACGCCGACAAAATGGGCCTTGCGCAGCTGCACCAGATCCGCGGCCGCGTCGGACGCAGCACGCGCCGCGCCTCGGCTTACCTCACCTTCCGCCAGAACAAGGTGCTCACCGAGGTAGCGGAAAAGCGCCTTGAGGCCATCCGCGAGTTTGCCGAGTTCGGCTCGGGCTTCAAGATCGCCATGCGCGACCTTGAAATTCGCGGCGCAGGCAGCCTTCTCGGCGCGGAGCAGTCGGGGCATATGACCGACGTGGGCTACGATATGTACATGAAGCTCCTGAGCGAGGCCGTGCTCGAGGAGCGCGGCGTCAAGGTCGAGCATCGCGCCGAGTGCTCGGCCGATCTCGCCGTTGCGGCGAACATCCCCGAGGCGTATATCCCGGCCGAGGGGCAGCGCATGGATATCTACCGGCGCATCGCGCTTTTGCGCACCGAGGACGAGGCCGACGACCTCATCGACGAGCTTATCGACCGCTTCGGCGACCTGCCATCGGGCGTGAGCGCGCTGATTAACGTCGCGCTTTTGCGCGGCGAGGCCGGAAAGGCCGGAATAAGCGACATTTCGCAGAAATCCGGCAAGCTCATATTCGCCCTGCGTGATTTCGATATGGAGCGCATCTCCGCGCTCTACGCGCGCCCCGAGTACAAGGGCGTGCTCAAGGTCGAGGCCGGCACCACGCCGCGCGTCAGCCTGCGCCTGAGATCAAACGCGCGCATCGTCGATCAGGCCCGCAAATTCATCAAAGATTTTTCAGAGGCGCATTGACGCACCTACGGATACATTTATCTCTGGTGGCCCGGTGTCGAAATAATGGAGGAAACCGTGGTGTTTTGCGTAACGCAGGATTGTGCTATATTAGTGCAAAATTCGACTGCACCCCATTGGCTCCCCTGTCAAGGGGAGCAGGCAGCTTTGCTGCCGAGGGGTTGAATAAAAAACCTATTAACTATCAGCTATTAGCTCTCCGCTGCGGCCAACGGTCGCTCGTAGGGAACGGATTTATCCGTTCCGCATGTTGCATCTACCGACGCAGTTAATACAACGGTACGCAGCAGAGGTTTCGACATTGTCTTCCCCTCAAGCTCCGCAAGGGGAAGACAATGGAGTGCAGGCGAAAATTTTGCACTAATATAGCACAATCTAATGTACGGCGTGGCACACACGGTTTTGTCGGCACCCTCGATACCGGGCTACCAGAGATAACCGTATCCGTAGGTGCGCCAAATCGCTACTAAAAAGGAGAAGGAATGAAGAGAAAATTACTAAGCGGAGCGCTTGCACTTGTGATGCTTGCAGGCTGCACGGCGCCCGTGCCCGATACTCAGAAGCTGCCGGACGACGGCGGCGAGGAGACGCGCGTTGCGTATGTTCCGCTGGACGACCGGCCGGTGAATACGGACAGGGTCGAGTACCTGGCAGGCTCGCTCGGGTACGAGCTTGTCATGCCGGACGCGGAGGACTACCGCACGCGGCTGGACGAGCAGCCGCTTGGCGAAAGCGGCCTTAAATACGGCGACCGCGCGGCACTGTACGAGTGGGTACTCGAGCAGGAGGACTCGGGCTGCGACAGATACATTTTGTCGCTCGACCAGCTCCTGTCGGGCGGACTTGTCAACTCGCGCTGCTTCACCGGCGCGGACGTTACCCTCGGCGACGGCACGACTATGACGGAGACGGAGCTTATCGAAAGCCTGTTTGCCGCGCTGTCCGCGCCCGAGAACGAGATATGGGTCATCGACACGGTCATGCGCCTTGCGCCGACTGTCGGCTACGACGGCAACACGCTCGAGGACTACAGCACCCTGCGCGAGTACGCGATGCTCGCGCGGCCGGAGCTGAGCGGCGACGAGCTGACGATAGAGAACATTGTGAGGAGCTATCCGCTTGACGAAAGCGGCAGTGTGATAGCCTTTGATGAGAATGTGACTTCGGTGTACTTCAAAGCGCGCGAGCGCAAGCTTGAGCTTATCGACTGCGCGCTCAAGGCGACCGAGGGCATGGACAATGTGCGCTTTCTCATCGGCGTTGACGACTCCGCGCCGTCTGCGAGCATCCAGACAAACGAGCTTGCGTGGCTGCGCCGTGCGATCGACGGCCGCGGTGCGGTGCTGTCCGGCGCGGACGAGGACGGCATGCTCGCCGTGTGCAAAATGTACGCCGAGCTTGACTATTCCGGCGCGCTGCCCGAGCTGCGCGTCCGCTGCTTCGGCGGCAGCGAAAACAGCGCCATGAGCGCCTACGACCACCAGACCGCAGCCGAGGTCGTGGCCGCGCATCTTGACTATCTCGGCCTTGATTCGACAGATTCCGACACCGAAAACAGGCTCGAGCTTATAGTGCTGACCATGCCTGCCGACGAGAGCAAAAAGAGCCGATACATAAGCGACGCGATCGCCGCGCTGAACGAAAATCGGAAAAACGGCGTTGCGACCGTTTTGATGGATGCCTCGCGCAATAAATACGGCGCGGATTTCCAAGCCCGGCTCGTCAAGAGCACCGAGCTTGGCTTCCTCATGGGCTACGCCGGGTACTACGACCTTGCAAACGCAAGCGGAATCGCCCTTGCAAACGGCGTCGCGCGCTGGCTGTGCCTCGCGCAGGGCGGACCCGAGACCCAGGCTCAGCTCGACGATTTCCGCCGCACCCTCGCCGACTCGCTGATAAAGGACATCTGCTATAAAAACGACGTGAAGATCGAGCTTGACGCCTACATCCGCGGCGAGCTTGGCGGCGATCCGGATAATTTCTGCCGCAGCGGCACCGATCCCGACGTCGTTCTGACGAAGGCACGGCAGCTGCTCGACGAAAGCGCAGCGCCCGTGCTCGACAATCTCGCGCACAGCTCGTACCTCACCGATCTTGACGGCGGCACCGCCGGCTTCGGCTCGCTTTCCGTCAAAAACCTGAGCTTCCCCTGGCTCCGCATCTTCGAACTCCACATTTTTTTAGAGGCGAATTGACGCACCTACCAATACGTATATCTCTGGTAGCCCGGTGTCGGAACGTTGGAACAAACCGTGACTACCACGCCGTACATTAGTGCGGAGTTGAGTTTTGCGCCGCACCTTGTAGGGAACGGATTCATCCGTTCCGCGTGTAACGGTTTTGCCTGTACTGAAATCTATAGTCGTAGGGGCGATCATTGATCGCCCGCTTTTTTTAGTGGCGCATTGACGCAGCTACGGATACATTTATCTCTGGTAGCCCGGTGTCGAAGTTGCGGAGGAAACCGTAGTTGCCACGCGCTTTTTTAGAGGCGCTTTGGCGCCGTACCAATACATTTATGTTAGTGCCCGGTTCGAGACTGCGGTGGAAACCGTGAAACTCTCGCGCTACGCAAGATTGTGCTATATTAGTGCAAAATTTG
>ENA-OYXV01001190-OYXV01001190.1-human-gut-metagenome-genome-assembly--contig:-NODE-1190-length-14845-cov-5.454293_pt1 | contig 14845 bp, 17 predicted proteins | sample MGYA00244846_ERZ653424 | MGnify/ENA primary metagenome ERZ653424 (study PRJEB26926, sample SAMN06165108) | human gut metagenome | biome: ENVO:00009003; feature: ENVO:2100002; material: ENVO:00002003...
AGTACGGTCTCGTGGGCTCGGAGATGTGTATAAGAGACAGGCGCGGAGAAGCGCATCAAAAAACAAGAAAGCAAAATCCAGAAAATAAGATCAAAAAGCAAAGAAAAAGGAGATATTCACCATGATGGAAGCGCTGGGCATGATTGAAACCAAGGGTTTGGTCGGTTCGATCGAGGCGGCCGACGCGATGGTCAAGGCGGCGAACGTGCATTTGATCGGCAAGGTTCATGTGGGCGGCGGTCTGGTGACGGTGATGGTTCGCGGCGACGTCGGCGCGGTGAAGGCCGCTGTGGAAGCGGGCGGCGCGGCGGCCAAGCGCGTGGGCGAATTGGTCAGCGTGCACGTCATTCCGCGCCCGCATGAGGACGTGGAAGCCATTTTGCCCAAGCTGTAAGCAACGGGAGGAAAAAACGCCATGCTGAAAGGTATTTCTCCAATTCTCACACCGGAACTGCTCAAAATCCTTGCCGAAATGGGGCATGGCGATGAGCTGGTTATCGGCGACTGCAATTTTCCTGCGCAATCCATGGGCAGGCGCTGTGTGCGTTGCGACGGGCACCGCGGCACGGAGCTGCTTGACGCGATTCTTGCCCTGTTCCCGCTGGATCAGTTCGTGGAGGCGCCCGTCACGGTGATGGCGCCCGCGCCCGGCGCGATGGATGGAAACCCGCCGATTTGGGCGGAGTTTGCCGAAATCGTTGAAAAGCATCAGCCCGGCACGAAGAGCGAAGCGATTGATCGCTTTGCTTTCTATGACCGCGCTAAGAATGCCTATGCAACCGTGGCAACGGGTGAAAATGCACTTTACGCTTGTATCATCATAAAAAAGGGCTGCATCATCTGATACGGATTTCCCTTAAAACACTTCTTTAAACCGCCGCGAAGCGAAGTCAGACTTTGCATGCGGCGGCGTATCGCAAAACGGATATTCCCCCGATTTCCCTAAAAATCAGAGCATTATCGTATAGAAGGAGAGACAAGGCGATGAAAAAAATCATCAACGCACCGGAAACATTCATTCCCGAAATGCTGGAAGGCATTTATGCCGCTCACCCTGACGAATTAATGTGCGTTGAGGGTGATCTTCACTGCCTTGTCTCCAAGCGCAAACACGCGGGCAAGGTGGGCATTGCAACCGGAGGCGGCTCCGGACATCTCCCGCTGTTCCTTGGCTACGTAGGCGAAGGCATGCTCGACGGTTGTTCCATCGGCGATGTGTTCCAGTCTCCCAGCGCCGAGCAGATGCTTGCCGTGACCAAAGCGATCGACCAAGGCGCGGGCGTGCTCTACATCTACGGAAACTATAACGGCGATATTTTCAACTTCGATATGGCAGCCGAAATGGCGGATATGGAAGAGGATATCCGCGTGGAAAGCGTCGTCGCAGGTGAGGACGTCGCCTCCGCCGCGCCTTCCGCCGAGGGCGAGCCGAATCACCGCCGCGGCGTGGCGGGCATCTTCTTCGTGTATAAATGCGCGGGCGCTGCTGCCGCGGCAGGACTGACGCTCGACGAGGTCAAGCGCGTTGCGCTCAAGGCTTGTGCCAACGTCCGCACGATGGGTGTGGCGCTGACCTCCTGCACCGTGCCGCGCGTGGGTCATCCCAGCTTTGAAATCGGTGAGGACGAAATGGAAATCGGCATGGGTATTCACGGCGAGCCAGGCATCCGCCGCGGCAAACTGCGCCCTGCCGACGAAATCGTAGACGAGATGATGAACCCCATTCTGGCTGATATCCCTTACGCCGCGGGCGACGAGGTGGCGGTGCTTGTCAACGGCCTCGGCGCGACACCGCTGGAGGAACAGTATGTTATGTTCCGCCGCGTAAAGCAGATTCTCGACGAGAAGGGCATCAGAGTGTTCCACACCTATGTGGGCGAATATGCAACCTCCATGGAAATGGCGGGTGCGTCCATCTCGCTGCTCCGGCTGGACGACGAGCTGAAGACCTATCTCTCCGCGTCGGCCGATACCCCGTTCTTCAAGCAGTTCCAACTGTGAGAAGGGAGGGGTTGACATGAATGCAGCTGATTTCCGCGCGTTGATGGAGCGCTGGGCCGTTGTGATGGCCGATCACCGCGATTGGCTCATCCAGTTGGACAGCGTGGTGGGCGACAGCGACTTGGGGCTGACTATGAGCGATGGCTTCCGCGCTGCCGCAGATGCGGTCAACAAGGCACCCGCCGTCGATGTCGGAAAGACGGCGTATCTTGCCGGAAAGGCGATGGCGAGTGCGGTTCCTTCCACGATGGGAACTTTGATGGCAAGTGGTCTAATGAATGCAGGAAAAACGTTCAAGGGCGTCGAACAGTGTAATGCCAAACAGGAGGTCGGGTTTTTCCGGGCATACTTTGACGGGGTTAAGAGCCGCGGCAAGGCCGAATTGGGCGACAAAACCTTCCTGGACGGATTGTATCCCGCCATCGAAGCACTGGACAACGCCATCAACAGCGGTATAGAGGAGGCAGAGGCTGCGCGCCTCGCGGCGCAGGCGGCATGGACTGCCTTTGAAAACACAAAAGGAATGCTCGCCAAGCATGGTCGAATGGCTATTCGCGGTGAGCAGTCGCGTGAACTGCTGGATCCCGGCGCAGCTGTTGCCGCTCTGCTGATGAGGGGATACGCTGATTTTAAAGCAGACAGCGAGTGATTGCCATGACCATCCGAGAGATTGCGGCCATCGCCGGCGTATCGCCGGCGGCGGTGTCTCTGGTTATCAATAACAAAAAAGGGGTTAGCGCGGAGACGCGCCGCCATATTCAGAGCATCATGGAGGAATGCGGCTACGTGCCTGCACCCGTTCGGCGCAAGGCCGACCGCTTCCGCCTGATGATCCTCAAATTCCGTGCGCACGGCATCGCCTTGGAGGAAAATCAGGGCTTTACCGCGTCCATCATCGACCGGATCGAGAGCGAATGCAGACGGTTCGCCTTCGACCTCGTCATGTGCAACTGCGAACCGGCCACGGCCGCGACGACCATCCGGAGCCTGATGGAAAACCCGCCCGACGGCGTGATCCTTATCGGCACAGAACTGCGCGAGGCGGATTACGAGCTCTTTAAGCTGTTCACCGTGCCGTTCGTGGTGCTGGATAACAACATCCTCTTGGAGAACGTGGACAGCGTGGTGATGGCGAACCGGGAGTTGACCGCGCAGCTCGTGCGGTATCTGTACAGTTTGGGGCACCGCGAAATCCAGTATTACAAGTTCACCCAGCCGGTCAACAACTGCGACGAGCGCTACGAGGGTTATTTGCAGGAGCTTCACCGTCTGGGGCTGGAGCCGTCTGAACCCATCATGCTCAAGCCCACCGTGGACGGCGCGTTTGAGGATATGAAGCGGCTGATTAAAAGCGGAGAATATGTGCCGCACGGCGCGGCAATTGCCGACAACGATACCGTTGCCATCGGCGCGATCAAGGCCATTCGGGAGGCCGGGTATTCCATTCCCGAGGATATTTCCATCGTCGGCTTTGACGATATTCCCTTCAGCGCGGTGACCATGCCCGCGCTGACCACAATGCGCATTTCCCGATCCCAGATGGGCACACTGGCGGTGGATCTGATCCGCAAACGCATCAAGAATCTGGATTGGCCGGGCATGCACATGCACATCGGCGGCAAGCTGATCGTTCGCAACAGCACCCGCGCGGTGGACGACTGAGCGGAGGAATCAACATGCTGGTAGGCCGTGTGACAGGCAATGTCGTCAGCACGAACAAGTGCGATTCGCTACGGGGGGCCAAGCTGCTCATCGTGCAGCCGGTCGATCTTGAAACGCTGCAAATGAAGGACGATTACGTGATCTGTGTAGACGACGTCGGCGCGGGCGAAGGCGATCTGGTGTTCTGCGCATACGGAAGCTCAGCGCGCCAATCCGACACCACCAAAAAGGTTGCGTCCGACTTCAGCATCTATGGCATTGTGGATTCCATCGATATGCGCGGCGCGCGCACCTACGACAAGGCAAAGGAGATCGTAGCATGCAGTTGGCAAAAGTAATCGGAAGCATGGTCAGTACCCGCAAATGCGAACGCCTTCAGGGGCTGAAGTTGCTGGTAGCTGTGCCGATTGATATGGATACGTTTGAAGAGAAGGGCGCACCCTTCATCACGGTCGATACCGTAGGCGCGGGAGAAGGCGAAATCGTCATGTGGGCGGGCGGAAGCTCATCCCGACAGACGGATTTGACCACCAATAAACCGGTAGACAGCTCCATCATCGGCATTGTGGATTTTGTGGATATCCTCGGCGAACGCAAATACAGAAAAGGCGATGAGCGATGAAGATTGCACGGGTCACGGGAACGGTGGTATCCACCATCAAATACGAGAAATATGTGGGGATGAAGCTGCTGCGGGTTCGCCATTTGACGCTTGACGGGCAGCCCACGGGGGAAGAACTGATTGCGCTGGATGCCGCCGATGCTGGTATTGGCGACATTGTGTTGGTCAACAACGACGGCGGCGCGGCGCAGATGATTATGGGCGATACCAAGCTCATCGCCAGCGTTACCATCTGCGGCGTGATTGATTCCTATAGCTGGCAGGGGCAAACCGTCCACTGTCATTAGGAGGTATAGGCGTGAATATCGGCAAAGTTGTCGGCTCCGTGGTGTGTACGGTCAAGACGCCTTCTTTGAGCGGAATCAAGCTGCTCGTCGTTCGGCAGATCGTCAACGGGCAGGAAAAAGGGCTGTTGGTCGCCTGCGACGGAACCCGTCAGGCAGGAATCGGCGATGTCGTTTACATGATCGGGCGCAAGGAGGCCGCGCTCATGCTGGATCGGGATGATCCACCGCCCAGTGATATCACCATTGTAGGCATTATCGATCCGGAGACCCTGTAAGGGGAAGCGGTTGTGAACGCAGAAAAACGAAGAGGCACGGCGTGTCATAATTCGTGTCATAAAAATAAGCGGATAGGACGAAAATATCCAATGTGGACGATCCGCCTGTGGAGATCGTTTTTTCCCTGATTATACAAGAAAAAACCAACGTTTGCTGGGTTTTCAAACTGTAGACAAAAAGGTGCTGTCTCAAAATGGCTAAAGCAGGCCATGAGAGGCAGCACCTTTTTCCGCAACATTTTTGGGCAATCGAAAACAGAGTGCAGAAAAAACGGCACTCAAGGAATTATTTTCATAAGGAATTCCAAGTGGAATGAGTTATGGAACCTCCGAACATCTTACAGCAAACGCAATCCGACATCCATTCTCAAACCGTAATCTCTATCCCATTTCGGAATGCCATCTTCACGCTACCGTCCAGATTGACCGTCATCCTGTCAATCGTCGCGTTCCATAGCTCTGTCGAAAAAACTGTAACCGGCTGGTCGTTTGCCAATACAGCGTCTCGGAAGGTTTCAATTTCCCTGCGTTGTCCCTTGCGTCGGGCACATTCCGCATCAATCTCCTTGACCCGATCCGCTGCTTTGTGAAAGCGCTCCGTCAGGCTGTCGTACTTTCGGTTGTACTCTGCTTGGTCGAGGGCGGCGCTGGCGTTTTGACTCACGACCTGCCGGATGAGTTCGGATATGATACCCATCTCAACCTGCAGAGCTTCCTTTTCCGCATCCAGTTCCGCCGTGTTGGTCAGCTGTCGGATAATCGCCTGCATATCGTCCGCAATGAAATCCCGCTGCGCCAGTAGCTGATTGAAGGCCGCCAGAAACTTCTGCTCAATCATCAGTTCGCTCAGGTACGGCGCTTGGCATCCAGTTCCTTTGACGAACCGGGCGTTGCATTGCCAGACGGTGCGGCGGTATTTGTCGTTGGAATGCCAGACCTTGCTGCCGTACACGCTGCCACAGGTGCTTTCGTAGAGCGCCTCCGGGCTTTGCCGAATCGCCTGCGGGTTTTCCGACCACCATTTCCGGCAGCACGCGTCCGAGCAGAATTTTCGCTTGCGTCCACGGCTGGGCTGTACCAGCTCCGTGCCGCAGCACAGGCAGGCTTTCGGAGATTTGGAATCCGTCCCAGCGCGTACCCCGGACAGCTGGTGCGCGACACAGTAATTTCGAACCGTATCGCGACTGATTCCCAGCTGTGCCGCAATCGCCCGATAGCCCAGATTCCTGCCCCGCAGCGCCTGAATCTGCTTGCCCTGCTTATATGTCAGCGCTATACAAATCGCTCCTTCTGAATAATTGCATTTACGCAACGTAATGGAATTTACTCGCGGGTTAACTCGTTATATAATATGAAGTGTATAGTACTCCAAAAACTGGAATCCGGAAAACAAGTAAACTTGAAAAACTATTGCTGTGAATGAGGTTTAGGGGTATAATAATTTTATAAAGCAATCAAAGGAGATGACTGGAATATGTTCTTGAAGCGGTGTTTGATTCTGTTCTGTATGTTATCGTTACTGACCCTGGCAGCTGTTGCGGAATCCCCCCTCAGTTTTCCATGTGATTCCGAACTGTCCCCTTTCCTGTCCAGAAGCGAACACGATGTCACATTCAAAATTGACCTCGAAAACAACTACCGCATAGAAACCGACTATTGGGGCGACGAACCCATGTTGGTGGAATCCGGTTCGTTTCTGATCCTTGATGATGAATTTATGCTTGTTAACCTCCGCTTTTCAAAAGAATATGATTACTCGCAGGATTACGGAGGAAACCTGCCTGACATAATCTTGCTCGCCAATTTTGATTTGAACATTGTCGATGATACCAACCCGCCAGAGTGGCGCGTCTGGATGTACCCGGATGAAGACGATCCCTATGCTTTCCATTATGCCGGGACTTGGAATCAGCAGCAGGGGTACGGTCTCTATTTTTATGGTAGCAAGACAAATGCACAAGGGGAAACCACGGAGTGTTTTTATTTAACTCCATGAGTGTATAGGAGCGGCTATGAGTTCATGTCATAGCCGCTCCTATTAATCTAAGCTATCTTGATCTGCTTTATCGCCAAGAACTGTTAATGCTTAACATACTTTGACCAGCCCCAGTGATCCCATTTTTCATTCATTTCCGTGAGGTTCGGTCCAGTTTCTTCACTATAAATCGCCTTCTGTCTAGGATTGTAAATAGCTCTGGACTGGTAAACTGCATGGAGCATTTCCAATATACGCAACGCCTGACGGCGGTAAGCGCTCAGGGTCGCACGTCCAATGTGAAAATCAGCCTGCACGGTATCCCATGTGTCCTGACCGATGAACGAAGCAGATACTGCACCGCGAATCTTGATGGGTAGCGCATGAACAGCCGCCTCAAAGAACGTCACCTCATCGCTAACCATCTGCAGCTCCTTCTCCATCTGTTCATACCACTCCCGGTTGATCCGCTCCCGGCGCTCCTGATAATCCAGCGCAATCTGTGCCGTCTTGTCCGACAGATTGCTGGTCTGTACACGTTCGCCATCCTGCCGGGGTGTGTACATCTGGCGCACATGAATCATCGCACCACGCGGGACAAGCTGCTTTCCTACCTCTCCGCAGAGGCGCGCAGACAAAGGAGCTGCACATTCACCGTGCCGTTCAATCGTCAGCAGCTGGCCGATTATCTCGGCGTACAGCGTGCCGCCATGTGCGCCGAGCTGTCCAGAATGCAGAAGGATGGCCTGATCGAATACCATCGTAACCGCTTTACCTTTCTCACTGTCGATCAGCTCTTATGACCGATTACAGTCATGTGGTCTATACCCTCAGCGCGTTTGCGCTCATAAAGCGCATGAATTGCCGAGTCTTTGAAGGCTGCAACTGTAGAAGCGAGCCAGATTGCCCGGCGCAAGTAGGGCGAACCACGCTTGGACATCTTCATTCTGGTGCCGGAGAAGTCGCCGGATTGCTTTACAGTCGGATCGACGCCTGCATAAGCAGCAAGTTTGGCAGATGAAGAGAAACGCCTGATGTCACCGCCAATTTCAGAGAGGATGACGGCAGCAAGGGTTGGATCGATGCCGGTAATAGTTGTAAGCTGCGTATCAAAACCGGACAGCAGGCGGTCAATTTCGGTATCGAAAACGTCTACGGACGCTTCCAGAGAGCGAATCTGTTCGATTTTCCAAATTGGAAATGGGTTCGGATTTTTTCATAATCAAATTCTGTTTTTCTATGCTTCTTATGCAGATACGTTGAAAAAAGGATGTCCGAGTCATCGACTCGTCATCCTCTTCCATCTGTTTCCCTTTTCCGTCACTTCCGCTTTCCAAAATCCCGCGGCGTCATGCCCGTATAGCGCTTGAATACGGCGCAAAAATGCTTATAATCGCTGAATCCGGTCTTTTCCGCGACTTCCGACGTTCTTCCACCGTTTTTGAGCAGAGCGGCAGCGCGTTTGACGCGCTGCGTATTGAGCGTATCCAAAAAGGTTTGCCCCGTACTTTGCTTAAACCGGCGGCTCAGGTAACTGGCGGAAATCATCATCTCGTCAGCCAATTCCTCGATGGAGAGCTTCGTATCGCTGGCAGCCACAATCCTGCGCAGCGCCGTTTCGACATATTCATCCGTATACGCAAATCGCTTGAGCAGTTCTTCCGCCGAAAACGAGCCGGGCGTTTCAAGCTGTTCCTCGGGTTCCTCCGTTTCCCGAATGCGCGTCAGCAGCTCCGCCAGCCGCTTTTCATCCAGCGGCTTGAGCAGATAGTCATACGCATGCATGGAAATCGCCTTCTGCGCATAATCAAATTCAGCATAGCTTGTAAAGATGATGATGTGAAAACGATAGACGGCCAGCGCGCGTTCCAGCATTTCAAATCCGTCCATCTCCGGCATGCGTATATCCGTGATGACGACGTCCGGGCGTCTTTCGATGATCTGTTCCAGCCCGCTTTTTCCATCGCCCGCGCTGCCGATGACCGTGCAGCCCATATCGGCCCACGGCAGCGTCTTGACCAGCCCGTTACGGATCATATCCTCATCCTCGACGATCATCACCCGCAGAATCATTCCGTCTCACCCTCTCCTCCCGGAAGACTCAAAACCACTTCCGTCGTCCGGCCTTGTTGCGTTTGGATGCGTATGCCGTAGCGCTCGCCGTACATCAACCGAAGCCGGTCGTGTACGTTCATCAGACCGAAGCTCGTTCTGCGTTCCATATCCGGGTTTTCTATATACCGCGTCAGCGTTTCCATCACTTCCGGCTCGATGCCCGGCCCATTATCCCGAATGGAAATCTCCAGCCGTTCGCCGATGCATCGCGCCTCAATTTCGATTTTCAGTTCGCGCTTTTTCTCCATGCCGTATTTGACGGCGTTTTCCAAAATTGGCTGAACGATCAGCTTCGGGATGCGCCGCCGCATCAATTCATCCGGAATCCGCGTTTCATACGAAAGCCGGCTGCCAAAGCGCATTTTGAGGATGCTCATGTAGCTCTCAATGTATCGGAGATCTTCCTTCAAAGAGACGGTCATGCCCTCCTGCTTGATTGAATAGCGCATAAGCTGCGCAAGCTGAACCATCGCCGCATCCGCCGCATTCGGATCGAGCCGAACCATAAAGCGGATGTTTTCCAGCGTGTTAAACAGGAAATGCGGGTTGAACTGGCTTTCCATCTGCCGAATCTGCGCCACTGCCGTATCCCGCCCCAGCTTTACGCTCTTTTCCATGGATTTCCGGACGTTTTCAAGCATGGTGTTGTAGGCCTGCGCGATGACCTGAAATTCGTCGTGGCTGCTGATGGTCAACTCTGTATTCAGGTTGCCGTGGCTGACGAGATCGCACGCCGTCGCAATTTCGTCGATCACCCGCGTTTTTTCCTGCGCAACCCGTTTGGTGCTGATCTGAATCGCGGCAATCATCGCCGCGAAGAACAGCAGCACCATGAGCAGCAAAAACCGTGCCGTGCGCAGAACATCCCCGCAGGGAAGCGCCGCGTACACCCTGTATGTTCCACAGGCTTCCGAACTGATGTAATACAGCCCCCACGGCGTATCCTTGACTCCGTTTGCCTGCCGAACGTCCGCCTCCAGTTTGTTGAATCCGCCCGTAAAAACATGCGCACCACCGACAAAAACCGTGTCAAACCGATCGGTAATCAGCACGTCGTTCGCGTTGCTGGCAACGGTTTTGCGGAAACCGCTCTCCGTCATCGCCATGCACAGATAGCCGCTCGGCTCCCCTGCCTCGTCAAACAGCCGCGCGCCCATCAGCAGGCAGGGCTCGCCGCCGCGCAGCACCTGAGAGGCGGTTTCGCCGCGTCGATCCGGAATGTTGTGCAGGAACTGCCAGCGGACGGTATCCGTCAAAGACGCGTCGCCGCCGGATGTAAAGATCGCCTGCTCGCTCTCGTCATAAATCAACGCCTGCGGCCTTGACGCCATGCCATTGATCCGGCGATACAAGCGCCCGTTGATCTCCGCGCGCTCGCTGACGCTCTGCTCATAGGCTTCGGGGCTCAGCGCGTCCTGCATGTTCAAGAGGATATCCTCGATCGTCTCCAGCTCCGAGGAAAAAGCCTCGGCCGCCTGTATTCGATCTTCATCCGTGCGATGGATGATGTTGCTGATGAATAGCCCGCCCATCACGGCGAACACCACCAGCAGCGCGCAAAAAAGCGGGAGCAGGGCATAAATCAGCAGAAGCCGCCTCAAATCATCGCGAAAGCGCGTTTGCTTCTTCTGCACGTTCATGTCCCTGCCCCTTTATTCGCATTACATCGTAACGTCTCTGCTGCCGCTGATCTTGAAGAAGACGAGCAGCGAAATGACCGTCGTACAGGTCAGAATGGTCGCCAGCGCCGCCGCCGTGCCGTAGCTCGCGCGGATGACCTCGTTATAAATCGCGACGGACATCGTTCTGGTTCTGCTGGTATAGAGCATGACGGACGAACTCAGTTCGTTAATCAGCGTAATCCAGCTCAGAATCGCGCCGGAAACAACGCCCGGCAGCATCATTTTAGCCGTCACCTTGAAGAACGCCTTCATCGGCGAATCGCCCAGCGAAATCGCGGCCTCTTCCACGCTCGGACTGATCTGGTAGAGAATCGCAGAGCTGGAGCGCAGCGTGTAGGCGAGGCGGCGAATGACCAGTGAAATGATCATGATCGTCGCCGTTCCGGATAGAATCATCGGGTCGCCCTTGCCGTTGAACGCCAGCAGCAGCGTAATACCCAGAACGGAACCCGGAACGATGTACGGGAACATCGCTATGGTATCGATCAAGCTGGTCAGCAGGCTCTTCCTTCTCACGGAGAGATACGCGATGAACATGCCCAGCACCACAATAATCGCCAGCGCAATGATGCAGTACAAGTAGGTGTTGCGAATGGCCGACCACGCCGTGCCGAAAACCTTGGTGTAGCTTTCAAGCGAATAGCCGTCCACGAAATACTGGATCTCCGTCTTTCGGAACGACGTCCAGACAATCACCAGATGCGGCAGCACGGAGAACACGACGAGGATGTATGTGAACACGTGCATCAGCACATTCTTGACGCCGCGCGCCCGTTCGGGCTGAATGGGCCGCATGGCGCTCATTGTAAAGCTCTTTTTGTTCACATACCATTTCTGCATCAGGAACAACACCGCTGTGATGACCACCATGATGGACGCCATCGCCGAGGCAAAGTAGGCCGAGCCGCCGGATTCGCCGACAAACTCAATATAGATTTTCGTCGGCAAAACGTCAAATCCTTCACCGATTAATGCGGGCGTGCCAAAATCCGCCATACAATTCATGAACACCAGCAGCGCGGATGCGATGGCCGTCGGCATCACCAGCGGCATCACAACCGTAAACACCTTGCGAATGCCGTAGCAGCCAAGGCTCTCGGCCGCCTCGCAAACCGCCACGTCGATCTTCTTGAGCGCGCCGCTGACATACATGTAAATAAACGGATAGAGTTTGAGGGTGAACACCAGCAGCATCCCGCCGAAGCCGTAAATCGACGGCATCTTGATTCCAAACACATTGGAAAGGAACGTGGTGATGACGCCGCTGCGTCCCAGCAAAAGAATCCACGAATACGCGCCGATGAAGTTCGGGCTCATCATCGAGATGATAATCAGGATTTCAACGATACCCTTTCCCCGAATCTTATAGAAGGACATAAAATACGCCAGCGGCACGCCGATCACCAGCGAGCAAATCGTGACGCAAACCGTCAGCTTCAGGGAATTGAGCAGCGAGCGATAATAAAACTTCTTTCCAAAGAATTTCTGGAAATTGGCCATCGTAAATTCGCCCGTTCCCTCCTTGAGAAAGCCGTCGATGAACAGCGAAATCAGCGGATAGATCAGAAACAGCGCAAACACCGCGATGATACCGATCGTGACCACCGTCCAGAAATCAAATTGCAGTTTACGCTTCTTCATAGCAAATCACATCCTTGATCAGGCTATGCTCCATATCGGCGGTAAAAACGTTGATCTTTTGGGCGTCCGGCATCAGCTTGAGCGTATCGCCCATACGATACAGCTCCTGCGTGTGTCCCAGGTCCTGCGAAAATTCCAGGCTCGGCTGATCCGGCACGCAGATTCCGTCCGCAAACTTGAGGAAGTAGTTGCTGTATCGGCCAAGGAACGTCGTGTTTTCCACCTTACAAGACAAGCCCTTGTCGCTGACATAGAATTCCTCCGGGCGAACGCCGACGATCACTTCCTGCCCGTCCTTGCAGTCGTCGATCAGGTTGTTCATCTCCAGCCGGCAGCCGTCGCGGAAGACGATCTCCGTCTTTCCGTTTTTCTTGCTGAGCGTCGCGTAGAACAAATTGGAATGCCCGATAAACGTGGCGACAAACACATTGGCCGGGCGGCTGTAAATGTGGTGCGGCGTTCCGATCTGCTGAATCACGCCATGGTTGATAACGGCGATGCGATCGGAAATCGCCAGCGCCTCTTCCTGGTCATGAGTGACATATACGGTCGTAATGCCGACCTGCCGCTGAATATCGCGAATGACGGTGCGCATTTCGATGCGCAGCTTAGCGTCCAGGTTGGAAAGCGGCTCATCCATCAGCAAAACCTGCGGATGGATCACGATGGCGCGCGCAAGCGCGACGCGCTGCTGCTGGCCGCCGGAAAGGCGCTCCGGCAGGCGATCCTGATACTCGTCGATGCGAACGAGCTTCAACATCTCATCCACGCGCTTTTTCATCTCATCCCTGGGCAGCTTTCGAATCTTCAGGCCGTATTCAACGTTCTGGCGCACGGTCAGATGCGGGAAAATCGCATAGCTCTGAAACACCATGCCGATATTGCGCTGGTGGGTCGGAAGCTCGTTGATGACCTGATCGCCAAAGGAAATCGTGCCCGCCTCAATGCTGTTAAAGCCTGCGATCATGCGCAGCAGCGTCGTCTTGCCGCAGCCACTCGGGCCGAGCAGCGTAAAAAACTCGCCGTTCTTGATATTGGCCGTCAAATCCGGAATGATGATATTATCGCCATATTTTTTGCACACATGGTCGACCTTTATTGCAACGCTCATCGTTCGCACCCCTCATTTCATGGTTCGGGCAGGGTTTATATCGTTCTTTCTGAAAGCCTGCCCCTTCATTTTTCTAAAAAGGAAGCTGCCGGACAGCTTGCCCGATCGGGCTGCCGCACGACAGCTTCTCCAAAGTTTATGCCGTATTCAATCCGTTCGGCGGATTACTCAGCGGCGTCCACGAGCGCTTCCTGGAACATTTCGATCCATTCCCGCTTGTGCTCGGAGGCAACCGTCTCATCATCCTTGATGACGTTGATGGAAGACATGCTCTGCATCGCGTTGGTTTCCGGCACGTCCTTGCGGATGGTGCGGCGGAACTGCGTTTCATTCATGTAAACCTGCGCGTCGTATCCGGTCAGCCAATCCAGGAACGCGCGGGCGCTGACAACGTTCGGGCAATCCTTGACGATGTACACGCCGTCGCCGCGGATGATAACGCCTTCATTCATGTAAACGACCTTGATGTTGCCCTGAGACACATACGTCGCGGCACCCTGCTCGAAGGTCAGGCCGACGGTGTATTCGCCGTCCGCAACGCCCTTGTACACGGCGGAAGAGCTGTTCACGCAGCCGTTGGGCAGCTGCTTGCAGAATTCCTTCACATAATCCCAGCCGTTCGGCTGTCCGTCGGTGCCCATCGCGTAGAGCATATTGACCAGATGCTCGAAGGACGAGGAAGACGCCTGCGGATCAGCGAAAACGATCTTGCCCTTCAGCGCCGGATTGAGCAGATCCGCATAGCCGTTGATCTCGATGTCGCCGATCAGATCGGTGTTGATCATGATGACAGAAGGCACGCAGTCAAAGCGGGTCAGGTTGCCTTCCACGTTCTTGTATTCGTCGTAGAATGCATCCTCGTTCACGCAGGTATAATCCTGGAAATACTGGCTGCTGTTCTTGACGGTGCCAATCGTGCCGGACCAGAGAATGTCGCACTGCGGCTTCTCGCTTTCAGCCGCGATGCGCTTGAGCGCGTCGCCCGTGCCCATCGCCAGGCACTCGGTCTTGATGCCGGTATCCGCCTCAAACATCGCCAGCATGTTTTCGATCATGGACGTGGTCAGCGGGCTGTACAGAACCAGCTTGCCGGTCGCCGCAGGCTCTTCAGCCACCGCGGCAGCCATACCGCACACGAGCAGCGCGCACAACAGCATAGCAAAGATCCTCTTCATATCAGTTTACCTCCTGTTTTTTTCCGCCGATGATTCCGTTCGGCGTTTGCTAGCTTTATTATATATGCGTGTTGCATGATTTTTCAACCGTTTTTTCTGCTTATTTGTCCGTTTTTCTGAACACGCACCCGTTTATATGCACAATTTCAAGTATCATAAACTGTATCATTCTTCTTCGGCTGCTTTTTCGTTTTATCGTTCTTGAGGGATATGCCATAATAGAGCCGTACCATTTCACATGCCAAGGGAGAATCGTTCTGTCTCTTATACACATCTGACGCTGCCGACGATCTTACGCG
>ENA-OYXV01001219-OYXV01001219.1-human-gut-metagenome-genome-assembly--contig:-NODE-1219-length-14649-cov-4.788338_pt1 | contig 14649 bp, 11 predicted proteins | sample MGYA00244846_ERZ653424 | MGnify/ENA primary metagenome ERZ653424 (study PRJEB26926, sample SAMN06165108) | human gut metagenome | biome: ENVO:00009003; feature: ENVO:2100002; material: ENVO:00002003...
AGAAAAAACAGAGTTATTTCTCATTTTTTAATGATAAAATCTCTTTTTTTCAAATTTCTGACCACTAAATTTGGAAATTCCAAAGAAAAGTAGTAATTTTGCATCCGTTTTGTAAAAAACCGCTTTTTCAAAGCTAATCCGTGTGATGGCGAGTTAAGGCACATTTTTATTAATTAATACTTAATTTAGAGTAACACAATGAAAGAGATTAACGTAACAGGTCAGAAGCGCACAGACCTTGGCAAGAAAGCTTCTAAAACATTGCGCAAAGAGGGTTTGATCCCATGTAACTTGTATGGCGAGAAGAAGGACGCTAACGGCGCTCCTGAGGCTTTGTCTTTCGCAGTTCCATTCGCTGAGCTCCGCAAGATCATCTACACTCCTCACGTATATGTTATCAACCTCATCATCGACGGTGAGAGCCACACAGCTATCATGAAGGAGATTCAGTTCCACCCAACAACAGACGCTCCTCTGCACGTAGACTTCTACGAGGTGAACGACCAGAAGCCTATCACTATCGGCATCCCAGTGAAGTTGGTAGGTTTGGCACAGGGTGTTCGCGATGGTGGTCGTATGAACCTCTCTATCCGCAAGATCGACGTTACTGCTCCTTACCAGGTTATTCCTGAGCACCTCGATATCGACGTTACTGCGTTGAAGATCGGTAAGAGCATCAAGGTAGGCGACCTCTCATTCGAGGGTCTCGAGCTCGCTACAAGCAAGGCTGTAGTAGTTTGCTCTATCAAGATGACACGTAATGCTGCTGCCGCTGCCGCTGCTGCTGCCGCTGAAGAGGAGGCATAATTATCAATTAGAAGTACATTCGGAAATTGGATAAATTTTTGATTTGTGGTCTCGGGAATCCTGGCGACGAATACGCCGGAACCCGACACAACACAGGATTCATGGTATTGGACGCTTTTGCTAAGGCGTCCAATATTCATTTTGAGGATAAGCGTTACGGCTTTGTTGCCGAGACAAGCATCAAGGGACGAAAGGTGTTCCTGCTCAAGCCCACCACGTTTATGAACCTCAGCGGAAACGCTGTGCGCTACTGGCTGCAGCAGGAGAAAATAGACCAGAAGCGACTGCTCGTCATCAGCGATGAACTTGCCCTGCCATTGGGCGCGTTCCGACTGAAAGCTGGCGGAAGCAACGGCGGACACAACGGACTGGGACACATCCAGCAACTCATCGGACAAGACTATGCCCGTCTGCGTATGGGCATCGGAAACGATTATCCCCGTGGAGGACAGGTGGACTGGGTACTGGGACACTACACCGAGGAGGACATGCGCCAACTGCAGCCTGCACTCGACCTGGGCGTGGAAATCATCAAGAGTTTCGTGTTGCAAGGCATCGACGCCACTATGAACCAATACAATAAATTGGGGAAAAAGTAAGAACGAGTTTAACATTCCCTCCAAGGCTGTTGGCTATAACTTCTAACGACCAAAGGGAGTGATAACTTCTTTAACTTCTATAACTTCTGAACTTGCAAAAGTTCAATAAACACTAATACAGCTATGAAGGAAAGTGCCAGAATAGACAAGTGGCTCTGGGCTGCCCGCATATACAAGACGCGCAGCATCGCAGCAGATGCCTGCAAGAACGGGCGTGTCACCGTGGGAGGCATCTCGCGCAAGCCTTCGTTCATCATCAAGCGAGGCGATGTGGTGAGCGTGAAGAAAGCGCCCATCACCTATTCCTTCGAAGTGCTCGACTGCATCGAACAGCGCGTGGGAGCCAAGATGCTCTTTGCCGTTTACAAGAACGTCACCGATCCTCGACAGTACGAACTGCTGGAAATGAGCCGTATCAGCGGATTCGTTGACCGTGCCCGCGGAACAGGACGTCCTACCAAGAAAGAGCGCCGTGCTCTCGATGCTTTCATCGATCCTGCCCTCTTTGGCTTCGACGACGATGACGACATAGAATAAATGTTCTCTATAACCTATAAAATCTATGTTCTAAAGTATCGAACTTATGTTCCAAAGTTTAGAACTTATGTTCTAAAGTATCGAACTTATGTTCTAAAGTTTAGAACATAGATTTATTCATAAGAAACAAAACAAATTCATTATAAACAGAAAACATTTTTAAATGTTTTCGACCTGTACGGTTGAAATTACCCAATACGCCCTGAACCAACGGTCACCGGCGCGTAGCGGAAAGGTAAAGGGCAGAAGCTCTTAGCCCAGGGCAGCGCCCTGGGTTGTTTTGGACGCAAATCTGTCGCCCTGTAAGGGCAAAAGCTTTAAAAATCAAGGCAAGACATAAAGCTTTTGCCCTTACAGGGCGCCTTGCCAATTGCTATAATACCCAGGGCGCTGCCCTGGGCTAAGAGCTTCTGCCCCTTCAGGGCGTGTGGAGCTAACATTCGAACTTCTGTTAAATAAGTGTGAAGAAAAACCGTATCATGTCGGACGTTTAACGGCTTTTCGCACGATTTTGAATTGTTTTCGCACGATTTTGAATTGTTTTCGGTCGATTTTAAGACGTTTTCAGCACTTGCAACCATCACTTTTTACTCTTAAGCACGTTTTTTGACTATTTATACATGGAATATAGCATTTTAGTCACAATTTTAGCCATTTCGTGAAAATAATAAAAAAAATACTTGCATTTTAATAAAATTAATTATATCTTTGCATCGTCTAAGAAGAAGTTTAAAACCTATCCTATTGGACGGCAGATTATCCATTAAGGAGATTTGCATAACATACTATTATTAACTTTTAATTTCAGAGAGTATGAAAAAATTATTGGTTATGGCAGCCATGGTGCTGTCTTCAGTAGGTGCTTTTGCACAGTATTCAGCAGGCGACATCACTATTCAGCCTAAAGTTGGTTTGAACGTATCTACTATCGGTGACGCAGACTGGAAAGCAGGCTTTGCTGTTGGTGCAGAATTGCAATATCAGTTAACAGACAAGGTTGGTCTTGCTGGCGGTCTTCTCTATTCTATGCAGGGAAATAAATCTAAGAGTGAAACAATAGAAAGCGATTTGCTCGATGAGGATATTGAAATTGACGGTGAGAAATGGAACCCTGGTTACCTTAACATTCCTTTGACAGTCAACTACTATGTAGTAAACGGATTGGCTCTGAAAGCAGGTGTACAGCCAGGTTTCTTGATAGCTAAAGACAAGAATGATGATGCCAAAAAATTTGACTTATCTATCCCTGTTGGTGCCTCTTACGAATATCAAAACTTTGTATTTGACGCTCGCTACAACATCGGAGTAACTAAGGTTGTAAAGGGTGGAGATGGCTACAACAACGTTATTCAGATCACTGTAGGTTACAAGTTCAAGCTCTAAGCTTTAGCGATGACCCATGACAGGCATTTTCTGTAGAGCCTGTCGCTTATTCATAGAGATGCCCCCGCAGACTCTTCCCCACATCAAGGAAAGTCTGCGGGGGCTCCGTTTTTATAGCTCGTTAAGAGAGCATTAGTAAACTTTAGCAATGAAGTCTTGGCTGTATCAACAGAAAGTAGTATTTTTGCAGAGCAAAAAAACAACAACAAAACAAAAAAGGAAATGAATATATTAGTGACAGGAGCCAACGGACAGCTCGGCAACGAGATGAGAATCGTGAGCAAGAACACCACAGACCACTATCTCTTCACCGACGTGAACCAGGTGGAAGGCGTGGAAACCACTTATCTCGACATTACAGACATGGACGCCATACGCAAGATGGTGAGCGAGAACCACATAGACGCCATCATCAACTGTGCGGCATGGACCAATGTGGATGCCTGCGAAAACGACGAGAAGTTGGCAGCACTTGCAGAGAAACTGAATGCCGACGCTCCAGAGAACCTTGCCTTGGCAATGAAGGAGACAGGCGGACTGCTCGTGCAGATTTCCACCGACTACGTCTTTGGCAAGGAACCATACAATGTACCTTGCGGACCCCAGCAGAAGGGTACTCCTACAGGCGTATATGGTACAACCAAGCTTCACGGCGAACAGAAAATCATGGCAAGCGGTTGCCAGTATGTCATCATCCGCACCGCATGGCTCTACTCTGAGTTTGGCAAGAACTTCTGCAAGACAATGCTCAACCTCACTGCCACAAAACCACAGTTAAAGGTAGTGTTCGACCAGTGCGGAACTCCTACCTATGCTCTCGACCTGGCCAACGCCATCCTCACTGTCATAGACAAGATAAAGTCGGCCGACGACAAGAGCAAATACACCGGCATCTATCATTTCTCTAACGAGGGAGTGTGCTCCTGGTACGACTTCACACAGATGATAGCCCGTATAGCCGGACACACACAGTGCGACATACAGCCCTGCTACAGCTCGGAATATCCTTCGCCTGTGGCCCGTCCTGCCTACTCCGTGCTCGACAAGCGAACCATCAAGGAAACCTTCGGCGTGAAAGTGCCCTACTGGATTGACTCGTTACAGCAGTGCATTGCAAACCTCCTTAAGTAACATTTTAAATAATAAATATAATGAAGCGAACCATCATCATCACAGGCGGCGCCGGATTTATCGGCTCACACGTTGTCCGTCTGTTCGTGAACAAATATCCCGAGTATCACATCATCAACCTCGACAAGCTGACTTATGCAGGCAATCTGGCTAACCTCAAGGACATCGAGGACAAGCCTAACTACACCTTTGTGAAGGGCGACATCTGCGACTTCGAGCTGATGCTCAAGTTGATGAACGACTATCAGGTAGACGGCATTATCCATCTGGCTGCAGAAAGCCACGTAGACCGCTCTATCAAGGATCCATTCACCTTTGCACAGACCAACGTGATGGGAACACTCTCGCTCCTGCAGGCAGCAAAGACCTACTGGGAGAGTCTGCCCGAAGGCTATGAGGGCAAGCGCTTCTACCACATTTCTACCGACGAGGTGTATGGCGCCTTGCAGATGACACATCCCGAGGGCGTGGCAGCACCATTCTCCACCAAGGCATCAAGTGGCAAGAACCACGAGGCTTATGGCGAGGAGTTCTTCGTAGAAACCACCAAGTACAATCCCCATTCTCCCTACTCGGCTTCCAAGGCCAGCAGCGACCACTTTGTACGTGCTTTCCACGATACTTACGGCATGCCTACCATCGTGACCAACTGCTCCAACAACTATGGTCCTTACCAGTTCCCAGAAAAGCTCATCCCTCTCTTCATCAACAACATACGCCATCGCAAGCCTCTGCCCGTCTATGGCAAGGGTGAGAACGTGCGCGACTGGCTCTACGTGGTAGACCATGCCCGTGCCATCGATGTCATCTTCCACGAAGGAAAGGTGGCTGAGACCTATAATATCGGAGGTTTCAACGAGTGGAAAAACATTGACATCATCAAGGTGGTTATCAAAACCGTAGACCGTCTTCTCGGTCGCAAGGAGGGCGAAGACCTCGACCTCATCACTTACGTCACCGACCGCAAGGGCCACGACATGCGTTACGCCATCGATTCACGCAAATTGCAGCGCGAATTGGGTTGGGAACCAAGTCTGCAGTTCGAAGAGGGCATCGAGAAAACCGTGAAATGGTATCTCGACAACCAGGAATGGATGGACAATGTAACCTCTGGCGACTATCAGAAATATTACGAGAACATGTACGGCAACAAATAAATTTGTCAAGCCAAGGCGTGAAAAATTTTGATTTTTTACGCCTTAAGACATGAGCTTGAGCATTACGCATAAAAAAATTGAGCTATGAACATTGAATCATTATGAGAAAACAAATAACTCTCATCATGCTCAATATTCAAAGCTCAAAACTTATTGTGCTTTATAACGCTTGGGCTTTATCCTTCACGGAAGAAGTCGAAAGCCTCTTTGATTTCGTCGATGGTGGCACTTTGGTTGATGCGAATATCACCAATTCCACCCAACAAGGTAAAGTTGATGATGCCATCCTGATTTTTCTTGTCATGGCGCATCAGTTCTATCAGTTCGTCGTAGTCATCGCAGGTGATAGGAAGCGAGCCATAGTACTCCTTGATGAAGTTCACCGTCTGTCGCATCTTCTCCGTTGGGAATCCCGTCTTCATCACACTCAGATAGAGTTCCGGAATCAGACCGAACGCCACAGCATAGCCGTGCAGAACAGGCTTGCGTTTCAGTGCCCAGCTTTCAAAGGCATGACCGAAAGTATGTCCCAAGTTGAGCGCCTTGCGGATGCCGTGCTCATGAGGATCCTGCTCTACGATGCGCTCCTTTACCGCCACGCTATCGCCCACCATGCGTTGCAACTGCTGCAAGTCGGGATGAGCCAAGTCGAAGCCAACCAACTCCGCCCACATCTTTTCGTCCGAAATCAAACCATGCTTCAGCATCTCGGCATAGCCCGAACAGATGTTCTCGGCATCGAGCGTGCGCAGGAACTCAGTATCGAGAATGACAAACTTGGAGTCGCAGAACACGCCTATCTCGTTCTTCAGTCCACCGAAGTTGATGCCCGTCTTTCCTCCCACCGAAGCATCCACCATCGAGAGGAGCGTAGTGGGGATATTGATGAAGTTGATGCCACGCTTGAAAGTTGCTGCGGCAAAGCCACCCAAGTCGGTAACCATTCCACCACCCAGGTTTATCATGCACGAATGGCGCGATGCACCGCCCTCGCCCAACGACTTCCATACGTGTACCATCGTGTCGAGGTCTTTGTGCGTATCGGTGGCACCAATGGTAATGACCTTCGCATCCTTGAGCGAGAAATAATTTTTCACAACAGGCCAGCACTTGACAGCTGTGGTTTCGTCGGTAAGCACAAAAATCTTGTCGTGCTCGCACTCTGCCAAGGCTTCGGCTATCTCACTTTCGAGATTGGTAGAAATGATGACTCTCTGACTCATAAATTTATCAATATATTATAAATAATGTAATTCTTACGTGCAAAGGTACGTATTTTTCTGCATTTTGATGCAAAAGAACACACTTTTAGCATTCTTTTCACACATTTTAGACTAAACCTTATCACAAAGGATGCGTCTAAACTATCAAGCGAATAAAAAAAACTATAAAATAAAGAAATGAGAAAATCAGTACTCACCCTACTCCTGCTATTCATCGCCATGATGATGCAGGCACAGCAACACCTCATCACGGGTGCCATTATCGACAAGGGAACCAACGACCCTGTCGAGGCATCGACCGTACAACTACTACGCGCGGACAGCACCTATATCTCAGGCGCCATCAGCGACGAGAATGGACTCTTCAGCCTTCAGGCTCCCGAAGACGGAAGTTATCTGCTCAAGATAACCAGCGTAGGATACAAGCCCACCGTGAGGCGCATCATGATGACCCAGGGCAAAGACCTCGCCATGGGCAAGATAAACATCAACGCAGAGGCCATCATGCTCAAGGCCGCCACCGTCACGGCCATGGCCAAGAAAGTGGTGCTCAAGGAAGACACCTTCGTGTACAACTCTGCGGCTTATCGCACACCCGAAGGCTCCACCATCGAAGAGCTCGTGAAGCGCCTGCCTGGTGCTGAGGTGAGCGACGACGGAAGCATCAAAATCAACGGAAAGGAAGTGAAGAAGATCCTCGTAGACGGCAAGGAGTTCATGACCGGTGACACCAAGACGGCCCTGAAGAACCTGCCCACCAGCATCATCGACAAGATCAAGGCCTACGACGAGAAGAGCGACCTGGCTAAGGTGACGGGCATCGACGACGGAGAAGAGGAAACCGTGCTCGATTTCGGCGTTAAGAGAGGCATGAACAAGGGACTCATCGCCAATATGGACCTCAGCATAGGCACCAAGCAACGATACAGCGAACGAGGCATGGCGGCTTATTTCAACGACCGCAACCGACTCATGCTCTTCGCATCTGCCAACAATACCAACGACATGGGATTCCCCGGAGGTGGAGGCCCTGGCGGATGGGGACCCAACAAGCAGGGACTCAACGCCTCGAAGATGCTGGGTCTGAACTACAACTACGAGAACAAGGATAAGCTCAAGATGGACGCCTCGCTGAGATGGAACCACAGCGATGGAGACATCAGCAGCACGGTGGCTTCCGAGAACTTCGTGAGCCAGAACTCGTCTTTCTCGAACAGCCGTGCCAAGAACTTCTCGCGCAGCAACAGCTGGGACGGACGTTTCCGCCTGGAATGGACCCCCGACACGATGACCAATATCATGTTCCGTCCATCGTTCACCATCAAGAGCAGCGATGCACTGGCACGAAGCTTGTCTGCACAGTTTAATGCCGATCCTTACCAGATCACCAACGACCCACTCGAGGACGCAGCACGTGCCGAGCTGGGACTTGAGGACGTAAGCCTAAGCAAGAGTCTGTTGCAGCAGGCTGGAGCTCTCGTCAACCTGCAGTCGTCGAGCAGCATCAGCTATAGCGAGTCTGAAAATCTGAGAGGCATGTTGCAGTACAATCGCCGACTCAGTGCGATGGGACGCAACATCACCGTGCGCACCGATGCCAGCTACGGCAAGACCGATGCCAACAGCCTCTCACTCACCAATGCCTACATGTACCTTGTAGATGTGGCCAACGGCAACGAGACCGACCACTACAACACTTATCGTTACAACGTGACGCCTACCCGCAACTACAGCTACTCTCTGCAGGCCACCTACAGCGAGCCGCTCTGGCGTGCCACCTTCCTGCAACTGAGCTATAAGTTCACCTACAAATACTCGAAGACCGACCGTTCCACCTACAACTTCTCCGACTTCAGCGATGAGGAGGCAAACCAGTGGGCTTCCATCACTCCCGAGTATCGTGGATGGGGCAACTACTTGGGCACTCTGCGCTCGCCTCTCGACGAGTATTTCGACAGCGACCAGAGCCGATTCTCCGAGTACAAGAACTACATTCACGAGATGCAGCTCATGATGCGATTCGTCCGACCAAAGTACAACCTCAGCTTCGGAGCCATGCTCCAGCCACAGAGGTCGAACTTCATCTACGACTATATGGGGCAGCACATCGAAACGACACGCAACGTCACCAACTTCTCACCAACCCTCGACTTCCGTTATCGTTTCAGCAAGGTGAGCAACCTGCGCGTCAACTATCGCGGAACCACCTCGCAACCCTCCATGACCGACCTGCTCGACATCACCGACGACAGCAATCCGCTCAATATCAAAAAGGGAAATCCGGGACTGAAGCCATCGTTCACCCACAACTTCCGACTCTTCTACAACAACTATATAGAGAAGCACCAGCGAGCCCTGATGACCTTCGTCAACTTCTCGATGACACGCAACAGCATCAGCGACATGGTGACCTACGACGACAAGACCGGTGGACGAACCACACAGCCCGACAACATCAACGGCAACTGGAACGCACGAGGCGCCTTCATGTTCAATACAGCCATCGACAGCGCTGGCGTATGGAACATCAACACCTTCACCACCCTCGCCTATACCAATGCCGTGGGCTATCTGAGCCTCGACGGGAAGACCTCGCAGAAGAACACCACCAAGCAGACACAGGTGGGCGAGCGAATCGCCATGGGCTATCGCAACAACTGGCTTGAGGTCAACCTCAACGGAACACTCAACTACAACCATGCCCGCAACAAGCTTCAGGCATCGAGCAACATGAACACCTGGCAGTTCTCTTACGGACCGAGCATCACAGCCACCATGCCCTGGGGCATGAGCCTGAGCACAGACCTGAGCCAGAGTAGCCGACGAGGATACAGCGACAATTCGATGAACACCAACGAACTGGTTTGGAACGCCCAACTCTCGCAAGGCTTCCTCAAGGGCAAACCCCTCACCGTGATGATCCAGTTCTACGACCTGCTGCACCAGCAGAGCACCTTGAGCCGTGCCCTTACTGCCATGGCCCGTACCGATACCGAGTACAACAGCATCAACTCTTATGCCATGCTCCACGTCATCTACCGACTGAATATCATCGGAGGCAAGCAGGCACGCGAGACGATGAGGTATGGTGGACGCCCCGACTTCGGCGGACGCCCCTTCAATGGCGGACGACCTTCCATGGGACCACCTCCAGGAGGCGGACATCGCCGCTTCTAAGTTTAGAGAAGTTGAAACCCATATACATGATGCCCAGAACCATTCGTCATCGTTGGTTCTGGGCATATTTTTGTCTCATTGGCTCTAACATCTCAACACCTTTCCACATCCGTCAGTTTTAATTTTTACAAAATAATCTTTAAATAACTATAATTAAACAGTAAGAAAACTATAACGATACAAATATTTTCCTAACTTTGCAACCACTTTTTATTGTAACAGAAATGAAACATCGTATTTTAAGCATGACAATGTCACTTTGCCTCACCTGCACGATGGGAGCGCAAAGTGCCGAAAAGATTGTACCCATCAAGTATGGAAACATGGATAATTGGGTTATCAGAAACATCAAGGAATCAGGTATCATAGGCGGAAACAAGAAGGTGGTTTATGCCGTAGGTCCGTCGATGACCATCAATGGCAATACCCCCTACACCAACAAGGGCGGCTCGCCCTGGGGAACCTCCAATGTGCTTGCCCACGTGTCAGGCATCTATAAGACCAACAACTCGGTATATCGCGACAAGCACGAGAACGGCCATTGTGCCAAGCTCGTCACCCATATCGAGAAGGTGAAGGTATTGGGACTCATCAATATCAAGGTGCTTGCAGCAGGCTCGCTCTTCCTGGGCGACGTGCGCGAACCCATCACCGGAACCAAGGACGGTCCTAAGGCCATCAACTGGGGTATTCCTTTCACCCATCGTCCCAAGGCGGTGCGTTTCGACTATAAGACCCTGTTGCCCAACTCAGCCACCCGCATCAAGCAGAACGGCTTCAGCAGTGCATCGAAAGTGGCAGGACGCGACTATGCTGTCGCCATCCTCTATCTGCAGAAGCGTCACGAGGATGCCCAGGGCAACATCACGGCCAAGCGTGTGGGCACCATGGTGGTGAAGTACAGCAAGAGCACCAATGGATGGGTGAACGACGCCACCTACACCATCCACTATGGCGACATCCGACACATGGCAGGCTATGACGCCTCGCTCATGGGACTTCGTAATTGTGACTATGCTCGTAATAGCAAAGGCAAGAGCGTCATCATCAAGGAGACGGGATGGGCTTCGGCCAACGAGACCCCTACCCACCTCATCCTGCAGTTCTCTTCCAGTCATGGCGGAGCCTATATCGGAACGCCTGGCAACACGCTCTGGATAGACAACGTGGCACTCGTATACTAACTGTTTATCACATATTAACACCCCTACACATTATTATATACATAACACATGAAGCAGCTTCTACTCTCATGCCTTACATGCCTTCTCTTGCCTACTCTTGGTATGGCAGGGGAGGCTGACTCTACCTTCACGCCACATAACGGGATGGAAAAAGAGGAGGTAAAAATAGGAAAAAAGGTGGACGAAAATGTGGAAGTGAAGGTGGAAGCAAAGGCGGACGAAAAGGCGGAAGTGAAGGAGACGGAAGCGAAGGCGGACGAGAAGAAGAAATCGCTCATCACCCGTTTTCTCGACTACTTCAACGATGCCAACAAGAAGAACGACAAGCGGTTCGACTTCAGCATTATCGGAGGGCCACACTATGCCACCGACACCAAGTTGGGCTTAGGCTTAGTGGCAGCAGGCATCTATCGCTCCGACCCAGCCGACACGCTCCTCCTCCCCTCCAATGTGTCGCTCTTTGGCGATGTCAGCACGGTGGGCTTCTATCTGCTCGGTGTGCGCGGAACCCACATCTTCCCCCACGACCGTTACCGTGCCGTCTACACGCTCTACTTCTATTCCTTCCCCAGCAAGTTCTGGGGAATGGGATACGACATGGGCGACAACGACGACAACAAGAGCGACATGAAGCGATGGCAGGTGCACGTGAAGGGCAGCTTCCTGTGGAACCTTGGCAGCAACCTCTTCCTCGGTCCTTCCGTGGCCTACGACTACATCATCGGCAAGGACATCGAGCGCCCCGAGCTCTTGGCGGGAATGGACCGACATACCGACAACTATGGCGTGGGATTCACCTTCATGTTCGACAACCGTGACAACCTCACCTATCCCCACCGGGGTTATTACGTGAACCTCACCCAGATGTTCCGTCCGCGCTTCATGGGCAACGACTATGCCTTCAGCACCACCGAGCTGCAGCTCAACGCCTACCAGCAACCCTGGCGAGGAGCCGTACTGGCCGAGGACCTTCGTTCCACACTCAACTTTGGCAATCCCTCGTGGGGCATGATGGCACAGACAGGAGGCAGCAATGCCCTGCGCGGATATTACGAGGGAAGATACCGCGACAAACACATGATAGAAGCCACTGTCGAACTTCGCCAGCACGTGTGGAAACGCAACTCGCTCACGGCCTGGATAGGCGCAGGAACCGTCTTCCCCAAGTTCAGCCAGATGAGAAGCCGTCACATCCTGCCCAACTATGGTGTGGGCTATCGATGGGAATTCAAGAAGAACGTCAACGTGCGTCTCGACTATGGTTTCGGCAAGGGCGGACAGAGAGGATTCCTCTTCAATATCAACGAAGCATTCTGAAAGAATATTTCTGGAGTTAAGGAGTTAAGGAGTTAAGGAGTTAAGGAGTTAAGACAACAGTCTTATTGCTTGAATTCAAACCCACAAAGGCATTTGTCTTAACTCCTCAGCGACCGAAGGGAGCGATAACTCCTTAACTCCTGAAAATAACTCCTGAAACTTACACTAATTCAAACAACACACAACATGAAATCATTCAACAATATCATATACTGGTATGCCGTCATCGCGCTTACCGTGCCCAATGTGGCCCTTTGTTTCACCGAGCACCTCAGCACATGGGCTGCCCTTGCCAACATCGTGCTGCCCTTTGGTGTCTACATGGCACTGATGAGCATCTGTCGAAAACCGGGCAAGATGGTGTGGTGGCTCTTCCCCATCATCTTCTTTGCGGCTTTCCAGATCGTGTTGCTCTATCTTTTCGGCAAGGGCGTCATAGCCGTGGATATGTTCCTCAACCTCGTAACCACCAATCCTGGCGAGGCCATGGAGTTGCTCGACAACCTCATTCCTGGCGTGGCGAGTGTCTTCATCCTCTATCTGCCCCTGCTCATCCTGGGCGTGGTGTCCATACGGAGCAAGAAGGCATCCGTGCTGTCCTCTTCCCTCAGAAAGCGATATGCCCTGTGGGCTTCAGCCTTGGCCATCGTGGGGTGCATCTTTGTTGCCACGGCCTGTCTCTCCCGTCCTTCCGACAACACACAGCTCGACGACCATCACGCCCCACACTACAGCGTGCTCAACGACCTCTACCCCGTCAACGTGTTCTATAACCTCTACCTTGCCGTGAAGCGCAACAACGCCTCCATCCACTACAAGGAGGCATCTGCCCGTTTCCGCTTCGATGCCAGGCCGTCCCATCCCGAGGACTCCTGCGAGGTCTACGTCATGGTGATAGGCGAGACGGCACGAGCCATGAACTTCAGTCTCTATGGTTATCAGCGCGACACCAATCCACGGCTCAGCAAGACCCCGGGACTGGTGACGTTCAGCGATGTCACCACCCAGTCGAACACCACCCACAAGAGTGTGCCCATGCTCCTCTCGCTGGCTTCGGCCTCCGACTTCGAGCGTCTCTTCCACGAGAAAGGCATTCTGCAGGCCTTCCGTGAGGCAGGCTTCCACACCGTGTTTCTGAGCAATCAGCGCCCCAACCACTCGTTCATCGACTTCCTGGGCGAACAGGCCGACCAGTGGCTCTTCCTCAAGACGGGCGATGCCAACCCCGCTGGCCGTGAGCTGGCCGAAGCCCCGGGCAAGGACGGCAACTACTATGATGCCGACCTGCTGCCCATCCTCGACAGGATACTGGCCCGGAAACGCAAGAAAGAGTTCATCGTGCTCCACACCTATGGCTCTCACTTCAACTACATGGACCGCTATCCCCGACAGATGGCGCATTTCCAGCCCGACACGCATTGCGAGGCCAAGAAGGAGAACCGTCCCGACCTCATCAACGCCTACGACAACACCATCCGCTACACCGACCTTGTGCTCAGTGGGGTGATAGAGCGCCTGAGAGCACACGGAGGCATGAGCGCCATGCTCTATACGAGCGACCATGGCGAGAACATCTTCGACGACAGTCACAAGCTCTTCCTTCATGCTTCGCCCCGAGCTTCGGAGTACGAGTTGCATGTGCCCTTCCTGGTATGGACATCGCAGAGCTTCCAGCATCAGGAGCCAGCCGTGGCACAGGCTCTCTCCGCCAACCGCCACAAGCAGGCACAGAGCAGCCGTTCCGCCTTCCACACCATGCTCAATATCGGGGGCATCAGTACGCGCTTCCGCCAAGAGCACGAGTCGTTGGCGAGCCCTGCCTATCGTCCCGCCCCTCTGCTCTACCTCAACGACCACAACGAGGCTATCCCACAGGCAGAATGTGGATTTTAGGTTATTGAACTTGCGAAAGTTCTATTAGGTTATTGAAGTTTCGCAAGTTTTTCCCCACACGCCCTGAAGGGGCAGAAGCTCTCAGCCCAGGACAATGGACGCAAGCAGCACGCCCTGAAAGGGCAGAAGCTCTCAGCCCAGGGGTAATGGACGCAAGCAGCACGCCCTGAAAGGGCAGAAGCTCTCAGCCCAGGGCAGCGCCCTGGGTTATCATGTTCGCAAACTTGGCGCCCTGTAAGGG
>ENA-OYXV01001233-OYXV01001233.1-human-gut-metagenome-genome-assembly--contig:-NODE-1233-length-14512-cov-10.633949_pt1 | contig 14512 bp, 7 predicted proteins | sample MGYA00244846_ERZ653424 | MGnify/ENA primary metagenome ERZ653424 (study PRJEB26926, sample SAMN06165108) | human gut metagenome | biome: ENVO:00009003; feature: ENVO:2100002; material: ENVO:00002003...
TCGTCGGCAGCGTCAGATGTGTATAAGAGACAGGTTAATTTCTCTTTAAGTTAGGGAGTGATAATACTCCCTAACTTAAAGAGAAGGATTTATTGATTTGGATTTTATCAATTTGTGTTGACTATTATTTCAGATATTCTGGTGTTTGTACAATATTAGAATTAGCATTAATTTCTTTTTGAGGAATAGGTAATATTGTACGATAATAGTTTCTGTCGAAATCCATAGATGTTTTTTCGTCAGCGAAATGCACTACCTCTTTCATCATATCGTCTGTTTCGTTAATACGAATTACTCGTAAGTTATTACGTAATAAGTCAAACATGCGGTGCCCTTCACCAATGAGTTCTTTCCTGCGTTCTTCTAGAACATCATCAAGGGTAACCTTTGCGGGCATCGTATAGTCCGGATTTCCTCGGAGTGCAATGGCTTTCAGGTATTTTGCAGCTTTTGTTGCATCTCCGTTTTTCACGGCTGCTTCGGCTGCATTTAAGTAAGTTTCGGAAAGACGTACTATAGGAATATTGGCATCCATAATATTTTCTCCAGGTTGTGGTTGATACTTATTCAAATACATTACTTTTTTGTCTTGATTAACTAATAACTTAATGCGTACATCATTAGGCGTTTCTAACAGATGGTGATAAAAACTGACTGTAATGCACATATCTTGATATCCTTTTGGAGAAGTTAGATATCCCATACTTTCATTGCCGGGGCTTTCGGTAGTAGTATTGACTATTTCGAAGAGAATTTCTCCCGGATTTGCTTCGGAGGCTTCCGTACCCCATACAGTGGGATATTCTTCGGTATTCCATAATTGGTATTTATTGGCTTCCGATCCTTTTATTGCTTCTTCTGCAGCTTGTAAAGCTTCACTGTTCTTCCCCATATACAGATATGCCCGACTTAACAAAGTTAATGTGGCCCATTTACTGATTTTACCTTTCTTATTTAAGGATAAATCTTTTTGATTCAAACTAGTACCTGACCATGAATATGTGGGTATCATTAAACTAGCCGCATTCTTTAAGTCTTTGATTATTTGATCATAACATTCAGCTACAGTGTTACGTGAAGGTTTACTGTCGGCAGTGGCTGATGCTGAAGTGATGATAGGTACTCCTAAAGAGGCTCCGTTATCTTTTAAATAAGTATATCCGAAGAAGCGCGTAAGGTCAAAAAGGGCCAGACCACGTATTGCTAATGCTTGTCCTTCCAAATCATTGCGGAAGATATGCTCATCTTCATCGTTTGGAAGAATTTCGATATTGTCAATGCCGTCTAAAATTACATTACAGTTTTGAATGATGGAATAAAGATATGACCAGTGTGTACTTGGTCCATTTGCAGGTAACCAATCCATTTGGTAATAGTGAGCTGTTCTACAAGTTGATTGTACAGCTTGCATGTCATCTCCTGTTACATCTCCGTAGTAGATTAAACGCCCGGAATACGCATAGGCATTACGCATTGTCGCATAAATGGCGTTTAGTGAATAATCAATGTCGGAGAGAGATTTGATACTCGTTTCTGTTGGAATTTGTGTGGACGGTTCTAAATCCAACCAATCGTTTCCACATGAAGTAAACAATCCGATGGATAAGACTATTGATAAAAAATTATGTAATGTTCTCATATTGTTGTTTTTTAGTGGTTAAAAATTGATGTTGAGACCAAAAGTAACGGTTTTTAAAGGCGGTGTGGTTTGAGTTGCACTACCGGCACTAACAGCTTCAGGATCATAATTGTCATAGGCCGCCCATGTCCATAAATTGCTTGCTGATGCATAAAAACGAACATTTCCTATATTGATTTTATTTGTCCATTCTTTAGGTAACGTAATGCCGAATGTGATATTTTTTAAGCGGAAATAATCAGTACTGTGGATACGGCGGCTACTTGTTATTTTATGCATTGATACAGAAGATGATTTACCCGGCATATATACTTCTATATTGGTTTGATCACCTGGCTTTTTCCAGCTATCACGATAATAAGTCGGAATGTTTGCATAGGAATCGTAACCGCCATGTTCTGTCTTTTGTGCCCAAGTATCATAAGAATATCCTCCGAATTGATAGGAGAATAAGAAATTTAAATCAAGCCATTTATAACGCAATGAATTAGAGATACCTCCGTTAACAGTTGGTTCTGCATGTTTATAAGGAATGAATTGTGCATTTTTAGAGTTCTCGGTAATTTCTTTTATATAATTTCCGTTCTCATCCAATTCATTGGTATAGAATAGAGGATTTCCTGTTTCAGGATTGATGCCCGCAAATTCTTGTACATAGAATGTACGATAAGAACTTCCTACTTTGTGTATTTGGGTTCCACTGACAATTTGTGTCTGTTCGCCATCTAATTTTACAACTTTATTGGAGTTATGACCTAAATTGAAAGTTGTATTCCAGTTAAAGTCTTTTATTTTAATATTAGTGGAATTAATAGTTAATTCAATACCTTTATTTTTCACTTCACCTATATTCATTAAATAACTACTAAATCCTGTTGTCATGGATACAGGACAGTCCATTAATAAGTTTTTAGTTGTACGGGTATAATATTCAATCGTGAAGTTCAGACGATCCCAAAAACCAAAATCCAAGCCAATATTCATATTATAATTGGTTTCCCATTTCAGATTAGGATTTGCAATTTGGGACATTTGAATACCGGGTTGCTCCAAGTAACCACCACTAATGGAGCTTAATCCCATATAGCCGAAATAATCAGAAGGAAGAGTACCGTTTACACCGTATGATGCTCTTATACGCAAGTCTGTCAACCAATCTTTTACAGGTTGCATTAATTCTTCTTCAATAGTACGCCATGCTCCGGATACAGACCAAAATGTTCCCCAACGATTGTCACGGTGCAAACGTGAACTGCCATCAACACGAAAACTAGCTCCTAGATAATATTTATTTTTGTAATCGTAATTCAAACGGCTTAAATAGGATACCAGTCTGTACCTTGAATCACTTCCCCCTACAGATACTGTTTTCATTCCATTACTAATGGCATGTTTGTCGGGAGTTGTAAAATTGTAAGCTTCCCCTGATAAATAGTCATTGTAGGTATCATCAATTTCATATCCGGCAAGAAAGTCCAAATGATGAATGTTGTTGAAAGTAGTTAAATAGCTTAAGGTGTTACTCCATACCATTTTTTTATATTCTCTTATGCGTTTTACTACTTCTCCATTTTCATCTTCACCGTTGGAAGTACGTGGGTCATACCATTTCTCACCTTTTACAGTAGTGTAATCATAACTGAATGTTGTTTTGAATTTCAGATTTTTTATGATTTCGTATTCGGCATAAAGCGTATTGAATGCGCGTAGCATTTTTTCATGTTTATAATCGTATTCAGCTGATAATTTGGGGTTGCGGTCATTGGCTTTACGAATAAATTTACGATTCCAACTGCCATCTTCATTGTAGACCGGATCTGAAGGAGTAGCCCAATTACGTGAGGAATAGAAAGGAGATGTATAAGTGAATCCTTCGTCATAAACACTCTGATTTACATTTGAGAAAAGTATCTTGGCGCCTACAGTCAATTTGTCTGTTGCACTGAAATCTGCGTTCAAACGCCCTGTTACACGTTCCAAACCGGAACCTTGTACAATACCGTTCTGCTTCATATATGATAAAGAAGAGTAATATTTAAATTTATCGCTGCCACCGGCTAGTGATGCTTCATAGGTAGAATGATGTCCCTTTTGGAAAAGCTCTTTATTCCAGTCTGTGAAACCACACCATGGAATTGGAGCATATTTATCGATTTGCCCATCTGCATAAGTTTTACTTTGTGACATTAGCTCTTCCTCTGATATATTAGGATTTTTATCAGCTAGTTTACGTTGTTGATATAATATCAATCCATTGTAAATATATTCACGTCGTTCTTCTCCCCCCATAACTGGGCGATAATCCATTGCGAAATCATTGCTACCCCAGTCTGCTTTTAATGAAATTTGTGCTTTTCCGCTTTTTCCTTTCTTGGTGGAGATTAAAATAACTCCATTTGCAGCACGTGAACCATAAAGGGAGGCTGCTGCAGCATCTTTTATTACTGTAATATTTTCAATATCCGAGTTGTTTAATGTAGACATTATGTCAAATCCGGAGTCGGAGCTGGTAGCAGCAACAGAACCGGATTGGACGGGAACACCATCGATTACGTATAGTGGAGAATTGCTTGCATTGAAAGAACCCATACCACGAATACGGATAGAAGTGGAGGCACCAGGCTGACCTGAACTGGAAGTGACTTGTACTCCGGGAGCATTACCTTCTAGCAAACTGGAGAATGAAACTACGGGTAAATCTTTTAATTCTCCTGTCTTCACAGTAGAAGCAGAACCTGCGTATGCCGATTTCTTGAAAGTACCATAACCGGTAACAACCACTTCTTCCATAACATTATTATCAGGAGCCATGACTACTTTCAGTATCTTTCCGGCAGTGGCTTTTATTTCCTGCTTGCCATAACCTATATAGGAGATAATCAAAGTGGCAGGTATACGGTCTACATCTAATGAGAAGTGCCCGTCCAAATCTGTAGTAGTTCCATTCGTAGTACCTTTGACTAAGATATTCGCTCCAATAATAGGTTCTCCCGTCTCATCCAGTACTGTACCGGTTAATGTTGTTTTCTGTTGAGGAACAGCAGACTTTTTTTCTTCAATTTGCTTGATAGCAATAACGCCGTTGTGAACTGAATAGGTCAAACCGCTATTCATAAGACATTTATCAAGCACATTGGCTATTTTTTCGTTATTTACATTTAGGTTTTGGACTTTTATTTGTTTTACATCATTGGTGCTGTATACAAAAGTAAAGTCGGTTTGTCTTTGGATTTCCCAAAGAATTTCACTCAACGTGGCATTCTTGAATGAGGCTGTGACAGTGGCTTGTGCAAACACTTTGTTGGCAGCCTGCATAAAACCTGTGGTAATGATACAGAAAAATAGGAACGTAATCCACAAACGTTTACTACTTTTACCGTGATTGGTGTAGTTGTGTTTTTTGTCCATAATACATCATTTTTATTAGTTATAGAATGTGATTGTTTTGTTATTGACTTTTACGTGTACTTTTTGAGTCTCTTCCAACAAACGTACAAATGGAGTGATTTCCGAATACCGATCTACATTGCATCCGAAGCGTAGGTCTTTTATTTTCTCATTGGCAAAAATTACTTCCATGTCATACCAGCGTGATAGTATTTTCATGATATCTTCCAATCGCTGGTCTTTGAAATGAATTTTTCCTTTTATCCATGAGGTATAAAATCCGGCATCTACCATGCGTATCTGTATGCTGCTGTTTCCGAGGCTGATGGTAGCTTGCTGGGAAGGCTTTAAAATACAGCTTTCTCCAGTTTCTGTATTTACTTTGACAGAACCGTTTACCAAAGTTGTCTGATACTCTTCCTGTGGATAAGCAGAGATGTTGAATGTGGTTCCCAACACTTCTACTTGCATGCCTTGAGTGCATACTATAAATGGTTGCCCTGTTTTGCAGACTTCAAAATAGGCCTCGCCTTCCAGTTCCACTTTGCGTGGACCGTTATCAAATGTCACAGGAAAGCGGAGACTGGTCATTGCGTTCAGATGCACTTTTGTTCCATCACTTAACAATAGAGCATATTCTCCACCTCGTGGAGTTTCCACTTTATTATATACAGGCTTGTTTTTTGGGACTGTTTTTGATGTTACTTGGTAATTCAGCATTGTAGAGTCCATGTGGACTCGGGCTCCGTCTATTTTCTCAAGCAGACTCTCTGTTTCTTTATTTATATGGATTGTCTGGCCGTCCTCCAATGTCAGAATAGCTTGGGATTCCCCAGGTAGAATGGATTGTGCGATGAACTGTTTGTCCGAAAGAGAAACGGGCGAGGTGAATTTCATGGAAATACTTACAAAAAGGACAGGTAACAGAATGATTGCGGCATAACTTACTATTTTGATATATCTGCTTCTGTTATTATTTCTTTTGATTCGCTTTTCCACTTCTTTCCATCCGGATGAAGGATTGAATGCCGTATTTTTCCGGAAATGTTGCTTTTGGTTTTCTTCATCACAAATTTTCTTGAATAAAATCTCGTGCGCTGTAGATTCTTCTCTCCAAGCAGTTAGTTTTATTGTTTCTTCCGGGGTTATTTCTTCCGACAGATACCTTGCTATGAGGTTGGCTATATAGAAATCTTGTTTTATCATATTTTGACCTGTTTTTTATCTCTTTTATAATAAAACAGGTCTGTTTGAAATTTGGGTGAATAATAAAACGACTTTTTTTGAAAAAAAACAAATTAATGTCTTTTTATATAAAGAACAAGAGGAAGTAATAGTAGTCTTTCAAGTTCTCTCTGAGTTTCTTGTAGGCTATTTTCTTTAATGTATGGACTGTTTCTGTAGATATGTTTAGTCTGTCTGCTATTTCTGCGTTTTTTTTCCCTTCCAGAGATAGTTGCATAATGGCTTTCATTTGGTCAGGTAATTTATTTATGGCTTCAGAAACGATACGATAAGTTTCCTCTTCAACGATTGCATCGTGAAAAAAGGAATCCTTTTTCTTTTCGATGACATTTTGAGCGTATTCATATACTACTTTTGAATGCTCCAGTTCGTTGAGTGCTTTATTGCGTACAGCTGTATATAAAAATGCTTTTACCTGATGCAGATAAAAAAAATCTTCTCTTATTTGCCATAGTTTGGCAAATGAATCTTGTACAATATCTGCTGAAGTTTCTTGGTTTTCTGTATATTGATTGGCAAATAAGCATAGAGTTACATAATATTTATTGAAAATATCATGAAACCCTTGCTCATTAAGCTTAATACTTATAGTTGTATGAGAAGTTCCCGCTGCCACCTTTGCTTTTAATTTTCTCTAATTTTAGTGCGAATATAGAGAAAATTAATTAAAAACAGCCTCTTATTCTATTAAAATATTATTTTAAGTCTACTACAGTAATACCTGCCCCACCAAATTGTACGTGTTCGTCTTGATAGTGTGCTACTCCTGGAACACTTCCCAAATAGCTGCGAATCAGGGTGCGCAGTATGCCTGTACCTGTTCCGTGAAGGATACGTACACGGTCTATTCCCAATAGTATGGCATCATCGATAAAATAAGTTACTGCCTGTATCGCTTCATCGCCACGCATACCGCGTACATCAATATCTTGTTTGAAATTTAGTTTCTTTTCATATACCCGATCTTGTGTTTCACTGCTGACGAAGGTACTTTTTACCATTGTTTTCTGGGTGGGCTGTATTGGTGTGCTACGTTCCAGCTTATCCAGTTTTACATTGGTTTTTATCATTCCGAACATAACTATTGCATTTTTGCCATTAATTCCTAGTACTTCTCCGACACTGGATTGACCTTTGATCTTTACAGTGCTACCTACAGTGATAGGCTGTTCTTTGGGTATTGACAGTTGGGAAGATTCCGTTTTGGCTTTATCCTTTTTGTTTTTTTTCCGCTCTTGTTTTTCACGGAGTTTTTCCATTTTCCGGATGATTTCATCTTCCTTGTTCTTTTTCTCGATATCTTCTATCTGATTTTTAAAATCAGTCAGTTCCTGACGTGCCGATTGTGTACGTTCTTTGTCGGCTTGTGCTTCCTTGATGATACGGATGGTATTTTCAATTCGGGCATTTGATTCCTGTATCAATTTTTCCGCATCTTCTTTGGCCTTTCGTAAAATCTCTTTACGACTTTTCTCCAGTTCCTGTAGTTCTTCTTCGTATTTGGCGATGGTTTCTTCCATCTGTTTTTCTCGTTTGCGGATGTTCTGACGCTTGGTTTCCCAATAACGTTTGTCACGTACGATATCTTGTAGATATTTATCAGCATTGATATATTCACTCCCTACAATTTCGGATGCGTCGGCTATTACTTCTTCCGGTAAACCTATTTTCCTAGCTATTTCTACTGCAAATGAACTTCCCGGATTTCCTATTTGTAATTGGAATAAAGCTTGCATTAAATGCCTGTCATATAACATGGCACCATTAACCACTCCTTCGTGATCTTCGGCAAAATGTTTCAAATTTTGATAATGAGTGGTGATAACGCCGAATGTGCCCTTTTCATTGAAACGTTTCAACACAGCTTCAGCTATGGCTCCTCCAATTTGTGGTTCTGTACCTCCGCCGAATTCATCAATGAGGATAAGGCTGCGTTCGTTACAGCTTTTCATCATTGTTTTCATGTTGGTAAGGTGTGAGGAGTAGGTACTCAGATCGTCTTCGATACTTTGTTCGTCACCTATGTCTATAAAGATACTGCCGAATAATCCGGCATGGCTACGTTCATGCATCGGAACCGGCATACCACATTGTAACATATATTGTAGTAATCCCACAGTCTTCAGACAAACGGATTTACCTCCGGCATTCGGTCCGGATATAATTAGAATGCGTTGATTTTTAGTTAGTTCTATATCTAGAGGAACAACCTTTTTATTATGCTTGGCCAGCGAGAGTTGCAATAGTGGGTGTATGGCCATGGTCCAGTCCAAAATCTGTTTGTCTTCCAATGATGGTTTGGTGGCGTTCGTCTGAATGGAAAAATGGGCTTTGGCACGGATGAAATCAATTTCTGCCAAAAACTCGTATGACTGGAGGATGGCGGGGACCTGTGGGCGGATTATGATAGAGAAATCTGTCAGGATACGGATGATTTCCCGGCGTTCTTCTCCTTCCAATTCCCGTATTCTATTGTTTGCTTCCACTACTTCGGCCGGTTCTATGAAAACTGTTTTGCCGGTGGATGATTCATCGTGTACAATTCCCTTGATTTTCCGTTTTAATCCCGGTGCGACAGGGATGACGAGTCTTCCGTCACGCATGGTAGGAGTTACATCTTTATCAACATAACCTTCTGCTTGAGCGTTGCGTAGAATTGCATTCAAACTGCGTGATATGCTTCCGGCTGTCGAGGCCAACTCTCTGCGGATGCGTAATAATTCGGAAGAAGCGTTGTCTTTGATTTTTCCGAATTTGTCTAAGATGTTGTTTATACGCGTAATGAGTTGAGGAAACACGATAATATCTCCTGCCAGTTTTTGTAGGGCAGGGTAGGGGGAGTTTTCTTTTTCTTGTTCTTCGTCATTCGAGGTCAGTGTCAGAAAATGGATGATATCACGAATTGTTTCTAAAGAACGGCGTAAATCAAACAGTTCTTGCTCATCCAAATACATACCTTCTACGCGGATACGTTTTAGTGATGGTCGTACATCAAAAAAATATTGGTCGGGAAAACTGTCTTCCTCTTGTATGATGCGCATGAATTCCATCACCTGTTCCAGCCATTCATTAATATCCTTAAAGGATTCTGAGAAGTTCATTTCATCTACTCTTTCTTGACCTAATGTGCTGAGACATTTCTCTTTTAGTAAATGACGGATGGAATCGAAACCTATTTTCTGTTCGAAATTCTGAGGGTATATCATGATTTATTTCTTTCGTTTATTATTCGTATGCAAAAATACGATTTGAAAATTTTATAGCAAAAAAACTGGTAAACTATTTGCTTATTTAAAATAAAGTCGTACCTTTGCAGCGCTTTCAACAGAAAGTACTTTTGAAAAAAGAAGTCTTGGAGAGGTGGCAGAGTGGTCGATTGCGGCGGTCTTGAAAACCGTTGTACTGCGAGGTACCCGGGGTTCGAATCCCTGTCTCTCCGCTGGAAAGAATTGCAAAACAAAGAAAATCCCTGTAAATTAATACTTTACGGGGATTTTTTGTTTTTGGTACATAGCAAAAATAAGCATATCAAAGCATTCTTTCGGTGTACTATTCGGTGTACCTGATTGCCTTCAATGCCAGGTACACCTATTAAGTAAATAATTCATTGTTTATCAGTGCTTTGCATCTTGACTTGTTGCTCTTGGAAATTTAGTTTTGTGATTAAAAAACAAGTAAGATGGAAAGAACAACATTTTGTCTATTGTTCTACATTCGTAGGACGAAATTGAATCGGAACGGTGAGGCTCCGATAATGATGAGAATTACAGTGAATGGAGTCCGGGTTGATGCTTCAGTGAAGAAAACAATTCTTCCGGAGTTCTGGAGTGCGGCAAAAGGAAAGGCCCTGGAAAAGAAGCGTGAGTACAAGGAACTGAATCTGTATCTTGACTCTATCCGTTTGAGGATAATGAAGATTCAACGTGAACTGGAAATAGAGGAGGTATCCGTTTCTGCCAACAGTGTTCTGGATCGTTTCCAGGGTAAGGATGCCCCCGTACAACGTACTCTGTTTGAGGTTTTCCGTGAGCATAATGATAAATGTGTCCAATTGTCCGGTACGGACATGGCGCCTGCAACCGTGCAGCGTTATGAGACATCCTTGAAGCATACCCGGGATTTTGTCTGGGAGACATATCATAAGAAAGATGTTCTTTTGGATGAAGTTTCCCGCCAGTTTATTGAGGATTACGAGTTTTGGCTTAAGACAGAGAAAAAGTGTTGTCATAACACAGCCACCAAATATTTGAAGAATTTTAAGAAGATTATCCGTATTGCTTTGGCTAAGGGATGGATGAAGAACGATCCGTTTTTAGAAATTAGATTCTCATTGGATAAGGTGGAACCGGACTTTTTGGAAGATTCAGAAATCCAGAAGCTGATATCGAAGGAAATTGATATTCCACGGTTAAGTCAGGTACGGGATATTTTTGTGTTCTGTTGTTTCACCGGTTTGGCTTTCTCGGATATTCATGGTTTGAGAAAGGAACATATCGTGGAGGACTCGAACGGTGTCAGGTGGATACGAAAGGGGAGACAGAAGACCAAAATCATGTGTAATATTCCATTAATGGAAATACCATTGAAGATTTTGGAAAAGTATTCCACCAATGAATATTGTAAGAAACATGGTGTGCTTTTTCCGGTGCTTTGTAATCAAAAAATGAATGCATACCTCAAGGAACTGGCTGATATTTGTGGTATTAAAAAAACATTGACCACCCATGTTGGGCGTCATACTTTTGCCACATTTGCTCTGGCCAATGGTGTCTCGATAGAGAGCGTTGCTAAGATGTTAGGGCATACCAATGTCCAGATGACCCGTCATTATGCACGTGTGCTGGATCGTACAGTGATACGTGAGATGTCACAGATAAAGATGGATTTTCATATCTCTATTTAGAATTATCTAGTAGGAGGTTGTGTCAAAACTCTGGCACAACCTCTCTTTAGAATGGAGGAAATACAATAGCCTTCGCTCTTTGAGCTATATGACTACATCGCTGTTAATATGTGTTTTGTTGGAAAACTCTTTTAGTGAGTTCTATAGGTCTGTAAGATGCGAGCACTGGAAAAAATTATAATCAAAGATTGTTGTTTTTTCGAGAGGATGTATGATATTTTTAGTATATGATGTTTGTGTTTTCTTATTCTATAGTTCTTGTTCTTTCTAGCAGTGAAAAAAGTAAATACTGGCTTTTACTGTAGAATAATGCATAAAAAACTATTTTGATAGGATCCGTAGCTGATGGCTCGCTATTTTTGGATGTCATATATCCTAATCTGATGAAAAATAAACTTTTGCTCTCCTTGCGTATTCAACGCAACAAGTTGATACATACTAGCGAGCAGACACAAATCGGAAACCACTATATCCTCGTCAGTGGCTTGTTGCAGGAATCTTTAATTTCTTCAATTTTTATTTTGTAATATTGGCTGCTTTAACTTAATCCATAAACACAACATAGGTGTATCTTTGAATTTAGTTAAACACACATCAGCATCATTTAACGTTAGAAATCTATTCCAATTGTCAGCTTTTAATAGAGGGATTTCTACTGCTTCATCGAATAAAGTAAAGGTAGCTCCCATATCATTAAACACTCTAACAATCCTATTAGTTATAATCTCTAATTCTTTCGCCAGAATAGGTTGCTTCAAGTCGTTGTTCTTATGGAGTATAATAACCGTCTCATCTTTTGATTTTCTTTCTATCATGCAGTTAAAATATCCGAAGTATTTATAAGAAGTACTCAGGTAAGTTAAAAATTGCCCAGATTTTGTTTCGACTCTAGTTACTTGCCTTGTAATATAATCGCTAAGAACTTCATCAAAATATTCACGCGCAGATTTTTTATTGTTATTTATTGCTTCATCAAATTTTTCTATAAACTCATCTATTGAATATACTTTAGTGTTGAAATTGAAAAGTTTGTATAATGTTTTGCTCTTGAGGCGCATACCTTCGTCATCACTAACCATGCAATCGCAGTATGAGCCGAAGAAACTGTGGTAACAGTCGACTTGCATATTTCTAAACTTAACCTTCTTCCGGGTTTCTTTATTAACTCCAAATAGATCAAGAAGTATATATGACATATAATATACCGTTGCAAAATCAGTGTATGATAATCCTGTTTGAGTTAAAGAGGCTTGAATAATATCTAGAAAGGATAATCCTAATGGAGATGAGGCTAACTGCTCGTTAAAAATATTTTCACCTTCCGCTTTAATTGATGTCGGATTATATCTAGCAATAGTATTGTCTCTCATAATTTTGTATGACTCCTTATTCTCATAAAAATAGTGGGAGACGAATTTCATTAATGATGTAAAAGTTGATATGTCCATTTGGAGTTCATCGACTGAAATTGGGGCTCTTTTTTTTAGCCAATCAAAATCTAATTCACCTTTTAAATCCTTAATGCTAATATCAACAATGTTATTGATAACATTCCGCTGTTCTTCTGTTATTTGTGAAAAATCAAAATTTTCAAGCCAAGAGAAATCCTCTATTTTGCCTATAGTTTCGAAAGCATTGCGTGGGGATTGCTTTATAACTTCCTGTTTATGGTTTTCGTATATTAAATGATATCCACTTACTATCGATTGCATATATTCCATTTCAGTATATTTAATATCCGTTTTATCATCTTGCAAATCAAATAAATGAGCATTTGAGTAGAAGAAAATAAACTCATCTTTGTGAGATAATATCTTTTCACGCAAAAGAGAATACTTTTCTTCTTTTGCATTAAATAGATGACTGAAAACTTGTTTATCCAAATATATTGTAACCATAAATTGTAAAATAATAACGATTTGTTTGTTGTTTTTACCTTCTTCAATACTAAACCTTTTCGTTGTATTTCTGGAAGATTTTTTTTAATCTTCTTTGTCTTAGGAAGTTTGAAAGAAGGGTTAAATAGAGTAACAGATTGGCAATCGTTTCTGGGCTTTGTTGTGCATTGCTGTCAATATCACTCTCTTTAGTACAAAATTACGAATAAAAATCAGAAGCACATCACCCCGTCCTGTGTTTTTTACGTGGAGGTCTTTTTGCCATCACCAAATAAATCCGGTTTAAGCGTAATATCAATTCTTAGTGAATTACCGACTATTATTGCTGGAATTTATACTTCAATCCATACTTCTTCCAGTTTGCTATACAGTGTTGTACGTTCGATTCCGAGCAGTTCGGTGGTAACCTTTCATTTTCTGTTTGCCTGTTTCAAGGTACGGAAAATCCTCTCTTTGTTTTCAGCGTCATTGCGCAGGGCGAAGCTGACGGATGAGGTTGCTCTCGTCATGGTAAGCTCCAGGTGCTCTTTCGTGACAAGATCTGTCTGTACCTGTAACACCGCATCCATAATTTTCTGTCGAAACTTAAGGACATTGCCCGGTCACGCATGGGCAGTAATGTCTTATTGCGCACGTCATGGATTTGCGACCCTTACTCCCAGTAGGCGTATTCTCGTTGAGAGTATAAGCCGAGTATTGCGGCATACGAAATTATCACTGCATAGAAGTATGTTATGATAACCATCTGAAAAATAGACCTGGATTTGATAACGTTTGGCAACAGACTTAACCAGTCATCTACTGAAATCTCAGTGGCTATATTACTCATGGAACGAACAATTATAACAATCAGAGAAAACGGCAGAGTGAATATCCCGAAGGGTAATGTATGGATGTCAGAAATGGAGTTGGTGGTGCTGTTCGGAGTGATAGCTCAGGTATTCCAAATTGTCATCAGAGTGATATACAAAAGTGAAACACTCACCCCTATGACAACTCAACAATGTACTGTTATTACTTTTACAAGTTGGAAGATATTCTACAATCATGAAATTATTATTGTCCTTGTGTTTTAGAAGAATACACTATTTCATCCACAAGTTATATTAAAATGGTCATTTACTACATTTTCAGTTTGGGAAGAAGTGATGGGAACAGATTGACTTACTACACAAACATAAGATAACACATCCGTCTGCCTCACCGCTTACCGTTGAAACCTTAAGAGAATTTTATGTGATTCGATTATTGTATTTAAAGATAGGCGTTATAAAATTGGCTCATGGTACATATTAGGGTAAGTATAATACTTATTTTTAGCTTTAACCTCATTCTTACATCAATTTATACCTCACCTAGGCAACCTTATTTAACTGTAACCACCACTATCTATCTGTCTCTTATACACATCTCCGAGCCCACGAGACCGTACTAGATCTC
>ENA-OYXV01001242-OYXV01001242.1-human-gut-metagenome-genome-assembly--contig:-NODE-1242-length-14448-cov-6.659557_pt1 | contig 14448 bp, 8 predicted proteins | sample MGYA00244846_ERZ653424 | MGnify/ENA primary metagenome ERZ653424 (study PRJEB26926, sample SAMN06165108) | human gut metagenome | biome: ENVO:00009003; feature: ENVO:2100002; material: ENVO:00002003...
CGAGATCTAGTACGGTCTCGTGGGCTCGGAGATGTGTATAAGAGACAGATATACCCCCTAGAAAAAAACTGAGGAACTGAGTTATTGAGGAACTGAGTCAATGATAGAGACTTAGAATCTTGCTCTTGATACTGTTGAATATGTGCTTATATTAAAAGCTAAGTATCAGATTATCAAATAAATAAAACACTTGCTCCCTTGAAATAAAGGGGCAAGTGTTTATTGTGATACCCATACCCCCTAAAACAGGGGGCATGGGTATGAAAAGGGGTTTCGTTACATTGAACTTTCAAATCGTAACTTGATGAGATCTGGCTGATTTACATCTCAACCACTACTTCATGCTTGCCTTCAGAGCAAGGAATGATGGTGCCTGAGATAGGAGTGCCATCCACTGTAATCTGCTTCACGCCCTTCTGGTTTCCGTTAGGATTCTTTACTGTGATATGGTATTCGCCACCACGGAACTTGCGGGTTACCTCATACTCCTTAGCGGTGCTTGGGAGACAAGGATCGATGAGCAAACCTTCATAATCTGGCTTGATGCCGAGGATGAATTCTGATACTGTATACCACATCCATGCCGCTGTACCGGTGAGCCAGGAATTCTTTCCTTCGCCCGGTTTGGCTGCATCCTTACCGGCTACCATCTGGCAGTTTACGTAAGGTTCTACCTTGTGAAGTGTCTGATATTTTTCCTCTACATAGCTAGGCAGAATCTTGGTATAATGGCTCCAGGCATCGTTGCCTCGACCGGCTACAGTCTCTCCGATGATGACCCAAGGATTGTTGTGGCAGAAGATGCCGGCGTTCTCCTTGTAGCCTTCAGGATAAGAAGAAATCTCACCCATTTCTACATGATAGGTAGTGTAGGCTGGGTTGTTCAGCACCAGTCCGTGCTCGCATTCCAGTCGTTTCTTACTGCTGTCCAGTGCTTTATCGCAGAGTCCTTCTTCCAGACCGATACCAGCCATCGTACACCAGCCCTGGCTCTCAATGAAGATTTTGCCTTCCTCGTTCTCATCACTACCAATCTTGTTGCCGAAGAAATCGTAAGCGCGGAGGAACCATTCTCCGTCCCATCCATGCTGCTTCACAGCCTCGTTCATCTCATCTACAGCCTGCTGCATGCGCTCGGCTTCTGTCAAATAATCTTCCTCTGCAAGACCGGCTATTTCGCCATCCTTGCTTTCCAAAGCTTCCTTGGCAAGCTGCTTGCACAGAGCCACATAATCCTTGCCGGTAACCACGAACAGACCGGCTATCATCAAACTCTCTGCCTTGCTTCCTTCGCCCTTGTTTTCGGTGGTCTGGAAACTCTCGTTAGGGTCCCAGGAGAAGCAGTTCAGGTTCAGACAGTCGTTCCAGTCGGCTCTTCCGATGAGTGGCAACTTGTGCGGACCCAGGTTGTTGATAACATGGTTCATCGAAATCTTGAGGTGCTCGAAGAGGCTTACTTCTGTGCCTGGCTGGTTGTCGAAAGGCACCTGCTCAGCGAGGATAGAGAAGTCGCCCGTCTCCTTGATATAGGCTACGGTACCGAAGATGAGCCAGCAAGGGTCGTCGTTGAAACCGCCACCGATATCGTTGTTGCCGCGCTTGGTGAGCGGCTGATACTGGTGGTAGCAGCCACCGTCTGGGAACTGGGTGCTGGCGATATCGATGATGCGCTGGCGGGCACGGGTAGGTATCTGATGAACGAAACCTACGAGGTCCTGGTTGGAATCGCGGAAGCCCATGCCTCGACCGATGCCGCTCTCGAAGAAACTTGCCGAACGCGACATACAGAAGGTGATCATGCACTGATACTGGTTCCAGATGTTCACCATACGGTCTAACTTGTCGTTGCCGCTCTTCACGGTGAAGATGTTCAGCAGGTTATCCCAGTACTGGTTGAGTTCTGCGAAGGCAGCATCCACCTTTTCGGTGGTATCAAACTTGGCGATAAGCTGATGAGCTTTCTCCTTGTTGATTACCTTCTTGGCGCTGAACTTCTTGTCCTGCTCGTTCTCCACATAGCCCAGCAGGAAGATGAGGTCGCGGCTCTCGCCTGGCTGCAGGGTAATCTCGATATAATGAGATGCGATAGGGCTCCAGCCGTGGGCAAAGCTGTTGCGTGGCTTGCCTTCCAGCACAGCCTCAGGCTCGGCAAACTCGTTGTAGAGTCCGATGAAGCTCTCGCGGTCGGTATCGTAGCCCTGAATCTCTGTATTCACAGTGTAGAAAGCGTAGTGGTTGCGGCGCTCACGATATTCGGTCTTGTGATAGATGGTAGAACCCTCTACCTCTACTTCGCCCGTAGAGAAGTTGCGCTGGAAGTTCTCCATGTCGGTAGCAGCATTCCAGAGGCACCACTCTGCAAAGGAGAACACTTTGAGGGTCTTCACCTCCTCAGTCTGGTTCTTCAGCGTCATCTTCTGCACCTCAGCCCATGTATGGAGGGGTACGAAGAAGAGCACACTCGCCTCTACGCCGTTCTTGCTGCCCGTGATGCGGGTATAGTTCATGCCGTGGCGGCACTCGTAGCTGTCGAGTGGTGTCTTGCAAGGTTTCCATCCCGGGTTCCATACGGTATCGCCATCTTTGATATAGAAATAGCGACCGCCGTTATCCATCGGCACACCATTGTAGCGATAACGGGTGATGCGACGGAACTTGGCATCCTTGTAGAAGGAATAACCACCTGCTGTGTTTGAGATGAGCGAGAAGAAATCCTCGTTACCCAAATAATTGATCCAAGGCCATGGGGTCTTTGGGTCAGTAATCACGTATTCGCGATTGGCGTCATCAAAATGACCATACTTTTTTTCTGCCATTGTTTTTTTAATGTTATTTCTTGGTAAAATATACTATTTTGGTGCAAAGATAGTAAAAAGTTTAAGTTTCGGGGTTAGAAAACAGTTTTTTTTTGTATTTTTGCAATGAAAAGTTTGATGATTATCATCATTCTATAAACATTTAATACAATTGGCTTATGAAAAGAAACATTTTATCACTTCTGATAGCCCTCTTTGCTACGATGCAGGTAGCGGCTCAGACATACGACAACTTGTGGAAGCAAGCTGAAATCAATGCTCAGAAGGCCCAGCCTAAGAGCGAAATCGCGGTGATGGAGAAAATCATCGCCAAGGCTTCGGCTGCCAAAGATTACGGGCAGCTGCTGGCGGCTGAGATAAGACAGATGACACTCTGGAAAGAGATTTCGGCTGACTCGCTGACGCCTAACGTGAAGCGGATGGAAGCAGAGGTGCTGAAGGTGAACGACCCCGCATTGAAGGCGGTGAGATATGCCGTGCTGGGCAAGGTGTACCGTGATATGAACGAAAAGAAAAGCCAGGAGTTCTTCAAGAAGGCCTTGGGACAGCCTGAACTTCTTGCCCGACATACATCTGCAGAGTATGTTCCATTGACGCTGAAGGGCGTGGATGGCAGTTCCTTTAACAACGATCTGCTGCATCTCATCGGATTCGAGGCAGACAGCAAGGAGGCGTATCTGCAGCTGTACACCTATTATAATAAGGTGGGCAATCGGGGTGCGGCTTGTCTCTGTGCCTATAAGCTCATCGAGAAATACCGCCAGGACGACGTGAGAGAGGTGAAGAAATCGAAGTATCTGCAGATCATCGACTCGCTCATCCAGATTTATCAGGATATTCCGGAGGCAGGCGAACTTGCCGTGGAGCATTTCCGCTTCATGGAAGGTGCTACCGATGCCAAACCGCAGGATAAGCTCAACTATATCAACTATGCGCTGAGCCGCTGGGGTGAATGGTCGAGAATGAACGAACTGAGAAATGCGCAGAAGCGACTTACCGAACCGATGTTCCGGGTGAAGGATATGCCGCAGGTATTGCGACCTGGGGAGAAGGTTTGGGTGCAGCTGGATGTGCGTAATCTCCAGAACCTGAAAATCAGCATCTCCCGCCTCAATATTACGGCAGATAACGATTATAATGCGCAGGATGAGGCTACCTATAAGATGCTCCTGAAGAAGACTACGAAGCTGCATCAGAAGGATTTTAGCCGCGACTACTACGGTCGGCCGGATTATGAAACGGTGAAGGATTCCATCGAAATCGGTGGCAATCTGCCACTGGGTGCCTATCTGATGGAGGTGACTTCGGATAATACCGGCATCGCTCCGCAGCGAGAACTCTTCTATGTCAGCAATCTGGCGGTGATGATCCAGCAGTTGCCTGATGACAAACATCGCTATGTAGTGGTGAATGCTACCGATGGACAGCCTGTACCGGGTGCGAAAATCATGCTCTATGACAGGGATTATGATGTGAAGACGGGCAAGTGGAAGAGACTGGTTCATGCTCGCTTGACTACCGATGAGAACGGCGAGGCTTACTTCAAGAATGTGGATGGAAACGTCTTGATTTCCACCAGCAATGACAAGTTTACGCCTGCCAAGGATATCTATCTTTCTCGCACCCGCTATTACGAACAGAAGGATGACAAGATTAAACATCAGCTGTTTACCGACCGCAGCATCTATCGCCCGGGTCAGACCGTGCATGCCTCAGCCATTTCCTACATCGTGAAGAAGGGCTTGGATGCCAGTGTGCCTGGCAAGAGCATGGAACTGAATTTTATCCTGCGAGATGCTAACGGGAAGCAGGTGGCTGAGCAGAAGGCTACTACCGATGAATACGGTACGGCTTCCGTAGATTTCGAATTGCCGAAGGAGGGACAGACGGGACTGTATTTCATCTCCGTGAATGGAACGGTAACAAAATATGTAAGAGTGGAGGAATACAAGCGTCCAACCTTCGAGATTACCTTCCCGAAGGTGAATGAGAAATATAACTGGGGCGATACTGTAGTGGTGAAGGCTACAGCCAAGACCTACTCTGGTGTGCCTGTGCAGGGTGCCAAGGTGGAGTATCAGGTGACTCGCAGAAACCAGCTTTGGTGGTGGGGCGCAGGCTCTGCCGGACAGCTGGTAAAGACAGACAGTTGCGTGACTCGTGAGGACGGAACCTTCGATGTGGAAATTCCGCTGGAGGCTTCCTTGTCAGGAAAAGACGAGGCTGATATGAGCGAGTTCATGCGCATCGCCCGTTTCTTCAACTTCGAGGTCTCAGCCATCGTTACCGACATCAGCGGCGAGAGCCACGAGGGCGTGATGAGTCTGCCTCTGGGCACCAAGCCAACCATCCTCACGGTGAATCTTCCTAAGCGTATCGAAACAGACAGTCTGAAGACGGTGACCTTCGCTTACCGCAATGCCAGTGGTATGCCGATTTCTAGTAGGTTGAAATATCGCATTGATAAGGGCGAATGGAAGGATGCCGAGGCGAATGCACCGGTTTCTATCAAGGAATATGCTTCTTCCTCTGCCTCTTCTTCCCTCGTTTGGAAATCTGGCGTTCATCAGTTGGAGGCAATCTGCGGACAGGATACCCTGCAGCAGAAGTTCACGCTCTTCAGCATGAAGGATACCCATCCGGTGGAGCCAACTACCGAATGGTATTATCAGACGGCGAAGACTTTCCCTCGTGATGGCAAGCCGGTCTATATCCAGGTGGGCTCTTCGGAGAACGGAGCGCACATCGTATATTCCATCATCGCCGGCAACAAACTGCTGGAGAAGGGCGCCTGGGAGTTGGGCGACAGCATCGTGACTCTGCCTTTCACCTACAAGGAGGAATATGCGTCGGGCATCGTACTGAACTATAGTTTCGTGAAGCAAGGTAAGTGCTATACCCGAATGATGAGCATCGCCCGTCCTTTGCCTGAGAAGAAACTGAATATCGCCTGGAAGACCTTCCGCAACCGTCTGACCCCTGGACAGAAGGAGGAGTGGACGCTGAAGATTACTACCCCTGACGGCAAGCCAGCCAAGGCGCAGCTGATGAGCGTACTCTATGACAAGTCGCTCGACCAGATAGCCCCGCATTCCTGGAAAATGTCGCTCGGATTCAGCCAATGGTTGCCAAGCTGCTACTGGACGAGTAATCTGTGGTATTATACGATGGATTTATTGGGTGTTTATCCTACTAAATATTTTGACCAGAAACAACTGGATGTAGATAAGTTTGATGGCAAATTCTTTAGCTATTATGCCTATATGCAAGCGGTGGAGCTGAGCAAGTTGGAACGTTCTTCTGGCGGAACCGTTGAGTCTGTTCGTATACAAAAAGACGAGGTGGTTCGAGAAGAAGCGAAAGGCATCTGGATTCGCAGCTCTAAAATGACCCGTGTCGGAGCGGCTGCTCCATCTGCCAACAAGGTTTTTGATGTAGTAGAGGAGATGCCGCAGTTTGCCGGTGGTTCTGGCTCTGATGCAAGACAATTCCTCGACAAGGTGCAGGTGCGTGAGAATATGAACGAGACCGCCTTCTTCTATCCTGCCTTGGAGAGCGACAACAATGGCAACGTAGCCATCAGGTTTACCCTGCCGGAGAGCGTGACTACCTGGAAGTTCATGGGCTTGGCTCATGACAAGGAGATGCGCAACGGTTTGCTGGTGCATGAGGCTGTGGCTCAGAAGACCGTGATGGTGCAGCCTAACATGCCTCGCTTCCTGCGTGAGGGCGATAAGAGCACCATCGTGGTGAAACTCTTCAATACTTCCGACAAGAAGGTGAGCGGCAACACCCGTATGCAGATTCTCGACCCGGAGACCAACAAGGTGGTTTGGCAGAAGACGCAGAATTACAGCATCGATGCCGAGGGCTCTGCTACCATCTCCTTTGATGTCCAGGGACTGAAAGAAGGCGTATATATTAATAAGGTGGTGGCTGCCGGTAATGGCTACAGCGATGGTGAACAGCACTATCTGCCGGTTTTGAGCAACCGTGAACTCGTGGTGAACACCCTGCCTATCACCCTGCATCAGAAGGGTGAGCAGAGCTTCGACCTGAGCAAACTCTTCCTGAACAAGGAGGGCAAACAGGCGAAGGGCGCTGAAGAGGCAATGGTAACCATCGAGTACACCAATAACCCAAGTTGGCTGATGGTGAAGGCGCTGCCAGCCATCAGTAATCCGGATGAGGAGGACGCCATCTCGCTGATGTCTGCCATCTATGCCAATACTATCACAAACCATGTACAGAAGCATCTCTCGCTGGAAAATCTCACTCAGGAGAGCATCCGCCTGCAGAATCAGGTGGAGAAGCTGAAGAAGTTGCAGAACCCTAACGGTTCCTTCTCCTGGTGGAAGGGAATGAAGGGCAGCCGGTATATGACTACATCGGTAGCCGAAATGATGGTTCGATTGAATGCCATCGCAGGTGTGCAGAAATCAACCGCCCGGATGCTGACTTCCGCCATCGATTATCTCTCCTGGCAGACAGCACAGGAAGTAAGAGAAATGAAGAAGCAGGAGGAGAAAAAGCAGAAGGTGAATCCTAGCGAACAGGCGCTGCATTATCTCTACATCCTTTCGGTGGATGGCAGAAAGATGAAGCAGAATCTGGAGCAGGATAAGGCTTATCTCCTGGACAAGATGTCGAAGATGACCGGTGATTTCTCCATCTATGGCAAGGCGCGTGCTGCCGTGGTACTCGCCAGAAACAGCCAGCAGAATGCTGCTTACCGCGAGAAGGCAGGCGAATATCTGCAGAGCGTGAACGAATATGCCGTTTACCGCGAGGAGATGGGCCGCTACTACGATACCCGCAAGGCACTCTACAGCTGGAGAAACTATAAGATTCCTACCCAGGTATCCGTGATAGAGGCGATGCAGATGCTGAAGCCGAACGACAAGCAGACCATCGAGGAACTGCAGCGCTGGCTCCTGATGTCGAAACGCACCCAGGTTTGGGATACGCCAGTGAACACCGTGGATGCCGTCTACGCCTTTATGAAGGGCAATGAGAGCAACTGGAGCAGGAAGGCTGAGAATGCTGTGCTGAAACTGGATGGCAAGCTGCTGCCGATGCCGCAGGATTCCACTACTTTGGGCTATGTGAAGACCGAAAGACCGGGCAAGGCATCTAAGCTGAGCATCGACAAAAAGAGCGATTATACCAGCTGGGGTGCTGTCTATGCAGAGTTTAAGCAGCCTATCAGCGAAATCGGTTCCATGGAGTCGGGCATCAAGGTGCGCCGTGTCATCGTTCCAGCCGAATCTGAGAGCAAGGGCAATGCGCAGGTAGGCGAGAAGGTGAAGGTAACGCTCATCATCACCGCCGACCGCGACTACGACTTTGTGCAGATTACGGATAAGCGTGCGGCATGCCTGGAGCCGGTTAACCAGTTGAGCGGTTATCAGTGGAGCATAGGCTGCTATGTTTCTCCAAGAGACCATGCAACAAATTTCTATTTCGATCGTTTATCTAAAGGTAAGCACATCGTAGAAATGGAGTATTACGTGGATAGAAAGGGCGACTATCAGAGCGGAACTTGCACCGCTGAGTGTACCTACAGTCCGGAATTTGGTGGCCGCACAGAGACCTATGAATTGAAAGTTAATAATTGATAGTTAAAAGTTTATAGATTGATAATTTAAAATAGAATAGTATGAAACGGATGAATATATGGATGCTCTCAGCGCTGTTGGCGCTGCCTGCATCAGCACAGAAGATTACAACCCAGCACGAGGTGGTAGACTGCGGACAGGTGGTGTTCCACAAGCCTGTAACTGCCGAATTCGTGCTGAAGAATGACGGGCACAAGCCGTTGGTTATCAACAATGTATTGAAAAGCTGCGGATGTACGGAGGTAGATTATCCGAAGACGAGCATAGCTGCCGGCGAAAGTTTCGTCATCAAGGCGGTATACGATGCCAAGCAGATGGGTACTTTCACCAAGCAGGTTTGCCTCTATACCAATGCGGATGAAGAGCCGTTCATCCTCTCTATGAGGGGAAAGGTAGTGGGCAGCGTAGTAGATTTCGCTGGTTCTTACGATGAGATGCTGGGTGTCATCAAGAGTGATGTCCAGGAGGTGGAGTTTGATGACGTGAACCGTGGCGACCGTCCGGTTCAGCGCATTCATATCTTCAATCCTACCGACGAAGTGCTGGAGCCGGTAGTGATGCATCTGCCATCCTATCTTCATGCTTTCGTATCGCCTTCCAAGGTGGCTCCGCGTCATTCTGCCGAAATCAGTTTCGTGCTGGATTCCAAGAAACTGCGCGACCTGGGCTTGAACCAGACATCGGTTTATCTCGGTGAGCGTCCTGGCGATAAGATTGCGCCTGAGAAGGAAATCGTGGTATCAGCCGTTCTTCTTCCTGGTTTCGAAAACATGACTCCAGCCAAGAAGGCACTGGCTCCGAAGATAGAGATGTCTGCCACCGATCTCAATCTGGGTAGTTTCAATGGAAAGAAGAAGCTGAAGGGTGAGATTCTGATTACCAATAAGGGTAAGTCGGAACTGGATATCCGCAGCATGCAGATGTTTACGATGGGCTTGCAGGTGAAACTGAAGAAGAGTAAGATTCAGCCAGGAGAGACCGTTAAGATGAAGGTGACGGCTGTGGCTGCCGACTTGAAGAAATCGCGTGTCAGACACCCTCGTATCCTCATAATTACGAATGACCCTGACCATGCTAAGGTGGTGGTGAAGATTTATGTACAATGATTTAAAAATGAATATCGTGCAGATAGAAATAGATAACGGCAGTGGGTTCTGCTTTGGCGTAACCACTGCCATCAAGAAAGCTGAAGAGGAGTTGGCTAAGGGCGGTAAACTTTACTGCCTGGGCGATATTGTGCATAACGGTATGGAAGTGGAGCGCCTGCATGAAGCGGGACTCATCACGATAGACCATGAGCAGATGGAGGAACTGCAGGGCGTAAAGGTCTTGCTCCGTGCTCATGGTGAACCGCCTGAAACTTATGCCCTTGCTGAGCGAAACAACATTGAAATCATCGATGCTACCTGTCCTGTGGTGCTCCAGTTGCAGCGCCGCATCAAGAAGCAGTATGTCAACAATCCGGAGGCACAGATCGTGATTTTCGGCAAGAACGGGCATGCTGAGGTGCTCGGACTGGTGGGGCAGACGGAGAGTCATGCCATCGTGGTAGAGAAGTTTGAGGATGTGAAGCAGCTGAAGGAAACCGGTCAGCTGGATTTCTCTAAAGATATCTATCTTTACTCCCAGACTACCAAGAGTCTCGATGAGTTCCACCGCATCATCGAATATTGCCAGGAGCATATTGTTGAGGGCGCTGTCTTCAAGAGTTTCGATACCATCTGCCGTCAGGTGGCTAACCGCATGCCTAACATCGCTGCCTTTGCCAGCAAGCATGATGTCATCCTCTTTGTGAGTGGCAGAAAGAGTTCGAACGGCAAGGTGCTTTTCAAGGAATGCAAGAGCGTGAATGCCAACAGCTACCAGATAGAAAGTGCTGACGAAATAGATATGAACTGGTTCAAGGATGTGGAAACGGTAGGTATCTGTGGTGCTACCAGTACGCCGAAGTGGCTGATGGAAGAGTGCAAGGATAAGATTATCAAGGAAAACTCTGCTCTTTTGTAATAAGAGTTAAAATATTGATTATCAGCTACTTGATATACTTGGTACGGTGTTTCGCCGTATATGGGTAGAGGATAGTTTTATCGTTGGTTGAAAAACTTAATATATTGGTTATTAATCAGTTAACCCATTTGATGTTGTGTTTTACAACGTCAAATGGGTTTATCTTTTATAAACTGTCTGAAAATAAAACAGGTGATAAATCTTCTCCCGAAGACCTATCACCTTCAAAAAACAGTAATTAACTCAAAATTTATAATCTATATCATTACTACCATTGTTAATATGGTTGCAAAGATACTAAATTGAAGTTTTTTTTTCCAAATCTTTTCATCGAATAAAATAAATTTATCGGCAAAAGTAGTATATTTAACGTATTTTTGCATTAATAACCCGGCAGTCTCTTCTCTGTAGCTTATTCTGCTATTGCTTTTTGATATTGTTCCATCAGCCATGCCTTCTGTTCAGAAATGGTCATGTTGCTGTTGTCGAGCGTGATGGCATCATCTGCTTTTCTGAGTGGGGAAGTCTCGCGGTGGCTATCGATATAGTCGCGCTCCTCTACATTCTTCAGAATCGCATCGAAGTCGGCTGGCATTCCTTTCTCCTTCAGTTCATCGAAACGGCGCTGTGCTCTCACCTGTGAACTGGCTGTTACGAAAATCTTCAGTTCGGCATTAGGGAACACGGTGGTACCTATATCGCGACCATCCATCACGATACCCTTGTCTTCGCCCATCTTCTGCTGCAGTTCTACCAGCGCCTCTCTGACGAAAGGAACGGCGGCAATCGGACTAACGTGGTTGGAAACCTCTAACGAACGGATTTTCTTTTCTACCAGTTCGCCGTTCAGATAGCAGTCTGGGCGACCGGTTGTTGCATTAAACTTGAATGAGATGCTGATGTTCTTCATCTCCTTCTGCAGTTCTTCAGTCTTTACGGCTCCATCTGCTTCGAAGAGCTGATGACGCAGCGCATAGAGGGTTACCGAGCGGTACATGGCGCCCGTATCTACATAAACATAACCTATTTCCTTGGCAAGATCCTTTGCCATCGTACTCTTACCGCAAGAAGAGTATCCGTCTATTGCTATTGTTATTTTCTTCATAATTTCGAACTAACTTTAATGTATAATTTATAATCTGTAACTTACGTTCAGCATGAGACTGTTGCTACTGACGTGATATTTGCCGTAGGCAACGTTCAGATGGAAGCGCTCCAGGTTGATACCGCCACCCACAGAGAAACCGGCTCCATGACTGCTTTCCTCATCTTCTGAGGTGCTGATTTTCATCTCGTTGGCTCTCCGGAAGTTGTAGCCGGCACCTATCCACAGGCTCTCCGAAAGCAGAATGTCGGCACCTACTACGGCATGATCACGAAGACTGCTGTCCCAATGGTTCAGGTTGACCAGTGTGGCTGATACCCTGAACGGTGCGTTGGCGAAGCGTTTCGTCACACCCAACTGCAGGTCGATCGGCATCTTCTCATATTCATTGTCGTAAGCTTTCAGCTGTCCACCCAGATTCTTTGCCGCACATGAAACCGACCATTCCGTTTCCGGGTCGTAATAGTTGATGCCCAGATCCACTCCCACAGCGATAGAATTGTAATCGCCAATATACGAAGTGATGAATTTGGCGGCAATACCACCCGCAAACTTTTCACCGAGCATATAAGAGAAGTAACCCGCAACGGCAATGTCCTTTGCCGAGAACTCACCCATCTGGATGTTGTTCTCATCCGTCTCTTTCATCTTGCCGTAGTCAACAAGCTGAGCCGAAACAGCCCACGAAGCCTTGTCGTTGACAATACGGTTGAAACTAGCCGAGGCAGTGTTCACCCCCGACATATAGTTCATATAATTGAGATTGACCGTCTTGTCGTTTACTGATGACAGGAGAGCCGGATTATGGAATATGAGTGCCTCATCATCTTCTATCAAGGTGATGTTGTCGCCACCCAGAGCAGCTGCATGGGCACTCACCGGCAAGCGAAGGAAATTATACCCCGTTTGGCTCTCTTGAGCATCAATAATTGTCGCAAAAAGCGTCAATATTGCGGAAATTACATATTTTTTCATTTAAATTTTCTAATTCTTTGGCAAAGATACTGCTTTTTTCAATAATAAGAAGTAATTTTGCAATGTTTTCGTAGGAAATAACGATTTTAAACGGTTTTTATTGTGGAAATTAAGAAATCAAATAGCGCACAACTGGAAGATAAGCGGGTTACATTTTTTCTGCTGGGGTTGCTGCTGGCTTTTACTTTCATCTTCGTAGGACTCCAATATCAGAGAGGTCAGCAGGGAGATGATGACTTGTCGGAATCGATGGAAGATCTCTCACAGGATCTGGAAATGTCGGCTCGTCCCGACCAGAAAGATATGGTGAGTGCAGAGGCTGTTTCGGCTCCTGCTTCTAAGTCAATTACCCAGGAAGTGAAGGCTGCCGAGCAACAGACTCAGAAGGCACCGCAGAAAATCAGTTCTACAACCAGCGAACTGGTTATCGGCGACGGCTCGGGTGTAGTGGATGGATCTGAGGTGAAGGAAGCGGTTCCTGAAACTCCCATTGAGAATCCGGGAGCTGAGGCTCCTATCAAACTGACCGTCGTGCAGAAGATACCGCAGTTTCCTGGTGGCTGGTCTGCCTTCATGCAGTGGCTTACCAAGAACCTGAAGTACCCTGTAGCTGCCCAGAAGAGTAAGATTCAGGGAACCGTAGTGGTATCCTTTATCGTAAACAAGGATGGAAGTGTTGCCAATATCAAGGTAAGCACTTCGGTAGATCCATTGCTCGACAACGAGGCTTTGAGGGTGATGAAGATGATGCCGAAGTGGAAACCGGGCATCGATAAAGGCAAGGTCTGTCGCACGATGATTGCCATCCCGGTAGTGTTCCAGCTATAAATTATAAATTGTTCATTGTAAATTATACATTATAAATTATACATTATTATGAAGACAGCAGATGAAATTTTAAGCATGGTAAATGAGTTTCTGGCTAATTTGCCTTACGAAAGAAAGCCAAAGTCTCTTTATGAGCCTATCAGATACGTTCTTTCTATGGGTGGCAAGCGTATTCGTCCTACGCTCATGCTTCTGGGCTACAATCTTTTCAAGGACAATCCTGAGAAGATTCTGATGAATGCCGTTGCCCTGGAAACTTATCATAACTATACTTTGCTGCATGATGACCTGATGGACAATGCTGATTTGCGTCGCGGTCATGAAACGGTTCATAAGAAATGGGATGCCAATACGGCAATCCTTTCGGGCGACAGCATGCTCGTTCTGGCTTATGAGCGTATGGCTCAATGTGATGAAAAGCATCTTGCCAAGGTGTTGAAACTCTTTACTTCCACTGCCCTGGAAATTGGTGAAGGTCAGCAGTTTGATATGGAGTTTGAAAACCGTAATGATGTGAAGGAGGAGGAATATATCGAGATGATCCGCCTCAAGACCAGCGTACTCCTGGCTTGTGCCTTGAAGATGGGTGCAATCCTTGCCGATGCTTCTGATGAGGATGCAGAGAACCTGTATAAGTTTGGTGAGCAGATCGGATTGGCGTTCCAGTTGCAGGATGATTACCTCGATGTTTACGGCGATACCAAGGTGTTCGGTAAGGAGATTGGTGGCGATATCACATCTAACAAGAAGACGTATATGCTCATCAATGCCTTCAACCATGCCAACGACGCTCAGCGTGCAGAACTGCAGAAGTGGGTGGATGCCGAGGAGTTCGACCGCAAGGAGAAGGTGGCTGCCGTTACCCGTCTATACAACGAGATGGGTATCGACAAAATGGCGCAGGATAAGATTGCTTATTATTTCGAGCAGAGCAAGAAGTATCTGGATGCCGTGAATGTGCCTGCTGAGCGTAAGGAGGAATTGGCAAAGTATGCTCAGAAAATGATGAAGCGACAGTACTAATTTCAAAGTTCAATGTTCAAAGTAATAGATCTGTCTCTTATACACATCTCCGAGCCCACGAGACCGTACTAGATCT
>ENA-OYXV01001268-OYXV01001268.1-human-gut-metagenome-genome-assembly--contig:-NODE-1268-length-14257-cov-4.788269_pt1 | contig 14257 bp, 9 predicted proteins | sample MGYA00244846_ERZ653424 | MGnify/ENA primary metagenome ERZ653424 (study PRJEB26926, sample SAMN06165108) | human gut metagenome | biome: ENVO:00009003; feature: ENVO:2100002; material: ENVO:00002003...
AGGCAATGTAGTCCACATCCAGCTTCACCTGCTCGATCTGCGCCTGCACATCCTCTTCGGCCGTGATGTATCCCGTGGGGGCCTTGTTGCCTTCCGTGAGCTGGATGTCGTAAATGTAAATCGGTCGCCAATAATCGACGTAAAGTACGATTTTTAACAAGGACTTTCCGGATTTGGTCGTATAAACGGCTTCATACACATCAGAATATGGAGCAGATGGCGGGCGTGATATAATGTCGTATCCGTCTTCATAAACGGCACAGAACACGCAGCCGGTCTTGGTTTCCGGCAGTTTGATGCGTGCCTTGAAGACATAGGACATGCCGGCCTTGTAGGCGATCTTACCCCCGAAGCAATCCGTCCAGTTTACGATCTGGCTCGTAGCCGCAATAGCTACCCCTGCATTGCTCGCTTTGTTGGCATCGATCTTCATGTAGGCTCCGTCTGCGTCCGATCCCGAAGTCACCACGTCCGAAACACCCTCTTTGGCGCTGTTCCACGCATAGAGGAATTGTCGGGCTATATAGTTGCGGGCGCCGAACTGAAGATTAGCAATCTCGTCTTTGGCTTCGTTGGCTGCCGTATCATCGGTGTATTTGGATGCTTTGTCCCAATCCGAGCTTTCGAAATTGCCCGTTGCACGGGATTCGATACAGCGCATGATGTCGCCACCTTCGCCCTGCGTCCAGATGTCACCCACATCGTAGGGTGTAGTCGGTGTTACGACGAATACACGACGTTTGGCATCGGCCGTGTCCTGCGCCCGCGCCGCCTCTTGCAGGGCCTTTACCGCATCGCTGTCGGCGATCGGCGTCCATTTATAGGTTCCGTCCTCTTCTTTTACCCACCGCCACGATTTGCCCGCATCGGGGTTCGTCGTCTCGTCGCTCGATATGGTGAAGTGAATCTGCGGGTATTCCGCCGGAGTGATTTTGGCATTATCGGTTTTGCGGATGACAAAAGCTATGTAGGGATTGTCGCTTCCGACGGTATAGCTCTGGCTCCATACGTAACTTGCTATAACCGCTCCGGATGACGCTATCGGATTGTAACCCATCGTATAGCCTTCACCCACCGACAATACGGCGCCTTTGGGTATTCCTCCGACCGGAGTTTTGAGCCGGATGCGGGTGCTGTCGGCGATTTTGATCTGATCCCAGGTCTTAATGCCGTCGATATAGGATGCACCGATGCTGCCCTGCTCCCAGCAGCCTGCGTCCGTCGGGTCGAAATTCGCGGGCAGCGTATTGGTGAACGTGTCGCCGATATGGTTTTCCTGCTCGCCGTCCGCTATCCATGTTTGGGCCGGTTCATTGTAAAGCGAGGGAGTATAGGGATAGAACCAGTTTTCCACGACACCGTCCAGCCGTTTGTTGATCTCGGACAATTCGCCGGGCAGCGTGTTATCGATGTAATCCTTAGCCTGCTGAGCTTTGCGATCGGCGGAATTGGCAGTGGCCTGGGCTTCGGTGGCCGTCTGATCGATCTGTTCGATGTCGAACTCCTTTTGAAACTGTCCCGTCGCGGGGTCGTAGAGCTTGCCTTGCTTCCAGCCTGCCTCCGGGGTGAAGGCCACGCCGACGCCGTTGTCGCCTACCAGCCGGAACAGCTTGCTCCGGGTGTCCAGCAGCGCCTTCTTGTCCAGGCTGCTGATCATACCTTGCAGATAGATATTATCCAGATAGGCCGAATAGCCCGACATCTGGATCCCGAAGACGGAGAGGTTCGTAAGGTCGCCGAACTGCGCGGCGATATTCTCGGCCGTAAACTCCCAGTCGCTGACATTGCGGAGATAACGCTGGTAGGTGCGCGTCGAGTAGCGCGAGCTCTGCCGGGCGGGATTCGTGAACGATCCGTAGGCTACGAAGGTCATCGATTCCATCGGATCGATCTGCTTGGTAAAGGTGGCCGACAGGGGACGCAGCTCGTAGCGGAACTGCTCGTTGCGGTCGCCCAGGACCTCCGTGATACGGAAATAGACCGTGGCGAAGCCTGCGAAAGAGAAGTTGCCCCGGCCGTCGTCGGAATCTGCCGTCGCATTGTTCGACGGGTCGAAGTCGTGGAAGATGCCCATACATATATCCCCGACCGCTACGGCGCCGATCTCGCCCTCTTCGAGTTTGAGCGTTACGAGCTTCTGCTCCTTGTCCACGCTCTCGATCACCCCGGCGCCCGGAGCGCTCCAGTCGTCCCCGACGCTGATGCCCACACGGTTGTACCGAAGCTCCGGAACCTCCAGAAAACGACGGATGAAGAGGCTCTCCAACTCGCCGGCGCCTCGGCCGTCGATCTGTGCACCGAAGCCGGTGATGCCGCTGGCGAAGTCGCTTGTACGGAATCCCTCGTCGAGCTGCTGCCGCTTAAGGAATCGGGTGATTCCTTCGACCGTACCTCCCCGGCGCTTGTTCAGAAATTCCCGTTCGCTCTTACGCGACGAATAGAGCGTCGTGTCGCTCGCCGGTGTTTCCTCCCACGATTTAATGATATCAGGAAATTCCGATGAAACCTGCCGGGTTATCTGCGTCACTTCCGAAATCTGATTTTCGATGCGGGAAATACGGCCTGTGGAGAGGACATCGCTCATTTTGAGAGTCATGCTTCCGGGCTGAACGACGGAGCGACTGATCGCGACGATACGGATATCGCGGTATCCGGTATCGGGAAAAAACTTGTCGCTTCCGAGCCGAATCCGTTGTCCCGGCTTCAAATCGAGGTTTCTTTTATAGACAACCGTAAAATCCGTCGATGCCTGGAACACGGATATATCTTTACGGCTGTCGGCCATAAAGGTATCTACCGCAGTTTTGAATTCCTGTTCGGCCGCAGGATAATAACTGTCCGGCATACTGATATTCCAGAGCACGTATTCGTTCCCGGGAGCCGGGACCAACGGTTCCGACGGCAACTGCATATCGTTGTCGTAGGGCCATTGGGTGATGATCTCGAACTCCTTCTTTTCCGAGTCGTAATTCACTTCGAACTCCCGTCCGCGAAGCTCTCCGGTCTGAAAGGTCACCCGTTTGACGAGGCCGCCTATTTCGTATTGATTGGGATCGAACGGAATGTCGGGATCGGTGAAATACCAGACCGTAAACGGAGAGCCGTCATCGCTTGTGCGCTCTTCGGACCGTACGGAACCGACCGTACCGATCCGGCGGGGATATATCGCATCGAACGCTTCCTGCTCGAAATATTCGATGATACCGAGGTGGGTATCCTGTTCGACGTACTTTGCCCCGTCGGGCAATTGCAGCCGGGCATGTCCGTACCGATCCGGATCGATGTTGCGGGAGGAGCCTACCGGGAAGAGCCGAGTGAAAAATTTCACGCCATCGGCCATGCTCCGTTCGATTCCTCCGATCAATCCGTCGCCGTAAGACAACGGGACAGGCTCGCCGAACTCACAGCGGGATATGTTGAGCGTCATCCCGTCGAACCACCACTCTGTCCCGGCGGCAGACGACAATTCCGAAAGAGCATCGGAGGCGTACTTTCCCGTATATTCGATATCGATGTACTCCGATACGACCACTTCTCCGACTTTCCATTCGGTCGTCCCCATTTTGCGGTTCATGTTAGCGATAATCAGCGCCGCATGTTCGCGTGCCGGTGCCGTGAGTGTCAGAATCGGATTGTCGTCATCATCCGGATTGACCATCAGGACCTGCGTGGTGAGTCCTTCGACCCCCGACAGTTGCACCGAATAGCTCCACTCGCTGTCGCAGTTCATCTTCGGCTGATAACGTTCGAGAATCCAATAACGCCGTCCGAGGAAGTCCGCATAATCGTTAACTTCGAGCGTGACGCATTCGAAGGCCGTGAAGGAGAGCGCGAGGACACTCTCCTCCTGTATGCCGCAGGTTGCAGCACTGTTACTATCGGGAGAGGCCGTCAGCTTCAAATTCCCTTCTTTCGAATATATTTTGAGTTCCATTTTTTGAAGATTTGAACGTGACCTTTAGATCGACGCAGCGAGTTCGAATGTCGGCTTCGGCTCCCGGAATTTCACCGAGAAGGTCGCCGCAACCTCTCCCTTTCCGAATGGCGCCAGTTGTGAATAATCCGAAAATCCGGTCATATAAACCCGGAATTTCAGCCCTACGTCCGTCAGATGGAGCGCCAGCCACCCGTCGTCGCCCTCCTTGAGAAATTTCACGAACGAGGCGTAGCGCGTGAAGAACGAAACATCGTTCGAGGCGACGATGGCGAATCGCAGCGTAATATCACGGGCTTCATAAGTCTGCGTCAGTATATCGGGCATACGGACGCCGTCCTCCTCCCGAATGGAAACCTCCGCCTGCTGCTTGAGAGCCGGAGGTGCGAGCAGCGAATCGTAGTTGTCGTGTCTGTCTTCGCCGGTTTCCGCGAGGAAAGCCCCGAAACGGGCATATACATCCGTTTGGTTGATCAGCAACAGTCCTTCGAGTATTTCAGCCATAATCAGATCGCTTTTAATCCGTCGCGTTTTATGGTTTGCAACAGTTCATAGATTTGGGGTATCGGTTCGGTATTTTCCCGGATGGCATTCATCGCTTCGAGCGACCCTTTGAGAACCGGGACAATACCTTCGGTGTTTTCATCGATATTCGCGGAATGGATCTGTACCGATGTGACCAGTCCTTCGACGCGGGAGAACGAATCCTGCGTTACAGTCTGAGTGGCTCCGGCCTTACCGTTCTGCTGCGAAGTGCCGGCTTCCTCGTCGATCGAAAATCCGTTCTCTTTTGCAATGCGGCGGAACTCTTCCCACAGACGATTGAAATCGTCCTGTTGATCCATGACGCCCGAAACCAGCGATTTCATCGTTTCGCTCCATTGAGCGAAACGCTCTTCGTCGGAAAGGTCGCTCTGCATGACCTTTTCGATGCGTTTTTGGGTATCTTCGAATAATTTACCGAACACGATCGAGGAGGCCATACGCTTACCCAGCAAGCGCAAGGCTTGTCCGACACTATCAACAAAAGTATTCGCCGCATCGGTGCCGTTTTCGAAAGCATCCACCAAAGCATCGGTAAGCGTACTGCCCAGATCGCCGAAAATATCCTGCAAATAATCTCGGGCCGCAGTCAATGCCTCTTCGTAGGTTTCCCAGTCGTCCACCATTTCGCGGAGCATCTCCTGATTCTCCCGTGCCAGGTGCTGGAAAGTTTCTCCGCCCTCTTCGACGAATTGCCGGAGCGCGTCCATATCGACTTCGCCATCCGTGAATAATTCGGGAAGCAGCGAACCGAGGGACTGATATTTTGCCGAACGGAACCAGGTCGAGTGACGTGTCTGAACCTGCATGTTGGCGATCGAATCGGCAATGTTCTCCCAAGTTTTTTCATACCTGAACAAGCCCGAAAGTCCCGTGCCGGCTCCGCCTCGCCACTCTCCCGGCAACTGATATTTTTCTTCCCCGCGCGAGAGGATTCTCTCCCGGACTTTCTCCAGCTCTTCAAGCGAGGTGCGCACCACATCGATATTTTGCTTGTAACGGTCGTACACCCGATCCCCGAAGATATTGTCGAATTCATCGGAGTCGATGCGGCTGCGCTCTTTCATGATCCGAAGTTCTTCGTTGAACTCGCGGGCCAGACGTAGGTTGCGCTCCATCGAAGTTTCACCGCCCTCGAACAAATTGACAATAGTGGTCAGCGCACCGATACCGGCAGATATGCCTCCGAGAATTCCGGAGGCCATGCCGAGTGTGTTCGATGCGGCTTGAGCTTTCCGGTATGCCTGAACGGCATTGATGATTTGCAGGGTAGAGCCGGCGATATCTCCTGCGGTGGCGATGATAGTTCCTCCGGCACCCCCGACGGCATCGCCGACCTCATTGAAGGTGTCGATAACGTCGGTCAATACGCGGTGAAGCTCCGTCCAGGAGGTCGTATCGGTAGTTTCCTGTTTCGTTTGGTTCTGTTTTTTCGCCAGATACCGCCGTTCGGCCATGCGGAGTTTGGCCCGTGCAACGGCAATGGCATTACCGTCATCCGGCGTCTCGCTTTGCAGGTTCTCCAGCTCTTCCTGAGCTTCGATCACCAGGCTTTCCAGCTTTTTGACCGAGGCAGCGACGACCCGGTCGGCCCAGGCTTCGAATTCCGGGAACTGGCTTGCAAATTGTTCCGTGAAGTCGTCGAGCGCTTTTTGTTTGGCCTCGCGAGCGAGTTGCTGGGCCTCCGGATTTGAGGCAAGAGCGGCAATATCCTGATCGTATTTCCGGGCGATTCGCAGACGCCCCTGCTGGTAGGTTTCGTACTTCTCCAGCAACTTGGCGTATGAAGCCTCCTCTTTCTTATCGACATCCGCAAGCTCTCTGTCCCGAATTTCCGCAGCTTGGGCTATTGCAGCGGCCGTGCCAGCCATAAAGGTTTTCTCTGCATTCGAATCGATATCGGCCCCCGACTCCCGGAGTTTGCGAATCAGCGCGAGCGTCTGTTGTTCCTGCCGCTCATATTCCTGACGGTTTTTCTCGTAATTGAGGCGGATCGCTTCCCGTTCCCGGTCGAATTCGTTTTCAATCAACTCGACCCGCTGGTCGTCGAGGCTCTGCTGTTGGCGACGTACGGCCGCCTTATACTGTTCTGTGAGTTGGTCGATGGAAGTCGGTTCGGGATCGGTCGTCGTGCCGGACGGGTTTTCCAGCAACTGGGCCTGCTCCGCCACGGCAGCCAATTTCGTCCGCTGCTCTGCGAGGAATTGCAGAAATGCCCCGAGGTTGCCATCGAATTTCTCCTCTATCTCATCGATAATCTCTTCTCCTCCTTTGTTCTTCCTGATCTCTTCAAAAATCCTTTCCTGCCAGTAAGAAACACTTTCTTCTGCATCTGACAGAATGTCTTTCGCCTGTAAGAGATCTTTGCGTGTTTGGGGATCATAGCCTGGTTGACGCCATGATTTCGCATAGTAGGTTTTCCGTTTTTCAGCAACATCCTTTTGGGCCTCGAGGTATTTGTCATTAGCCTTTAGGAATTGTTCGATATCCGGTATGTTATTGAAGAACAGCTCTTGCTGTTCGATATCCACCAGGCTCTTGAAAGCCGCCTGTGCTTTGGCGTATTTGTAAATGTTTTTGATCAGCTCCTTGTAAGTGTCATTCGCTTGTCCGAGCATGATTTGCTCGTCGGAAAGATTCTTGAAATAACCCGAAAACTCCTCTTTGAGTTTGCGCACGGCTTCCCGGCGATCGTCTGTGGCGCGGGCGTTATCCGTCGCGGCCCGGTAGAGAAGATTCAATTTTACGACCTCCTGCTGAGCGTTCCGGGCCCCTTCAAGCATCGTATTCTGAAAACGTTCAGTCGCCATGCGAGCGGTGTCGAGCGCCTTCTTTCCCCGAAACAGATTCGTCACCCAGTTTCCGATCTCCTTGCCGTACGCAACTGCCAAAGTAATACCCACAGTCAATAAAGTCTGAAAAGAGCCTACGGAGGAAAGTATTTGTCGCCATACAGGAATTGTTTTTTCACCACTGGCAGCCAATAACTGATTTTCGGCCCTGGTACGAGCTATTGCATCCCAAAGAATAGGATAATTATTCGAAACTGCCAGAAAATACAACTGTAATCCCATTGCCAGCGACGGTGATTCACGAATTATTTGCTGAATAGCCATATGTAGGCTATTATAGCTCCTTACGGCTGCCGGAGCGCTTGCAGGAACCAGATCGGTGCGTTTGGTCGCGGCTTGCAAAGCCTGGAGCTGCCGCTGCAATGCTTCTATCTGGCGGATGTTTTCCGTCTGATCCATTTCCGGCGTCTGGGCTATGACTTTCTGAAGTCGCACAATTTCATCCTTCAAAGCCTGAATACGGCCTCGCGCCTGCGCGGCATCCTTGTCCACGGCATCAATCCCGCCGGAAACTCCGGAGAGTCCCTGGCGGGTATTGTTCTTTACGAGGAATTCTATCTCGACGGGTTTCATTGCAAGTTGAGTTTCGATTGAAAGAGTTGTGCGGTATCGGTTTTTCCCGTTGCACTCCCGGCTTCCGTACATTCGGCCGGGACGCTTCGATAATGCGGGGCATCGGCCAGCATCATGGCCAGTGTCTGGAAATTGACCTTCCACAGAATGTAATGCACCGACCATCCTGTTGCGGAGGCAATTTGCCAAACGATTCCGAAGGGGCTATGGGAACTCTCGTAAACGGTTCTTAACTCCCCTTTCCTGCTCTTTTGGGGCGGCTCGCTTCGTACCGGAAGGGATCGATCCTCTCGGCCGATTCGATAATACTCGTAAAATCCCGCGTGCCCCGCATTCTGCGGAACCAGCGCTGGGCTTCGATCCGGTACTCGGAGGGTACCTTCCACCGGATCAACCAGGCCACCACGGGGGCCAGCAGGAGTCCGGACAGATAGCCGCGACATATCGTCAGCGCAAGGATCAGCGAAAGGCGTTTGGCATGCCGGTCGAAAAAGGCACGCTCCTCGTCTTCGGAGAAAGCATCCCATTCCCGGGCCGTGATTCCCAGCTTCAGGTAGTGGCGTACGATGCGCATCTGCCCTCCCAGGCAGGGGCGCCGCATCGTTACGCGCAGCACCCGCTCCCGGCCTCCGGGCAGGCGGAACCGGAGAAGAGGCAGCAGAATCCCCACATCGAGCAGAGCTTCCGCTGCCTCCAGTTCTACATTGCGTTTCATGGCTTAGGCATTGGGCTGCGAAAGCGATACGGTAGCTTTTGTTTCAGGATTGGACTCCAGGATGAATTCCAGTTGTCCGGAGCGGGGCGATTCCGTGGAATTGGCTTCGGCGATCACCGTGACGCGTCCGTTTATGACTTCCACCGAGAAGCCTTCGGGCACAGCACCTACCGAGAACGGACCCGATGCTTCGATATCGACCGGGAGGCTGCCGCCTGCCTGTTCGAAGGTCAGCGACGTCGGGTCGGCCTCGATGAAGGGCTCCGTCGGCAGAATCGAACCGGGCGAAGAGCCGTCCAGCGGGGCCAGGACCTTCAGTCCGAATTCGATGCCGAGGACGTTTTCGCCGCCCAAGCCGCCGCGAATCTTCGAGGCACGCAACGAAACGCGCTTGAGTTTGACGGTCTTACCCGTACCGGTCAGAATGCGCATATCTCCTTCGACACGCATCGAGCTGGCGGGCATTTGCCACTCCTCACCCGCGACTTTGCCGCCCATCAGATCGACGCAGTTCTGGGGAACCATTTCGATCATCTTTCCGGTAATCTCATTCGTCGCGGCTCGCGTTTCGATATCCAGCACGGGACTGGTCCGAATCTGTGCGGCCCAGAGTTCGACGGTCTGGGCGTCTTCACCGCCCCAGTCAAGGCCCTCTTCCGAAATGTTCCCCATGCGTCTGCCGTTGAAATAGACAGCGTCGAGCAGCATCAGATAGCCGTCGTTAGTTTGAATTACAGATCGTTTAGACATAATTAAATTGTTTTGAAAAGTTTTGCAAATAAGTTTGTTTTATGAGCCCACCAGCCGCCGAGACATCCGATAACGATTCCGAAAAGCATCCACCTTCCCCGATAGGCCGGGGACCGCGTTTGTTGTATTGCTGTTTCCGAAGATTGATGCCTGGAGACTTCGAGGAGTCGGTCGTATGCTTCCCGGGTTTCTGCCAGACTCTCCTTCAGAGAATCTGCATATCGGTCCTGCCGGGCCGAGGTCGCTTTGTAATATTCGACTCGTCGGGCAAGCGAATCGCTGCGTGCTGAAATGCGGATGGTATCCCCGTCACGCCGGGCTTCGAGCGTCAGCCGACCGTCACGGGCAACATAGGCCGCCCCCTCCGGCAGATTACGGAGGCTCTCCTCCGTCACCGTCACCGCTGCTGTCCGAAGCGGAATCGCCTCCGTCCGCAGCGCCCGCAGCACAGAGGTCTCCTCCGATCGAGAGTTCATTGCCGCTCGTGCGGTTTGCTCTACGGCGTTTTGTGCGCCGCGCTGCATGTGCGACACGGTATCCGTACTGTTCTGCGTCCCTGTCGAGAGGAGCTTCTTCGTCGCAGTGCAACTTGCCAGCAGCAGGATGGATAGCAGCAAAAAGAGTCTTGTCTTCATACGAATTTCGTTTTCCGATGGTCTTGCGGAGGCGCTCCACCTCTTTAGTCAGCCGGTCGATGCGTACGAGCATCTCTTCCTGGTTGGCCTTGAGGTCGATGTTTTCCCGCCGCAGTTGGATATTTTCCTCGAGAATCTTCTTGTTTTCGCCCGAAAGCAGGTTGATCGAACTCTGCAACTCTTTGAGAAAATCGTTGTTCTGTTTGCGGCGCGAGAAGATCCAGGTGAAAACGCTGCCGAGGAATCCCCCGGGAAGTGCGAAAGCGAGTATCTGCATCCAAATGCTGTCCATCGTTCAATCGGTTTTTGAAAGTTAGTTTACGCCCGTTCGATCATGCGTGCAATCTTCGAGATCAAATCCGCGTAGGCTGCGGGTTCTGCCGTACAGTACCCGGCCTTGGCGATCTCATAAGCGAAACGTGTTATGTCGTTACGATACGCCCAGGCTGCTGCGTAGCGTTTGGCGGAAAGGACCTTCGCATGGTCGCGGATGCCCTCCTCCGGTGTGTCGTAGTCGCGAAACTTGCGATCGACCTCGTAACGGTAGCGTCCGTCGGAGGTCCGGGTGATCGAATAAACCTTCTCGAATCGTCCGCTCTGCCGGTCATCCGAAAAGTATTCGAAGGTCCGTTCGGTTCGCCGCTTTCCGGTCCACTTATCTCCGGCCGTAATGCCGAAAAGATTATTTCCGATAGCATGATCGCCCCATCCGCTTTCGAGGGCGGCCTGCGCCGCAACAAACAGAGGATTCAACCCTGTTTCGGCGCAGACCCGCTCGATTGTCGGATAATAGGTGCGCTTGAAATCCGCCGGTTTCATGGCTTACTCGGTTGCGGTGCCGACCAGGGCCATTACACCTGCATTATCGCCGCGCATGATGCTGCCTCCGGCACGTACGAGGAAAGAGTAGACATCCCCATAATAGTCGGGCGCTTTCTCCTGCTCAAAAGCCTTGACTTCGCCCAAGGCGCGGCATACGGACTGATCGTGCCAGGCAAGGGCTGCGGCCAGGTCCGTGGCGGCACCGCTTTCGCCCCACCGCTTCGGAGCTTTATCCGCAGTGTAGAGCGTAGCTTGTGAACGCATCATGACGTTGAACGAGAAGAGTTTTCCGATGATGCCGTTCTGGGCATCCGCCGAGGCGAGGAATGCGGAGTTCTCATTGGCAGTGAGATCGCTCAACAGCTGTGCGTACATCTGCGCATCGAGCAGCAGGTAGCGGCCCTCCTGGGGAATGTTCTCGCTGTTGAATTTCGTCATCAGCGTCAGAATATCCGCCCTGCAAAGCCCTTTTCGCCTGCCTGTCGCCGAAGGTGTGTAAGCATCCACCGGTGCCCCCGTGGTTTCGATCACACGATCCGAGGCAGGACTCCAGGCGAACAGAAAATCCTTGGCCACAGCCTCATGCAGGGCGAGCTTGTCCTGCCGTAATACGGACTCGCGTTTGTTGTACGACAGCTCGACCTTGTCGGCATCGGGGATCAAAACGGGATCCGTCGTGAAAGCAGCCAGCTCGAAAGTTTTGTCCGTGTCGGTACGCTGCTTTACCGTTGCGGGTAATGACGTTCGGTTCTTCTCGACTTTCGAAGCGGCACCTGCCTGCGGGATATGCACGATCTTTCCCGCTTCGACATACTCGTCGGCGTTGAACGCTTTCGAAAGGAAGCTGTTGGGAGCGAACAGACCTTCGACGATCGATTTCTCCCAGATTTCTTTTTGAATAGCCATAATGTTTTTTGTTTTTGATGAGTTCTACATGTTAGGTTCGGTACCGAAGGCCGCTTTGAACTTCTCACGGAAGAGTTCCGGCGCCTTGTCCCTGAGTTCAACAAGGCGCCCTGCCTTATCGAGTTCTTCCCACGACTTGTTTACAAGGTCGGAGAGTTCGACCGACTGCCGTCGTTCACCCTCACGGATAAGCGCTGTGACGGATTTGCGGTGCGGAATGGCTTCGAGGGTGGCTTTGGCACTCTCGAAATCCGTATCAAAGAGTTTCAGATAAGCCTCCTTGCCTGCGGTATTGATCCTTCCGTCGGCAATGGCTGCATCCACGAGGCGAATCGCCTCGGACTTCCGGATCTCCTTGTGCTCGGACTCCGCACGCGCTGCAGCATCTCTGAGTTCCTGATTTTCACGTGTTAGCCGGTCGTTGTTTTCGATCAGCCGGTTCACAGCGCCGATAACCTCGGCATCCTGTGCTGAGTCCTGCAACTTGAGGACTTCCTTCAAAGTCTTGTTCATATTCGAATCGATTTTTGAGTGATTGAGCCTGTCCATAAGCCGGATGACAGTCGAAGCATCCGTGAGATCGAGAGGTTTTCCCGTTTGACGGTCGAAAAGCACCAGGGCATTATGATTGGCCCCGATCGTGACAATGGACGCTTCACGGGCTGTCCAGCGCGTCACGGTCGGAAGCGTCTGCCCGGGAAGTTTCAACTCTGCGGCGTCACTCACCTCTTCGGGAGGCCAGGCTCCCATAGAAGCCATGCGCAGGAATCCGCCTTCGACCTTGTCGGCAATCTTCACCGCCTCGTCATCCTTCTCGTCGAAGAGGGCATCGGCAAGGATCTGCGTACCTTCAATACGGATGTTCTCCCAACGACCGATCGGAAGCTCCCAGTCCTTATGGTTGAGCAGGATCACGGGGTTCTTACGGAACTCCTCGAGATTAGCGCCGCTGGTGAGCATACGGAACCCGTAGGTATTGACCGTCTCGTCGTGCAACACGAATGTAAATCGTTTCATAAAAGCCATCATTTTTCGGCAAAATTGGATTGAAAACACCCGTCTTGCAAATTATATTGTATTGTTTTACAATTTATTACGCTTTAATTGCACTTTACATGCAGACCATTTATCCACGATTCGCTCCGTTCGGGTGAAGAGCTTACCTTTGGGGTGTAAAACAGAGATTTTTCATGACACAAGAGTTGGATAACAAGCAGAAGAAGGAGTGGGCGAAACTACTTTTCCTCACTACGGATCTCACCCAAGCCGAGATTGCCGTGAAGATCGGTGTCTCGAGGATTACTATCGTACGATGGGCCAAAGAGTGGGAGGGTCTCAAGTTGAATTTCCTCCAAACCCGTGAGGCACGGATCAAATCGACACTCATGCAGCTTAACGAACTCGACGAAAGCATCGCGGCGCGTGAGCAGGGTGCGCGCTATCCGACGGTCAAGGAGGCAGATATCCGGCGCAAACTCACCGCCGACCTCGAGGCGCTCGAACAGGAGGCCTCCGTGCGGGACATTGTCAATGTGTCAAGAGATATTCTCGACTATGTCCGAGCTATTGACCTGGAGAAGGCCAAGATGCTCTCGGACTATTTCGATTCATACATACAGGAACGGCTGAAATGGGTAAAGTAGATGACATGCGCGCCTGGAACGAATGGCGTGAATACCACCGTGCCCTGAAGCGCGACAAGGCGGTGGACAAACTCTCACCTGTGGAACGGATGAGGCGACTCGAGAAGCTCGAAAAGGATCCCGTTTCGTGGATGCTTTTCTTCTTCGCCGAATACACCCGGCATCCCTTCACTTCCTTCCAGAAGAAGGCGATCCGGCGGATCACCTCCAATCCGGAATGGTATGAAGTGCTCTCGTGGTCACGCGAGCTGGCCAAATCGACCATCGTCTTCATGTGCATCATGTATCTTGTACTGACGAAACGCAAGCGCAACGTGCTGCTCGTTTCCAACAGCCATGAGAATGCCACGCGGCTTCTGGATCCTTACAAGAAGTCCTTCGAACAAAATTCACTGTTAAAGGCTTACTACGGGGACCTGAGGGAGGCCGGCAACTGGACCGCCGACGAGTTCTCGCTGACCTCGGGCGCGGCATTCCGGGCGCTCGGTGCAATGGAATCGCCGCGAGGCACCCGCAAGGATGCCTTTCGCCCGGATACGATTCTCCCGGACGACTTCGACACGGATGCCGACTGCCGTAATCCCGACATTGTAAAAAAGAAGTGGCAGTGGTTCGAGGAAGCCCTGATTCCAACCCGATCCGTGAGCGGCGACCTGCTGGTCGTGTTCTGCGGGAACGTCATTGCCCGGGATTGCTGTGTGACGCGGGCCGGGGCCAAGGCCGACCATTGGGATATTGTGAACATCCGCGATGCCGAAGGCCGCTCGACCTGGCCCGAGAAGAACACCGAGGAGCGTATCCGCCGCATCGAGCAGACCATTTCCACCAAAGCCTTCCAGCAGGAGTATATGAACAATCCGCTTTCCGAAGGCGAGGTCATCAAG
>ENA-OYXV01001274-OYXV01001274.1-human-gut-metagenome-genome-assembly--contig:-NODE-1274-length-14229-cov-5.129956_pt1 | contig 14229 bp, 10 predicted proteins | sample MGYA00244846_ERZ653424 | MGnify/ENA primary metagenome ERZ653424 (study PRJEB26926, sample SAMN06165108) | human gut metagenome | biome: ENVO:00009003; feature: ENVO:2100002; material: ENVO:00002003...
TGACGATACGCTGCTGATAGCGGAAATTCATGGATGTAGTATTAAGTGTGATATCGTCTTCGGGATCCAGATCGTTTTCACGTGACATGGAGCCGGCGATACCGCCTACATTCAGGTCACCATAAATCTTCCCCTTATTCTGACAGTTCATAACCTTGCCAGTAATATCAGTTTCCTTATCTTCATCAGAGATATCAGTCACAAGTTCATCGGGATCTGTCACATCGTCATCTGCAGTGGTGATGATATTGCCAATGACATTCAGCTCATCTGTAATAGCCTGGAAGTCATCCAGAAGAAGCTGGGATTTGCTATCTACCATATTATTCAGTGTCCGGCTTTCAGAAATAATAGAAGAAAAGCCGGAGCTTAATGCGGTATGCCAGCTGTCGATCCTGGAGCTGAAAATAGAAGTACGGTTACTGAGGGTATTCTTCATGCTGTCAAGGGCTGAAGAAGTACTGTTATAAACGTTATCCTGCAGCTTGTTCAGTTCACTTTCTGCTGCATCCTTGTCAAAGCTATAGTCTGAAATCTGAGGAAGTGCAGAAGGATCAATGGTTGGTACTCCTGAAGGCCATGCCAGGGGACTTCTGGTAGGTTCTGGTGTCACAGTGGGGGTAGGGGTTGCTATAGGAGCAGGTGTTGTGGTAGGAGAGCCGGGATCCATCATCCTGACAGTGACAGGTACGGGCTGGCTCATTGTTGTTTCCGTGGTGTAGGAGCCTGTTTCGCTTTCCAGACTGTCATTGTTACCAATGCTGCCTGCACGGGTTCTACCGTTGCCCTGAACCGGTGTTGCAGTAGGTGCTACAGTTGGTGCTGCAGTTGGTGTGGCGGTAGGTGTGGCAGTCGGAGTCGCGGTTGGAGTGGCATTCGGATCCGGGGTTCCTTCCGGAGTCGCAGTGGGACTGGGACTTAAAGTGGGAATGGAATCCAGAAAGTCTAATGAGATCGGCTTTGGAGTCGGCAGGGATGACAGATCCGTCAGCTCGGAAGTAAAGGAGCGCATGTCATTGCTGGCTTCATTTGCAATACCATCAGCAGCCCGCTGGGTGGATTCCACTGCGTCAAGCAGCTTATTTAACTGAGCATTCAGGTCTGTGGAGGTACCGCTGGCATCATCATTCATCTTTGTAACAAGATCATGCAGCTTATTCAGTTCGGTATGCAGCTTATCAAGAGTATCCTCGTTATAAAGCATTTCGCTGCTGGGTTCCATCTGCCCGGCAATCCCACCGACATCCTTACGCCCATGAAGCACACCGTAGTTGATACAACCCTCGATATAGCCCATCTGGCTTCCGGCAATTCCACCGACATTGTAGCCAACGTGCTGATATCCGACAGCACCATTATTGACGCTGGCACGGATGATGCCTGTATTACTTCCGGTAATCCCACCGATATCCGTTACACTGGTTACGTTTTCAGTGGAGAGAAGATCATCAACAGTCAGCAGGGAAATATCGAGATCCCCTTCTTCTACAGTGGTATTGACACTGGCACGGTTAACACAGCTCAGAATAGAGCCGGCGTTAGTCCCGGTGATGGCACCGATCCGGTGATTACCATAAACAACACCCTCAGAGAGACATTCACTGATGATACCGGTGACATCATTATAGCCGGCAATCATACCGATATCATCGCCGCCATTTAAATTACCGGCAGCATGGCATCCGCTGATGATACCCTTGTTATGGCCAACAAGCAGAGAAAGACCGTCATGGCTGCTCTTAGCTGTAGCAGAACCGTTGACACGGAGATCATAGATCTCACCGCTTTCCTGAAGATAACGGAAGAGGCCGGTATTGTCACTTCCTGCATCATTGGTAAAGCCCTTGATGGTATGTCCATTGCCGATGAAAATACCGCTGAAGGAGGGAACCGGGGTGAAGGTGGCAGTGCTGAAATCCAGATCATTGTCCAGAACGAAGATTTTTCCCTTTGACCAGGAATCGATCACACAGCTTTCAGCCATATCCTGAAATTCCTTCAGCGAAGTAATATGGATGGCATCCTCCAGGGAAAGATCAGAAGCCTCTGATTCTGAAGAGATATCCACGCCGTTAAAGGGAGTGGGAGAGACATCCGGGTTCGCTGAAGTGATCTCTCTGGCATCTGCAATAGTTCCAAATACTGGCTGAATCAGACAGAAGCAGAGAAGGAGGACAAAGGCTGTTGCATATCTGATCCACTTACCTGTTTTCTTCTGATTATTCATGGGAAACACTTCCTTTCTCATTATGTTCAATATCTTTGTTTGTGCCGGGCTCAGTATTTTCGTCTGTGCCGGGTGCTGTTTCAGACGGTGTGCCGCCAGAGGGATTTTCCTCCAGGCTGGTTGCCTCACCGGAGAGGATCGTGGCGTTCATGCTTCCACGGATAATACCGTTGAAGCTTCCTTCTACCATACCGTTGACCTGACCTCTGATGATACCGGATACACGGGTGGCACCCGTAAAGGACTGTGGTGTGAGATTGATCCTGCTCTTCAGCTCGAAGCTGGTCTTTTCAATGATAAAGTCACCAAGTACCAGGATCTGTGGCAGGACACCAAGTACCAGGATGATGGAAATAATGGTACCACGGCTTAAGCAGGTTCCGATCGCTGCGATGATCGGATTGGTCGTCATGACACCGATCAGGGCACCGGCAGCAGCCAGAATACTTCCCGAGGTAAAAATGGTTGGGAAGGACTGGTTCAGGGTAACGATGATCGCTTCCTTGGGCGGCATGGACTGTTTCAGATCCTTATAATGGCTGGAAATAACGATCGCATAGTCAATATTGGCACCCATCTGGATGGAGTTAACGATCAGGTAGCCCAGGAAGTACAGTGGTGAATCCTGGAGATAAGGGAAGGAGAAGTTGATCCAGATACTTCCCTGGATGACCAGAATCAAAAGTACAGGTAATCCTGCCGAGTTAAAGGTAAACAGCAGGATAATGATTACAAACAGGGCAGACAATACGCTGATCAGCATATTATCTTGGCTGAAGGAAGATGACAGGTCATAATCACTGGTGGAGTTACCAACGACATAAACAGAAGCATCATCATAGTATTTATCAGCCTCCTGATGGATGACCTTCAGGAAATCAAAGGTTTGCTGGCTTTCCTCCGGAAGGTTCAGATAGACGACAAGCCTGGTCCAGTCATCTGTTTTCAGCTGAAGCTTTGCCTTTTCAAGCTGATCGAACAGATCATCCAGGGTATCCTGGATATCACCCTCCAGGGTGATATTTCCTTCTTCCATCTGATCCTTTAAAAAGAAGAACATGTCAAAAAGTGGAACCTTGTATTTTTCAATCCCGTTTATGATCTGGCCATACTGGTTATTATTGACGGCATAGGCTGTATACAGGAGATTTGCCACCTCATATTCCACACCGGAAAGCTCAGAAAATTCACGTGGATTCAGGGCATCCGTCAGGTAATAGCCGTCCATGGCCTCCACACCGGCAAGACCAGTCGTTGATTTGACCTCCGTATGGCTTTCAAGATCCTTCAGCAGGGCACTTTCTGATTCGTAATCACCGGAAGGGACAAGCACAGCTACCATATTGTTGGTGCCGAAAGCATTTTTGATCTTCTGGTAGGCAATCTGGCTTTCATTCTGCTTGGCGGTGGTCAGATCCGTATAGCTGTAACAGTAAGGACACTTGTTCGCAAAAATACACGCTACAACTGTAATGGCAACAAATAACGGAGGAATTATGAATCTTGTTTTTACGTCAAACTTTCCTACAACAGTGATAGGAGGGATCAGATTTTTATGCTTGGTCTTATCGATCAGATTACTGAACAGCATCAGAAGACCGGGCATGAGGGTAAATACGGAAAGAAGACTCATCATGATCGCCTTGATCAGGACAACTGCCAGGTCGCGGCCGATCAGGAAGTGCATGAAGGCCAGTGCTGCAAGACCGGATACAGTGGTCAGGGAGGAGGATGAAATCTCCGGGATCGCTTTGCTTAAGGCAGCAATGCAGGCTTCTCTTGCCGGTTTGGTTTCGTGTTCATCGCTGAATCTATGACAGAGGATAATGGCATAGTCGATTGCCAGTGCCAGCTGCAGTACTACAGTAACCGAATTGGAAATAAAGGAAATGGTACCGCACAGGAAGTTGGTACCCATGTTCATAAGGGCAGCTACGCCGAAGGTGGCGATCAGTACGGGAACCTCCGCATAGGCTCTGGAAGTCAGGGTCAGTACTATGACGATAATGATAGCGGCAATGACAACAATAACCTGCATTTCGCTTTGCAGTTCGGCGGCAGTATCGGAGCCAACCTCCGAATTTATGTAGGTATCATAGCCGGACAGCTTATCTTCAATCTCGTGGATCGCATTGACACTGACCTCGTCTGTGGTAGTTCCGTCAAAGGTAACATCAAATAGGGCAGAAGAATTTTTGTAGTGATCCTCTGTGTTGTCAAATACGGCGTCAGTGACGCCATCGATTTCCCTGAGCTCCTCAGCAAGCTCTTCTCCTTTTTCATAGGAGATGTTGGAAACCATGACCCGGGCAGTACCATAGGTGACAAACTGGTCATTCATGATCGTCAGTCCCTGCCTGGTCTCGGTCGAATCCGGCAGGTAGGTTGTGATATCATTTTCAACCTTGACCCATCCATTTGCGATAATACAGAAAATAATGGCAAAAATATAAAGCAGGAAAAACAGGTTCCGTTTATCAACGATAAAGGTTGCCACCTTTTCCATGGGAGTTGCCTTATTCTCTCCAGTCTCGTTCATGTGAAATCAATCCTTTCTTGTAGGTTCTTAATTAGTCTATTTTTTAACAAAAAGAATTATAGGCTTCTTTTACTGAATAGACAATAAGCAAAAAGGCGCAGATGATAAAAAAATATTAAAAATTTATGTAAGGATTTGTAAGCGTTTGACTTTGGAGAAGCTTCTTATTATAATCAATTTGTGCCATTTAAGATAAATGCACAGAAAGAAGGAATTATCATGACGAAAATTGATATTGTATCCGGATTCCTGGGTGCAGGAAAAACTACATTAATAAAGAAGCTTTTAAAAGAAGCCCTTGCTGATACAAAAACAGTTCTGATCGAGAACGAATTTGGTGAGATCGGAATTGACGGCGGGTTTCTGAAGGAATCCGGTATTGAGATCAAGGAAATGAATTCAGGATGTATCTGTTGTTCCCTCGTAGGTGATTTTGGAACATCCCTGAAGGAGGTGCTGAAGACCTATGCACCGGAGCGTATTCTGATCGAGCCTTCAGGTGTTGGCAAGCTTTCTGATGTTATGAGGGCAGTACAGAATGTCATTGATGAAAAGGATGTTGTACTGAACAGTGCAGTAGCTGTTGTAGATGCCTCCAAGTGCAAGATGTACATCAAAAACTTCGGAGAGTTTTTCATTAACCAGATCGCACATGCAGGAACCATTATCCTGAGCCGTACCGGCAATATTTCAGAAGAGAAGCTGAATACCTGTATTGCTTTGATACGTGAGCATAATGACAAGGCAACGATCGTGACAACTCCCTGGGACGAGCTGGATGGAAAGGATATTCTGGATACCATCGAGGGAGCTAAGGATCTGGAAGCAGAATTATTAAAGGAGATCATGGAGCAGCATGAGCATGATGAGGAGGAAGAGCATCATCACCATCATGACCATCATGACCACGATCATGACCACCATCATGACCACGATCATGATCACGATCATGATCACGAGCATCACCACGACCATGATGAGGATCATGACCATGAGCATCACCATGATCACGATCACGAGCATCATCATGAACATGATGAGAACTGTACCTGTGGCTGCCACGATCATGACCATCATCACCATCACCATGCGGATGAAGTATTTACAAGCTTTGGCATGGAAACAGCAGCAACCTATACAAAGGAAGATATTGAAGAGATTCTGAAGGCACTGGATGATGAAGAAACCTATGGCATCGTACTGAGAGCAAAGGGTATGGTTGCAGATAAAGAAGGCGGCTGGATTTACTTTGACTATGTTCCGGAAGAGAGCAATGTCCGTGCAGGCAAGCCTGATGTGACCGGCAAGTTCTGTGTGATCGGCTCCAAGCTGAAGGAAGATGCTTTAAAGAAGCTGTTTGAGAGATAAACCGGAAGAGAGGAAATACTATGAAGCCCGTATATATTATCAATGGATTTCTGGAAAGCGGAAAGACAGAATTTATATGCTATACACTGGGACAGCCTTATTTCCGGATCAAGGGAAGCACCCTTCTGATCGTCTGTGAGGAAGGAGAGAATGAATACAGTCAGGAGCTTCTGTCAAAAACAAAGACGGTTATGGAAGTGATCGAGGATGAGGAGGATTTCAATCCTTCCCATCTTCAGGAGCTGGAAAAGAAATACAAGCCGGAAAGGATCATCATTGAGTACAACGGTATGTGGAACTTCAAGAATATGAAGCTTCCCTGGTACTTTACCGTAGAGCAGCAGATCACGATTATTGATGCATCCACCTTCCCAATGTACTATACCAATATGAAATCCCTGCTTGCAGAAATGCTCCGGAAATCCGAGATGATCATTTTTAACCGTTGTGACGGTATTGAGGATCTAAGCTCCTATAAGAGAAATGTAAAGGCAATCAATCAGCAGGCAGATATCATCTTTGAGGATGCCAATGGGGAAGTCAATCAGATTTTTGAAGATGATCTGCCCTACAAACTGGATGCACCGATCATTGAGCTGGATAATGAAGGTTACGGTATCTGGTATCTGGATTCCCTTGATAATCTGGATCGTTATATTGGAAAGACTATTCAGTTTGTGGGCATGGTAGTAAGGCCAAAGGATTTTCCAAAAGGATACTTTATCCCGGGAAGAATGGCGATGACCTGCTGTGCGGAGGATATGGCATTTCTTGGCTTTGCCTGCAAATATGACAAGGCAGATACCCTGACAGAAAAGCAGTGGGTCAAGGTAACAGCCAGAGTAGAGAAGGAATATTTCTCCGATTATGAGGGAGAAGGACCGGTGCTGCATGCCATCAGTGTAGAGCAGACAAGGCAGCCTAAGGAGCCGGTGATCAGCTTTACCTGAGAAAATGAGAGGGAGACAAGGATATGTACCATTATACTGCCATACAGTGGTTATTTTTCTTCTATTTTTACTGTTTCTTTGGATGGGTTTTTGAATCAACCTATGTTTCCATCAAAAGCAGGCATTTTGTAAACAGAGGGTTTATGAGAGGCCCTTTCCTTCCTATCTATGGAAGCGGTGCAATCATGATGCTTGTAGTTTCCATGCCGTTTCAGGATAATCTTATCCTGACTTATCTGGCTGGCTGCGTGGGAGCAACGCTTCTTGAACTGGTGACAGGCATGACAATGGAGGCACTTTTTAAAGTCAGATACTGGGACTACTCTAACCAGAAGTTTAATTATAAGGGACATATCTGTCTTTCCTCGACCATAGCGTGGGGATTCCTGACGATCTTTATGACGCAGTTCCTGCATAAGGGAGTAGAAAAGCTTGTGTTATCCATTCCCTATAATATACTGACGATCCTGACGGTAGTGCTGTCGGTTTATATTGTGGCTGATTTCACACTTTCCTTCAAGGCTGCTATGGATCTGAGAGATGTCCTGATCGGACTGGATAAGGCAAGAGCTGAAATGGAGAAGATCCAGAAGCGTCTGGATGTGCTGATCGCAGTGGCAAATGATGAGAGAGAAACCAGAAAGCTGGAGAGAGAAGAACGCGCTGATGAGTGGATGGAAAATCTGGAGGAGAGGTTTTCAAAGGTCAGGGAACATCTTACCACAAATCCTGGAGCCTTTATGGACAATGTGAAGGATGAGCTTGCAGAGCTTCGCAGTAAGTATCTGGTTGAGAAGGAGCATCGTCTGCAGTTTGACCGCCTGAAGGATTTCTATCAGAGAAGCCTCATCAAGGGAAATCCTGGTATGTATTCCAGAAAATTTAATGAGGCTCTGGAAGAATTGAAGAAGGCTGTGAATGAAAGAAAGAACAAGTAAGATTTTGGAATAAATAAAACTTTTCAAAAAAATAAAAAAATTTTAAAAAGCTATTGACGAAACCCGCAGAGGATGATATTATACCATTTGTGACGTGAGTCAAGCGGAAGTGTCGGAACTGGCAGACGAGCAAGACTAAGGATCTTGTGAGCATTGCGCTCGTGTGGGTTCAAGTCCCATCTTCCGCATAAAAAAACCTCAGTATTTACTGGGGTTTTTCTTTTTTGTGGTGTGTTTCGTGTTGCATTAAGGAAGTATACAAAGCCAATGATCCCCTGGGACTTTATGGATATAACTGCGCGTATAATCATTATGTATGATTCGAAGGTGTATCCCTACGGAGGTTAGAGCAAAGATAAAGGGCAAGACCGCAGAATATAAAGAGTTCTGCAATGCCTGTGGAGTACCGGCAGCTACAAGCAGGCTCAGATACGAATGCGGCACATTTGACCTTAAGAAGCAATCTGCTACAATGAATATAGCGGAAGATAAAAGAAATCTTTAAGTATAGTGGCTCAGTTGCATGATAAGGAAATTAACGCAAAATATTATTTTTCTGATTATGGAGATAAGGTGGCAACATGAAGTATAAGCATATTGTTTTTGATATTGACGGTACTCTGATTGATACGGAGTATGCTGTGTTACATTCCTTGCAGGAAACTATAAAGGGATTGTCCGGGAGAGAGATGCCATGCTCTGAACTAAGATTTGCGTTAGGGATTACAGGGACAGACGCTTTGAAAAAACTTGAGATAAAAGACACTTCCTATGCGTTAGAATTATGGGATAAAAATATGCATAACTATACAAATACTATTAAAGTATTTGACGGAATCAGTGAATTATTGAAAAATCTTCTAAGTCTGGATTATGAAATGGGGATTGTCACATCAAAGACAAGGGAAGAATTTATACATGATTTTTGTCCGTTTGGTATCAGTCATTATTTCAAAACGATCATATGTGCAGACGATACACAGGAACATAAACCCAGTGCCGCACCAATTTTGAAATATATGGAATTATCAAAAACAGATCATAGTAAAGTGCTTTATATCGGAGACAGCAAATATGACAGTAAATGTGCGGAAAATGCGAGAATTGATTTCGCTTTGGCAGTATGGGGCAGTCATAATAAGCACATAAAAGCAGATTATTTTTTGGAAAGACCTGCCGACCTGTTATCTGCTATCACTTCAGAGAAATTGTATTGGTAATGAAAGACCGGACGAAAATGAATTCAGTGTTTTCAAGGTATAGCAGACAGGAGAGGAGAAGTCATGGGAAACGAAGCAGGACAATGGATCATGTACGGTGTGGACTGGGATGATTCGGAGTGTATCCACACGGTGGAAGAAGCAGCTATATATATTAATGAAGTCGGATTTCTGCCGCTGTTTAAAAATGAGATTCCGGGCTTTTCCCTTGAGGAGAGAACTGTGCCGGAATACTGGTGGTGCGATGATCCGGAAAGAGATCCATGGATGTGGAGAGCCATCATTGCCAGAAAGCATGACATCGTCTATGGCAAGTTTTTTGATAAAAAGGCAGGCTTTATTTCCAGACAGTGGCTGCCTGTATTTGCCAACTACCGCAGGGATGGTTATGACTTTGATGCTCTTTATGAGGATGGGAAAGCTCCAAATAAGCACAAGAAGATCATGGACAATTTTATGGAAGACAAGGAAGATGCCGAGATCTTTTCCAGCGTCCTGAAGAAGCAGGCAGGCTTTGGAAAGGATGGGGAGAAGGGCTTTGATGGGGTGATCACTTCCCTTATGATGCAGATGTATCTCTGCAACTGTGATTTCAGAAAGCGTGTGAATAAAAAGGGAATGGCATATGGCTGGGACGTGGCGGTATATTCATCTATAGAGCATATTTTTGGATATGACTACGTGACATCCTGCTACCGGGAGGATCCACAGGAATCCTGGAACCGGATCGTGAACCATATACATGAGATATATCCCATTGCGACGGATCAGCAGATCAGGAAAGTGCTGAAATAGGATTTATGAAGTTATAAAAGGAGCCTCTGGCATTTTGTGGATCATTCACAAGGTCAGCGGCTCCTTTTATTATGTACTATATTCATTTGGGAGATAGTGTGCATCGGTTAGATTCTTTCAGCGAAGCTCTTATAATACTCAGAACAAAACTCATTAATTTTCTCAATAATCTTTTTCATAGTTTCCACCATACCCTTTCTGTGACAAGTGAATAACTGCTTTTCAAGTTTCCTTATGGGAATCAGGCCTGACTTCCTTTTGATGATTATAATGTAACATATTGCTTTTATAATGTGAAATACATATAATAAATATATTATAATACTTAAAAGGTATTGTGAAATTCGGAGGACAGATGAAGAGGGAACAGATATGGAGTTAAGACACATCAGATATTTTAAGGCGGTAGCAGAAGAAAAGAACTTTACGAAAGCGGCAGAGAAGCTGGCGATTGCACAGCCGCCCTTGAGCCGGCAGATCCAGGATCTGGAGGCTGAGCTGGGAACACCCCTTTTTATCAGGTCGCCGCATAAGGTTACGCTGACAGAGGAGGGCGAGCTGTTTCTGCAGTATGCTTCCCAGATTCTGGATCTGGTGAACCGCTCTGAGGAAGAATTGAAGGAGATGAAGGAGGGACTGCAGGGAACCCTTTATATTGCTTCCGTGGAAGGCTGTGGACCGAGGCTCTTTGCAGAATGGATCGCTGCCTTCCAGAAGAAGCACCCACATGTACAGTATAATCTCTGGAATGGGAATACGGATGATGTGAACAGCCGGGTAGCGAAGGGACTTTGTGAGATCGCCATGATCACAGCTCCTTACAATACGGAAGAATTTCATGTGCTTCCCGTATATGAGGAACCGTGGGTGGCAGTGATCCAAAAGGGGCACCTGCTGTACTCAGAGGAAAATGCGCCCGTAAAGCCGAAAGAGCTTCTGCCCTATGATCTGCTGATTCCTTCCAGAGAGTCCAGAAAAGGGGAAATTGACAAATGGTTTGAGAAGACGGGACAGATGCCGGTGATCCGTGGACGGGTAGCCCATATGATGAATGCCTATGAGCTGAGTCTGCATGGAGTTGGGATCTCCATTTATCCTGCATCCATCTCTGCACTGATCCGGGACAGGGATGTGTGCGTACGGCAGGTGGATCATCCGGATGCACATGCCTCCTATGCTCTTATATGGAAGAGAAACCATACCTTGTCACATGTGGCAGAGGAATTCATCCAGTCGGTACAGGAGATATCGCTGCTTACAAGGGGGATCACAGAACTGAAATAAATCTGATTTTGTAAAGCCCTTAACAGGCAGGAGGGATGCCTGTGAGTATAATAAGGGACAAGAAAAAGATTGTCAGTTTGACAATGGAGAGGAGTTCATCTATGAAATTAATATCAGACAGACTGAAAAACGGTGAAAAGCCTATAGGAACCTTTTTGAATCTGGGATCCCAGACGGCGGCAGAGTGTGTGGCGATCGCAGGAATGGATTACTTTATCGTAGATCTGGAGCACAGTCCCTTTGGCCTTGCAGAGGCAGCGGATTGTATCAGAATGGCGAAGCTGAAGGGGATTTCTCCCCTTGTCAGAATACCGGAGATCAGCAGAGCCAATATTTTAAAGCACCTGGATGTGGGAGCAGAGGGTATCATCATTCCCGGTCTAAAGACCAGGGAGGAAGCAGAAAAAATTGTGGAATATGGCAAGTATACACCAGTGGGAAGCAGAGGCTTCTGTCCTACCAGAGTCAGCGAGTTTGGATATGGAGATGCCTTTGCAAACGGTATTCTGGAATATACCAGAAAGACCAATGAAGAGACAATGCTGATCCCTCAGTGTGAGACGCTGGAATGCCTGGCAGACATTGAAAACATTGTATCAGTAGAAGGAATCAGTGGTATTTTTATCGGACCCTTTGATCTTTCCCTTGCCATGGGAATCCCGGCACAGTTTGACAGACCAGAATTCAAGGAAGCTATTACGAAAGTGCTTACGGTATGCCATGAAAAGAATAAGCCGGTATTTATCTTTGCACCGAATAAGGAAACAGCAAGGCTCCGACTGGAGCAGGGCTTTGACAGTGTGACCGTGAATGGTGATCTGAATGTCATGACAGAAGCTTATATGGAGATCGTAAAGAGCATCCGGGCATAAAAGAGTATAAAACAGAGACAGAAAATCAGGGCTTCCAAAGTGTGATCCACTTCTGAAGCCCTGATTTATTTTTCCTGCAGGGAGCACTTATGCTTTTTCCTGATACTCCTTTAAGATCTGCTTCATGGCAGCAGCTGCAGTCTGGCATTGCTGCATGGTTCCGATGGAAATACGGGCCTGTGCGAAGTCACCACGGATGTGGATACCAAGGCTCATCAGTTCAGCCGCAAATTCACGGGGTGGGATAGAAGGCTTAAAGAAGATGAAGTTGGAGGAAGAAGGCCATACACGAAAGCCCATGTCCTCCATTTCCTTTGTCAGATATTCCCGGCATTTTCTATTGTTTTCAATAGTCATCTTAATAAAGCCCTGATCATCAAGGGCAGCTTCTGCGCCAAGAAGACCGACTCTGTTGCAGCAGAATCCGGTAGCTGTGATACCAAGATAGCCGATGATCTCAGGATTGGAAAGGATATAACCGATTCTGGCACCTGCCATACCATAGATCTTGGAGAAGGTACGGATCACGATCAGGTTTCTGTCATCTGCGATCTGGGAGATCATGCTCTTATAGGAAGGATCCTCGATAAAATCAAAATAGGCTTCATCTACAACGAGAACCACATGGGAAGGAAGGGAATTCATGAAGTCGATCAGATCGGTATCCTTGCAGATGGTTCCTGTGGGGTTATTGGGGTTACAGAGGAAAATAACTCTGGTTTTGTCTGTGATCGCATCGGAGATAGCCTTGAAATCAGGAACATAATCATCACCCATGGGGATATCCACCAGTGTGCCACGGTTCTTTTTGATAATGTTGTAGTAGTTGGGATAGGTAGGGGAAGTAACGATCGCTTCTACACCCTCACGGATCAGGATTTCACCGATAAAGCCAAGAGCAGAGGTAGCACCCTGGGTAACCAGTACATTTTCAGGCTTCAGTCCATGCAGGGCAGCTAATTTCTTACAGAGGCTTGCGGCTTTGATATCAGGATACCGGTTAGAGATATCAACCTGTTTTTTCATCTCGGCTGCAGCCAGAGGTGAGATACCAAAGGGGTTTTCATTCTTGTTCATTTCATAAATTTCGGTAATTCCGGGACGGAGACTTTTTACCGGCTCTCCAAGACCGAAGTTATAAGGCGGTGCCTGTCTGACAAAATCACTGACCAAATCTTTAATCATAATGTTTTCCTCCTTGTGTCTTTTGATGTTAACGTATTTATAGCACAGAGGAAAAAGAAAAAATGTTAACTGCTTTACAAACAGAAAAATCCGTCACAGGTCATCCAGTACACAGCGGTAAATGGCTTCGATGTCCTTTACATAGTAATAGCCTTCCTTCTTTTTCAGAATGCCCTGCTTGACCATCTGGGAAAGAATATTGGAAACGGACACTCTGGAAAGACCGATCAGTTCGCCGATTTCCTGATGGGTAAAGGTGATGTTGATCAGCCGCCCTTCCTTATAGGGAGTGGAATATTGGTTGACAAGATGATAAAGGGCATAGCCAACCCTTGCCCTGGAGCTGCCAAAGGTGATCAGCCTGATCTGTGAGATCAGGGTGCGGACAGTTTTGGTGAGCATGGTCATGACATACTGACAGAAATGGATGTCTGTATTCAGAAGCTCTGTGAAATGGCTCTTTGGGATCAGCTTGACGATGATGGCGTCGGAAACACCAATCGCATAGCAGCAGTTTGGCATGCAGTCAAGAGCGGAAAGCTTGCCAAAGATAAAACCCTTATCGGCAATGAAAATATCCTTGGCATCACCATTTGGATTGTCAATGGAAAGACATACCCGCCCCTCACAGAGAAGATACACATAATCAGAGCTTTCCTCCTGGCTGTAAAAAATGTGTCCCTTCTTATAGGTATGGGCAGGATAAGATGAAAAAAACTGTTTATCATAATCGGTGTTTTCAGAAAGCCAGGGAGAAGCCTGCAAAAGCTGAGGCTGTTCTTCCTGCCCGGAGGCTGGTGTCTGTATCATAAGTAAGATCTCCTGTTATTTTTATATTGGAATTATAACAT
>ENA-OYXV01001290-OYXV01001290.1-human-gut-metagenome-genome-assembly--contig:-NODE-1290-length-14128-cov-5.188517_pt1 | contig 14128 bp, 13 predicted proteins | sample MGYA00244846_ERZ653424 | MGnify/ENA primary metagenome ERZ653424 (study PRJEB26926, sample SAMN06165108) | human gut metagenome | biome: ENVO:00009003; feature: ENVO:2100002; material: ENVO:00002003...
TAAGAGACAGGCTCATAAAGAACGTATCCTTCTCCAGATATTCAAGATTCTTGAGCACCTCGAGGAACACGCCGTCATAGGCCATGATGATGTCGTGGAAGGGCTTGACGTCCGCCTCGCAGTTCTCGATGGACACGCCGTCGCCGAAGCCGACGCACTTGACCTTGTGGTCGCGCATCCAGTTTGCGGTTTCCGCGTTGACAAACAGGCGCTTATCCGCCGGGCTGTTGGTTTCCGGGGTGAACGGCGGGAACTTCCAGTTGCTATCCAGAATGACGATATCGCCCTCCTGAATCCGGTCGCCGCAGGCACGGTCGAGATCCGCGCCGGAGATGTGGCTGTTCGGCTCGAGGAAGTCGATGTTGACGTAGATCGCGCGCCCCATGAACGTGGTCAGCGGCAGCTCGCCGACGGACTTGCCATCCTCAAAGTGATGATACGGGCACTCGCAGTGGGTGCCGAGGTGGCTGGTCAGATCCAGCGCGGTGTGGAAATCCGGAATCGGGCCGCCGGTGTTATAGCGGATCAAATGGCAGCGGCGGCTTTCGGTCTTCGGGTCGAGCACCTTCGTCAGATCGACGATACGCAGGTTGCCCATCTTGTATACGCAGTCAGGCATGGGGATTCCTCCTTTGGAGAGCTTTTGAAATCTTTGATACCTTGCGATTTTATTATAGCAAAAACCCGTGTTTTGTCAATCGCGAACCGGCAGGAATTGCTTATCGACAAACGCGGCCTTTGGGTGTATGATGGATGCGTGAGAAAAGCGTTTCCCATTTGATTGGAATCGACCCATTTCGGCATTTTTTGTTTGAGGAGATTTTCATGCCTGCATCGTATGTTCACCAGTCCGTCGCGGCGCACGCCGCCGACGTGCTTTCCCTTTTCACCTCCGACGCGGAGCGCAACGCGCTGCTGGCGGGCGCGGAGGGGCCTGACCCGATGTTCTTCTGCTTCCGCCCCGGCAAGCCGTTCGCGCCGGTCGTCGCCTCCCTGCTGCACACGCAGAAAACGGACGATTTTCTGCTCGCCCTCTGCGATGCATGCGCGGGCGACGCGCTCCTGCGCGCGTACTGCTGCGGCTTTTTCACGCATTATGCGACGGATACCACATTCCATCCGTTCGTTTACGCCCATTCTCTGACGGCGGCGGGCAAGTATTCCGGCAACGCGCACTGTACGCTGGAACACCAGCTCGAAACCCTGCATTACCGCCGCGAAGGCCACGCGGCCGGCCTGCCGGTTCAGATGGGCGGCTTTGCCGCGCTGGATGCCGCGCAGCGCAAAAAGATCGCCGCCGCGCTTTCCGCCGCGCTCGCGCGCGTGTTTCCGGATTCCGTCCTCTCGCCCGCCCGGCTGGAAAAATGCTTTTCGGATGCGGTCGGCCTGTGCCGCTTCCTCCGCTCCGAAGACGGCAGGCGCTACCGCACGCTGGGCGGCGTGCTCTCCCCCTTCAAGCTGGATGAAGCGCTCCACGCGCACATGATGCCCGCCGAGCCGCCGCAGGCGGATATCGCCAACGACGCGCATGCCCCGTGGGCGTCCATCTGGACGCCGGACGAAGTTCGGCATGACAGCTTCGGCGACCTCTTCGCCGCTTCCGTCGCCCGCGCCGAGGCGCTGGCTTCCGCCGCGAACGCGCTGATGCTGGGGCGCGGCTCGTATGCCGCGCTGCGCTCGCTGCACGGCGGTTTGAGCTATGATTCCGGCCTGCCGTGGCGGGAAACCTGCCCGCCGTCGCAGGCGCCGGGCGCGGCGGCGGATTGAGCCTGTCCGCGCGCTTGAGCCGCGCCGTTTCCCTTTTGCAAAAAATTCCAAGAAGCCATTGCAATCCATGCCCCGATTGGGTATAATGCTCCTGTCACAAGCGATTCGTGAAGATGGCAGGGCGCTGCTTCGCGCAGCGACGGTACGGATGCGTTAAGTGCTCGTGTGTGGGAAAAACACGGGACGAAGAAACAAGGCTTTCGCGGTATCCCTCCGGCCCAGAACTGTCTCTTTATTACGGTCATCTCTGCGAATCATCCCCGCCCGGCTCGCCGGGTCTATGATACGCGGAGGTGTTTCTTTGATGCACGGCGTTTTTTCTCGTTTCCTCAAAAAATTTCCCGATTCGGCGCGCACCCTGCGCCGCACGCAGACGCTGACCACCGTCGGCCTGTTTCTGGCCATTCAGATGGTGCTCTCCTCCTATGGCGTGATCCAGCTCAACGACAGCCTTAAAATTTCGCTGGCGCATCTGGCGCTTGCGCCGACGGCCATGCTCTTCGGCCCGGTCGCGGCCGCGCTTCAGGGCGCGCTGAGCGATATTCTGGGCTTTCTGCTCAAGCCGACGGGGCCGTATTTCCCCGGCTTCACGATTTCGGCGGCGCTGGGCGGCATGATTTACGGCGCTTTCCTCTTTGAAAGCGACCGCAGGCTCTGGCAGATCGTCCTCGCCCGCGCGGTCATCATGGTGTTCGTCAACATCGCGCTCAACACATTTTTCCTCACGATGCTTTATGGCCCGTCTCAGGCGGCGATGCTTCCGGTTCGCGCGCTGAAAAACGCCATGCAGTTCCCGATTGACTGTCTGCTGCTGACGGCCGTTTGCCGCACCGTGCAGCGGATTCCCACGCCCGCAGGGGTTCGGTAAGCGCCTGAAATTCCTTTTCCCCCGTCTGTTAAAAGACCGACACTTCGCGAAAGCCGCCCGCTTTCCCGAAACGCCGGTCTTTTTTCATCCGATTCAATGCGTAAATCCGAAATTTTGTACAGATTCCGATAGCAGGCGCGCCCCTACAGGTGCGGCGCAACTTATTGCTTAGGCGGAAAATAACCTGAGAAGAGCTCCCTCTTCGAGGGAGCTGGCACGGCGCAGCCGTGACTGAAGGAGTCCGATAGGCGCGCCCGCGTTTCAGTATTCAATGCCTTCTCTGGCCGCCAGCTTTTCCGTCTGAAACGGATGCTTTCGCGCGATGATTTCCGAAACGTAATCCGCCTTTTCGCGCAGCCACTCCGGCGCGTTGCGCCCGGTTGAAACCACGTCGCCGAATGCCAGCGCCGCGTCGATCAGCCTTTCCGCGTTTTCCCGCGTCACCATGCCGCAGGCAAGCGCCACGTTCAGCTCGTCCAGCACCGTCAGCGCGGGGCAAAGCCTTTCCGCCTCGCTTTGAATATCCGCCGCCTGCGCGTTCTGCTGCTTCGCGGCCTCTTCCTTCTGCGCCGCCGTCATCGCGAACACAAAGCCCGAAATCGGTTTGGCGGGGTACACCGTCGCCCATTCAAACGTCTGCAGTGCCGCCAGCTCGCCGCTCCGCCCGTCCTTCAGAAACTGCGCGATCAGCACGCGCCGCCCGTGGCCGAGGCTGCGCAGCGCCAGCCCCATCGCCGCCGTCGTCTTGCCCTTGCCGTCGCCGGTATACACATGCAGCTTTCCCGTCATGGCATAACCCTCCGATACATCCCCACAAACAGCTTCGGCGAGAGCAGCAGCAGCGCGCCCTGCGCCGCGATGGCCGCGTCTCCGCTTTTCAGCGCGTATCGCGCCAATTCCCGTCGATGCGCCTTCAAAAAGGCCATCGCTTCCCCGGCGACCGTCGGCGGCAGACGGTATGCCGGAATGTTTTTGCCCACGTTCAGCGCGATCTGCCCCACGCGCCTTTGAAGCGCCGCCCTTGCCGCGCCGCTCGGCAGCGTCCGCGCCAGCGCATCCAGCCGCGCGCACACCTGCGCATAGCTGGCGCACCACCTCGCGCTCCCGGCGAACGAGGCCATGATGCTCCCCGGCCGCTGGCGGTATTCCAGAATCACCGCGTCAAACACCGCCGCGCGCTTCGCCCGAATCAGCGCGGGCGCCTGAAACAGCTCATCTTCAAATAAAAGTCCTTCCGCCATGCGCAGGCCGTTTTCCAGCAAAAACGCGCGCCGATACACGCACTGCCAGACCATCGGCTCGTATGTCCCGCTTTGGCATTGCGCCGCAAGCAGCGCCCCGCCCTCCAGTACATCGGTCGGGCAAATGGCCGCGCCGTCGGTCAATTCGCCCGTTTCGTCGTTCAAAAAGCAAAAGCGCGCCTTCGCCATGTCCAGCCGCTTTTCCCGCGCCGCCTGCGTCAGCCGCCAGAGCGCCTCCGCGCGCGGCACATCGTCGCTATCCAGAAAATAGACGTATTCGCCCCGCGCCGCATCCAGCCCCGTGTTGCGCGCTGCGGAAAGGCCGCCGTTCTGCGCCCTGCGAATCACGCGCGCATTCGGATGCGCCGCGCAGTATGCCGCCGCAATCGCCGCGCTGCCGTCCCGCCCGCAGTCGTCCACCAGAAGAATTTCGCTTTCCTCCGCCGGAAGCGCGGACAGCGCGTCCAGACACGCCCCGATGTATTTTTCCACCTGATAAAACGGAATCACCACGCTCAGCTGCATGCCGTTCCCTCCCTCCGGGCGGCAATTCCGGCTTGTCAACCGCCCCGTTTTGTGCGATAATAAACGATGTATGTATTATAGCATATTGCTGCGCAGGAGGAAAGAGCGTTGATTAGCGTCATTGTCATCGGCAAAAACGAAGGGGAGCGGCTTGTCGCCTGCCTGAAAAGCATCCAAACCGCGCTGAGCGCGTTGGCGCACGAGGTCGTCTATGTGGATTCCTGCTCGACGGATCAAAGCCTGCAAACGGCCAAGGCGCTGGGCGCGCGCTGTTTTCTGCTCGCCGAGCGGAAGACGACCGCCGGTCTGGGGCGCTTTGTCGGCGCGAAGGAAGCGCGCGGCGAATATCTGCTGTTTCTGGATGGCGACATGCAGCTTCAGCCCGGTTTCGCGGAAAAGGCGCTGATGGCCATCGCCGCCAAGGGGTATGACGGCGTGTGCGGCATCCGCGAGGACGTGTATCTGCGCGGCGGGGAGGTTGTCTGCCGGAACGACAATTATTTCGGCTGCACGCAGGAGCGCCTCGCGCCGGGATTCGGCGGCGCGCTGATGATTACCCGCGACGCGCTGGACGCCTGCGGCGGCTGGGCGACGGACACGATCGCCTGCGAGGAGGCCGAGCTGTACGCGCGGCTCAAGGCGATCGGCTGCCGCATCGCGGAAATCCCCGTTCCGATGATCCTGCACACGGACGCGGTGCGCGACAACCGCAGTCCGCTTTCCACCGTCTTTTCCGCGCGGCGGCTGGGCGAAGGGCAGGCGCTGGCCTGCGCGATGAAGGCGCGTCGGGCGCGCGCCTATATCCGCCACGAGCGGGAAAAATTCACCTTTTACGCGCTGGATTGGCTGGCACTCGCGCTGTTGGCGCTTGTGCCCGGTTTCGGCCTTGGGCTGATGATGCTGCTCGAGTGCATGCAGCTGGGCTGGCTGCTGGCTCAAAAGCGCCCGCGCGCGTTCATATCGCAGAAATTGTTTTTCTTCGGGCTGCCGCTGGGGCTGATGACCTATCGCGAGCGCAGCCGCGCCTATGCGGCGGAATAATCAGACGGGAGACGGCCGTATGACAAAAATCAGTTTTATCGTCGTGGCTTACAACGCCGCGCAAAGCCTCGACGCGCTGCTGGGCGACCTGCTCTCTCAGACGATCGCGCCCGAACAACTGGAGGCGCTGCTGGTGGACAGCGCCTCCACGGACGACACCGCGCAGATCATGCGGCGCTTTGCCGCGCGCGCACCGTTTGAGGTGAAGCTGCTGAAAAACCCGAAGCGCTGGCTGGCCAGCGGCATCAACGTCGCGCTGCGCGCGGCGACGGGCGACGCTGTGATCCGTCTGGATGCGCATGCGCGCATGCCGAAGGATTTTCTGCAAAAGAATCTGGACGCGCTCGCCCGCGGGGAGGATATCGTCGGCGGGAGTGTCTGCGGCGCGCCCCCGGAAACCGCATGGGAGGCCGTCACCCGCGCGCTGGATACGTCCCGATTCTGCGGCGGCGCAGCGCCCTTCCGCAACGGCGGCGAAGCGCGCTACGTCGATACGCTGGCCTACGCGCTCTATCGCCGTGAGGTCTACGGCCGCGTGGGGCTGTACGACGAGCGCCTGCGCCGAACCGAGGATAACGACATGCATTACCGCATGCGCAAGGCCGGCTATCGCTTCTTTTTTTCGCCGGATATTGTTTCGTGGCATGCCGCCCGCAAGACGCTGCGCGGCCAGCTCAGCCAGAAGTGGGGCAACGGCTATTGGATCGGCCGGACGATGCGGATTCAGCCGCGCTGCTTTGCCCCGCGCCATCTCGTGCCCGCGCTGTTTGTGCTGGCGCTGATCGTGCTGGCGCTGCTCTGCCCGCTCTCCCCGCTTCCGCTGGCCGCCATGCTCCTGCTCTACGGCGCGCTGGATGTGCTTTACGCCGCCAAGGCCGCGCTGGAAGCGCCATGCGGAAAGCTGCTGACCTTCATCTGCCTGCCCTTCCTGTTTCCGGTCGTGCATATCGTCTACGGAACAGGCACGCTCTGCGGTCTGCTGACCGGAAAGGCCGAAAGCCATGCTTGAGTGGATCGACGATATCACGGCGTTCATCTTTCTGCACGACGCGCCGCAAAAGGCAGATATCCTCTTCATTCCCGGAAACGGCCACGCCGAGCCGTCCGAATACGCCGCTCAGTTATACCATTCGGGATACGCGCCGCTGATTCTCCCCTCCGGCCGCTTCTCCGTCACGACAGGCGGGTTCGACGGGCAGAAATCCGGCGCAAGGCGCTACGAAGGGCGTTTTGAAACGGAATGGGCGTTCATGCGGGCGGTTTTGCTGGCCAACGGCGTGCCGGATCGCGCCATCCTACGCGAGGACGAGGCGACGTTCACCTATCAAAACGCCATTTATTCCCGCAGGCGCACGGACGCGGAAAAGCTGACCGTTCGCCGCGCCATCCTGTGCTGCATGCCGGTTCACGCCCGGCGCGCCAAGATGTATTATCAGACGCTCTTCCCCGAAACCCAGCTTCTCCTCTGCCCCGCGCCGGGGACGGCCATCACCCGCGAAAACTGGATGTTCGAGCCGGACGGCATTGACCAGACGCTCGGCGAGTTGACCCGCTGCGGCAGTCAATTCCACGATATTCTGCGCGAAATCACACTTTGATGCAGTTTCGCGCCAAATCTTGTAAAAAACCGGTTGACAAGAATCGGCTTTCATGTTATACTGAATAAGTGCTTAGGGGTATGGTGTAATGGTAACACGTGGGTCTCCAAAACCTTTGTTGAGGGTTCGAGTCCTTCTGCCCCTGCCAACTAAGTCCTCATGTTTTGATACAAAGCATGAGGACTTCTTTTTGCATTTATAGACTGGAAATCCGTCATAATACAGGCTATAACTACCAAATATGGGCTATAGGCGCAGGAAACGAACTGTCCGGCGTCATTCTGCCAGATGGAGGGTTCCACACTCTGGCCCTTTTTAGTCTACTCATGACTGCTTTTGCGGGTCGAAATCAGAGATTTATCATGGAATGCACCCTACTTTGGACGATAGCAGGGTATCGTCCACAATGCAAGGTTTCGTCCAAAGTATCGAAAAATAGCGTCTAAAATATCCCCCTAAAAGTGGACACGGTAAAAGTTCAAATTCCTATTCGTAGACAATGAAAAGTCTATCTCCCAAGAATTGGACAGTGAAAAAGAGGTGCCGCCTATGTGCTCTACTATCATATGTCATCCATATAATCCACCAGATCGCCATGGATTTCAAGAACATCTTCTATGCTTATCTCTTTGCCTGCCGAGCGGTTATTGTCTGCGAGAAAAACGAGCTTTCGCTCCACAGGGTCAAGCTGCCGCATCTTCCCTGTGTATTCCTGATACGAGCCGCCATCCTTTTTTGCGTCCGGCACGAAGTAAACCACTGTTACCATGGGGTGATATCCATCCTGTACCGCGTCGTCGATCAGATTCAATTTCTGGTTCAGCAGAGTCATCTGGCTTTCAGACAGTTCGATTTTCTGATCCGTCCTTCTGCCGGTTTCCGCGATCACGCCGTCGAAGCCTGTGAGCGCCGCGAAGGGCGAAAACTGTGCCGCGCGGTCATGCATGCTCATGTGCGGACGGTTTGCCGCCTTGTGGTGCGGGAGCGTCAGGATATCGGTGTAGGGATTTTGTTCATGCATCATTCGTCACCTGCCTTATGGCCGCCGATCTGGCCGTTTCGTGCGATGGTCGTGCCGCCCTCCATCAGGTTCATGCCCTTGAGCATGGCATTTTTTCCAAATTTATCCTGAATGGCGAGGGTGACGTTCTGCAGCCTGCGCTCTTTTTCCTCGGCGAGCTGTCGGGCTTTCTTTTCTTGTTTGAGCGCTTCATAATCCGTGAACATGTCCAGCTGTTCAGGCTTATCCTCCGGGATTTCCGTTTCCGAAACCAGATTGCAGGCCGTGACGTTCACGCGGCGGATCAGCAGATCCTTATGCACCACGCGATCATATACGTCCAGAACGGCGCTCATGATGACATGGGTGGAGCTGGTGTATCCATCCATGTTCCCGGTGCCGTGGGCGGCCTTGGGGATTTTGCGCCCATAGGGATCCGTCACCACCGGGCCGGCGTATTTTCTGCCGCGCTCGCCTTCAAGGCTTTCGCGTTCGTACCCGATATCCAGCACGATCTGCTTCGTGACGACATGTTTCCTGACCAGATCGAGCACCAGCAGCTCCGTCATTTCCCGAACGATCAGCCGTCCCTTCTCAGAGTCGTAGGGACACTGTAATACCTGGCCGGACGAAATGCTGCTGGTAGACGGGCGGTATTGCCTGATGTCCTCCACCGTCACCGGTTCCCAGCCCCACGCGTGGTCGATGAGCAACTCTGCGTTAACGCCGAACGTTTTATAGAGCTTGTCTTCGCTGAAGGGATCGAGGGAAGCCCGCGCGACGTCGCCCAGGGTAAAAAGCTGCAGCGCTTCAAGTTTTTTTGAAATTCCTCTGCCGATGCGCCAGAAATCCGTCAGCGGTTGGTGCGTCCAGAGCTTTTCCCGGAAGGACATCTCATCGAGTGCTGCGATGCGAACGCCGTCTTTGTCGGGCTTGGACTTCTTGGCTTCGATATCCATGGCGACCTTGGCGAGGAAGAGATTGGTGCCGATGCCCGCCGTCGCCGTGACGCCGGTATTGTACAGCACGTCGCGCACCATCGTCATGGTCAGCTCGTGCGCCGTCATGCTATAGGTGCGCAGATAATCCGTCACATCGATAAAAACCTCGTCGATGGAATAGACAATGATGTCCTCCGAAGAGACGTATTTCAGATAGGTGGCGTAGATCCGGCTGCTGTATTCCTCATATAGGCGCATCCGCGGCGGCGCGACGATGTAGGAAATCTCCAGCGCCGGGTCCTTTTCTATGGCTTCCGCGTCGAAGGAGGATGCGGAGAAATGGTATTTTCGGGTTTCCGGATCGCGCCGGATTGCCCCGGAGCGGATTCCGGCGTTCAGCCTTTCTCGATTGACCTCCTTCATGCGCTGAATCACCTCAAACAGGCGCGCCCGGCCGGGAATGCCGTGTGCTTTCAGCGAAGGCGATACCGCCAGACAGATGGTCTTTTCCGTCCGGCTTTCGTCGGCAACGACCAGATTGGTGGTCAGCGGATTGAGATGGCGCTCAACGCATTCCACACTGGCGTAAAAGCTCTTCGCGTCGATGGCCACATACTGCCGAACCTTTTCCGCCATGTACGCCGACCTCCCCTCTGCTTAATCAGTTTGCCTCCGTTGCTGCTTCCACGTACCAGCGGGCGACCCGGCTGGCGAAGGACGAGTTTGTCCATTCGAAGAACAGATGACGTTCCTGACCCCTGATCATCACCGTATAGCAGGAGCCCTCCGCGCCCTGTCTGTAACACGCCGCGGGACGATAGTCCTTCACGGCTTCAATCTGGAAGGTTCTGCCGTCCGCCCAGGTAATGGAGCGCGGCTGCATATAGCCCGTGGCGTCAAAATCGGAATTGACCTTCACATACACGCGCTCCATGTGCGGTGGTCGCTGTCCCCTCAATGATCTGGTTTCTTTCATACGCACACCTCCATGGCGGAATCAGCAGCTTTCACGCGCTTCCAGATACAGCGCCTGCTCGTCCGCATCGGGAATCATGTCCGCCGTGATCTTTCCCAATACCCGCCCGATGATCTTCGCGCCGTCCTCATAAGGGAAAATATCGTCGAAGTCCGGGTTCAGCGAGTGCAGGCGGTCATGGGCCACCTGCTTGATCACGCCGCCCATGCCGGGAACATAGAAAATGCCGATATCGCCATAGCTGAGTTCCGAGCAGTACTGCACCAGTACACGATCACCGTCGTGAAACTGCGGCTCCATGCTCTGGCCGCAGACCGTAATGATTTCATCTGCGGCAGAAACCGCGTGATTGTCATACAGAATGCACGACTCGCTTTCCGGATGGTCTTCCCAGTCCACACCGTCGCCGGCCGCCGCGGCACGCCCCAGATCCGCCACGCTGTTCATCCGCTCCAGCGCCATGCGGAGTTTGCGCCTGTGAACATTGCCGCTCATGGCTTCCGCGAAAGTCTCCAGATCCTCCTGCCCGTTCGCGTCCAGAGAACGGTAAAAATCCAGAAGGCGCTGCTCGCGCTCGGACAGCTTGCTGTGCTTATCCTCTATACCGAAGAATTCATACAGCGGGATGTCCAGAAGCAGGCAAAGCCTGCGCAGCGTCTGAGCGTCCGGCTGTCGTTTGTCCGTTTCCCAATTACAGATGGTGTTCTGGTTGACGCCCATGCGCTCCGCGAGATCGCGCTGGTTGTACTTTGCACGGGCGCGATATTTGCGGATCACATCGCCAAAGGCGTATGCAGATTTCTGCTCTGTCGGGTCAGGCTGCGAACCCGGAAATCTGGTGATGGTCATGATTGTACCTCCTGATGACGGGATTACTGCGGCGTGGAATATAGTGTTTCTGCCCGGAGTATCCGCCTGTCACAGATATTGTATCATATTGTGTTGTGAATTTCAATAACAAAATATCACAATAAGCGTTATTTTCACTTGACACCGAGCGTAACCCCCTGTAGAATAATTGATAGCAGAGAACGCGACAGCAGGAAAAGTCGCGTCGCAGGAGGTGAAACGAGCGTGCGCCTGAAGGAAAACAAAGACGCCGAGCTTGTCAGAAGTTCGGTGCCTATCGCCGGAGAAAATGATGGTTATGTGGATGCGCAGCCGGAAATCGAGGATTGTTCAAACGGCTTCGCGCCGCAGCCGAATACGACGGCGGACGGCAGTCAGAAGATGATCGTGCCGGTCGTTCTGTCGATGACCAGCTATCTTTTTTCACATTACCGGCTGCAGATGTACACCTATCTCAATCGCAGCCTGCGCAATGGGATGCTGCGGCGGATCGTCGGCTTTTCTTTTACGAATCGGACAATCAACCGGGAAGTATGCGATTTTCCAAGCGCGAACTTCTGGCGCATGGATCGGCTTAACTTCTGGGCGGACGTCAGTGTAACCCTGCTGCTCAGCACGGCGGATGGAAAACGGGAATGGCGCGGATACCTGTGCCTCTGGTTCTCTGCCGAACAGCCCGGGCCGCTGACCGGCACAATCGAAGAACTGACCTCGGAGCAGGAAGGACCGGATCGAGGCGGCATGATCATGCTGAGTCCGTTCCTTGTGCCGTATTTCAATTTTTCGAAACTGGATAAAGAAGCCGAGAATATCTGGGCGACCTGTATCCCCGGCGCATTGGATAACCCGGAACTGCGCAAAGCCAAAGCGCTGGCTGAAGCGATGGGACTGTCCATTCTGCATCTTCCGCTTCACAGGCATAAGGGCGTGGACAGCATTCTCTTCCTGATCGATGATGAGGTGGAATTATCGGAAAAGGGCAAACAGCCCGAAAAGCGGAAAATCCCTGCCAACACCATCGTGATCAATACGAACAGCATCCAAAAGGAGTATTCGGATTTCAACATTCTTCACGAGTGCATCCATTACTACGAACACTATCTGTTCTTCCGCCTGCAGGAAATGCACCACAATGACGTTCTGCGCATGGAGACGCAGGAAATAGAGCTTCCGGAGGAGGGCGAAAAGATCAGCAATCCTGTGTACTGGATGGAAAAGCAGGCGGATCGCGGCGCCTATGGACTGATGATGCCCGTCGCCTTCATGCGGGGGCTTATGGCAGAAAAACGCCGGACGCTCAGGCCGTATGCGCATGAAGGAGAAAAATACGAGCAGATCGGTCTGAGAATTTCGGCGGAACTCTGCCTTCCGCATTTCCGGGTGAAGGCCCGCATGATTCAGCTGGGGCATCTTCACGCCAAAGGGGCGCTTAACTATGTAGACCGGCGCAGAATTCAGCCGTACAGTTTTGAGGATGAGTCTCTGTGCGAGGAGGAATACACCTTCGATATCAGCCATATCACAGCCGGACATCTGTATGAAAAGAACGCGGATTTCAGGAAACTGATGGACAGCGGAAAGTTTATCTATGCCAATGGGCATATCGTGCGCAACGAACCGCGATTTGTTGAACTGACCCCGCTTGGCCATATGCTGACTCCGCTGGCGGTTCGGTTGCTGGATCACTGCTGCCTGCGCTTTACCCGGATCTATGAACAGAAAAATGTCGGCAGATATGTCTTCGGGCGGATGAACTACGACCCGGATTACGTGAAGCAGACAATGTTCTATCTGGATGACCTCATCAACGAAAAGGAGCTGGATGAGATCGATGCGGAGCAGGCGTATAAGAGGAATTTCCCGCTTTCCTTTGCAGACGCATTCGATATGCTGATGAAGAAAAACGGGGATACGCGGGAAACGATTGCGGAGAAGCTGAATGTGAACAGCAAGTCATTGCAGCGCTGGCTGAAAGAACTGGATCGAAGAATCAACGCTGATTTTATTGTGCTGCTTGCGTTGACCTGGCGCCTTCCGGACTGGATCAGCGCGCTGCTGCTGGACAGAGCGTATATTGGGCTCAGCGAATCCAACCGCCGCCATCTTGCCTTACAGTACATTCTGAAAGTGCTTTGGAGCGAAGGCATAGAAAATGCGAATGCCTATCTTACAGCCAGAAAGCTCGATTGCCTGAGCATATAAATATCTCTAATACAGACCGACATGTCGTGTATGCTGCGATGTGTCGGCCATTTTTATTTTTGGACGCGCAAACCGCGTCATCTTCTTCATGGAAAACAGTCCGGCATGACCGAAGACTGCGCTTAACAAAAAGTTTTAAATGCGGGGTGGACAAAAAATGTCCACTTATCATGAAAAATACCTGCCCAAATCGGCTCACAAGGCCCCTGAAATCGACTGTTTTGCATAATTTCAATTAGATATTGCAAAAGCAAAGAAATATGCTGATTTTCAAACAAAAATTTGCAACTTTCAACTGGACATTATTCGTCCTGTTCATTTCGCTTTTCATCCGTTATCATAATACCCGTGAGGTGGCCACCCACAGAATCAGAAACACGGTAACGCAGGGAGAAGGTTACGACCGAAAGGCGCGGCAGTGGAGTGGAGAAAAGCATTCCGGCTGTATACGCTGAAGGTCTGCCCGTTTGAGCTCATGCAGTTCGTTGCCGTTTCAGGATTGAGAGGGAGGTCATCTTTATGTTTAAGAGCAACGAACAGGGACGCAAGAGAGCGGCGCAGCATTACCTGAGAACGGCGCATGTGGATTTTACCCGATCTGGCTGGCGTCAGTATATGAAGCTCAACCGCAGCCTGGGCGCACGGTTCATCCGGGGCTTCGTCCTTCGGTACGAGCTGGGCATGTACCTGGCGGCCTATGAGGACGCGGGCGTAGATCTGGACGAAGGCTGTCAGGAAGTCCGCTACAAAGACGACGTGTACCTGCTGCTGAAAAAGATGCAGGACGTGTGGTACATCACGGACGTCTTCGCCGCTGAAGAAGCCGTCGCCTATGAGCCGGTGTTCTTTTGGAAGCGGATCAGGCGCGGCGCAAGCTTCATTCTGGCGCACGTCCTGATCGGCTGGCGGGCGCTGACGCAGAGGATGGTGACGGGCATATGAAATCCTACTGCAACGACTGTACCAGGAGCAGCTACTGTATAAGGCAGTTCGACGAAGAACAGCGTGCCAGCTGCCCCATTCTGAACATCAATAACGAGCCGCTGCGTTACCGCAATTCTGAAGGTTACTCCGATCCCACGGCGTTCTTCGCTCCTGTCTCTTATACACATCTCCGAGC
>ENA-OYXV01001300-OYXV01001300.1-human-gut-metagenome-genome-assembly--contig:-NODE-1300-length-14065-cov-8.347752_pt1 | contig 14065 bp, 10 predicted proteins | sample MGYA00244846_ERZ653424 | MGnify/ENA primary metagenome ERZ653424 (study PRJEB26926, sample SAMN06165108) | human gut metagenome | biome: ENVO:00009003; feature: ENVO:2100002; material: ENVO:00002003...
CGGCCTGCGCGCGCAGGGCGATCATCGTCGTCGGCAAAAGCTGCACGCTCGACGTGTTCACCACCAGAAACAGAATCATCGCGTCGCTCGCCCGCCCGTCCGGATGAACGCGCGCCATTTTCCGCATCGCCGCCATCCCCGCCGGGGTCGCCGCGCCGCCCGCGCCGAGCATGTTCGCCGACAGATTCAGGCTGACGTCGCCCAGCGCCGCCTCCTCACCCGGCGCAAAGCGGAACAGGCGCGAAAGCGGCTTTTCCATCGCCCGCGCCAGCGCGTCCGCCGCGCCGCTCTCCCGCAGAACGCCGAGCAGCCCGCCAAAAAACGCATACGCGCCCGCCAGCCTCATCAGCAGCCCGACGGCCTCCCCGCCGCCGGAAAGCAGCGCGCGCTGCGCGGCATCCGGCCGCCCCGTCGCCGCCGCATAAAGAAGCCCCGCCAGCATCAGCGCGCAGAAAACGCCGTTCATGCCATCACCCCGTCGAAGGTATGAAACCGGCGGGGAAAAAAGAAGGGAGCTTTCGCTCCCCATGTTCAGCCGTTTCCAGCCATGCCCGTGTCAACAATCACATCCAGAATCGTGCCGTCTGCCGCGTCAAGGGTGACGACGCTGATTCCCTCCGCGCTATGAAACCAGACGTTCCAAACCGTCTTCCCTTCCTCCTTTTGGCAGACCGCGTACAGCTCGTTCTCCGGGTTGTTCAGCGCTTCTGCGGATATCCCGCCGTCGCCCTCCAGCGCCTGTCGCGCCAGATCGAGCGCTTCCTGCTCGGCCAGCATGCCCTCGCCGGGCTGAACAGCCGATTCGCCAGCCGCCGAAACCTCCGGCGTTGTCTTTTCCGCGCCGCTCAGGCTCTCGCCCGTTTCCAGCGTCTCTCCCGTGATTTCATACCATTCCTCGCCCGCCTTGCGCCGCGCGATGCCCTGCGCTAGAAGCGCCGTATCCCACACGTCGGAGGAGAAATCCCCGCTAACCGCTTCGCCGTCGTTTGACCAGCTCGCCTCCGCCTTCCCATCGCGAATCGTGACTGTATAATCGCCCAGCTTCCACGCGAAATCGCCGATATCCGCGTTGGCGCGGTAGGTCACGACGGTCTGCCCGTCCGCTTCCTCCACCGAGCAGGTGAAGAAACTGTCCATATCCCGCGTGAAGCCGTACTTTTCTTCCAGCGCGTGATGCGCCAGCAGCTTCGCGTCGTATTTCGCCGAGCGCGTCAGCCCCGCCGCCACGGCCACAGCCGCGGCCAGCACCAGAACCAGCGCCGCTGCAAGCCACACCATCCGCTTGGGTCTCGCATGCGTCGGCTTATCCTCAAGCTGCATCAACGTCTGACGAACACGCTTTTCCAGCATATCGCCGCGCGGCGTGTAAACCGCCTGCCATTCCGCTTTTTTCATTGCGCATCCTCCTCGATATATACGCGCAGTTTCTCCCTTGCCCGCGCCAGCCCTGCGCAAACCGTGCCCTTCGTCACGCCCATCAATTTCGCAACTTCATACACGTCGTAACCTTCCATGTAATATAGAACGATCATCGTGCGCTCCTTCTGCGGCAGGCTGTCGACGGCCTCCCGCAGCGCCGAAATATGTTCTCTTTCCGTCGGCCTGTCCGTCACCTCGTCGGTCGGAATCATTCGTTTCTGCCGCCGCTGCATGTCCACGCAGACGCGAATCAAAATGCGCGTGAGCCATGTCGTAAACAGTGCTTCATCCCGCAGGGTTCGCCGCTTTTCCCATGCCCGGGCGATGGCTTCCGCCACCGCGTCAAGCCGGTCGCTTTCCCCGCGCAGATAGCTCGCCGCGACGCGGTATAGACTTCCCTGCGCCGCCGTTACCCGCCGGGCAAACTCCCGTTGTTCCACTTTGATCACTCCTTTCGTGCTCTTTCGGACGTCCTTTCACCTATTAGACGGATGAAACGGCGTCCAGATTCGCCGTTTCCACTTTTTCTTTTGAAAAATTTCGTTCCAAAAGAAAAAGAGCGCCGCGTCTCCCCGTTTGGCACGGATGAACGCAGCGCCCTTTTATATGTTCCCTACCGCAAAGCGATAAAAAGTGGAAGGTGCAGGGAACTCAGTTCCCTGCTGGGGTTTGGGGCAAAGCCCCAACGCCCCCCTCACAGGATCAGATCGTGCAGACCCAGCGGCGGCACATCCTCCGCCTTTTTGCCCAGCTTGACGCACTTCATCAGCAGCTTCGCCGTGTCGATGCTCGTCACGCAGGCAATGCCGTATTCAACCGCCATGCGGCGCAGGCGGAAGCCCGCGCGCATCGGGTCGCGGCCATGGGTCGGCGTGGCGATAATCAGGCGGATTTTGCCGGAATCGAACAGCTTGGCCAGCTTATCCGTATCCTCGCCGGGGCGCGGCACGGGCTGCGCGCCGACATAGTGGTGGTTGAGCCTGTGCGCCGTGCCCGTCGTCGCGTAAATCTCAAAGCCGAGCGCGGCGAAGGTTTCGGCCAGCTCGAGCGCCTCGCGCTTGTCGTGATCCGCGATGGAGAAGAGCACGCCGCCCTCCTCCGGCTTCGGAATCGCCATCTTCGTGGAGGCAAAGCCCTTGAGGTACGCCTCCTCCGCCGTTTCCGCCAGACCCAGCGCCTCGCCGGTGGATTTCATTTCCGGCCCAAGGCTGACCTCAACCTCCGGCAGCTTTTCAAAGCTGAACACCGGCATCTTGACCGCGACGGTCGGCGCGGGCGGATAGAGCCCCGTGCCAAAGCCCATCTCCGGCACCTTCTCGCCCAGCGACGCGCGAACGCCCAGCTCGACGATCGGGATGCCCGTGACCTTGGAAATATACGGCACGGTGCGCGAGGAGCGCGGGTTGACCTCGATGATGTACAGATCGCCCGCGTATTCGATGAACTGGATGTTCACCAGACCGCGCACATGCAGGCTGCGCGCGATGTTGATCGTGTAATCCGTCACCATGCGCTGGATGCGCGGGGCGAGGTGCTGCGGCGGATAGACGGAGATGGAGTCGCCGGAGTGAATGCCCGCGCGCTCGACGTGCTCCATAATGCCCGGAATCAGCACGTTCTCGCCGTCGCAAATCGCGTCCACCTCGATTTCGCGGCCCAGCAGGTACTTATCCACCAGAATCGGGTGCTCCTGCACGTTCATGTTGATGATGGACATGTATTCGCGGATGTGCTTTTCATCGTAGGCGATTTCCATGCCCTGACCGCCGAGCACGTAGCTCGGGCGCACGAGCACCGGATAGCCCAGCTCCGCCGCCGCCTTCGCCGCCTCGTCCGCGGTGAAGACGGTCGTGCCCTTCGGCTGCGGGATGCCCAGCCGGTTCAGCAGCTCGTTGAACAGTTCGCGGTCTTCCGCCGCGTCGATGTCGCCCAGATCGGTGCCGAGGATGCTGTATCCGGCTTCCCGAACCGTCTTGGCGAGCTTGATGGCCGTCTGGCCGCCGAACTGGCAGACCACGCCGACCGGCTGCTCGATCTCCAGCACGTTCATCACGTCTTCCGGCGTGAGCGGCTCGAAATACAGGCGATCCGCGGTATCGAAGTCGGTGGAAACCGTCTCCGGGTTGTTGTTGATGATGACGGTGTCGAAGCCCGCGCGCTTGAGCGCCCAGACGCAGTGCACCGAGCAGTAGTCAAACTCGATGCCCTGACCGATGCGGATCGGGCCGGAGCCGAGAACGACGACGGTCTTGCGCCCGCTGTTCTTCGCCTCGGTCGCGGTGCCGTAGGTGCTGTAGAAATACGGGCTGACGGCCTCGAACTCGCCGCCGCAGGTATCAACCATGCGGAAGGCGGGCAGCACCTTGAGCCGCTCGCGCAGCATGCGGATATCCGCCGTCTTGCAGCCGACGAAGCGCGCCATCGCACTGTCCGCCACGCCCATCTTTTTGGCGGCCATCAGCGTGTCGCGATCCAGCGCGGCGATGCCGTCCATCGCGCGGAGCTTCTGCTCCATGCGGACGATGTTCTGCACCTTTTTGAGGAACCAGATGTCGATCTTGGTGACCTCGTGGATGTGCTCCATCGTCACGCCGCGCCGCAGCGCCTCCGCGACGACGAACGAGCGCTCGGTGTCGATATCCCGCAGCTTGCTCTCCAGCTCCTCGTCGCTGAGCGCCTCCAGCGCCGGGGTCACAAGGCTGTCCCTGCCCATTTCCAGCGAGCGCACGGCCTTGAGCAGCGCGTTTTCGAAGTTCGTGCCGATGGCCATGATTTCGCCGGTCGCCTTCATCTTCGTGCCGATGTGCTTGTCGGCGTAAACGAACTTGTCAAACGGCCAGCGCGGGAATTTCAGCACCACGTAGTCGATCGTCGGCTCGGCGCAGGCGTAGGTCTGCCCGGTCACGCCGTTGACGATTTCATCGAGCGTGTAGCCCAGCGCGATGCGGGTCGTCACCTTGGCAATCGGGTAGCCCGTCGCCTTGGAGGCCAGCGCGGAGGAGCGCGACACGCGCGGGTTGACCTCGATGACGTAATACTGCATGCTGTCCGGGCTGAGCGCATACTGCACGTTGCAGCCGCCCTCGATGCCCAGCGCGCTGATGATGTTCATTGACGCGCTGCGCAGCATCTGGTGCTCCGGGTCGCGCAGGGTCTGGCTCGGCGCGACGACGATGGAATCGCCGGTGTGCACGCCGACCGGGTCGAAGTTTTCCATGTTGCAGACGGTGATGAAGTTGCCCGCGCTGTCGCGGATGACCTCGTATTCGATTTCCTTCCAGCCCGCAACGCTGCGCTCGATCAGGTTCTCGTGCACGCGGGAGGAACGCAGGCCGTCCGCGCAGATTTCGCGGAGCTGCTTTTCATCCTCCGCAATGCCGCCGCCGGTGCCGCCGAGCGTGTAGGCCGGACGCACGATGACCGGGTAGCCGTATTCGTTGGCGAAATCCACGGACGCCTGCACGTCGCGGACGATCACCGAGTCGATGCACGGCTCGCCGATGGCGAGCATCATGTTCTTGAAATCCTCGCGGTCTTCGGCGCGGCGGATGGAGTCGATCTTCGTGCCCAGAAGCTGCACGTTGTACTTTTGCAGAATCCCCTTTTCGTCCAGCTCCATCGCCAGGTTCAGGCCGGTCTGGCCGCCCAGAGACGCAAGCAGGCTGTCCGGGTGCTCCCGCGCGATGATCTTTTCCAGCGAACCGACCGTCAGCGGCTCCAGATAGACCTTATCGGCGATGCTGGTATCGGTCATAATGGTCGCCGGGTTGCTGTTGACCAGCACGACCTCCACGCCCTCCTCCTTGAGGACGCGGCAGGCCTGCGTTCCGGCGTAGTCAAACTCGGCCGCCTGACCGATGACGATCGGGCCGGAGCCGATGACCAATACCTTTCGGATATTCGGATTCTTAGGCATGCGCTTGTCCCCCTCTTACTGCACGTTGTTCGCCTTAATCATGGCGATGAAATCGTCAAACAGGTACGCCGTTTCGCACGGCCCGCCGCAGGCTTCCGGGTGGAACTGCACGGAGAACGCATTTTTATCCGTGTAGCGCACGCCCTCCACCGTCTGGTCGTTCCAGTTGAGGTGGCTGACGACCGCGCCCGCCGGAAGCTGATCGGGATCGACCATGAAGCCGTGGTTCTGCGCCGTGACGGAGCAGGTGCCGCGCGCCAGATCCTTGACCGGGTGGTTCGCGCCGTGGTGGCCGTATTTCATCTGCACCGTGCGCCCGCCCATCGCCAGCGCCATCAGCTGATGACCCAGACAAATGCCGAACATCGGCTTTTTGCCCATCAGCTCGCGGATGGTCTTTATGGCCTTCGGGTTATCCTGCGGGTCTCCGGGGCCGTTGGTCAGCATCACGCCGTCGCAGCCGGAATCGAGGATGGTCTGCGCATCCGTATCCGCCGGAAACACGCGCAGCGTGCAGCCGCGGCTCAGCAGCGCGCGCAGAATACCGCGCTTGAGGCCGAAATCCAGCACGGCGACGGTATACGCGCCGTCGCCCTGCACGTCATAAGCCTCCTTGCAGGTGCACTGCGCGACCTGGTCGTGCATCTCGTGCGCCCTGACCAGCGCGAGATCCGCCTCGGTCGGCTCGCCCTCGACGATGCGCCCGCGCAGCGTGCCGTATTCGCGAACGTGCCGGGTCAGCGCGCGGGTATCCACGCCGCAAAGGCCGGTCACGCCCTGCTCGTCCAGATACTGGTCGAGCGTCTTCTTCATCTGCCAGTTGCTCGGCGTATCGCACAGTTCGGATACGATAAAGCCGCGCATCCGCACGCCCGCGCTCTCGCTGTCGATATCGTTGATGCCCACGTTGCCCATGAGCGGATAAGTCATGCAGACGATCTGACCGCAATAAGACGGGTCGGTCAGCGTTTCCTGATAGCCGGTCATGCCGGTCGTGAAGACGACCTCTCCCGTTACCGGAGCCTTGTGCCCGAACAGCGTTCCCTCGTAGCGGGTGCCGTCCTCCAGAATCAATGTTGCCATCGGCGCACTCTCCTTTACCATGAATACAAATTGAATCTCTCACGTATACAATCGCACATTATACGCAATCGCATCCGTTTCGTCAATCGACCAGATGTGCAAAAAGAAAGCCGCCCAAAACGGCGGCCTTCTCAAAAGGAATGACAAAAAGACAGGAAAAAGGGAAACAGCGCGCCCATCATGCCCGAATTTGTAAAGCCGATGCGCTTCATGCCGTTTCCTCCTTTCCGTCTCTTTCCATGCGTTTTATATGGGGGGATATGCTCAGCGATAGATGATTTCGTCGCGGCGCGGGCCGTTGGAAATGAGCTTGAACGGGCAGCCGACTTCCTTTTCGAGGAACTCGATGTAATGGCGCGCGTTCTCCGGCAGCTCGTCAAAATTCTTGATGCCGCGGGTATCGCACTTCCAGCCCGGCAGCTTGACGTAAATCGGCTTGCACTGTTCGAGCTTCGGCGTGACGGGGAAATGATCCACACGCTCGCCGTTCAGCTCGTAGGCCACGCAGACCGGGATTTCGTCGAGATAGCCCAGCACGTCGAGGTTGGTCATCGCCACCGCCGTCGCGCCCTGCATCTCGCAGCCGTAGCGGGTCGCCACGCAGTCAAACCAGCCCACGCGGCGCGGACGGCCGGTGGTCGCGCCGTATTCGCCGCGGTCGCCGCCGCGCTTGCGCAGCTCCTCGGCCTCATCGCCGAACAGCTCCGTCGTGAACGGGCCCGCGCCCACGCAGGAGGAATACGCCTTCGTGACCGCGATGACCTCTTTGATGCTCCAGACCGGAACGCCCGCGCCCACCGGGCCGTAGCCGGCCAGCGGCGAGGAGGACGTGACCATCGGGTAAATACCGTGATCCGGGTCGCGGAGCGTGCCGAGCTGACCTTCCAGCAGGATCTTCTTGCCCTCGCGAACCGCCTGCATCATGTAAGCGTCGGTATCCGCCACATACGGGCGGATGCGCTCGGCGAGCTCGGTCAGCTTGACGATCAGCGCCTCCAGATCGACCGGCTCCCGGTGATAGAGGTTGACGATCATCGCGTTCTTGATATCCAGCGCGTGGGCAAGCTTCTCGCGCAGCACGTCCGGATAATACAGCTGGCAGAGCTGCAGGCCGATCTTCTGGAATTTGTCGCCGTAGAACGGCGCGATGCCCGATTTGGTTGAACCGAAGGAGTTCTTGCCCAGGCGCTCCTCCTCGTAGCAATCCAGCGCGACGTGATACGGCATGAGCACCTGCGCGCGCTCGGAAATCAGAATCTTCGGCGCCGGGAGCCCCTGCTGCTCGATGGCGGCCAGTTCCTTGAGGAAAAACTCGATATCCAGCGCAACGCCCGGGCCAAGCACGTTGACCACGCCGGGCGTACACACGCCGCTGGGCAGAAGATGGAGGGCAAAGCGGCCATAATCATTGATGATGGTATGACCGGCGTTCGCACCGCCCTGAAAACGAACCACAATGTCGGACTCGGAGGCCAGCATATCGGTGATCTTGCCCTTGCCCTCGTCGCCCCAATTCGCGCCAACAATCGCACGGACCATGGAAGGTTCAACCCCTTTCAAAGCAAAAGCGGCAGAAGCCGCCATGATAAACGCGCCCGCACCGTGTTTCCCCTGTGCAGACCGTCTCTGAACCAGTCGTTTATGATACAGGAAGCGGCGAATTTTGTCAAGCGGTTTCGCGGTTTTTGTTCGGAAATTCGCTCATACCGCGCGTTCGTCGCCGCGCGGCAGCGCCGCCTCGTCCGGCGCAAGGCTCTCCACGCCGCTGAACACCCGCTCCACCAGCGCGGACAGCTCGCGCCATGCGTCGGTTTCGCCCAGCTCGTCCCTGAGCCCCACCGCGCAGCTGCGGTAATACCACGCATGGCGGCGCTTGTCGCGCTGATGAAACCGCTGGAACACGGCCTCGCCGTTTCGGGCAAAATCCCGGCTGATGGCGCGCATGTTGCTCAATTTATCAGAAAGCGCGATGATCTTCGCCGCGCGGCAGCCGCCGCAGATCCGCTTGACCGCGCCCAGCTTGCGGGCGTTCCACGTCAGGCAGGGATCGCCGCAGACGCGCTGGCTCTCCTCGCAGACCAGCCTCGCCACGCGCACGCCGAAGCGCTCGCTGAGCGTTTCAAACGTCACGCCGCAGTCCTCCATCACGTCGTGCAGCGCGGCCGCAGCCAGCACCTGCGGGTCGTCCGTCATCGTGGAGGCAATCGCGACCACCTCCATCGGGTGAACGATGTAGGGGATTTCGCTCCCCTTGCGCGCCGCGCCGTCGTGCGCCTGCGCCGCGAAAATAACCGCCTGAGTCACCAGCGTCATGGGTTCTCCTCGCTTTCCGCGTTATGCTTCGTATTCCCCGTCGAACACAAAGGCAGCCGGGCCGGTCATCAAAACGCGCCCCGTCTGTTCATCCCACCGATCGAGCAGCGTGCCGCCGTCCAGCTCGATTTCCGCCTCGCGCCCCGCCAGACCGCAGAGGTTCGCCGCGACCAGCGCCGCGCACGAGCCCGTGCCGCAGGCCAGCGTCACGCCGCTGCCGCGCTCCCAAACGCGCATGCGAAGCCGCTTTTCGGAAAGGACGTTGACAAACTCAATATTCACTTTTTTCGGGAACGCCGGATGACATTCCAGCGCCGGGCCGTATTTCGTCAGCTCAAACGTCTCCACCGGCTCGTCAAGGAAAATCACCCCGTGCGGGTTGCCCATCGAAACCGGCGTGATTTCAAACCTGCGCCCCAAGGCCGTGATCGGCGCCCGCTTGACGACGCCCTGCCCCAGCAGGCACGGCACGGCCTCGCAATCAAGAATCGGCGCGCCCATATCGACGCAGACGCTCTGTGTCCGCCCGTTTTCAACGGTCAGGTTCAGCGTCTTCACGCCGGAATCGGTTTCCAGCGTCACCACCGTCTTGTCCGTCATGCCCCGGTCGTAGACATATTTCCCGACGCACCGGCTGGCGTTGCCGCACATCGCCCCGCGCGAACCGTCCGCATTGTACATCACCATGCGGAAATCCGCCTTGTCGCTCGGCGCGATCAGCACCAGCCCGTCGCCGCCGACCCCAAAGTGCCTGTCGCTGAGGCGGCGCGCCAGCGCGGGCGGGTCGTCCACCCGCTCCTCAAACGCATTGATATAGATGTAATCGTTGCCAAGCCCCTGCATTTTGGTGAATTTCATGCGCGTCGTTTCCCGCCTTTCCGTTCAATCATACTAATTCGCAGTTAAAATGCTTAACAGAGCGCATCAGATTTTTTGTTCTGACGAAGCCAAGTGAAGTGAGGCGTACTGGAGGTACGTTGAACGGAACGAGGCAAAGTCAGAGCGAAAAAGATGGTGCGCGGATTAAGCCATTTTAACAAGAATTAGTATCAGACCCACTCTATACTGTTCGCGAATGTACGCTGTTTTTCCTGCCGACCCACACAAAAACCGTGTCGTTCCGCCGTTTCTTGATCGCGATGCGAAAAAGAGAGACCGCCGTTTCCGGCAGTCTCTCCCCATATTCGGTTTTACTCGGCCATGGCCGCCTGAGCGCCCGCAACCTTGCCGAAGCAGACGGACTCAGAGTAGCCGCCGGCCTGCCAGGTGACCTCGCCCGCCGCGTACAGACCCGGCACAACGGTGTCGTCCGCGTTCAGAACCTGCGCGTTCTCGTTGCAGACCACGCCGCCCTTGGTCATGTGGTTGGCCGCCTCGACGCGCACGCCGTAGTACGGGCCTTCCGCGTCCAGCGCGCGCTTCGGCACAGCCGCGATCTGCGCGTTCTCCGCGCCCGCCGCCGCGTCGGCGTTGTACTGCTCGACGGAAGCCTTCAGACCCTCGGCGTTGATGCTCAGCTTCTCGGCCAGCTCCTCGATGGTCGCGCCCTCGGCGTAGTAGCCCAGACCCACATGCTTGCGGATGCGGTAGAAGGAATCATAGCCGGTCTTGTCGGTGATGTAGTAGGCCGCGCCATTCGGCTGCTCCTTGATCATCGTGCCGCGATCCATGCCGGACTTGTTCGGCAGGAGCGCACCCTCGCTGTTGGCCAGCAGGTTCATGTCCGCGCCGCCGGTCAGATCGCGATACGGCACAATGATGTTGGAGAAGAAGCTCATCTTGCCCATGTTCTCCATCTTGAAGCCGTTCTGCTCGAAGATCTTCACGAAGTCGCCGGTCGTGCCCATCTGGTTGGAGGTGTTGAAGACCTCGTAGCCCGGAGCATACTCGGCGAGCAGCTCCTTGTTGGAGCAGAAGCCGCCGGTGGTGATGATGGTGCTCGCAGCGTTGATGGTGTAGGTCTCGCCCGCGTTGTTGGTCACGATCACGCCCTTGCACGCGCCGTCCTCCATCACGAGATCGACGCCCTTGGTGCCGGTGCGCACATCCACACCCAGCTCGGCCGCGGCCTTCTCCAGACCGGCCTGAATGACCTCGCCGGAGTACTGGTTGTCCTCGGCCATGTGGTTGGTGCCGCCGTAGTTGTAGTTCAGCTCAACGCCCATCGCGCGCAGCCAGGCGTCAAGGTTGTATTCCTCGTTCGCCCAGACCTGAATGCGCTCGGCGGATTCGCCGTTGCTGCTCTTCTCCTCCAGGAACTTCGCCAGACCGGCCTCGCCGACCCACTCGTCGTTGCCCGCGGCCTTCTGCGCCTCGGTGTTGATCATGTCGAAGAAGTTCATGTCGAACTTGCCGTTGCCGCTGAGGATATCCAGCTTCTCGACAAGGATGACGTTCTTATCCGCGTTGGTCTGCTTGGCGCTGACCGCAGCCGCCAGACCCGCAGGGCCGCCGCCGACGATCACGATATCGCAGCTCTCCGCCGCGCGCTCCGTCGCGGTCTTCTCCGCGTTCTGCATGGCAACCTTCGGCGCTTCCAGACCGGCCTGCTGCATCGCGTCAGCCACGGCGGTCTTGATCGCGTAAGAAGAGAAGGTCGCGGCGGTCACGCTGTCCACATCCGCGGTGTTCGCCTCGAGGATGCGCTCGCGGATCACCGGGAACGCGCGGTCGATCACCACGTTCGTCTCGTGGTTGTCGCCCAGCTCCACATCGGTGATTTTGCCGTCTTCGATGGTCACGTTCACGGTCATCTCACCGTGATAGCCGTTGCCCGTCGCCGAATAGGTCTCAGCCATCGCCACGCTGCCCGTCATCACGGCGGCGGCAGCCAGCAGGCTGATCAGCTTGATCTTGTTCATGGTTCTTCCTCCTTAGATTCCGTGGGTGGAAAAGCAATCGCAGCGCTTTCCCTGCCCGCGTGTTCGTTATTATATCGACATTTGGCCGCAAAGTCAACGGAAATCCTTCGTTTTTTATGACAGATTCGAGCCGTTTCTGTCTAAATTTTATGAAATTTTGAGCGTCCGGCTCACTTTATCGGCATTTTTCGCGCCAAAAAACGGCCTCCCGCGCGAAAGCGGAAGACCGTTCATTTTTGTGCAATTCGCGCAGAATCAGACCACGCCCTGCGCCTCCATCGCGTCGGCCACCTTGAGGAAGCCCGCGATGTTCGCGCCCGCGACGTAGTTGCCCGGCATGCCGTATTCCTTTGCGGCCGCGTCGATGTTATGGAAGATGTTCGTCATAATCTGCTTGAGCTTGGCGTCCACCTCGTCAAACGACCAGCTCAGGCGCATGGAATTCTGGCTCATTTCCAGCGCGCTCGTCGCCACGCCGCCCGCGTTGGCCGCCTTGCCCGGCGCAAAGAGCACGCCGTGCTCGCGCAGGTAATCGGTCGCCTCCAGCGTGGTGGGCATGTTCGCGCCCTCGGCCACGGCGATGCAGCCGTTTTCAACCAGCGCCTTCGCGTCCTCCAGCCGCAGCTCGTTCTGCGTCGCGCACGGCAGCGCCACGTCGCATTTGACCGTGAACACGCCGCGCCCCTCGTGATACACCGCGCTCTCGCGGGCGGCGGCGTACTCGGTCAGGCGCGCGCGGCGCACCTCCTTCACATCCTTCAGCAGCGCCACGTCGATCCCCGCCGGGTCGTAAATCCAGCCGGTGGAATCCGAAACGGTGACGACCTTCGCGCCGAGCTGCTCGGCTTTCTGCACCGCGTAGATGGCGACGTTGCCCGCCCCGGAGACCGCGACCGTCTTGCCCGCGATTTCGTGCCCGTTGGCCGCCAGCATCGCCTCCGTCAGATACAGCAGGCCGTAGCCCGTCGCCTCCGTGCGCGCCAGAGAGCCGCCGTAGGAAAGCCCCTTGCCCGTCAGCACACCCTCGTATCGGTTCGTCAGCCGCTTATACTGGCCGTAGAGATAGCCGATTTCGCGCGCGCCCGTGCCGATGTCGCCCGCCGGAACGTCCACATCCGCGCCGATGTACTTATACAGCTCGGTCATAAAGCTCTGGCAGAACGCCATCACCTCGCGGTCGCTCTTGCCCTTCGGGTCGAAATCGCTGCCGCCCTTGCCGCCGCCGATGGGCAGGCCGGTCAGGGAGTTTTTGAAGGTCTGCTCAAAGCCGAGGAATTTGATGATGCCCAGATTGACGCTCGGATGCAGGCGCAGGCCGCCCTTATACGGGCCGATGGCGCTGGAAAACTGTACGCGGAAGGCGTTGTTGACCTGCACCTGCCCCTGATCATCCACCCACGGAACGCGGAAGAGAATCTGCCGCTCCGGCATGGTCAGCCGCTCGAGGAGCGCCTCGCGGCGATACTTCTCCTCGTTGCACTCGATCACCGCACGCAGGGAATCGAGCACCTCGCGGACGGCCTGATGAAATTCCGGCTGGCTGGGATTTTCGCGCACAACGCGCGCATAGACCTCATCAACGTAAGACATGGATGAATATCCCCCTTGGCTTGAAATATGTCTGAATGTCATAAGCTTCGTTTTCAGCTTCTACATTATACGCAGACCGGGGCATTTTCGCAAGTGTTTTTGACAAAGTTTTCGTTTTTTATTCTTTTTCCGTCAAAGCAGGTCGTTTTTTGCAGATTCGTCTGTTTGTTTGGTCGAATACAGCAGGTGAGCAAACCCGAGATTATGCACATCTTCCGGTAACGGGCTTGCAATGTGCGCCCACCCAACTCCTTCAGTCACGGCTGCGCCGTGCCAGCTCCCTCAAAGAGGGAGCTCAGGCTGTAGACAAAAAGCTATTCTCCCCCCCGAAGGGGGGGGAATAGCCCTTTCCGCAAATGAAAGAATAGCTGATCTTTTGATTTTGCTATTCAAGCCAGATTTGCTTATGTCAACAAGCTGACTGAAGGAGTTACAGCATTTTCCCAAGCATTTCGCTGATTTTCTTCGGGTCGGCCTTTCCGCGCAGCGCCTTCATCGCCTGCCCGACGAGGAAGCCGAACACCTTTTCGTTGCCCGCGCGATACGCCGCGACGTCCTTTTCGCATGCCGCCAGAACCTCGCTGAGCACGCGCTCGTAGGCCGCGTCGTCGCTGACCATCTCAAGGCCGTGCCGCTTGATATAGCCCTCGACGTCCTCGCCGCCGTCAAACGCATAGGCGAATACCTCCCGCGCGCTCTGGCGGCTGATGCGCCCGTCCGCCGCCGCGCGGATGATCGCGCCCAGCGCGTCGCCGGAAAGCGTCAGGTTTTCGGGCAGAACGGCCTTTTCCTTCATCATGGCCATCGTCTCGCCCATGATCCAGTTGGAGGCCTCCTTCGCCCTGTCTCTTATACACATCTGACGCTGCCGACGATCTTACGC
>ENA-OYXV01001315-OYXV01001315.1-human-gut-metagenome-genome-assembly--contig:-NODE-1315-length-13969-cov-10.758517_pt1 | contig 13969 bp, 7 predicted proteins | sample MGYA00244846_ERZ653424 | MGnify/ENA primary metagenome ERZ653424 (study PRJEB26926, sample SAMN06165108) | human gut metagenome | biome: ENVO:00009003; feature: ENVO:2100002; material: ENVO:00002003...
GCTGATGAACGCCTCATCGTCAATTCTTTTACGCAGGATGTCGATCAGTACATGGTGGTCAAAGCTGTCAAAGCACGCTTTAATGTCTCCCTCGACAAACCATTTTGCGCCTGTGAAGGTCTTTTGAATCTTCGTGAGCGCAGTATGGCAGCTCTTTTGGGGTCTGAATCCATGAGAAGCGTCTGAAAAGTTGGGTTCGTAGATGCTTTCCAGCAGCATTCGGATAACTTCCTGCACTAACTTGTCATCCCCGGATGGAATGCCAAGCGGTCGCTTTTTCGCCGGGTTGTTTTTCTTGGCGATATAAGTGCGGCGGGCAGGATTAGGCTGGTAGGAGCGGTCTTTCAGGGATTCTATCAGCTTTGCAATTCTCTGACTGCTCATACCGTCGATGGTGATGCCGTTTACTCCCGGTGTCATACTGCCGCCGTTTGCGTAGATATTCTTGTAGGCGAGCAGATAGAAGTCGGGATTATACAGATTTCGGTAAAGACGCTGAAACCTGTACTCGGGATTCTTCGATTTATCGCTTAAACTATTCAACACATCAGTTGGATTTCTCATAGTGCCTCACGCACCATCCTTTCATTTAGTATTGAAGAAACAAACTGCTTCCCTTCGCCATGTAGCAGAATTACCTGCATCCGTTTTTACGGCTTTCCCTGTCGGTTCAGGGTTAGCGGACTACTATGGAAGCTGTGTTACCTTGCCCACTGGCTGTGGGTTTAGGTAATCCCCGGTAGCATATATCAAACATTAGCGTTTTGTGTTGTCGGTTGCGATGTTCGCCATTTCCCTCTATCCGGAGGCGCTTCATTCCGAATATCCCACGGTTGTCCCTATACACATGACAACCGCCGGAATGCCGTGCGTTTCAGTTCCTTTCGCACGGAGACACACGATGGGTCCAAGCTCTGGCTATCGTTTAGGCAGTTTCGCTTTCAACCTCATACACAAATTTTCATCCCCATACACAGCGGTCATTTAGAAACTTTATTCACCGCTGCATACCAGCCGCTTTATGCGGTCAGCGACATGCTGCACTCCCCATTGGGTTTCCCCGTCCGGATAAGTCGCGGGATGACAGGTTGCTATTTTCACCTTCCTTTCCTGATATTTTTACCTGCCGCTTGCTAAAGGCGGTTTTTGATATATACCCTTACGGGCGCACATACATTTCGGTCATGGAGTTTGATATCGGCGTACCTGTTGCAAACACAATGCCGCGGTTTCCCGTAAGCTCGTCCATATACCGGCATTTCATAAAGAGGTCGGAGGATTTCAGCGCCTCGGTCTGCGAAAGACCGGCTACGTTCCGCATCTTTGTATAGAGAAACAGGTTTTTGAAGCTGTGCGCTTCGTCCACAAACAGTCTGTCAACGCCCAATTCCTCAAACGTAACAACATCATCCTTGCGGGTTTGGTCGTTTAGTTTATCAAGCTTCAGCTTTATGGAGCGCCTGCTCTTTTCCATCTGCTTGATTGTGAAGCGTTCTGCGTTTTCCCGTTTTGCTTCCGAAATGCCGTCTATTATTTCATTAAGCTGCGTCTGCAATATCACCCGCTGCCGCTCCAAGCTCATGGGAATCTTTTCAAACTGAGAGTGTCCTATGATGACGGCATCGTAATCGCCCGTGGCAATACGGGAACAGAATTTTTTACGGTTCCTTGTTTCAAAGTCCTTCTTGGTTGCAACAAGTATGTTTGCGGATGGATACAGCTGCAAAAACTCCGCCGCCCATTGTTCGGTAAGGTGATTGGGGACTACAAACAGGCTCTTTTGGCAGAGCCCCAGCCGCTTGCTTTCCATAGCGGAAGCGGCCATTGTGAAAGTTTTCCCTGCTCCCACAACGTGCGCAAGCAGCGTGTTTCCGCCATAGATAACGCGCGCGACGGCGTTTACCTGATGCGGCCTCAACGTGATTTCGGGATTCATGCCGACGAATCTGATATGACTTCCGTCGTATTCGCGTGGACGGATTGAGTTGAAACGCATGTTGTACAGCGTGGTCAGTCTGTCACGACGGTCGGGGTCTTTCCATAGCCAGTCGCGGAACGCGTCCTTTATGAGCTGCTGTTTTTGCTGCGCAAGTACGGTTTCATTTCTGTCCAGTATGCGCTTCTCGCCGCTGCTTTCATCATATACGGTGTCGAATATGCGAACATCTTTCAGGTTCAGTGTTTCCTCAATTATCTTGTATGCATTGATGCGTTTTGTGCCGTAGGTAACGTTTGCTGTAACGTTGCCGTAGTCGCTGGTTTTGCCTGAAATGTTCCATTGAGCGGTAAGCCGGGAATAATGCACCTTTATTTTGCTGCTTGCGTAATAGGCGGGTTTGAGCAGCTCGATTACAAAGTGCTGAATATCCTCCGGCGGAATCCATGTTGCGCCGAGACGAACATCGATTTCGGAAGCCGTCAGATTATTTGGCTGTACCTTCTCCAAGGCTTCCGTGTTAGCCGTATATTTAGGGTTGTCTATCTCCTTTAACAATCGAAGCTTCCACCTGACATCGCCTGAAAGATATTCGTCCGCAGTTTCATATTGCTCGGAAGATGGGTTGAAGAATATTATGCCCGCCAAGTCCTCTGTAAGCTGTTCTTCGGTTTTGCCCGTAAGCTTTCCCATATACTGCAAATCGACCTTTGCTTTTTCGGAAAGTGACACGGCGAGCGCGTCCGCTGCGGTGTCGCAGGAGGCTATGGGTTCCTGCTGCCGTATGGTGCGCTTTGAGAACATATCAGCCTTGCGCACCAATGCGCCGTTTTCATCAAGAACCTCAAGAGAGCAGAGCAGGCAGTAAGAACTGTCGTCAGAGAACGCAGCATTATTGGCACGGCTGTTCAGCAGGCCGTATTGCGAGGTAAACTCATCGTAAAGCCGGTTTAAGAACTGCTGTTCCTGCCTGATTAAATCATCCGAATAGCCTTCCAGCTGATATTCAATCAGCCTTCGGGTACAGTCGCGGATTTTGACCATGCCCTTAATGCGGCTCTCTGCGGTAACGGACAGCTCAACCTTATGCATTACGGAGTTTTCGCGGTAATAGATGTCCCCGTCAACCACGGCAAAGCTGAAATTGCGCACATTCGGGTCGGCGGGGATACTTTCGCCTATGCCTTCTTCGGCTTCCTCAAGCTGTTCAGGCTCGGTGATTTCCGCATGGATATTGGTTATCGCGTTGGATAGCTGCTTCGGCAATTCAGCGCCCGCAATGGGCTTTACCGTAACGGCCTGCTTGCCGTACTGCGTGCTTTCTTCGCTGAGTTCGCCCAGTATCATGCCGGGGTTATCCACGAAGTATTGGTTTATGGTAAATCCGCCGTCGGTTTTGCCGAGGTGTATCCAATCGGGTTCAATCTCTATGGGGCGGTCGCGCTTTTGCAGGAACAGTATATCCGCAACAACGCCCGTGCCTGCATTGGCAAGAAAAGCATTATTCGGCAGGCGAACAGCGCCGAGAAGATCTGCGCGCTGCGCAATGTATTTGCGTACGGACGGGTTCTTTTTATCCATTGTGCCGGAGGATGTGACAAATGCAATTATGCCGCCGGGACGGACTTTATCCAAAGTCTTGGCGATAAAATAATCGTGTATGAGGAAGCGGTTCTTATCGTATCGCTTATCCGCAACGCCGTAATCGCCGAAGGGCACGTTACCTATGGCAATATCAAAGAAGCTATCGGGCAATGAGGTTTCTTCATATCCCTGTATGGCAATATTTGCGTTTTGATAAAGCTGCTTTGCAATGCGCCCCGTAATGCTGTCCAACTCTATGCCGTATAGCTTGCTGCCGGCCATGCTTCCGGGGAGCAGGCCGAAGAAGTTGCCTATGCCGCAGGAGGGCTCAAGAATATTGCCTGTGCGGAAGCCCATATTCTCAATCGCTTTGTATATTGCTTTAATGACTGCTGGGCTTGTGTAGTGAGCGTTAAGCACGGAAGCCCGTGCGGATTCATATTCTTTTTCGGTAAGTAAATCCTTTAGTTCGGTATATTCGGAACTCCAGCTTTCTTTGGTTTCATCGAAAGCATCTGCGCATCCGCCCCAACCCACATATCGGGAGAGAACCTCCTGCTCATTCGCTGTTGCAAGCCGCTGTTCGGACTCGATGGCTTTCAGCGTTTGAATGGCGTTTATATTCATTTGGAACTTTGCTTTCGGGCCGCCGTGGCCGAGGGCATCGTCCGTAATGCGGAAATTGATTTTCTCAGCGGGTTTTGCAGGCTCCCGCTCCTCGGTACGAATGGTTTGAATAACAACATCGTAGGGCAGGTGGTTTTCCTCTGCGGAGATCACTTCCACGGTTTCCGTTACAATTTCAGTCGTTGATTCCGTTTCCTCATTTGATGCCGCAGGCTCTGTTTCAATAATCAAATGATCGTTGGCAGGGTTCTCCCGAAGTCTGCGTTCAAACACATCCCGTTCCATGTCCTCGGAGAGCAGCGGATATTTGGGATCAGACAACATGACGCTGTGTTCATCATAACCGAGGATAGTATATGTGGTTGCGCCGAGTTGGACGGTGTCTCCGAGCGAGAAGGAATACTGCGCATCCTTTCTGCGCTCGTCCATTGCCGCGGCTGCTGCTCGGAGTGCTTCTCTTGCCGCTGCTTCCTCTGCAAGCTGCAAGCGCCGCTCCGCTTCTTGTGCCTCATATTCAGGCAGATGCGCCTTTTCCTTTTCGGTCAGGTATCGGTCAAGGGCAATCAGCTCACGAAGCCTTCGCGCTACGACTTTCCAGGTTATGGTGTGCTTTTCCTTGTAGTTATGATTGGAGAAGTGAATCCCCTTGCCGTCATGGTCTACAAAGCCGCTTTCCCCATTCAGGTAGGTGTGCGAGTGGCCGCCGATGCCATATTCCTTTTTGAGAAATGTAATAGCCGCATCTGAGGAAGGCATATCCTCAAAGAACTTATAGATGCGAATTTTTCCCTGAGCAAATCCGCTTCCATGTCTGCAAAGTTCGTTATCGAGATCTGCTTGTGAAACAGAAAAAGCGGAAAGCTTTTGTGCTTCCGCTTCTTCGATGCGCTGTAACTGTTCCTCTAAGGTTGGGAACAGACTATATTCGGTTATGCGTAAATCAGGTCGTTCAGTACCGTCTCCTCGGCTCTCTGCCGAATGCTGTTCATTCGCTGAATCCAGAGCATCTGATTCTCGGCTTTCATCTTCTCGGTCACGTTCTCGGTCTGCGCCATCTGCGCCATCGTCTGCTCGACCTGTTCCCGCGCCATCCTGTCGATCTCCAACAGATGCTCCGTCAGCCTGTTCTGAAGCAGCAGGGAGTTGTAAGTCCCGCTCCGATGCTCCTTGAGAAACGTCTTCCGCATTCTGCCGTATTTGCCGATCATCCCCGTCGGCTGATCGTCCATTTTGATATCGGGAATCAGGTAGTCCCCGTTCTGCCTGTAGCCGAGTTCCATTTTCATCGCTCCTTTCGCTGTTTCTGCCTTCATTCTGCAATACCGGCTCTACGTTTGCAAGTGTGCCGCGCTCCTGCCGTTCCATGCTTCTGACGCTGCGCTCTATCTGGCGCAGGATCATCTCCGAAATGTCGCTGGTCGCCGTGCCAAGTTGGACTATGGTATCCGGCGAATTGAACAGCCTTATGCTCTCGTATTCATCGCCATGAAATATAGCGGCGGGGTCGATGCCCAGGCGCACCAGGACCGTATGGGAAACGCTGGTCATGAGCTGAAGCACAAAGGTCGAGCTTATCTCGTCATCGCTCATATCCGCGAGTGCGCTGTTGTCCGCCGCTTTGAGAAGCTCCTCGTAGTAATCGCGGTAGTTGTCCGACACGGCGTTGATGGATATGCCAAGTACGATGGCAGCGAGGTCCGTGTTGTCAGTGCCCGTTTCTCCAAAATGGTTCTCCAGTTCCTCAATGATCTGCGCCTCATATTCGGGCCTCGTTTGCCATAGTCGGAACGGAATATTGTAGCGGGTATTGGTGTCGGATACATCGAATACATACCGCAGTACGGGCTTGTGCCCGCTGTCGTCGATGAGCGCGATGCCCTTTGCGCCCCTGTTCACCCAACGTCTGAATCTGCTGTTCCAAAGCTCGATGGGAGCACAGGCTTTTGCATCCGGTCTCTGCGCATGAATCAAGACCTGTTCATGGAACGGGTACTTATAAAGCCATGCGGCGGAATCGAGAAAGCGTTTCCAGTTGTCAACGGATTGCGTAAGCCGCTCCGTTGTCTGACGCGCAAGCTCGGATATGTTTTGCAGTTTTGTTGCCACAGTTGCACCTCCTTATCTCCCCGGCTCATCGCGTTTCTTTGTGCGCTGCGGCTGTATGCGTTTCGAAACGTGTTCTATTTCGCCGTTTATTCTGTTCCGATAATCCTCATATGCCGCTTCTTTTGAATTCATATAATGCCCCCAGAAGAAATGATCGGGGGCAGCTGCACGATACTGCCATGTGACATAAGGGGCTGGCGCAGTATCGCTATGTCCAAGCGCAAAGCCCTGTTCGCCCACGGTAAACCTCTCAATGATGGTGTAGCCGGCATTTTTCAGTTTCTCAGTCATGGTCGCTTTCTCCTTTTCCCGTATTTGTATATAGCAAAAGAGCGCATGATCTCTCACGCGCTTCTGTGATCTCATAGTTATGGTGTCTGTCCTTATTCTGTTTTGCTAATGATTTCAGTTTTTTCTGCGCTGCCTGCAATGGCGAGATGCAACTGTTATATGGCAAACAGGTTAAGCCGATATTCATGGGCAGGAGGGCGTTTTCCACCCTCCTGCGTGTTTTTGCTAGTTCTTATTTATTCTTTCTCCGCACATACAAAACTACTGCGCTGCCAAGCAGCAGCACCGCTCCCGCGATCATGGCAGGGATTTCCCACCAATCATTGTCCAGGCCCAGCTTTACGCTTTTGCTGTTGGGAATTTTGACTTCAAGGGGCTTGAGAGCCGAAGTGTCCTTCGTAATTTCAGCTTTGCGCGATGTAACGGGGAAGTAACCTGCCGGAACAATGGATTCTTCTATCCATACAGCCCCAAGCGGCATGCCAAGTATTATAACCTCACCGTTGTTATCGACCATAAGGACCGTGTCCTTGCCGTCCTTATCGAAGATGTATTTGCCGTCAGCCTGCTTTGTGAATGTCAGCGTTGCGAAACCAAGGCCGTCTTTGACCTTAATGCTGAATCCTGCGCCTGTGAGGGGCTTATTCGTATCCGCGTCAAGCTTTATGAGCTTTATTGCGGTGGGACAGTTGTTTATGGTTAGATTAAGGGGCTTACTCATGCCGTGTGCAGAGGTCAATTCAAGAGAAATGCTGTCCTCTGCAAGGTAGCCTGCGGGTACGCTTTCCACAAGCGAGTATTTGCCCGCTTTCAGATAGCGGAATTCGGCACAGCCGTTATCATCTACACTAAAGGTTTCCTCGCCGTCCTCCGCTGCAATGCGATAGCCCTTATCGGTCAGTTTTGTCTTTACAATGTTGCCATCGCTGTCCTTCAGGGTGAATGAAATACCTGCCATAGGCTTGCCGGTGTAGGCATCAACCTTCTTGATGGTCAGCACGATGGGCTCATCGGTAAAGGAAGTAGTTCCCGTCACATTGCCGTAGGCATCGACTTCAAAAGAGAATGTGTTGACATTTAGGGCGAAACCGTCCGGCGATATGGTTTCCTTGAACGTGTATGTTCCGGCGGGAAGCTCCCTGATTGTTATTTTGCCATCCTTATCGGTAACGCCTTTGTAAAACAGCTTTCCGTCTTTACCGTAAATTTCAACCGTCGCGCCTGGTACGGGCTTTTCGGTTGTTAAGTCAGCCTTTGTAAGCGTTACTTCGTTGGGCTTGTTTGTAAGCTCAAATACGGCGGTTTCTTTATCCTCTGAAGTAATGGTAACGGTTTTGATTTCATCCGAAAGTATGAATCCCGGGGGAGGAGTGAGCTCCTTTATTTTGTATTCTCCCGTTGGCAAGTCGTTGGTTTCGGCATATCCTTTGGTATCGGTGGTAATGGTGTCAACCAGCTTGCCGGAAGCCTCGCGCACTTCAAATACCGCGCCCGCAAGACCTCTTTCGTTATCTTCGGCGTCCAGCTTATATACGCCGATTTTTCCCTTGAACATTTCGTTGAGAATTGGCTCGCTTACATATTGGGTATTAAGTTCGCTGTCAATAATCAGAGGCAGCTTGTCCGTAAGCATCTTTATATCGCTGTCCGGCGTTGCCAATTCCTTCAGGTAATATTTGCCATAGGGAAGCTTTACCGTGCTTTGGGCTATGCCCTGTTCGTCCGTAGTCAGTACCTCGAGCAGAACATCTGCCGGTATATCTCCGGCATCTTCGGCGGTGTACAGACCGAACACATAGCCGCTGCATAATACTTTTTCAAAGCTGATTTTATCGGCATTGAACTTTTCCGTATACTTTAGCAGCTTTACGCCGCCCGTGCGCAGCTTGTTTTCGGCTTTTATTGCACTCATGACGATGGCTGTATTCTGGTCCTTGAAAGTCAGCGTTGTTTCGTGAACTGTATCGTCTATCACATATCCGTCGGGAGCGCTCTTTTCCTGCGCTGTATAGCTGCCAAGGGGCAGCGTCTCGGTTTCCGCAATGCCGTTCTTGTCTGTGGTTATGGTCGCAACTATATTGCCGGCGCTGTCCTTTACCTCGTATACAACGCCCGCAAGTCCCTTGTTTTTGTATATGGGCATTGAAACATTGCCGTATTCCGTTTCAACGGCCTCTCCGGCGGTAAGCACGTCGCCCGTTTTCTCAATGCGGATTTTGCCTATGGCCTCGGAATTGCTGAACGATACTTCCGCAGTTACGCCATCGGTTATCTCAAGGCTTTTTATCTCCGCACTCAGAATATAGGGCTTTATTGTGGAAAGCTCTTTTATGTATACGGTACCTACCGGAAGATCTCCTGATATGGCTGTTCCGTTGCTGTCGGTAGTAAGCTCCGCAAGCTTGTTCTTGCAGTCGGCATCGCTGTATACGCCGAACACCACACCCGCAAGCGGTATATTGTCCTTGCCGGTTTTCACAAGCTGTATTTTGCCGTATTTAGGGGCTTCGGGTGCGCCAACGGAAAGCTGCGCCGTTGCAACGACCTGTGCGGTGGTGGCGCAGAGGAATACCTTTTGCAGGCTGCCGTTTGCAGGAACGTAAGCTGTAATGTTATCTATGCTGCGGGTATCCATACCCTCGGCAGATATGCTGAAGCTCTGTCCTGCCGCCGATGCGGGGAGCGTAATTGTGAGCGTTTCGCTTCTGCCTCCGGTATAGCCCGAAACTCTGCTGCCTGACGGCAAACGGGAAGTATCGAGGGTGTAGCCGCTGTTGATGTTTGTAAGGAGTACCGAAGTTTGTCCGACGTAACCGTTTTCGCTTGCGGTAAGCTGCACGGTGGAGGGGGAAAATTCTATGCCGTGGGGCAAGTCCTGCCTTGCACGGGCCTTTGCAAGCAGCTCATCGGCATATTCAAGCACATGTTCATATCCGCTCTTGGCCATTATTGCGTTGGGGTTGGAACGGCGATTGGTGAAGTCATACGAATAACCTTCGCCCTGTTCCGAAAGCCAGAAGCGCAGGGCGTTTGCTGTTGCCTGCCGTGCTTCGTCATCCGTGAAGCCGGAGGGTTTGTTGTTGGGATAGCCATACATGAGTATGGAGTTTATACCGGCAAGCGTACTTCCCGAAAAGACGGAAGAAGGGGAAGTTTCGGTATATGTCTGGCCATGCGGGTTACCTGCGGAATGCTCCACACAGTAGACTACTTCGCCTGTCTGCTCGATCCAATGGCGGGGCGTATTCAGGTCATGCCATGAACCGTTTGAGTAGTACTCAAGATAGTCAAAGGCGCTGTTGGTCTGGCTCTCGATTGTGACCGTGCTTCCCGCAGCAAATGCGGGGGTTGATTGGAATATGCCTATCAGGGTCAATAGGCATATTGCCAACGTGATGATTAGTTTGGTTTTCATTTTTACCTCCGGAAATGTTTTTGTGTATATATAAAAAGCGCCCTATGACGCTTGAATTGTTGGCTATAAATATGCTTTTTCGGGCAGTTGTTTTTCGGGTAGTACTCAGGGTTGGGGGGTGCAGGGGGAAGGGAGCGAGCCGCAAATGCTGCCGAAACCATACAGGCAAAAGGGCAGACCTATCCCTTGGCGTATGACTCGTGCTTTGAACATAACAAAAGCGCCCATGCTCGTCAGCACGGACGCTCAGCGTTCCGATTCTCTGCTGCGCTCTCGCCTGCGGTAAAGCTCCAGCGCCTTGCAAATGATTTCTTCTATCTTTTCGGACGGCGTACCTTTGGGGAAGTATTTATCTATGCGCTCCTTGGGCAGTCTGTATACTTCCCTTTGATTGGGTTTTTCTTCGGAAAGTATGGAGAGTATAACGTCGTCGCTCAGCCTGCCCTCCTGGCTGAACTTCTTGATTTTTATGGCCTGTGCAAGCGATGGTGTGCAATACTCGCTTTCCATTGCCTCATGCAAAGATGCCTGTTCCTCTTTGGTCAGATAGGACAGTTCTACCGCAGGCCGAAAGGCGATTTTGCTATTGTCTACCATTTGAAGTAGGTCGGGTATGAGTTCGGTTAGGCGGATGTAGCGGCGTACTTGCTCGCGGCTTTCGCTATTTGTTTGACCGATTTGCTCATTGGTTCGTAACTTCGACACCACTGGTGTCGAAGTTAAGTCAGAACGATTACCTTGCCTTTTCAATGCTTCCATTTTCATTTTATATGAAAACGCCTTCTCACTCGGAAGAAGGCGTTCACGCTGGAGGTTGGAATCAACCATAAAGATAATTGCTTCGTCTCTGTCCATATTGCGGACAATTACCGGCATTTTATCAATGCCCGCAAGCTCGCATGCCTTCTTGCGCCGGTGTCCGCTTATTAGCTCATATCGCCCGTTCTCCTTCTGACGCGCTACAGCAGGCGATAACACGCCGAACCGTTTCACACTTTCCGCCATCTCGCGCATAGCGTCGTCTATATCCACATGAAACGGATGGTCAGGGAAATCGTCTATCTCTGCTATGGGAATATCCTGTATACGCTCCTTGTCCGCTTCGGCGCGGCTTTCCTCCGTGGAGAACAGATCATCGAGCGAGGTCAGCTTTATGCTTTTCCTGTTTTCTGCCATCGCCTAAAACCTCCTTTGTCAATGCTTCATATGCTGCCGCTGCTTTGCCGTGAGCATCGTGGGCATATATGCTCTTTCCCTCTGCGCTGGTTTCAGCGGCTTTAATGGCAAGCGGTATTTCCGTTTTGAACACGCGGAGTTTATCCCCATAGTTATCGCGGAGCAGGGATGAAATCTCCTTTGCAAAGTTAGTGCGGCTGTCCACCATTGTGATGAGCGCTCCGTCAATCTTAAGGTTTGGATTGATGTTCTTCTTCACTCGGCTTATGGTCTGCAAAAGCTGGCTCATTCCCTTTGCGGGGAGATAGTGGCTTTGCACGGGAATGACGACACTATCCGCAGCCGCAAGCGCATTGACCGTAATCATGCCCAAGCTCGGCATACAGTCAATGAGAACATAATCGTACTTGCCCTTAACCTCTTTCAGATAGTTCCGCAACACGATCTCGCGGCTCATGGTGTTGACAAGCGATACCTCCATAGCGGATAGCTCGATGTTGGCGGGCATGAGGTCAACGCCTTCGTCGTGGTGCAAAATGCCTTCGTCGGGGTCGATCTGTTCCTCCATGATAACCTTGCTCATGATGGTGGCGAGGGAAACGGGGAGCTTGTCCGGCTCGTTCCAGCCAAGCGAATCCGTCAAATTACCCTGTGCGTCCGCGTCAACGAGCAATACCTTCTTACCTTGCCGCGCAAGCCCGATACCGAGATTGACGGCTGTTGTCGTTTTTCCCACGCCACCTTTTTGGTTGGCGAGGGCGATTACTTTGGTCATTTTTTCATCCTCCTTATTTGTTATTGTTATGCCATTTTTCAAACTCTACAAAATCATTTATATGCTTTTGCGATTTTTGTCCGATGCGCCAATAATACTTGCTGGCTAAAAAATCAATTAGGTACTTTTGCGGTATATGATAATGATTTCTGATGAATAGTGATTGTAACAATCCTTTTGTCAGCCAATTTATTACGGTTGACCGCCCATAGCCTGTTTGAGCGCAAACATCGGCAACAGATAGTAAACCGTCATTTGCAGCCAGCACATCGGTATAGAAAGTTCTCAATGCACAGAAAAAATCATCAGATTCAAATTGTATGCGGGAATAAGTACTCTTTCTCTTTGTTCGGAGCGAGGGCGGCATATCAAATCTCATAGGATTTGTTTTGCGCGCGTCAATAAAAGTCGCAACATCTTTAAGCGCAATAGTATATTTGCGCGTCATCTTGCCGCTATCTTGGCAAGGTATAAGCCCGTTTTCCAAAAGATAGCTTGCTTTCCTTTTGCTGATATGACAGATTTTATATAGCTGTTCTTTGGATATTTTTTCTGGGTATTCCATGCACAGCTTTTGATATGTTGCAGACCGTTTCATGTTTTTATCCGCTTTCACTTTTAGTAGTCAACGGCAGTGAATCGAAACGGATAAATAGTGTGTTTGCTTTCGCTACGAAGTAGTTGTTTGCGATGGCACTCTTGATAGAATCACCGCAGTTCTCTCGTAGTTCTCTTCTTTTTTCCAAACTGAATGCTGAATTGCGATTTTAAGGAGTTGTGCCGCCCGCCTGCAAAAAATAAATCGAGCAGCTAAAAACCCTTATTTTTAGGGATTTTTTGCTGCCATTAACTTCCTCTGATTTCTGCTATCTGCTGGCATCGGAATGAGTAATCAGATTACTCGAAATCAGTTTGCGGTGATGAGCCGCACGTGGGTTCGAATCCCACCCGCTCCGCCAGAAATCACGCCGGCCTAATGCTTAACAGTCATAAGTATTAAGGTTGGGCAAAGAAAAAACGGTGCGATCTTCACGGTCACGCCGTTTTTCTGCATACAAGGGTATATTCTGCAATCATGGATTATGATGACACGGGGTTCCAACCTCGTTCATACATCCAATATGTTTATAACAATGGCTGTGCGGTCGTCCATGTATCCTTCGGGCATCATGTAGGCCATGGCCTGAGAAATTAAAGTATCGGCATCCATGGCGGCTAAGGCTGCATCAGACAGCGATGCGAGGAACGGGTCGATTCCGTCAGTACATAAAAGGACCCTGTCGCCTGCGGATAAAGGCAGTTCGCCCACGCGCAGAAACTCTGCGGCGGACGGCATGCCGTTCCATACGCCGTAGCCGCAGGGGTGGGAAGGATTGTTGCATATAACGGCGCGTATCTCGTCGGACGTAAACTCCTTGCGGCGGCGATGCACCTCTGTGGTTTGAGGTGTTGTAAAATACGATAGCGTTCCGTTTGAAATCAATATGCCGTTAGAATCTCCTATATATGCATAATGCAGCTTGTGTTCGGCAAAAAGCGCAAGCACGCCGACCGTGCCCGGGAGGAATGGGGAGGGGAAGCCTTCGTTGGCGGCGGCAACGGCCATGTTCCCGGCATATGCTGCCGCTTTAAGGCAGTCCGCCGGTGCGGCACCGTTTTTTTTCAAAAGTACGGCCTGCGCGGCATCGGCAAAGGCGTTGCCGATGACGTAGAAGGAAATGGTGATCAGCGCCAGCACCGCCACGATGAGCAAAATGGCAAGCAGGTCAATGATATTCAGCTTGCCGAAGAGTTTTCCCTTTTTATCGATCACACTCATAGGTGTACCTCCATTACTTGACCATTCTTACAATACATGGTCTAGTTAGCCTTAAAATGATAAACTCTACCAGCCAAAAAGTCAAGCCCGAAGTGGCTTTTTTGCACAGAAAAGAGCAGATTGCAACTTCTTCCCATTTGTCTTATAATAAGAAAGTAGCGTTTCCTTGACATGCGCATAAATCAGGCGCATAATATATCTGTCTCTTATACACATCTGACGCTGCCGACGATCTTACGC
>ENA-OYXV01001329-OYXV01001329.1-human-gut-metagenome-genome-assembly--contig:-NODE-1329-length-13902-cov-5.774680_pt1 | contig 13902 bp, 9 predicted proteins | sample MGYA00244846_ERZ653424 | MGnify/ENA primary metagenome ERZ653424 (study PRJEB26926, sample SAMN06165108) | human gut metagenome | biome: ENVO:00009003; feature: ENVO:2100002; material: ENVO:00002003...
CTTGAATACAAGAAAGACATGACAAGTACCTTTGCGACACAATTCTCATCAGGCAACCTGAAAGTCGATATGCAAGGATGTGGGAGTACACCCGCAATGGGTAATCTGCAAATGGGACTATGGAATAAAAGGGGATTGCAGCGAAAAGAGAAAATATCGGTGTGACTATCTTCTCTTTTGACTGCGAATATAAAAGTATGGGGCGGTGTTTGGGAAAGGTTTAGTTTAGTCTATTAGCCTATATATATGCTAAACTAAAGTAAACTAAATATAGGCAGATATATTGGGCTGTCTGTATAGGTGTTTCGATGGAAATAGTTACTTTTGCAAAAAACAATGTTCCTTGAAAGAAACAGAGATTTGCTCTTTTTTCTTTTGGCTGTGGTTATTCACCGATGAATGACTGTAACAATCACTCTTGGCGAGAGGATGAAAATTTTGTGAAAAGACTTGGAAAAATGCTCAAAGTGCGAACAAGTGAAGAGAAAGAAAGGTAGTGCAAACAAAAAAACAGGAAAATGCGATAATTTGTGTTTCTGTTCCTAATTTGTTCCTTAATAAAAACGTATCGAAATATAAATCATTAGTTTGCAAGATATTACGGTTTGAAATTTTGAGATATAACTAAATTTACCAGATTTCTTTGATGAAAAAGTCGAGATAAGTCAAATGAGCTAATTATACTTGTTATCAATGCAATAGCAATTATCAATATTGCGGTGATTTTCCTGCTTTTGACCCGATTTTCTCAAAAAGTACACCTTTTGTACCCTTGATTATGGACTGTGGTAAGAGGGAAAATGTTAAGGTCTGTAAACGGCGATTTTCAGATTATTATACCTCGGATTATCTTTGCGCAAAATTTTAGATTTATGGCAAAATTAGAAAATCGCAAGAAACAGAATCCCAAGCTCCGGCAGTCGGAACTGAGCGACGGACGCGCCAGCCTCTTCCTTGAATATTATCTCGGCAGAAGTGAAACGCCTGTCCTTGACGAGGACGGCAATCATGTGTTTTACACCGAGGGAGCGATGGCGGGTAAACCGAAATACCAAATCAAACATTCCCGCAAGAAAGAAAACCTAAATCTGTATATATGGCTTCATCCCCGCAACCAGCAGGAGCGTATGCAGAATAAGAATACGCTTGCCCTTGCTGAAAAGATACGTTTTGAACGGGAGCAATCTTTCCTCGAGGACAGAGAGGGCTATCGCCTCCGAAAAGACATGGACGAGGATTTCCTTGAGTTCTGCAAGGAGTTCATTAAATCTCCGGCTCTCACCAAATACACCCGCATAACGCTCGGACACGGACTGCAAAAGTTCAAGAACTTTCTTGCCGATACACCGAGATATTCTCTCTACAAGAATAATCTCAAGATGACACAGCTGACAGTCGACATGGTAGCTGCCTATGTTGAGTATCTGAAAGAGAACGGAACAGGCGACGGTCCGAAAATCTATTTCCGAATGTTCAAGCGTATGGTTACTGCGGCTGTTGACAAAGACCTCATCAAGAAAAATCCGTGCCGTGGCTTCGTGTTGAAGAACGACAACATGACGCTGCAAAAGGAGATTCTTCTGCCGGAGGAAATACAGCAGCTTGTTGCGACACATTTTGAAGGCGAGAAACCGGAGATTCACCGAGCATTCATCTTTGGTTTATACACCGGCGTGCGTTGGTGCGACACAAGCCAGTTGACCTACCGCAATGTGGATTACTCAACCCGGACATTGAGGTTCCAACAGCAAAAGACAAAAGACCACAGCAGCCGGAGCTGGGTAATCGTTCCGTTGAACGACACTCTTATCCGTCTAATCGGTGAGCCAGATAACGACAACTTTGATGAACGGATATTCAAAGTTCCGCATTACAACATCTGCAACCTGTATCTGCGTAAATGGGTAAAGACGGCAGACATTAAGAAGAAAATCACATGGCATTGCGCCCGGCACAGCTTCGCGGTCAACGTCCTCACCAAAGGAGCGAATATAAAAACGGTGTCGAGCCTCCTCGGACATACCTCCATAAAGATGACAGAGCGATACCTACATGTCGTTGACAGCCTGAAACAGGATGCAATCAACTCCCTCGGTGAAATCAATTATGTGCCGATGTAAAGGAAAAGCTACCCAACCCGAAGCCGATAAGTCCGATGTGATTTGTCGGCTTTTTTCTTTTCGCCGCCAATCATAATGAAAACAAAAAGGGGAAAATCGGAGTGTGAAATCGGCAACGGGGATTACGACTTTGGAGTAAGACCCACCAACATACCGCAAGGGTTTTGAGCTGCAAAATCAATTTCATGCAGCTCAAAACATAACTTGCAGAATCCCGACGGATTCCGTCCCGACCTACAGAATCAGAAGGCTTGATAGCACCAAATTACAATAGGCTCCATACAGAAAAGACAGCTGTAATCGGGTTAGCCAACTGCTTCAATTACTTGGAACATCAATATTGACAAAATCAGACTTCTTGCAATGAGGACGAATAAGATTTGGCTTAAGATAGTTGATATATCAATACGCGATACATAATGCTTTCGAGATTGCAATTCGGTTAATATACATTGTTACAAGTAGTTACTTGTTGAAGTCTTGATTGCAAAGATGTTGTTAGTACGTATTGACGTATGAACGTACTGACATATTGACGTATGAACATCTGAACGTATGGATGTACATACGTATGAACAGATGACTGAATTAACTTATGAGCAGATGGATGTCAGGCCTTATGGATGAATGACAGGAAGAATTGCCGTTTGAATGTATCACCTATTTGTCATTCAGCTGACCGACTGACTTGCCATCTGACCGATTGTTACACAGAAACCTAAGAATGAAAACGGTCGGATTACGGCTGATAAACACCCATCCGACCAGAATTTCGGTCGGATGCGATAAAAACGGTCGGATTATGGCTGTTTTCGGTCGGATGAAGTTGAAAGCAACCATCTAAGCCCGATACGCTCAATTGTTCTTTCTTCATTCATCTCAACAAGAAGTCGCCCCAAATAACGAAGCTGTTGCTCTTGTGACTTATTAGACGGCAACAAATCCTTAAGGTAATCATATATGATCTCTCGGCGAGCACCCTCTTTACCTGCATTCTGCAATAATTGCAGAACCATCTGTTTTAATCGGGCCTTATCTAAACCTTTTGCTTTCGTATATTGCGGTAGCTGTCTGGAGGCTTTGGCTACACCAAGGGATATGGTGTAGTTTGGGGCTTCTCCCTCAATCAAACCGCGCTTAAGGAGATCTTGTGCTATCTCATCGTCAATCCGATGTCCTTTCTGAGTGGCATCAAGAGAAATGCAGTCGTGCAGAGTCAGGGTGTCATTGTCCTTGAGCAGTTTGGTATACCGTTCATTTATGGCATTGCCATAGATGCGGACCGCAACCTCTTTCTTCTCATTGTCAATCTCATAGTCCGGCATCGGGAATCTACGCTCCATCTGTTCGGTAAACATCTTTTTGATTCCACGGCTTACCGTATCAATCATATTGAAATGCACCATAGCCTTGCATAGACAGGCGTTGCGGAAGAATCGCTGCGGACCATTGGTGGCAAGTGCATTTTCCAATGTGCCGGGAATGAAAGAACCTCCGTTGGCATAATAAAGAAATCCCGGATTCTCAACGAAGTTTATGCGCTGACGCAGAGTGTAGTCCTGATGGGCTATGCAGTTGTGGAGAGCCTCACGGATAGTGTAGTCATCATACTGTTTCATCGTGTCTGGGAACAACGTTCCACCCGGCATCTCACGCAAGGTCAGATTATGTATCTTGGCAAGAATCTCATCTACTGTCAGGATGAACGGCACAGAGAAATGTTCATAATCCACAACATCCTGATTCTCGTCGCGTAGAGTCCATGTTACTTCCGCGACAGCCGGACGCAGCTTGCTGTCCGAGAATATTTTGCCAAGTAGAATTATGGCTGCACGGGTAAGTTTGCCATTGACCATCAGTTCGCACTTGCTCAGAAATTCTTCCGTCGACCAGCGGTTGACCTCCTCAGCCGGAATCCGACCATGCACTTTCTTGAACATCTTTCGAGCCTTAGCGATAGCCACTTCGTCAAGATCATCAATTGTGGCATCAGGTACAATTTCAGCAGACCAGTCAGGAGCCGGAGTCTGCCGACGTATTTCATCCTGCTTGGACTGATTAAGCGGTTTGAGGCTTTCTCCGTCACGACCGTATGCGATTCCCTTCCATTTCATCACGATATTTCGTGGCGAGGCCGGAATCTTGAACATCAGTATTCGCTTTCCATCTACCTCAATCGGGATAATCTCGCGGAAAGTCTGTCCATCGGTGGTATGCTGAGAGAAATCGTGCTTGAGATTGTTGAGAGCCCCTTCGCCGTTTTTGTATGACGTGCCGACAATCTCATGCTTTTTCTCATCATAACCAAAAATCAGCCACGCGAAATCGAGTTTGCGAAGATTCGCCTCATTGCTCAACGCCGAGAAATACTTGCCCAAGTCATCAAAGTCGAAGTTGTTCTCCGCCTTCTTGAACTCAACTACTTCACTCTCTGAATGATTAGTAATTGTTTGGAAAACCTCTTTATACATAGACATCTCGTATTGACTTAAAATGAATTAATCAATTGTGGATTAATCGTGAAGAAACTTACTATCACTTTTTTTGACGATATCCTCTATTTGATTATTTGAGAAACCGATAAAATTTAATAAGCAACAAATCAGCAATTTCCTAATTCTGCTTGTTAAAAGATATAACTCTAATCCATCTTTTGCAAATGGCTTTTTATCTTTAGGGACAAAATGAGAAAAATAATGTCTAGAGTCTACGATTTCCTGAATATTAATCTCATCTAGTTTGAGAATCGCTATTCCGTTAAATTCGTTTATCAATGATTCCAATATGGTGTTTAAATGGGTTTGCCTTCTACTTGGAATATGATTCTCCAACTTATAATCATCATCTCTAAATCTCCACCAAAAACCTTCTATCGCTTGAATAATAACAAGGAAGTCTACACTAGAAAATGTTCCTTTTTGACTAACACACTCAATCAAATGATGACGTATGGGTGCAATATCCGCCTGTTCACTATACCATTTTTTTAGAATTGTTTTGAATTCAGTTTTTATGGTATCATACGAGAAAAGAAATGACCATCTTTTTGTTATATTTTGTTCATCTTTAATTTCTGTGCCATGGTATACGCGTATGTATTGTATTGGAAAGAAATGTTTCGTTCCATTTTCTAACTGCTGATATTTTGATTTATCATATAAAACAATTTTGCTACTTTCGACAGGCTTTAAAGCAGCAAATGACAGGAATTGTTCAAATAGGAAAATCTTTCCAAGAACATCTCTTAAAGAATAGTCAGATTTGTTGGTCAATGAAATCACTGTTTTTTGTTTTATTTTTGGCTCAAAATAATCTCCTTTATAGTTAACAGCCCCATCAATGGATAATGTGTATTCTCCAATATCTACAGTATCAATATGAAATCCTTCTGGTTTAAAAGAAATACAATATTTTTCAATTTGCTTTTCATTAAAGAACGTGGTAGTTTCAATCGAATTCGGTGTTGCCCATAAACTGAGATAAGGAATTTCTATTTGTGTCTTAAAGAACAAAGGATTATCCAATGTCTCAATGTGAGTCCCAATAATTAAATGTTGACACCTATAACGTTGGATTGGGAATCTGCAACTGAAATTTAGGTTTCCTCCAGATGGATAGCAGTTTAAAAGAGAGATATCTTTTGCATCGGAACTATATCCGAAGATGACACCTTCTTCCTCGCGATTAATAAACTCTTCCATTGCTGAGATTCCAGATTTAAGCTGCCCAACCAGTTCTAAAACTATAGATTCGTTGGGAGTATATGTCAAAATTCCGGCAACAGCTGTATCCGGAGAAGAAGGAAGCCACCAATACCCTTTAATTATAATTTGTTCCGTCATTTCAGTAAATCTCAAATATTAAATTTTCCGATTTTATGACTCTAATGTACATTCACTTTACCCACAATCATCCGATAAACAATCCTTTTCCCTCGAACATTCATTATTCCGCTGACCGGGAGAAAACATCTGACTCATTTGATTTACAAGCATATTCTGATTTTGCATATTTTGATATGCAACGTAATCCCAAAATAGGCAGTTATCCCATAACCCTATTTCTATCTCGTTTATTAGATTTTCAATTATACCCGATTTCAAGTTGCCATTATCTTCATAGAACATATTATCGTGTACCCTAAAATAAAACACTAAAATTGCCTGAAGTTCTCCCGGAGTAAAATATGAAATCCAGTTATTAGGGTCGGAAATTTTATCATTTATGTACCGACTATGCTTCATCACACAATTGACATAACGTTTTGCCAATTCACGTAATGTATTCAATCGCAAATTAGAGGAAAAATGATTCTCTGCATCTTCATAGAATAAATAGTCACAGTTGCCTTTATTCAACTGAGCTATTATACTATCCATTTCCTCGTTCAAAATCGTACTATCTGAGAATTTAATATCCGATATCTGGAAAGATGATGAAGCTGGAACTATTATAGGTACTCCAAGTTTATGAAGCGCAACTATTACAGCACGTTTCTCTGATATACTTAATGTTGTATTGAAATCGTGTTGGGCATTGGAGAATGGTTGACCAACATATTTTTTTAATAATTCAATAGCTTTTATTGCAGTTTTACGAGTGGCAATTTTTCCTGATTGTTGAAACTCATAGAGTTTCTTGGAACCGTACATAGTTCCTATAAAAGCTCCAATTGCGGTGGTTAATATTGTTATTATAGCTGTTTCCATATTATCGAATTAGAAGGCGAAGAACTTGTCTTGCATTCGGTTTTTGAGGTTGAACTTTTGGGTAGAGTTGAGGGCGCGCTCAATGCAGATGAACTTGGTGTCGGTGTTCTGCATAAAGTAGTCAACTGTAGAATCACTTAGTGAGTTGTCAACACAGATATATGCTTCTTTTGTGCTATCAGTAGCGAGATATACTGTGTTATCAGTAAATGATGGTTGCAATTCCAGTTTGTATGTAAGCATAAATCCACGGGAAATGAGTATTTCTGTGATTAGCTCTTGGTCATCAAAACCCATAGAGAGCTGTTGCTCCTTTTCCGCAACATATTTGCGGAAAAGTTCAAGATTCTCTTCCTCTGACTTCTCCGGGTCGGGGGCAAAATCAGTCCGGGGGAAAGAAGATTTTGCAAGAGTAAATACCTTGAAACCGAGTTGATTCAACTGTTGCTGATCTTCAGTGGTGAGAATCCTTCCATTAAAATCTGCTTTAACCTTTTCTGCGACAGCCTTGTTTCGTGCAACCGTAATATCACTGATTTTCTTGAATCCTCGATTAATAGCTTCTTTATTTTCAGGAGATAAGGCAACTGGGAACTGAACAAGAATAAACTCTCTTGACCCACCATCTCTAAGATTAAGATTAGTTACAGCATGACCAGTCGTTCCAGTACCCGCATAAAAATCGAGTATAATACTATCTTTGTTGTTGTTAAGTTTTAGTATATATTCTAAAAGTTGTGTAGGTTTGGGATATCGAAATCCATAAATACCAAGACTCTCGAGTTCAGATGTAGCAGTCTGAGTCCCTCCTAAGTTTTGAAGGACAGAAATGACATGACTCTTGATTCCTCTATCTTTAATACAGTCAATTCCTCCTGCATTGGTCAGCACGAATCTTGTATTTTGATTTTTAGTATCTTTAACCGGTTCCCAATTATTGTCTTCACTCATGAATTGGTCAAGCTGCGCACGGGCTGCCCAACCACTAGTGATTTCGACATCATTTTTGACCTTAAAGTTTTCTACTACTATATCTACATCGTGGTGGGGCCAATGATTAGATTGAGCTTTAAACACCATATTTTCCACTTCTGCAGGGAAACCGGCTCTAAGTGTCAAAGTCTGAATCGGATTTTTGGGACCATTTTTTACAATCGTATTACGTATAAATTGGTTATTTAGTTTACTCCCATCTCCGACATTTGGATCCACAAGGTCTGGGAAGTCAAATTTATTCGCATCCTTAGCGTATAACAACACATACTCGTGGCAACTCTTGATTTTTGCTTGATTATCAAAGTTCCCGTCTGTAATCCATACGAATTGAGCAATAAAATTCTCTGGCATAAAGACTTCTTCGCATATCTTTTTTAGATGCGCGACCTCTTTATCATTAATCGAAATAAGTATTATGCCATCTTCTGAAAGTAAATCCCGCGCCTTTAGTAGGCGCGAGTAAATATCACTCATCCAAACACTATGTTTTCTTCCTTCTGGGACGGACATTGAGTCAATGAGAACGCCATCTTCAGTAATATTGGCATCTTCCCAATATTGCGTACGACTTTCTGAATAATTGTCATTATATGCCGTGAGTGCATCTGCATTATACGGAGGATCTATATAGATGACTTTTATTTTATTACGATAAGATGATGTGAGTATCTTTAAGACTTCAAGATTATCTCCCTCAATTACCACATTTTTGGTTGTATCGGCATTTACACTGCGTTCTTCATCATAATGCAGTGTAGCGCGAGTAGGCATAAAGGCGTTTCGTTTGGCCTTCGATTTGCCAAACCATCGGAATTCATAGCGTTCTGTCTCGTCAACGCTATCGGGATTTACTGCCTTTTTGACTTCATTGAGGTCAAGTTTACCTTCTTGCGTAAACCAGTCCGGAAACATTTTGCGTAATGTTTCAAGACGTTCAGCATTGATGTCTGGCGACTGTATGATGTGGTCTTTATATGTTTCCATTGTTGTTTATTGTCTGGTTGGCTTGCGCCTTGAAAGTATCATATTCTTTAATCGGTGCTTTATAGTAAGCCTCGATTCCGAGTGATTTAAAATGTTTGACAGCACACTTTATACGTCCGATTTCATGGGGCGTCAAAGCTCGCGTGTCATTAATATCATCTGTGCCTTTTATCTCGACAACGAAATAATATTCTTTATCTTCATTAGGGCTGCTCAATAGTCTTTTGTGCAAAACCACCCCAAAATCAGGTTCATAGTTCCCTATAGGGGTCGGTATTTTATACCATGACGGGAATTTGAGAAAACACAGAACTTCAGTATTTGTGATTTTGTCTGCCTCTTTCGCAAATTCCTTCTCGTATAGACTGTCATAAAGGGACTTATCCCATACTCCATGATTGGGAGTGGCTATCCAATCTTCGCATCCGTCTTTGGAAAAATCATCGAACTTAAACTCATAGATGTTTCCGGTAGGAGTGTATTCTATACAACGCACCAATTCGTCAAGCTGGACCTGCCGAATCTTAAAGACAGCCTGCTCCATGAAAACAGGCGGATTCTTGATATATTGACCCTGATTGTTGATTCCAGCAACAATCTTGAGGACAGATGTGTAACAGAGTCCCGTCTTTTCGCTGATTTCCTCAACAAGATCATGAGGATTGAATCTTGCTCTACCTGCATAAGATTCAGAACCATAATACTCGGCATTATTCAGATTACTGATATCAGTTATCCTCATGCTTTGGACCTCAAGGATATAGTCATTGATTCGTATTTCATTCAGAGATTCTATACTTCTTCTGATTAACTCATCCTCGTCCATGTGGATTCGGTAAACGGTTTTCTGCGCAACGACATTCCAAAAGCGACGGAACACGCTCATGAAAGTTTTATCTCTTTTTAATTTGAATGTCACACGGTTTAACCGTTTACCCTTATGGGTATGTTTCGGTTTTGGAATGTTGCCTCCTATTCCATATTGTTCCTCGTATTCTTGTTGATAGCTACGAGCAAAAGTCTCGTAAGTTTCATTTGGGACAATTGTGAGTTGGTTAATTTGCTCTTCTTCTGGCGTTTCAGCACTATCGTAAACACGCTCTCCGCTTTGGTTTACGCAAATGCGAAGTCCTCTGCCAATTTCCTGACGTTTTTTGTTTTCAGAATAGCTTTCATTAAGCGTTGCAATACCAAACACGTTGGGATTATCCCAGCCTACACCTAAAGCGGAATGGGAAAAGATAAAATCAATCGGACTTTCAAAAGAAAGAAGTCTCTGCTTGTTATGCAGAATCTCATCAAAAATCTCTTTGTTCTTTCTGCAAGCATCCTCTTTATCGGTATATTCGCCTTGTGTGGTCTTGGCAAAATAAAAACCTTGTGCAGCCAGTACATCGGAATCAGCCGGCTGTTTGCCATCATTAAATTCAGCATAGACTTGGCGATACTTCTGCTCAAAAAGTTGCTTTATTATCGGTCGTTCAGGACTCATATAGTTAGCAACTCTATCAATGAATATCAATGATAGATTTTTAATGCCCTGCGGTCTTAGCCTATTTCGATTCTCAAAATGGCGTCGAATTAACCATTCAAGCTGCAATGCCCAAACTTGTTCTTTATTTGAAGATGATGAACCCTCAATAATTTCAGACCCATTTGTAAATACAACGTGCCATTTACGGTCGGTCATTGATTTATAGATGCGGCTTATGGTATAGTCTCGATAAGACTCATTGCCGGATTTGTCGGCAAGGTTATCATCTTTTTTCAACAAGCCAGACTCTTTGAACTCAAAGCGACCTTTGGATTTATTCAGCTTCCATAGTTTTAACTTGACCTTTACCTGAGTTGCTGTTGATTGCACCTGACTAATCTCTAATTTCAAGGTTGCCTCATCATTGCTTTCCGATACGGTTAAGACTTCCAACTTTTTTACCAATCCGAGTCGGTAACTTTCAGCCGGAGTAAGTTGGTACAGCACATTCTTTTTAACGGCATGGGTAGCTGAATAACGAAGTTTAAACAGAGGCTGGAGTTTGGCTATCCATTGTTTAGAATTGTCAGTATCCATACCCTCCTGAGGCTCATCCATCAATATTATCGGATGTGTCTGAGCAAGAGACTCAAGATGTGGAAGATTGTTGAACATGTCTTCACGATCAACCTGATTCAATATATTATTCTCAGAGTTGAATGATGCCATTGTAAGCACCATAATCTGAAGATTGTCAGAGGTGATAAAATCGTGAAGTAAGCTTATTTTTGAACTATCATAAACAAATACATCAGGGGTTACATCATACTTATCCGATAGTTGTTCTTTGAAATTCTCAAAAGTATCAATAACGCCCTGGCGGATGGGGACAGAAGGAACAAGGACAATAAATTTGCTTAGACCATATTGCCTAAATAGTTCATATGCAGTTTGAAGATATGTAAGCGTCTTTCCCGTGCCTGTCTCCATTTCAATACAAGCATCATTCTCATTTACCAAAAATGCCTGTGTATCTGAAACGCCATTCTCATGGATGATACTTTGTATGTTATCAAGTATTTGTTGGCTTGATAAGGAGCATACATTCATGTGAATATCCTCATTATGGGCATTATCGTAAGTATTACGTTCCATGCCACGAAAGATGTCAGCCACACTTTGTATGGCCGTTATCTGGTGTTGAGGATTTTCAAGTTTGAATTTCATAAGATACTATAAAGAATAAACGACTATATAGATTCTACGAATTCCTTATTCAGCAATTCATCTAATTCAACATCAAGCAGTTTCGCAATCTTCACCAATAATGCAATATCAGGCTGTGAAGAGTTGGTACACCACTTGGAAACAGTCGATGGATTTATGCCTAACTCCGAAGCCAGCCATTTATTCGTTTTTTGTTTTTCTGCCAAAACTACTTTTATTCGATTTATCCTTTCAATCATAACATAAATTCTTTGACTGCAAAATTAATGAAAAATTTTCAGTCCACAATAGCCAGATGAAGTTTCAGCCTATTATAAGTGCCTAAAAACCGATTTTTTACTGAGTAGCGAAGTAATGGTAAGATAATCGAAATAATGGCAAGACAATATAGGTAGGGAAATCTGAAGTGGGAGGTGTCTAAAAATGAAGATAAGGAGGATAAAAGGCGCAAATCAACGCAGTTAAAAATCTCTAACGGATAACAAATATCTCAAATCCATTTGCTCCGAATGGCCGCCATCTTCTCTCAAAGTACACTGTTAGTACACTGCAATCTGTAGATATTACTGATAATCAGCACGGTTAATGTCGTATATGGAAATTTACCAGATTTCACCGTATCAAACAAAAGCCGTAGGCATATAGCATTTTGCAAATGGTTATGTTCCCGGACTCTTCCGTGAAGATTGACATTATGTCCTAATTGCAACAAAATTATCAATAAATTATGAGTTCGTTGCAATTGTTTGCTATGTTTTATAGCATATCGGGCCATTTAGCCTTACGGCTTATAATGGCGTAGACTTTCCCAACGCCCAAAGTTAACAACGAGGTCGCCAGTGTTTTTGGCGACCTGCCAATTTTATTGTCAATTATTATCAGGGGTGGTGGATAGAGGTTATTGGGCAACTACGTAGCCCTTTTTCTATGATACGTTATACCCTGTGCCCTGTACCCGTGCTGCGGACGCCTAACGGCGGCCTTGCGCGGGCCTAACATTATTAAGCTGCTCTGCAGCTTTGGCGCTAACGCGGGGATTTGGGTGGAGCGTTTGTTACTGCTCGGTGTGGAAGCTTGTGAAGGACTCTCTTTCCTGCGTCGGCAGGCCGTCGGTTTGGGCTGCTGCCTTTATTGCCTTTATAAGGAATGCCATATTTCTTCCGAGATTTCGCATTGTCTGGAGCCCTTCAAGATCGTCCTCTACATCGGTGGCGGTGAAGCCGTGCACTTCATTCCAATAGGTGGATGAAACAATCGGCATGGCACTGATGGTAAAATATTTGTTGATTTCGTCAAAGGCTGAAGTCGAGCCGGCTCTTCGGGATGAAACAACGGCTGCTCCCACTTTCATGGTTTTATTCACAACACCGCTTGTGCTGTAGAAGAGGCGGTCAAGGAATGAAAGCACCTGTCCGTTGCACCCGGCGTAATATACCGGACTTCCGATTACAATACCGTCAGCCCCGGCAAGCTTGGGAGCGGTTTCATTTACAATGTCATTGAAAACGCAATGCCCGTGCTGACGACAGAAATTGCAGCTTATGCATCCTCTGACATCTTTACTACCGATGTTGACTCTTTCGGTAGCAATACCATTGTCGTTAAGAGTCTTTTCAACCTCTTTCAGTGCGCGGTCAGTGCAGCCTCCCTCAATATGGGGACTGCCGTTAACGATAAGAACTTTCATAAGATAATATTTACATATTGCAAATATACTATTTTTTGACATATCTCTCCGAGTCAGCCTACATGGAAGCGCCCCCATCCCCTGAGCCTCATGCTAATATAGGCTATTTCACTTTAACATATTTGCTATTTAATTTTCTTTATTACTTTACACGGATTTCCGACGGCTACCGAGTGAGGCGGAATATCTTTCACCACGACGCTACCGGCTCCAATTACACAATCATCGCCGATGGTCACTCCCGGCAGAACGCATACATTGCCACCAATCCACACATCATTGCCGACAGTTATCGGACGAGCATATTCGAGGCCCTTGTTTCTCTCGGCGGCATCGATCGGATGACCTGCCGTATAAAAGCCACAATTAGGAGCGACAAACACGTTGTCCCCAAATTTTACAGTAGCCCCGTCAAGTATCACTAAATTATGATTGGCGTAGAAATTATCACCTATATGTATGTTGTAGCCATAATCGCATAGGAACGGCTGCTCTATCAAGAAGTTTCCTTTTACACTGCCCAACAGTTCCATGATAATTTTTCTTCTTCCCACGACATCCTTTGGCCGAAGATGATTGTAATCGTGACACAATTCCTTGCATTCGGCTCTCTCGGCTATAAGTCGGGGGTCGTTGTTGGCATCATATATCATGCCTTTCAGCATCTTTTCTTTTTCTGTCATATTGAATAACCATATCTTATAT
>ENA-OYXV01001336-OYXV01001336.1-human-gut-metagenome-genome-assembly--contig:-NODE-1336-length-13831-cov-5.376234_pt1 | contig 13831 bp, 9 predicted proteins | sample MGYA00244846_ERZ653424 | MGnify/ENA primary metagenome ERZ653424 (study PRJEB26926, sample SAMN06165108) | human gut metagenome | biome: ENVO:00009003; feature: ENVO:2100002; material: ENVO:00002003...
CAGAGCATCTGCCTTACAAGCAGAGGGTCGGGGGTTCGAATCCCTCAGCGCCCACTCCACAAGTCCTCGGCAAAATTGCCGGGGACTTTCTTTTTTGTCATAGGTTTGCAACACTTATATAACACATTTGAGATAAATGTCACAATAAAGTTAAATTACCACACTGCATTCATCCCCTTTGAACCGATTCAACCTATATTTGCACACCGAAAGCATCACCCCGACACAATCGGGAGCTTACAGATACAATGAAATCAAAAATTACAATAACACTAATCGCAATATTGCTTTGTGCCGTCATTTCCTACGGATTTGTCTTGTCGCGTACATCACAAAATGACATCAGCTACGACAACCCCGATGGAATAGTGGGCACCATGTCGCTTAGCGGCCCGCAATTAGTGGCCGAGATAGCCCCGGGACTGGTGTTCAAAATCGACACCGGAAGCGACCTCAGCACAATAACCGCCGAGGGCCTGGCCATCCTGGAGAAGATGGGCTACAATCCGCGCAAGGAGATATACCCCGTATTGGGTCGCGACGGCGTGGGCGACATTCAGCTGTCGGCAACACGCTATAAAATCGATCTACCATTCCACCACAAGGTCTACGAAAACGACTCCGCGACCTATAATGAGATAATAAACGTAATACACAACGTGGATTTCGCACCTTCAAAGAACGGATTATCGGTTCTCGGCATAGACTTCCTGCAGAAATTCAAAATTGAGTATCAATATCACAATAAAGCCCTCAACCTATATGTAAAACTACCTGCGGGCTATGTCCAATGCGTCGATCTAAGCTATTCAAAAGCATTGATGACAAGCATTTGGCTCGGCAAAAGACACTACATACCCATATCAATTGAATCGGATGAAAACAACTACTTCATAGATACCGGATTGCAAAAGGTGGGAATAAAACTTCCTTACCATGAAGTAAAGCGCACATTGAGGCCTCTGTACACCGATACCGTCCTGTCGGCACGCGGGCAATACAGTGCACTAATCGACCATTCGGCCATATTGTCGTGCGGCGATCGAGGCGGCGCGTACACAGCCTACTACTACGACAACGACGAGGAAGAATTTGCGATGAACCCCTTCAACCTCTTCACTCAGGATGTGCTCATCGACTTCATCGACCTGAAACTATATCTCAGGCCCACCTACAACATCCCAAAGCGAAAATCGCCCGAATCGGCACCCACATCACAGCATAGCGATAGCCCGTTCCTGGTGAATAAGCCAAAATGACCCCGCTCCGATTAAAATTTTATCGGTTTTGGGATGCGGAATTAAATAATTATAACTAATTTCGCACATTGACAAAATAAATTCAACTATGACCGAGGAATTAGATTGGGGAAAGCTCTCTTTCGGCTACATCCCCACCGATTACAACGTACGTTGCTACTATCGTGACGGCAAATGGGGCGATATCGAAGTTTCACAATCCGAAACAATCAATCTCCACATTGCCGCCACCGCATTACATTATGGACAAGAGATATTTGAAGGTCTGAAGGCCTTCCGTGGTAAGGACGGCAAAGTGCGCATATTCCGCCTTGAGGAAAACGCCAAGCGCATAATCGAGTCGGCCAAAGGAATCATGATGGCTCCCATCCCCGTAGAGCTCTTCACCGAAATGGTAAAGAAAGTAGTGAAGCTCAACGAGCGCTTCGTGCCACCCTACGGAAGCGGAGCATCGCTCTACATCCGTCCGCTTGAGATAGGCATTTCGGCACAAGTAGGCGTAAAACCCGCTACCGAATACCTTTTCCTGATTCTCGTAACACCTGTAGGCCCGTATTTCAAGGAAGGGTTCAAGCCGACCAATATATGCATCATGCGCGAGTTTGACCGCGTTGCACCCAAAGGGACCGGACGCTGGAAAGTCGGAGGAAACTATGCCGCAAGCCTCGAAGCCGGCGAACGAGCCCACTCTCTCGGCTACTCGGCCGTGCTCTATCTCGATCCCAAGGAGAAGAAATATCTCGACGAATGCGGCCCCGCCAACTTCTTCGCGATAAAGGACGGCAAATATATAACTCCCGCATCGGAATCGATTCTGCCCTCGATAACCAACAAGAGCCTCATGCAGCTTGCCGAGGACATGGGCATTACCGTTGAACGACGCCACATCCCACTTGAGGAGCTTGCCGAAATCCAGGAGGCGGCAGCCTGCGGAACAGCAGCCGTGGCTTCACCCGTCGCCGAAATCGACGACCTCGACACCGGCGTGAAATATGTAGTCAGCAAGGACGGCCAGCCCGGCCCCGTAGTGACAGCCCTCTACAACAAGCTGCGCGCAATACAACTCGGCGAGGAAGAGGACATACACGGATGGAACACCGTCATCGACTAATCCCGACGACCCACAACCGAAACATCATACCCGAAAGGCGCTTCCCGATCACGGGTAAGCGCCTTTCGGCTTTTTAATCACAGCAATGACCTACCAGGAAATTATCGACAAATACTACCCCGACGACAACGAACTGCGACATATATATATGAAGCACGCACGACAGGTGGCCGACCTCGCACTCGCCATAAACCGCGAGCGCAGCCTCAACCTCGACCCCGTGGAGGTGGAGAGCGCGGCAATGTTGCACGACATAGGCATCTTCGCCACCAACGCTCCCGGCATACACTGCCATGGCGACGCCCACTATATGCGGCACGGCGTGATCGGCGCCCGGCTACTTCGCAATGAAGGCGCTCCCGAGTCATGGGCGCTTGTCGCCGAGCGACACACCGGAACAGGCATCCCGATGGAGGACATCCTGCAGCAACAACTCGACCTGCCCCTCGGCGACTACTGCCCCGAGTCGATGCTCGAAAAACTGATTTGCTACGCCGACAAGTTCTACTCCAAAAGCGGCGACATGGCCAAGAAGCCGCTGTCGCGTGTGCGCAACTCCATCGCGCGTCACGGAAGCGACTCCCTGTCACGATTTGACCGGCTCCACGAAATATTCGCAATCCCTGACACCGAAGCCTGACCCCCTCACCCACATAATCAAAATCAATCTTATTACCTATATTTAATTATGACACCTAAAAACATCACACACTTAAAAGCGTTATCGTCACTTGTCATCGCACTGACGATAGGGCTATCGGCGACCGCAGCTGAAAAAGTTCATCCACTTTTCACGCGCCAATCAACATGACATAGAGCTTACCAACAGCAATGACACGGTAAAGTACGATCCCTCCGACTGAGAAGGAGTCATAATTGCGGTAAACAACCTGCGAAACGACCTGAAGGCCGTAACAGGAAGCGACAAGGCATCGATTGTCGTCGGCACGGCCGGCAAAAGCAAGGCCGTCGACAAGTACACCGACATCGCCAACCGGCTGAAAGGGAAATGGGAACAGTACATCATGAACCTATGATGCGCTCCCACAGGGAATACCTGAACCGCAAAAACGACATCGGCGCATGGGACTACACCACCAACAGCAAAAACCTTGACCGATTCTTCTATGACGGAATGAAACGCAACAAGGATTACGACAACATAGTTACAATAGGAATGCGCGGCGATGGCGATGTCGCCATGGGAAAAGGCGACGACGCCGAAAACATGAAGACCCTTTCACGCGTAATTGACGGTCAGCGCCGCATCATAAAGGACATATACGGCACCGAGGATGCCGTACCTCAGCTGTGGGCCATATTCACCGAGGTACAGCGTTATTACGATGCCGGATTCACTGTCCCCGACGATGTCACCCTACTCTTTTGCGACAATAACTGGGGATACATCCGAAGAATCGGAACCGACAATGAGCGCAAACGCAAAGGCGGCTTGGGAATGTACTACCACATCGACATGAACGGAGGCCCGTGGAATGACCGATGGGTAAATACCACCACAATTCCAAAACTCAGGGAGCAGCTCAACCTTGCCTACCGTACCGGCATCGACCGCATCTGGATTATAAATGTAGGCGATTTGAAACCTAAAGAAGTCCCTATCGATTTCATAATGAACTATGCATGGAACCCCGATGCCGTAAAGCCGGGTGACGAAAAGACTTATCTCGAAAATTTTGCCCGAAGCATATTCGGCGAAGCAAATGCCGCCGACATTGCCGACATAATTGCAAAATACAGCAAATACAACCTCATACGCAAACCCGAAATACAAGTTCCCGGCATATTCAACCATGACGAGATGCTCCACATGGACTCCCTTTGGACCGATTTGGTTGAAAAAAACCGAGCGCATAAAGAGCCAGATAAGCCCCGAAGCAAGAGATGCTTATTACCAACTTGTCTACTATCCCGCCGTAGCAAGTGCTACAGTAGCCAAAATATACAATTATGCAACTATGGGCGACTCATTGGCAATCGATTCACTGATGGAAAAGGACGCGGAACTGTCCGATTACTACAACACAGTGATGTCCAATGGCAAATGGAACGGAATGATGCAGGACAACCACATCGGCTACACAAAATGGTCAATCCCCGATAAGAACACCAATCCATTAGCCCTGGGCTTCAAAGTCGAAAACGACATAAATCCTCAAAACGACACCGATGAGTACTCCATTCCTGCTCACCGTTATTCAAAAAACATATCGGGTGAACACGCTAAATGGATATTCCTTCCCGACCTTGGAAGAGTGGAAGGATGCATGGGAAGCGACAATGTGCTGTTTGCCTCAGCTGACAACCCGGCCAAGAACGCCGCTCTTGAATATGATGTCGACCTGTCGGAAAATGGCGAGATAGCTCTCGGCATCCTGCCCACTCAGGATGTAAATCCCGCAAGAGGATTGCGCATAGCCCTGCAGCTCGACGATGCCGATATCAAAGTCATCGACGCCCGTCAGGGACTGCATGATGAGTTTGGAGAGTACACGCCCGGGAATCTTGCCATGAGCAAATCATTAAAGGCTCTCCCCGAGCCTTCGGGACTGCTGCTCAGCGGATGGATGAACGGAAGACGGCTTATTCGCCGGGATGAAGTGTTTGACAACATGCGCTGGCTCAAAGCAAAGTTTGACACAACCCCGGGCCGACACAAGCTGCGCGTAATAATGGTCGACCCCGAAATCGTGCTGCAGCAAATCGTTGTAAATCCCGACAACAACCACTACAGCTACTTTGGCGCAAACAAGTCGACAAAATAACAACACATAAACTCGCGGGGCATAAGCTTGATTACCGCCACGGCTTATGCCCCGTTATCCCCGTTATCGTAACACATCAATTGTTAATTGATGCAATACATTGCAGTTATATCAATAAAATGTATTATCTTTGCACCGTCCTTTAGTGACAACCTTATTCGGGTGGAAAAATTTGGCTGCTTGCAACCACCGTAAAAAATGCTAAAACCGCAAAATGCTCTAAAATCATAAAAACGGCTTAGTGTTTTTTACTCCGTCCCGACCAAGGTCGATACGGGGATTTTTATTTTTTGACCAAATTAAACTGCAATACTAAGCTATGACCAATTATCTTTTCACTTCGGAATCGGTGTCGGAAGGACACCCCGACAAAGTCGCCGACCAAATCTCCGACGCAATACTCGACGAATTTCTCGCTCATGACCCCGACTCAAAGGTGGCCTGCGAAACTCTTGTAACCACCGGACAGGTAGTCGTTGCCGGCGAAGTCAAGAGCAAAGCCTACATCGATCTGATGGATGTGACTCGACGCGTGATTAACGAAATAGGCTACGACCGCAGCGAGCTGAAGTTTGACGGCAACGCTTGCGGAGTATTCTCGGCCCTCCACGAGCAGAGCGCCGACATCAACCGAGGTGTGGAACGCGCCGACGAGCAGGAGCAGGGAGCCGGCGACCAAGGCATGATGTTCGGCTACGCCTGCAACGAAACCCCCAACTATATGCCCTTGTCGCTCGACCTCAGCCACACACTGCTGCGCGAGCTCTCGGCAATACGCCGCGAAGGCGAGCTGATGCCCTACCTCCGTCCCGACTCAAAGAGCCAGGTGACAATCGAATACTCGCCCGACGGCACTCCGGTGCGCATCCACACTATCGTCATCTCCACTCAGCACGACGAGTTCATCCCGGCCGAAGATGCCGAGTCGCAGGAAAAAGCCGATGAAATGATGCTCGAGAAGATACGCACCGATGTCCGCGACATACTTCTCCCCCGCGTGAAAGCCAAGCTCCCCGACAGCGTCAAGGCTCTTTTCGACGACAAGCTGATACTCCATGTCAACCCCACCGGCAAATTCGTAATCGGAGGCCCCCACGGCGACACCGGACTCACCGGACGCAAGATAATCGTCGACACCTACGGCGGACGCGGAGCCCACGGAGGCGGTGCCTTCTCGGGCAAGGACCCCTCCAAGGTCGACCGTTCGGCAGCCTATGCGGCCCGTCACATCGCCAAGAATCTCGTTGCCGCCGGCGTGGCTCGCGAAGCCCTCGTCCAGGTTGCCTACGCCATCGGTGTGGCACAGCCCGTAAGCCTCTATGTCAACACCCGCGGAACCGCCAATGTCGACATGACCGACGCCGAAATATCGCAGCACGTGTCCAAGCTGTTTGACATGCGTCCCCACGCCATCGAAAAGCGCCTGAAACTGCGCAACCCCATCTATCAGGAAACCGCCTCGTTCGGCCACATGGGACGCGAACCCCGCACCGTGACCAAAACGTTCATTTCAAAGTATGAACCCACCAAAACCATAGAGGTGGAGCTCTTCACATGGGAAAAACTCGATGCTGTTGACGCAATACGCAACGAATTTGGCCTATAATCATCCTCGACATTGCATAAAATGTTGACTTAGTGACGATGCTATTGAATTATTTTAGTATCTTTGTGCGATTTTACCCTATTCGGCGAGAGCCGGGGCGTAAAATCGCTCAGTCATTATCATTGAAAAATTAAAATAACGTAAAACAATAAATGGCAACACTTGAAAAAATCCGCAGTAAATCAACACTGCTACTCATCGTCGTCGGAGCCGCTTTGCTCGCGTTCATCATCGGTGACTTCTTCACTTCGGGACGCACACTCTTCGGCACCGGCACCACTATCGCAAAGGTAGGTAATGAAAAAATCGACATTCAGGAATTTCAGCGCCGCTACGAGGAAGTAAACCAGCAGTACCAGCAGCAGAACACTAAGATGGACCCTGCCGCACTGCAGCAATATGTCCTCAACCAGATGATTCAGGAGCGACTGATCAACAAGGAAATCGAAGATCTCGGCATCGAGGTTACCGACAACGAGCTGTCAAAGGCTATGCTCGGTCCCAACGCCCACTATGCAATGATTCAGTTTGCACAGCAGATGGGATTCCAGTCGCCCGACCAGCTTTACGATGTAGCGTTCAACCCCACAAAATACAATGTTCCCGCCGATCAGGCTCAGCAGATTCAGGCTCTTTGGCTCAATCAGGAACATCAGATGGCCGAAATGCTCAAGCAGCAGAAGTTGCAGTATCTCCTTGCTTCGTCAATCGTTGCCAACGACCTCGACGCAAAGGCATTCTACGACAGCAACGCTTCGACAAGCCACATAATCTACGCTCACAAGAACTACGCCGATGTCCCCAACGACCAGTATGAGGTGACAAGCGCCGACATCCGTGACGAGTACAACAAGGAGAAAAACAGCTTCAAGGTGAACGACGAAACCCGTCGCGCTCACTTCATCGCCGTAAACATCGCTCCTTCACAGGCCGACATCAATCAGGGACGAGTGCTCGTCGACACCACAATCTCACGCCTCAGCGCAACTCCCGCCGTTGACGCAATTAACGGTGACTCCAACTTCGGCGTTGACCGCAACTCGGCTGCCGCATCGTCAATCACCAACCCGCAGCTCCGTGAGTTCGTCACCACTGCAGCTCCCGGCGATGTAAAGATGCTCTCGTTCATCAACGACGAATTCACTATCGTGAAGCTCATCGGTTCAAAGAACGCCATTGACTCGATCAACGTCGATGTAATAGCATTCCAGGGCGATGCCGCATCACGCGACTCTCTGCTCACAGCCCTCAACTCGGGCCTCGCTTTCGAAGAAGCCCTCAAGCGTCCCGGCGTGGCAGGCGGACAGGCCGATATCTGGCAAACCCTCGCTTCAGCCCCCGACAATGAAGTCAAGGATCGCCTCCTCAATGCAGGAAGCAACTACTTCATCGCCGACTCGATGGGAACCGACGCTCGCATCATCCGCGTTAACACCAAGCGCGCTCCCGTCAACATCTACGACTTCGCAACAGTAACCTATAAGGTATATCCCTCCGACGAAACAATCGCAAAGCTCAACTCCGATCTTGAAAACTTCATGGCCGGTGTAACCAGCGCCGATTCACTCACCGTAACAAGAGCTCTCTCGGCAGGCTATACCCTCCAGCCCGCAATGGTCACCGCCAACAGCTCAATGCTCGGCAACGTGCCCTACACCCGCAACGCTGTGAAGTGGGTTATGGATGCAAAGGAAGGACAGATTTCTCCCATCCTCGAGGACGGACAGAACGACAAGCTCATCGTTGTCGCACTTAACGACATCATCAAGCCCGGTTATCTGCCTGCCGACGACGAGGACATCCGCCTCGCTCTTGCCGAGCGCGCACGCAACAACAAGAAGGCTGCCGGACTCATTGCCGAGTATGCAGGCAAGGCCAACGATGTTGCCGGCTACGCAGCACTCATGAACTCATCGGTTGATTCTACCGATGTCACATTCGGTCAGATGTTCATCCCCGGCATCGGTGTTACCGAGTCGGAGCTTCTCGGTCAGGTTCCCGTCAGCAAGGAAGGTGCTGTCGTAGGTCCCGTAAAGGGCACCAACGGTGTGTACGTTTACCAGGTTTACGGTGTTGACAACGAATCACGCCCCTACAACTACGAGGAGAATGCAGCCCGCTACAGCCAGCAGCTCGGCGCACAGGCCGTGCTCGGCAACGTAATCGGCATCTTGATGAACAACAACCCCGTCGAGAACAACACCCTCAAGTTCTACACTGAATAATCGGATAATCTGATAAATTATTCCCAACTTTTTCGGGCCGCCGATGAATCATTACGATTCGGCGGCCCTGTTTTTATGTTTTGTGGCAGGTTATTTAACAATATACCGCATCACAACCGTTTATGTCACTTTTTTTGACTATATTTGTGAAAATATATCCAATTATTATTAACAGATTATTCCACCAATGAAAAAAATCACAGCTACGTGCCTTCTCGCTGCGGTTGCTCTCGCGGCGGGAGCAAAAACGCCTGAATGGCTCGACCCTGAAGTCAATGCCGTGAATCGTGCTCCGATGCATTCATCCTACTTTGCGTTTGAATCGGTCGAGGATTCCAACGGTGACAAAGCATCAAGCGACAACTACGTGTCGCTCAACGGCAAATGGAAATTCAACTGGGTAGCCGATGCCGACAAGCGCCCTACCGATTTCTGGAAAGTCAACTACGACGATTCATCATGGGGACAAATCAATGTACCCGGAATGTGGGAGCTTAACGGATACGGCGATCCCATCTATGTGAACACCGGATATGCCTGGCGCAATCATTTCAAGAACAATCCCCCTCAGGTACCTGAAAAGGACAACCATGTGGGAACCTACCGTAAGGAGATCGAAATCCCCGCCGACTGGAAAGGCAAGGATGTAATCGCCCACTTCGGCTCGGCAACTTCCAACATCTCGCTTTGGGTAAACGGAAAGTATGTAGGCTATGGCGAGGACAGCAAGCTTGAAAATGAATTTGACATAACACCCTATATCCGTCCCGGACAGAAGAACCTCATCACATTCCAGATTTTCCGTTGGTGCGACGGAACCTACCTTGAGGACCAGGACTTCTTCCGTTTCAGCGGACTCGCCCGCGACAGCTATCTCTATGCACGTTCCAAGAACCGCATTCAGGACATCCGCGTGAATGCCGACCTCACCGATGACTATCGCGACGGTAAACTCGGTGTCGACATCGATGTGAAGGGCAGCGGCAACATAACCCTCGAGCTCCTCAATGCCGACAACAAGGTTATCAAGGCCGAAACAATCAACAACGCCAAGGGAAATGTTAAGCGCACTCTCGACATCCCCAATCCGCTGAAGTGGAGTGCCGAAATTCCCAACCTCTATACTTTGCGCGCCACATTCTCCAAAAACGGCAAGACCCTTGAGGTCATTCCCGTAAATGTAGGTTTCCGCAAGATTGAAATCAAGAACTCACAGCTCCTTGTCAACGGACAGCCCGTTCTCTTCAAGGGTGCCGACCGTCACGAACTCGACCCCGACGGAGGTTATGTTGTGTCGCTCGACCGCATGCTTCAGGACATCCAGCTCATGAAGGAGCTCAACATCAACGCTGTGCGCACATGTCACTACCCCGACGACGCATTGTGGTATGACCTCTGCGACAAGTACGGTATATACGTAGTAGCCGAGGCCAATATCGAGTCCCACGGAATGGGCTACGATAAAGAAACGCTCGCCAAGAACCCCGCCTACGCAAAGGCTCACCTTGAGCGCAACCAGCGTCACGTACAGCGCAACTTCAACCACCCGAGCATCATCGTGTGGTCGCTTGGCAACGAGGCAGGTTACGGCCCCAACTTTGAAGCCGCCTACGACATGGTTAAAGCCATGGACAACAGCCGCCCCGTTCAGTATGAGCAGGCCCGCATCGACGGCAAGACCGACATCTTCTGCCCCATGTACTACCCCTACGAGCACTCCGAGAGATACTCCCAGAACGACAACTACAATAAGCCGCTCATCCAGTGCGAATATGCTCACGCAATGGGTAACTCGCAGGGCGGATTCAAGGAATATTGGGATCTCATCCGCAAATATCCCAAATATCAGGGCGGTTACATCTGGGACTTCGTTGACCAGTCAATCCGTTGGAAGGACAAGAACGGAACTACCATCTGGGCCTATGGAGGCGACTTCAACGACTACGATGCCAGCGACCAGAACTTCTGCGACAACGGTCTTATCAGCCCCGACCGCATTCCCAATCCTCACGCCTACGAAGTGGCACGCATCCAGCAGAACATCCTCACCACAGCTGCAGGCGAGGGCAAGGTAAGCATATTCAACGAAAACTTCTTCCGCGACCTCAGCTACGTTACCCTCAACTGGACTCTCCTCCACAACGGTGTGCCCGTTAAGACCGGCGTTATCGAAAATCTCGATGTAGCTCCCCAGAAGTCACGCGAATATGCCATCAACTACGGCCCCATCGGCTCTACCGGCGAGTGGCTGCTCAATATCGACTACTCAACCAAGGAACGCGAGGGACTTCTCCCCGCCGGATTTGTTGTAGCACAGGAGCAGATTGTTCTTCGCCCCTACGCATCGTCAATCGTCAGGACATCGGCTCCCGCCGTCACCAAGATCGACGACAACGCCAAGAGCCTCGTCGTTAACGGACTCGACTTCTCGCTGGCCGTAGACAAGGCCACCGGTTACATCAACCGTTACGAAGTGGGCGGAACATCGATGTTGAAGGACGGTGCCTCAATCACCCCCAACTTCTGGCGCGCACCCACCGACAACGACTACGGCGCAGGCCTTCAGCGCAGATACCGCGCATGGCTCAACCCCGAAATCAAGCTCACCGCTCTCAACTCTGAAATCAAGGATGGTTGCGCCGTGATTACAGCTGACTACGACATGCCTTCGGTCGAAGCAACGCTGAAGCTCGTCTACACAGTCGACGGAAACGGTGTCGTAACAGTCAACGAGGACATGACGGCCACGAAGGATGCCAAGGTTGCCAACCTCTTCCGCTTCGGTATGCAGATGCCTATGCCTGCTTCATTTGAAACCGTTGAATACTACGGACGCGGCCCCGGCGAGAACTACATCGACCGCAATAACTGCACCAACCTCGGCATATACCGCCAGACCGTTACCGAGCAGCCCTACAATTATATCCGTCCGCAGGAAACAGGAACACGCACCGACCTCCGTTGGTGGCGCGTGCTCAATCCCGCAGGCAACGGCATCGAGGTGACGGCGGCCGAGCCCTTCTCGGCATCGGCTCTCCACTACACCATCGAGTCGCTCGATGAAGGCGAGAACAAGATGCAGGGTCACATGCCTCAGGTTCCCGTAGCCGACCTCACCAACCTCTGCATTGACCTCAAGCAGATGGGTCTTGGTTGCGTCAACAGCTGGGGTGCTCTCCCCCGTGCCGAGTACATGCTGCCCTACGGTGACTACAAGTTCACCTACACCATCACCCCGGTTAAAGGCAACGTAGCACTCGATTGATTGAATTGAATCGCATCGACGCTCCGTGCGTCACGCTCTAAATAACGGAGGCTCCCTCACCGGGGGCCTCCGCTTTTATTAAGTTTTCATTAAGTTTGTGCGTTATCGAAATTTATCCCGCAATTTGATGTATATTTGTCGTATGAACGCTAAACGAGCAAGAATACTGATAGTTGACGATGAAGAAACTCTTTGCGAGTGTCTGCGCACCTATCTTGAGTTTGAGGGTTACGATGTCACCACCGCATCAAGTGCTGAGGAGGCGTTGCGGCTCGACCTGTCATCATTCAATCTGCTGCTGCTCGACATCATGATGGACGGCATGAGCGGTCTTGAGTTGGCCGATTTGCTTAAACGCAACCCTTCGACAACCGATATTCCGATAATATTCCTAACCGCCCGCGACTCCGTTGACGACATGGTCGACGGCCTGAGCATAGGCGACGACTACATCGCCAAGCCCTACTCCATACGCAACGTGATAGCCCGCATTCAGGCCGTGCTCCGCCGCACCATGCCCAAGTCAGGTCACGGAGTGGTGTGCGACAGAGCCTCTTTGGTCTGCACCGTCGACGGCGTGCCGGTGAAGCTGCCGCGCAAGGAGTTTGAGATTCTCGCCCTGTTTTTAGAAAATCCCGGCCGCATATTCTCGCGCGAAGAGATCCTGAAGAAAGTGTGGCCCGAGCAGGTCATTGTCGTCGACCGCTCAATCGATGTCCATGTCACGCGCATTCGCGGCAAGATAGCCCCCTACGGAGGCAACATAATCACACGCTCAGGCTACGGATATGGCTGGAAACAGGATTAGATTCTCGTTCCATTCACGCGTGCTGTTGCTTGTACTCACCATGAGCTGGCTGCTTGTGGGCACGTTCATGGTATTTCAGTACCGCCGTGAAAAAGCCTTCAAGGAGCAACTGCTCGACTGCGAGTTGCAGATGCACAATCGCCGCATTCTCGACGACATAGCCCGCGGAGTGCCTGTCGACAGTATAATCGATCACATCGGGTCGCCGCTCGACAATCTGCGCATATCATTAATCGACAACGACGGAAATGTCATCTTTGACAACAACGACAGCACTCCCTTCCCGTCGGGCGATCACAACAGCCGTCCTGAAGTTATCGAGGCCCGCAAGTCGGGAATCGGACATTCGGTGTCACGCTATTCGGTCAGCGACAACTGCAGTTACTTCTACTCGGCGATGCGGGGCGACGACGGCATCGTCATACGCTCGGCCGCTCCCTACACCCATTCTCTTCAGGAAGTGCTTAAAGCCGACAGCTCCATCCTGTGGATAATGATTGCCTTTGCAATAGTGCTAAGCCTCGCAAGCTATGTAGCGTCACACAAGATATCGCTGAGCATACGCCGCCTCAACCTGTTTGCCGAGAAAGCTGAAAAAGGTGAGCGCATATACAATGACGAAGCATTTCCTCACGACGAGCTTGGCAGCATTGCAAGTCACATCGTGCGACTATATATCCAGCGTGACGAGCAGCATCGCGAAGCATTGCGGCAGGAAAAGGACAAGATACGCCTTAAGAAGCAGCTTACCAACAACATCAACCATGAACT
>ENA-OYXV01001341-OYXV01001341.1-human-gut-metagenome-genome-assembly--contig:-NODE-1341-length-13749-cov-5.119395_pt1 | contig 13749 bp, 10 predicted proteins | sample MGYA00244846_ERZ653424 | MGnify/ENA primary metagenome ERZ653424 (study PRJEB26926, sample SAMN06165108) | human gut metagenome | biome: ENVO:00009003; feature: ENVO:2100002; material: ENVO:00002003...
GCCAAAGACTTGGGACTGAAGATGAAGATTGGCGATGTGGAGTATCAGGGTGACGGCAACAAGGCTATCTTCTATTACATCGCCGACGAGCGTGTAGACTTCCGACAGCTGATCAAGGTGTTGGCGGATACTTTCCATGTACGTATAGAGATGAAACAGATTGGTGCGCGACAGGAAGCCGGACGCATAGGCGGAACAGGACCTTGCGGACGAGAACTCTGCTGCGCTACCTGGATGAAGAACTTTGTCAGCGTAGGCACCAATGCCGCACGTTTCCAGGACATCTCACTCAACCCACAGAAGTTGGCAGGTATGTGTGCCAAACTGAAATGCTGCCTTAACTACGAGGTTGACAACTATGTGGAAGCAAGCAAAAAGCTGCCTCCTAAGGATGCTCTCCTGCAGACTGCCGATGGAGAATACCATCAGTTCAAGGTTGACATTCTGGCAGGTCTTATCACCTATTCTACCGACAAGAACTTGGCTTCCAATCTGGAGACCATCAGCGCAGAACGTGCTTGGGAAATCATCAAGATGAACAAAGCAGGCGAGAAGCCTCTGAGCCTCATCGAGAATGGTAAGGCAAAACCTGCTCCTAAGTCCAGCGACCTCTTGGCAGAAGCTGACTTGAGCCGTTTTGACAAGGCGAAGAAGAAAAAGAAGAACAACAATCGCCAGAACAACCGTAAGCGTAATGCACAAGGTGACAACCGCCAGCAAGCAGACAACCGCGCAGAAAACAAACAGCAGGGAGAAAACCGTCAAGACGAAAACAGACAGCAAGGAGACAACCGTCCCAACCGTCAGCAAAACAACCGCAGACGCAACAACAACCGGCCTCGCCCACAACAGGGAGAAAACAATAAGGGAGAGGCCAATAAGGCAGAAACCAACAAGGCCGTAGCCAACAAAGGAGAAGGAAACAAAGGCGAAACCAATAAGGGCAACGGAAACAAGGGCGGAGAAAACAAGGCTCCCAACAATGAATAACTGATAAAGCATTCTGTGGCTTACAACATAAGCCACAGAAGCTATAACTTTCGAGAAAGAAAAGATGAAGCGCTGGGCTTATACCATATGGATAATCATGGGGGCTGTAATGCTCTTTCACTCGTGCAGCGACACGCTGGTGTACGACAAATACGAGCACACCCCTATTGCCGGTTGGGAGAAGAACGACATACTGTCGTTCGACATACCACCTCTGAATACTTCTGGCACATACGAGCAACAATTAGGGCTCAGGGTGACAGGAGTCTACCCCTTCATGGGTCTTACGCTTATCGTAAATCAGAGTATCTTCCCCAAAGGCAAACTTCAGGGTATGGAGAAAACAGAAAAATCGGATACCATACAATGCGCCCTAATAGACAAGAGTGGAGCTACCAAGAGACAAGGTATCAGTTATTACCAATACAATTTTCCCATCAATGCCTATCGCTTTGCTTCCGGCGACTCCATCCACATCACCGTCAAGCATAACATGAAGCGTGAGATTCTTCCGGGCATCAGCGACATCGGAATCAAGATGAATCGCATAGGAGAATAGAACAGTACAAGTAACGACTCTGCACCCCTATTGAAAACTTGTCATTACTAAACCACATAAAAAAGAAAAGCCTCGAAATATGAAAGCGGCTTCGATAGTCAATGAAGCCTATTGCGTAGAGCAATGAAAGCGGCTTCGTAAGCAGTTGAAGCCTATTGCACATTATTCTGATAGAAACTATAAAAAGTTACCAATACAATACCTATATATTAAAAAGGCATAAGCAGAATCAGTTTCAGCTTTTGCCTTTTTATAGCTTATCCATTCAGCATAGAAAAATATCATGCTATTAACTGCCTCAGTTGGAGATAAGGATTAGTCTCTAAGAGTGGGTAATATTGCTTCCCTTTCTGTAAAATTGCTTCTGAAAGGGCACAAAAGTGCTCCTCGCAGGGCACTATTGTGCCACAAGTAGGCATTTTTGCTGTACCAGTATTAAAAAAAAAGGATTACGCAAAAACCCTTCACCCTTCATCTATTCGCGTGAAATGCCGATAAACACAGGGGTTCTGAGGTTGAAAGAGAAATTTTCACCCTTCATCACCCTTCATCTATTTACTATTTTCAGATTTCTGCTGACTGCAAAAACTGGACTCATGCTTCTATTAAGACCCGTCCGAGCCATCTATTAAGACCCACCCAAGCCATCTATTAAGACCCAGTCAAGGCTTCTATTATGCTTGTATTGAGGCTCAAATACCTTTCGTTTAAGTCATCTCCAACTTCAAGAAATGCTTATTATCTCCTTTTATCACAGCTCTGAATTTAATGATGCAAGGTAAAAAGCTGAGCCGCTTACTGCAATGAGATGAAGGGAGATGAAGGGAGATGAAGGGTGAGAAATTGCCATTCAGCCCCTGAAATCCCGATAAACGCAGGGGATTCCAAGGGATAGATGAAGGGTGAAGGGTTTTATCGTAATTCTATTTCAAAAATTAGTTTTGCGACGATAACAGGCGTTCTACAGCTTTACTCTATCGGAATCAACATTTTCACTAACCGAGGTATTAACAGCAAAAACACAAGTGCTTAAATTGCCTATAGCAAGTACTTGCTGTGGAAACTGAAGCCTATCGCATTTTTACCGGCTTGCGGTCTTTGACTATGATTGCTTTTCACTACGCCCAAACGCCATATTCTTTACCATATTAATAGGCACTCTATCAAGTGGAATGCTCCTATAAGCATCATGATAATACCAATAAATGATAAGGCAACAATCACATAATGGTCAATTGTCTGCGAATCTTCAAGCCTTAACCATGAAGGAAAATGCTTCCACAAAAGATAGCCCAATACTATTTGGGAAATAGAATGTACCATAAGCCTTTAATTAAATTCAATTGTCAAATTATCGTAATCTATAGATATTTTTCCAAACTTAGCTAATGCAGTTTGTCCCAATAACAATGGAGCCTGGATGTTATCAACTACTGTTGCTTCAACATCATGCAGCACAATACCACCAATTTCCACAGTTTTAAGATTTATTACAGTTCCAACAGACACCCTACCTGTTGCATCTTGAAATTGTTGCTGCCCCAAGATATCATCTCGCGTTATTTGACCTTGACGAACCATTACCGTAGCCTCAGCTGAGGATATACAAATACTTGAAGCACCTGTATCAAAAATAAACTTCAAATCCAAACCATTCACCGTAATTGGCACGAAATATACCCCACCATCAGCTTCCATTTTAACCTTAGTACCACGTCGTATTCTACGTTCTTCCTTATAATCTTCTCTATCAGAACGTGAATCCACTACTTCATCACCATCTGTCACTTGATCTCTATAATGTCTATGACGACAACTATTCATGAGGCAACAGATAGCAACCAAAAGGAATATATACAATAAACTTCGCTTCATTATTTTTCAATATTGCTAATTTTTGGTATAATCTGAATGATAATACACTGATTCTTTTCCTCTTCATGCAAGTCATAATACATAGGAGCATTTTCATCTCCCTTTTTCACCGCCTCATAGTAAGCCGTATTGTAAGGTCTGATACCACGTGTTCCACTTCCAGAGATTTGAACTTCACAATCAGAATTTTCAAAGTCTATATTATTCCTTTTCCAAAGATAATATACAGCCAAAGCCCTGTTGTAACTTAGCTCATCATTCTTATCATATCGAATATTAGAAGCCATACCTTCAATTACAACCATGTACTTCACATCAAGTCCAGAATATTTATCTGTAGATTTCAATGCATTCAAAGAATCAACAACTTGCATCAAAGATTGGCCTATTGAAATAATTTGTGCAGTATCAGAAGGAGGTATTGTTGCATCCATACTTGCAAAATGTGGAGTATATTTTTCAAGAAGAGTCCATCTTTTATTGATGGAGTCCTCTTGGAAATACTCTTTAGGCAAGCGATTTACCGCTTCTTGGATTTCATTGATTTTATCAAGTTGTTTTCTTGTTGCTTGTTCACTCATATACAAACCTGTAGATGACAGCACGAACAAGACAAGCAAGATAAAAAACAAGCTTGTCATCAAATCGGAATAACTAATCCAAAAGAAACTTTCCTTTTTCTTCTTTGCCATAATTATTATAATTGACTACAAACATTAATAGAGCACACTGTCAACTGTCGTTGTGTCAACAGCTGTAGTATCTATATCATCCACATTGTCATACATCTGCATCTGTCCATTGTCTTGTAATTGCGGATGAGACATATATCTTACACTAACTCCAATAACAAAGGCACAAGTAACGGTAAACAATATCAGACAAACAATCTTTAACCAAGAGGGTATACCACTTTCCCCACGCTGTGCTTTGGTATTATCTATCACTGCATGAGCCAAAGTTTCGATTTTATTCTCTAATGTACTATTCAAAGTTCTATTATCTTCTTTCATGGAAGTGATTGCTGATACCAACCTATCAAGTTCGTCAAGTTTGCCCAAATTATCCAATTTACGCAAATACCCTCTTTCAGAAGTAACGAGGTCATGAAGGTCTTCCGTTGCTTCCGTAGTATAAGTACGAATGCTATTAATCTGCTCCTGAGCATGAGTTTTCAACTCTTCTATAGCTTGCGCCATTGTACTGTCAATCTCACCAGCAGCAGTCACTACAGCTTCCTGTTCATTTACACGTTCAAGGAATATGCGCAATTTCTCCATGACTAACTGATTTTTTTGGATATTATCTTGCATGGCATTTGTGATAGTTTCAACAGCTTCAGTTCGTTGCAACTGGTCATTAATCGAATCTGTGAGTTTTGCCGTTGAACGAACAAACGTATTCATTTGACCAAGATACTGAGTGAACTTTTCAAACTCAGTCATGCTATTGCGGAGCTGAACCAAGACATTAGCATTCAAATTCGCCACTTGCGTCAAGTCCATCTTCTTCAACTCCTTTTGCAATGCCACCTGACTATCAAAGGCTGTATGGATTTCATCCATGATACCACCAAAGCCCTTAATATTTTCCTCAAAGCTGGTGTTGAATTTCTCCAAGTTTGATTGCAATGCAAGAATTGTTGACGCAGCATCCTTTGTCATCTGTGGTAACAAACGGGTTTGAATGAAATCATAGAAAGCATTCTTCTGTGCTTCCAACTTAGACTTTGCCCCCATATATCGCCAAGAAGACAAGAAAGTAGTCAGTAATAATCCAACAAAACTACATATCATGGCTAATTTTACTCCATTGATAAGTCCACTCACAGAGTTTACAAACAACTCGCCATTCAAAGAATTAGTTGCAGGGTCAAATTGAAAATTCAAAGAGAACAAGCCGATTATAATTCCTAACACAGTACCCATCAGTCCCAAATAGATAGGAACTGGCAACTTATGGTTTATCTCTTCATCAATAGAATCTGTATGACGCTCTACGATATCTTTGATGAGATGGAAATCAGCTGCGCCCCCTTTGTTCTTCTTCAAGTAGTTATTAATGGTTTTTACAATGTCTTTTAGCAATACACTTTGCTCATTCTGATGAAGTACTATGGTACTCACCTCTATTTTTGCAGTATCTGCAGCAGTTGCAGTTTTAATTAAAGTACTGCCTTCCTTTGCATTACAGCCCAAACGAATTTTTACATTTTGAGAAGCACTTGCAAAATCAACATAACTATTGTCATAAACTATATCTTCTATAATAGTGTCCCTCATGGAACCATCACCGTGCAAAAGAGAAACTTTATCACCTTTTTTTATATCGTATTTTGGACAAAACGAGAAAAACCGTTCCCTTGTCGTATTTTCAAGTACAACACCCAAACTAAGAGGTGATTTTAATGAAATATAACTATATGTACTACTATCAACTTCTACCAAGTTGACCTTTGTTTGCTTCAGTTTCAAATTATTTTCAGACTTCAAGAAGCGACTAATATTTTCTATCTGCCCCCATGCTAAATAAGCCACATACCCCTGTGCACACAGGATTATTAATATGATTATTATTTCTAAAAATTCCATTGCTATCAATCAAATATTACTACTGCCTTACGAGTTACAACCCATTTACCATCTCTAAGTTCTGCTTTACCTTCTGCTGTACATTGATACTTACCATTGGTACCGCTACCTGAAGCATTACAAACCCTGTCCAAAGTCTTATCTTTTGTATTCAACGCCCATCTTACACGATTTGGAGAATCGCAATCAAAGACAAAATGAGCTAAATTTGGTCGTTTGGAGTCAATCTCAAAGCGATACATAGTCTCTTCTGTAGGGCGTTCTCTTTTCAAAGACAGCTCGAATTCCATGTCTTTAAGAGGGCGTTTCATATAAAACACACGACTTGCCCCAGCAGATTGATTCTCAGCTTCTTTTTGCTGTACTCCCAATGTTGCTTGTTTCTCCCAATTTTGTTGACCTGTGGGAGCATTCCCTCCAACTTGCCCATTAGCCCAATTTGTCAAAGCATTCAATCGAAGGTTTATAGTATCTATGTTTTTTTTATTCGTTTGAATATAACCTAAATATTGACTCAATGTCAATAGAGTACTTCCGTTAATTATCTCAGGATGACGGCTTGCAAAATCAGTAATAATATCTTTCACCTGCTTCTCGGTCAAATTACCCTTACCTGCTATTTTTTTTGACAACAAAATAACTAAGACTATTGCAACAACAGAAAATATCGCCAAATAAACGAACAAGTTTTTCACACCCACTTTATCGCTTTCCAACTCATTCTGCTTCTGTTGCAAAGTAGCCAACTTTGACTGGCACATTTGCAAATTAGAATTTAACACATTCAACGAATCATTTAATTTCTTAATACCATCTTCATTTCGTTGAAGTTGAGACTGCATTTTTGTCGCAGCGACCTTTTCTATTGTATCAGGAGGCAGCTCATTATTAGTAGGTTTTGCCTCATCATGGTTGTCGGCAACTTGCTCTTGCGGCGAATCACTTTCGCCGCCTAACAGACCGCTCAAACGGTCACAAGATTGGAATGTCAAAGACAATCCTATAAAGCTAACTATATATAATAATTTCTTCATTTTACTGTTGGTTTGATATGTAATACGATAATCTATTTAAGCCACCTGCCAAAGGAAAAAAGAAGATAGAATCTTCCAATTCTGCATCAGGGTCATTTCTCTCAGCCTTTCTTGCATCAAGCACTGCAGCTAAATCCTCATGCGCATGCTCCAATAGGATACGCTTATATTCAGGGAAACTTCGCTGCGTGTTGATACCAAACTTCTTCTCAAAAGAATACTTACTATTCAACCCAAAGAAATACTCTATAAATGTCTCATAGAAAGAAACCCCTTGATTGATTACGACATTGTCAACATCTCTCAAACGGGCATGATGCAAGCCTTCTAATTTTGTAGAACCAGCAAAGCAATAACACAAATCCTCAGCATCATCGATTACATCTTCCGACTTCATGTTCAATCCACCCTTACAAGTGATTTCCTTTGGATTTCCAACACGTTTCAGTTCTACTTTTCCATCATCACCGATTATATCATTAAAGACAATTTTGGCAATTCCCTCTAACTCTGGCTGTCCTCCGATTAGATCCAACACTTTAGACCCAGTTCCACTAATCGTTAAATAAGCAGGAGTACCTATACCCCTCTCCTTCAAGACATTTGCCAAATAATATATCTCCGCTACATAAAACAACAACAGAGAGGTCTTCATATTATAATCATGTTTCAATTCCTCAGAGAATGAAATGGATATACCTTTCTTTTTCAACTCAGAATTGCGTTCCAACGAATATAAGAAAGAAACAAAGTCTGCAGATACAGCATTATTCACAACATTACTAAAAGCATCTCGCAAAGAATCAATGTGCGTACCATTAATTTTTGTTTGATAGCTATCGTGATACTTGTTGTAGAAGCCATTCATCTGAATGCCAAAGCCTGGGAAATCCCCATAGATGCTATTACCAGCAAAGCGAACGGAAGATATCAACTTTGGCTGATTATTTTCATATACAGCAAAATCGGTCGTTCCTCCACCAATATCCATCAAAACAACAGGTCGATAAGCAGCATTGACACCTTGCGTATTCTTATAATAGTAAAAAGGAGCCAACGATTCCGTAACACCTTGTACAAGACATTGTTCATCTATCAATGCTTGACAAAGATGTGTCCATTCACTTCTTAATTGAGATAGTCTAAACGATTCCATGCTTACAGGATAGAACCATATAATCTTTGTATTCTTCAAAGAACCACCATTAAGTAGCACCTTTGATCTTATCAACATCAACAATTCCTCAAAGAAACTTGTGACATATTGCTGGTTGCCATCCCCTAACCATTTTAGATTTGTTATGGTTTTGTTATTATGTAAGTTTGCCATTCGCTCATAATGAAATCCTACAGAATAATCACCCAAAGTTACTTTGGTTAGAATATCTTGCCCTTGTTCCATTGCATTCGCTTTTCCCAAACATATATTGGTTCGTAATGGGAAACCAACCATTTCATCTACGCCAAAGGTAGTTGGCAAAAACTCCTGAACAGGAGCATTCATAAAGTCATCGATTTCCTTTTGTTCAAATAATTCTTGATAGCGACTATCATTTGAGTGCATAGCCAATATTGGACTATCCAATTGCGACATCTCCAAAGGATGTGTGACCTGGCCATTGTTGACTCGATATTCAACATGAGTATTAGTCGTTCCGAAATCTATAGCAAATTCATAAGAATCTGTTCCAGAACCTACGACATCATACTTTGGAACCAACATACCGATAGCAAAACCATTGCTTACCTGCATCACATCGAACTCATCATTTGCGATGAAAACCTTAGTGGTCATGCTAATTTCCTTTTTCTCCTCTCTTTTTATCACAGAAGAAACCAAATTGTTACCAAAGCCTTTCTTACACTTAAACAGCTCTACCGAATAATCATAACTCTTTGTCAATTCCTTCCAATCACCATCAATCAGATAGACACGCTGAGGCTTGCCAATACCATCAGCATTGACAATATGATAAGAAGGATATAGATACAAGTCAAAAGTACATTCTACAATAGCTCCCTTATTCTGTTCCCCATTAGGTTCGTCTATATCATAATAGATTCTTCTAAGAGTTATATACTTACCCTTTTGAATCGGCACACGGATGATTGCCTCTACGCCCGTACCCGCATCTTTCAACTCAAAGATATTCTCAGCATGAAGTCCAGATGTCTTACCACAAATCGTCTCTAAACTTAAATAATTAAAAATTTCCTTTTTAAAAGGAAGCAAATAGCTATACCCTTTTTTAGTAGAACTTGAATAGTTACCTAAGAAATAAGAACTTTCATCAATAGGGAAAGCGGTACGGATGATAAATGGCTGAAAAATATCATCAACCGTGAGATATGGATATAGTGTATTATCCCCAGGTAAAGTTCTATCAACCATAGCACGACTGTCTCTATATGGTGCTTTCATCTGAGGATTCCAAGCTCCTGTAACATAGCGCATGCCAGGTTCATTATAGCCTAAAGCATTTGGCAGTACTAAAGGTAGAATGTCTGAATCATAATCTGCTTTAATCGTGAAGTCACTAACCGAACCGGCATCAGGAGCTTGATAAGTTCCAAGCACAACACCACCAGGCAACATGATGTTGGCAGCACCAACTGTAATAGGCACATAATTTTGAATATCCGCAGCTGTCACATTACGAAGTGCAGACTTAAGCTGTTGGTCAGTGATCGCCTTAAAACATTCATCCACATACTTATATACCTCTGGATAAACATTGCTAAAACCATATTGGAGAGACAATGTCCAAACATACTTTATAAATTCTTGATCACGGTCTATCAAAGAGCGGAACGCTGTTGGATTAGCATCATAAGCATTATGATTCCCACTCAAAGGAACTCGAACATACGACAAATCGTTAGTAGAAGCCACAGCCAATGAGGTTGTTGAAGTTCCACCAACAATATTTAATGGCGCTGGTCCATTCTTATAGTTCAGTAAATAGAATACAGCATTCTGACTAAAATTAAAAGCTTGAGCATCTTGATTGAGATACAAACTCAAAGTTTGCCCCAATCTTTGGTGAGCAATGGCAGGACTCTGCAACAAACTTGCAATTTGAGTACTTGCATTCCAAGGAATAATCTCAAACATGGAACTCAACTTATTGAAGTTGAAGAAGATTTCCAATGTATCCAAAGAAAACGACACTATCTTATGGTAGATAGAATCTCCCACGATATTATTTGAGCCATTTCTGTCAACAGCTCCACAATTCCCAAAAGCATTTCTTGCAAGTTCCAAACTTGCGAAAGGTGTCGGAACAGAGGTTATCGGTAAACTTGCCGTTGCACCAGAAGGATCAACAATATTGTTAATCTCGTTCGTTCCATATTGCTTTGAAACATCCCAACCATCTAAAGTTTGGGTACCTCCAGTATGTAATCTATATACGTGTGGCATACTATACTAAGTTTAAACGTTTAGCTATTGCATTTCTGATAGCAATCCAATGAACATTCATAAAGTAATCCTTATCTGACAGACGCTTATCTACGCCATTAGAGGACTTCGCTATTTCATCATCTATAAGGACAAAACCATCTTTATTAGCAAAGAGTTTTCCGAAGAAGCCAACTTGCTTTGGCTCATATCCCATAATGGAATGGAAGATATTATTGTAACCTTCTAAATTAAACGGCTGAAATGATCTGCTATTTCTTGCCATCTCCACAAGCCAACCATCCTTACCATCATCTTTGAACCAATCTATAAATGTATTCAGATTTCTATAAAAGCCTTCACTCAACATATCGGGCTTGAAGTTTCTCGCTTTTGCCCAAGCAGCATCAAATGTATCCTTAAGATGATGTTGGTAGAACTGCGAAAATATATAGAAAGAAATCAAAGAAGGAGCCAATATTTCCCTTGTAGATGGAGATAAAAGGCTTAAATCCATCGTACCGTTCACCTGCTCAGTAGCAAATTCTTTATAGACATTAGCACCTCGCATGATTTGAGGATCCTTGGCAAAATCTATAATGGCCAAAGCTGAAGCCATTTCTATAAGATGAGCATCATTCTTCTGACCATCAGAACCTTCAACATTATCGTACGAACTTGTCATACTATCAGCAATATAATACAAAGCATCTGTATCCAAGTTATTCTGATAATAAGTAAGCGCCGACTTAGCCTTAGTTATAAATGTAGCCATATTGATTTCACTGTTTCCATTAGTTTGTAATCCAAAATATGGCAATGCAGAAAGGGCTCCTATTGGAGCATCTGCTATTATCGCAGGATTAGCAAACGTATTGAACTGCTGCGCTTGCCTAAAAGTCTTCAATAACAAAGGAAATCCAGCAGCTCCTGTTCCACCAAAAATAGAACTAATGATAAAAATTTTATCACCATCAGAAAAACCAGACAACAAATTTGCTAATACATTGTTGTTAGGGTCACAAAAATCATTCAGCACAATACTACCCATATTAGGATTTCCCTTAAATCCTTCTTGCATTTGTGCATTAAGATTCCTATCACTAAAGAGAAGGCTCATCATTGCCTTATCCTCTCTTTTTAAATTATCATACTCAATATATTGACCAAATGTCTTATTGCCAACATTTGCTATCGACAATCTGAAATCCGTGCCTTGGTCATCAATATCTGTCTTGAAAAAACAAGACTGAACTTCTGAACCAAAAGATAACTCAGAATGTATTTCCTTATATTTTTTAAGCAAATTGACAGTTCTTGTCAAGTCACCATTACTTAAATCAGGATCAATGAGAACAGGAACTATTGTATCAACACCAGCATCAACACCAGAAGCTAATAGCATCGTGAGAGACCTGATTACTCGTGAGCCAGTTCCTCCTATACCAAATAAATATAACTTACTCATAGTTTTTTTGATTAAAATGGAATATATCTTCCCTTTACACTAAAGTATTTCAAAATCAGTGATAAGATGAAAGACCACCCTATAGACCAACCAAAGCAAATTAGGGAAAAATAGATATAATCTACATCTTCTATCTTACTGTTTGTTACATGATGTGCATTCAAATAGTCATACAACCCATTATCCGCATTACTGAAACCTATGGCAGCTACAACCAAAGACACAACGAGGATAACCACAAACCATATCCAAGTTTTTGCCAAACGAATATTGTCCCAAAGTTTATAATACACGAACAGCACAATCAATGGTAAGAATAGAAACCATAAAAAAGGCACAAAATACAAGTCCGCCTTATACATGTACTGTGAGAATGGCCCTAAATAAGCTCCACCCCATAATTCAAAAAAAATTGCTACAAAATCAGCCATATCATTTATTATATTTATTTATGTTTACTTGAACTATAAAATAATCTGCATAGTCTTCATTGTATGCAGCAGAAATTCCTTCTATCATCTTTTGTATTGCAAAACTTTGTGTTGAAGAAGGAACATAACCAGAATCGTCTACCACATTATCCTTTTTTACCCAAGCAGGAATACCCTTTTTCAAACTTAAAGTAACCATCGGCGCAAAAGAGCCATTAGGCACACTAAGCGTAATAGCATAAGGTTTTGTTGGTTGCATGGAAAAATCTCCTATAGCTGAAGAAGATGCCTTTGACACGCCAACAACCTTGTAACTATCTGGTTCTACCTGATAATTGTCCTTATCCAATATATAGGTATCATCTACAAAAATATTGGAATAATCCACACCAATTGCAAATTGCAAAGAAGTAGCACTTCTATCTAATGAAATTTCGTCTAAATCCAAATAGTTCTTCATCGTCTTGATTCTTCGAGCATTTGTATAGTCAGAAATGATGGCACAAGCATTTTTATCATCCAAGGACCAACTTTCTGAAGATAAGAAACATTTGTTTTTCAGACCTGGTAAGTTATCTACTTTGAAATCTGCATATAGAGTTTTAAGTGCATCTCTATTACCTGTAATCACAACATAAAAAGGACGTGGAGACTTACATACGAAAGGCTTGTCATTTCTGTCATAATAAAATCCATCAAACTTAGAAACAAACTGAAGTATTATAGTTGCCATCAAGTTGTTCTTAGACAAAGCCGTCAAGAAAGCATCTGTCGTAGCATTTTTGGCATTGTCCAACTGACTGTTCACGTCTGTAACAGAGTAAATACAATCAGAGAAAAGAACAGATATTACATTTTTCTTTGTCTCTTTCAATATATTCCTAAAAATTTGATTAACATCTGTCGAGCCCACATTACCCACCTTTATCTTAGCAGGATTGAGCATCTGAATAAAATCTATTGCACTTTGGTCTGCTTTATAAACTTGATTATTCACAAAATAGAAGTCAGTACTTTTACAATTATGATGTGAAGAAACTATCATCTTCCCAAGAACATCTTTAAATTCAGTATTTCCATTAACATAGCCATCCATACTGGCAGAATTTTCCATATAAAAATTCATCTGATAATTCTTCAAACTTGCTTTTGTATCCTTGTTTTTAAGGACAGCATTAGTACCATCCAATTTTGGATGTTCAGGAATAGGAGTTGGCTTTTTTATTGAAAATAATATTATTATAACAATTGCAATAATACCAATAAGTAAAGAAACTTTTTGCTTCATTATGCTCGAGGTTATATTTAGGTGACACATACGCTGTTTGTTCCCAAATATACAGCATAATAACTGTCTCTTATACACATCTGACGCTGCCGACGATCTTACGCGTGTAG
>ENA-OYXV01001346-OYXV01001346.1-human-gut-metagenome-genome-assembly--contig:-NODE-1346-length-13726-cov-5.557677_pt1 | contig 13726 bp, 13 predicted proteins | sample MGYA00244846_ERZ653424 | MGnify/ENA primary metagenome ERZ653424 (study PRJEB26926, sample SAMN06165108) | human gut metagenome | biome: ENVO:00009003; feature: ENVO:2100002; material: ENVO:00002003...
CCATGCCGCCCTTCCTGACCGGCGGTGAGATGATCGAGTCCGTGACAAGGGAGGGAGCGGTCTTTGCGGAGCTGCCTCACAAATTTGAAGCGGGTACGGTGAATGCAGCCGGGGCAGCAGGCCTTGCTGCAGCGATCGAATATATTCAGGGTATTGGCTTTCCTGAGATCATGGAAAAGGAAGAAGCGCTGACCAGACAGGCCATGGAAGGAATCGCAAAGCTTCCTCATGTGAAGATTCTCGGGTCGGAAAGACCGGAAAACCATACCGGTATCGTAGCCTTTACCATAGAGGGGGTGCATCCGCATGACGTCAGTGAGATCCTTTCCTCTGACGGGATCGATGTAAGAGCCGGTCATCACTGTGCACAGCCGCTGCTGGCCTATCTGGGGGACAATGTGGCAACAAGAGCCAGCTTCATGTTTTATAATACCCCGGAAGAAGTGGAAAGGCTCATTCAAAGCGTAGCATCCATCAGAAGGAGAATGGGTTATGGAGAATAGAAATTTTTATAATGAGATACTGACAGAGCATAATATGCGTCCGGAATTCAAGCATGAGCTGCCGGATGCCAATATTGTTCTGGAAGGAAAAAATCCAAACTGCGGAGATGATATCTTCCTGAAGCTGAAGGTAGAGGACGGTGTGATCACAGATGGTGCCTTCACCGGAGACGGATGTGCCATTTCCAGCGCATCTGCGGATATCATGCTTGGCATGATCATTGGAAAGACAAAGGAGGAGGCTCTGCAGCTTGGAGAGCTTTTCTTAAAGATGATCAAGGGAGAAGCCTCTGATGAGGAGATCGACCAGCTTGAAGAAGCATCGGCTCTGAAAGATATCGCTCATATGCCTGCCAGAGTCAAATGTGCGGTTCTTGGATGGCATACGCTGAAGGAGGCGCTGAAGGATCAGTAGCTGCACGGAAAAAATAACAGAAAACATGCTTATTGATTATGTTTCTCAATAACGAAAAAAGAATGGAATCTTTGGCACGGTGACGCTATAATAATTTTTTATAAAAAAAAGAAAGGTACGGTGCAAAAGATGAAATTAAACCTTAAGAAAATTGATGGAAAAAAGACCGGTATTTTCGCAGCCGGTGTTCTCTTTGGAACAGCAGGGATTAAAATTCTTTCCAGCAGGGATGCCAGGAAAGTTTATACCTACTGTACAGCTGCAGTACTCAGAGCGAAAGAATGCGTCATGAAAACAGCAACCAATATCCAGGAGAATGCAGAAGATATCTACGCAGAAGCACAGCAGATCAATGAAGACAGAGCTGCTAAATATGATGAAGAGTATTCTGCAGAAGTAAAGGTTGAAGAAGTGTCAGAGGAAGCTGCAGGCGAATAAGTAAGGTTATGAGATTTATAATAAAGCATGAAATCAGAGGCAGGATGCGGATCCATATCCTGCAGAGCAGAATGAGCTTTGAACAGGCGGATACCCTGCAGTATTATCTGGATGCAAAGGAACAGGTCATAAATGCAAAGATCCAGGAACGTACTGCAGATGTAACGGTCAGCTATCAGGGAAGCCGGGAGGAGATCCTTTCTGTGCTGGAAGCATTTACCTATGAAAGGGCGCAGGTGCCGGAGGTATATCTTAAGAATTCCGGCAGACAGATGAACCGGGAGTACTGGGACAGGCTGGTCAACAAAACAGTGATCTATTTTGGAAACAAGATCTTTCTTCCCTATCCGATCCGGGCAGGGATCACCATGATCACTTCCGTAAAATACATCTGGAAGGGACTGACGACTCTTGCCAGGCGAAGGATTGAAGTGCCGGTACTGGATGCCACAGCGATTGGTGTATCTATTTTTAGAGGTGACATTTCTACGGCAAGTTCCGTAATGTTTCTTCTTTCACTTGGAGAGATCCTGGAAGAATGGACACATAAGAAATCAGTCGGAGATCTGGCACGGAGCATGTCCCTGAATATCAGCAAGGTATGGCTTGTCCGTGATGGGCAGGAAATTATGGTTCCTGTTACTGAGATCAGGAGTGGGGATCCTGTCAGGGTACATATGGGAAATGTCATTCCCTTCGATGGCTGTGTGATCGAAGGAGAGGCTATGGTCAACCAGGCATCCCTGACCGGAGAATCCGTTCCAGTCAGAAGAGCAGAAGGCAGTACCGTTTATGCCGGAACAGTTGTGGAAGAAGGAGAGATCACCTTTAAGGTAAAGGAGGCAAACGGCTCCAGCAAGTATGAGAAGATCATGGCGATGATCGAGGAGTCCGAGAAGCTGAAATCCTCTCTGGAAAGTAAGGCAGAACATCTGGCAGACAGACTGGTGCCGTATACCTTCCTGGGAACCGGTCTTGTATGGCTGCTTACCAGAAATATGACAAAGACGATCTCCGTACTGATGGTAGACTTCTCATGCGCACTGAAGCTGGCGATGCCTCTTTCCGTATTGTCAGCGATCCGTGAGGCAAGCACCCATGATATTACGGTAAAGGGCGGCAAGTATCTGGAAGCCATGGCAGATGCCACAACTATTGTCTTTGACAAGACAGGAACACTGACCAAGGCGCAGCCTACAGTAGTAGAAGTGATTTCCTTCAATGAGAAGTTACCGGATGAGCTGCTTCGTATCGCAGCCTGTCTAGAAGAGCATTTCCCTCATTCCATGGCCAAGGCCGTGGTACGGGAGGCTGAGAAAAAGCATCTGGTACATGAGGAGCTGCATTCCAAGGTGGAATATATTGTAGCCCATGGAATATCTTCCATGCTGGAGGATAAAAAGGTAGTTATCGGCAGCTACCATTTTGTGTTTGAAGATGAAAGGGCACAGATTCCTGCAGAGAAGCAGGAGCTGTTTGATCATCTGTCTGCAGAGTATTCCCACCTATATATGGCGATCGATGGAAGGCTTGCAGCTGTGATCTGTATTGAAGATCCGCTCCGTCCGGAAGCAGCAGAGGTGGTAAAGGAGCTGAAAAAGACCGGAATCACCAAGGTAGTCATGATGACAGGTGACAGTGACAGGATCGCAAGGACGATCGCAGAGCGTGTCGGTGTGGATGAGTATTATTCTGAGGTTCTGCCGGAGGATAAGGCGGGCTTTGTAGAGAAGGAAAAGGCAGCCGGACGGAAGGTGATCATGATCGGAGACGGTATCAATGATTCACCGGCTCTTTCCGCATCAGATGTGGGAATTGCCATCAGTGACGGTGCCGAGATCGCACGGGAGATCGCAGATGTGACCATTGGCGCAGATAATCTGTATGAAGTGGTTACATTGAAGAAGCTGAGCAATGCACTGATGAAACGGATCCGTAAGAACTATAAGGCAATCGTAGGAATCAATGCAAGTCTGATCGTCCTCGGCGTAGCCGGTGTGTTCCAGCCTACGACATCCGCACTTCTTCATAATACCTCAACGCTGGTGATCAGCATGAAGAGTATGAAAAATCTGCTTGGAAAAGAAGAGAATGAAGAGGAAGCTGCTCACGGGGAAATGAATCTGGAACTGGCAGTACAGTAAAAAGAAATGAGAAAGAAATATAACAGGCAGGCGGAGCTTTGGCTCCGCCTGTTTTCCATATATGAGATTTACTGCATCCGGAACTGTCTGGGTGTCATGCCGGTCAGCTTGCGGAACATGGAAGTGAAGTGGCTGGCATCAGCAAAGCCTACACGCTGTCCGATCATCTGGATCTGCAGCTGCCTGTTTGTCAGAAGCAGCTCTTTGGCACGGCTGATCCGGTAGAAGGTCAGGTATTCATAGACAGAACAGCCAAGGAACCGCAGGAAAAGCCGGGACAGATACTGCTGGGAGACATGCAGGGAGGCAGCAATCTGTGAAGCAGTCAGCTCTTCGTTGAAATGTACAGCGATCAGCTGCAGGGCAGGTGTGATATAGGACTGGTACAGAGGATGATCCTTGGTAGAATTGCCGCCGTTTTTATCAGAAAGCAGGAGCATGAGGTGGTAACCTGTGACCGACAGAGCAGCGGCATCAACAGGAGATGCAGCCATAAGATCAGCACCTTCCCGGATCAGTTCCCGGATCGTTCCGGTATCAGAGGAAGGAAAGAAACGTACCTTGTCCTGGATCAGAGACGGAAAGGTATCTGACAGGGTGCCGGTGAAGGTGACAAAGGTGGTGATCCAGTCCGCACCTTCTGCATGGTAGGAGTGAGGAACAAAAGGGGCGATCAGAAGCCCATCACCTTCTGTAAGCAGGAATGTCCTGCCGCAGGCAGCAAATGAGCCACAGCCCTGTTCAGTTTGTAAATAGTGATAGAGTGGATAACCCTCCGGTCTGTCCCAGGGTTCCTGATGCCAGTCAAAACCTGCGGAATCAAGCGTAAAAGGCTCTTGCAGCGGAGTGTTCCTGAAAAAAATAGGCATAGTACTTCTCCTGTTTCAAAATGTTATAGTTATTAGTTTATCATGTTACACACGAAGCTGTAAAGAACAGTTATAATCAGCATTAAGAGAAGCTGGAAAGAACAATAAAGGACATAAGGAGAAATAAATATGGCAGGTAAATTTCAGAGAATTTTGTATGGCGGGGATTATAATCCCAATCAATGGCCGGAGGAGGTCTGGAAGGAAGATATGAGAATGTTCCGCAAGGCCGGTATCAACAGTGCCACGATCAATGTTTTTTCCTGGGCGAAGCTTCAGCCCTCAGAAGAAACTTATTATTTTGATGAACTGGATAAGATCGTAGACATGCTTTCTGCAGAAGAGGATGATATTGTCATGGCAACCTCTACAGGTGCCCTTCCTGCATGGATGGTAAAGCGCTACCCGGAGGTGGCAAGAACGGATTATGAAGGCAGACATCATAAGTTCGGACAGCGTCATAATGCCTGTCCTAATTCCCAGGTTTACCGGAAGTTTATGGTCAGCCTGACGGCAAAGCTGGCAGAACGCTATGCACATAACCCTCATATTACCTGCTGGCACATCAACAATGAGTACGGCGGAGAGTGCTACTGTGAGAACTGTGAAAAGGCATTCCGTGTCTGGCTGAAGAAGAAATATAAGACAATCGAGGCTGTCAACAAGGCATGGAATACTGAATTCTGGGGACATACCTTCTATGATTTTGATGAGATCGTACTTCCAAATGTCCTGGGTGATGGAATCGGGACCGAGGATACTGCATTTGCAGGTCTTTCTATTGATTATAAGAGATTTAATTCCGACAGTCTGCTGGAAAACTACTGCATGGAGAGAGATGCCATCAAGGCAGTCAATCCGGATGCGCTGGTGACCACAAACCTGATGGGCACATACAAGGGACTCGATTATTTCAAATGGGCGAAGGAAATGGATATTGTTTCCTGGGATAACTATCCGGCACTGGATACCCCCTGGAGCTTTACAGCCATGACCCATGATCTGATGAGAGGATTAAAGAAAGAGCCCTTTATGCTGATGGAGCAGACACCCAGCCAGCAGAACTGGCAGAAGTACAATTCATTGAAGCGTCCCGGACAGATGCGGGCACAGAGCTACCAGACGCTTGCGCACGGAGCAGATACCATTCAGTTTTTCCAGCTCCGTAGAAGTGAGGGCGGCTGTGAGAAATTTCATGGTGCGGTGATCGCCCATGCAGGAACAGAGAATACCAGAGTATTCCGTGAGGTATCGCAGCTTGGAGAAGAACTGGCAAGACTTGGCAGGCATATCCTTGGAACAGAGAACCGGGCAGAAGTAGCCATGATCTTTGACTGGGACAATTACTGGGGGCTGGAATATACAAGCGGACCTTCTGAGGATCTGAAGTACGTGGATCAGATCCATCAGTATTACCGTTATTTCTACGAGCACAACATTCCGGTAGACATGGTATCAGCAGAGGATACGTTTGCTGGCTACAAGGTAGTGGCAGCGCCTGTTCTTTATATGGTAAAGGAAGGCATGAAGGAAGCACTGACTGCTTTTGTAAAGCAGGGTGGTATCCTGATCCTGACTTATATGAGCGGTATCGTAGATCAGTCTGATAATGTATATCTTGGCGGATATCCGGGTCCCCTTCGTGAGCTTGCAGGCGTGTGGGTAGAAGAAATTGATGCCCTGTTCCCGGATCAGAAAAATCAGATGATCTTTGCAGATGGCAGAGAGGCGGAATGCGGGCTTGTCTGTGATATCATGCATCTGGAAGGTGCAGAGGCACTTGCTGTATATGGCAGTGATTTTTATAAGGACAGCCCGGTCGTAACAAGGAATGCTTATGGAGAAGGAAGCACTTATTATATAGGAAGTGATCCGTCAGAGGAAGGAATAGAAATGATCCTTGACAAAGTCAGGGAGGAGGGCGGTATCAGCGGTGCATCTGGGGAGAAAGCCAGACTTGAGATCGTCAGCAGATGGAATGGTGAACAGGAATACGGCTTCCTGATGAATTTCACCGATCAGGTGCTGCCGGTTCCAGAGAGGTTTGCAGGAAAAGAAGACCTTCTTACAGAAAAGGCTGTTGAAAGTGGTGAAACCATGAAGAAATATGATGTAAAGATCGTAAAGATGTAATAGAAGAGTTCCAGGGCTCCTGCCATACGGCGGGAGCCTTTTTCGCGGAGAGCCTTTTCCTTCATTTTTATAATGACACAAAATAGAGGAAATGCTATAATAAGACTGCTTTGCTGGGTTCACCGGCACAAAACGGGGAAAACTGTATAAAGTGAATAATAAAAGGACTTCTGTTTTATGAAAATAAATGTGAATGGATATGAAATTGCCTATCAGATAACCGGAGAGGGCGAGGATACGGTAGTGATTCTGCAGGGCTGGGGTACGGAGCTTGCTACCTACAATTCAGTAGCGGCCTGTATTTCAGACAGATACCGGGTAGTGCAGTTTGATTTCCCGGGCTTTGGGGCAAGCGATGAGCCAAGAGAACCCTGGGCGGTAGAGGATTATGCAAAGTTCTTTCTGGATTTCATGGCTGCTCTTGGCATTCAGAAGGCAACACTGATCGGTCATTCCTATGGAGGAAGAGTCATCATACGGCTGGCAGCAAGAGAGAGCCTGCCCTTTACCATAGAGCGGATCGTACTGATCGACAGTGCAGGGATCCTGCCAAGGAAAACCTGGAAACAGAAAATGAAGATCAGACGTTATAAGGTGCTGAAAAAGATCGTAAACCTGAAGCTGGTATATGCCATCTGTCCGAGACTGATCGATGAATGGAGGAACCGTCAGGGATCAGCCGATTACCGGAATGCATCGCCCATGATGCGCCAGTGCCTTGTGAAGGCAGTCAATGAGGACCTGACAGAGCTTCTGCCAAGGATCAGGCAGGATACCCTGCTGATCTGGGGAGATCTGGATACGGCAACACCGATCGCTGATGCGAAGCTCATGGAAGAAAAGATCCCCGGGGCAGGTCTTGCAGTGATTCCCGGCACCGGACATTTCAGCTTTCTGGAGAACCCGGCGCTGTTCCGGAGCATTATGCAGGCATACTTTGCCTAGGTGGGGAATAAAACGAAAAGAAAGGTGCTTTTACCATGATAACCATTACAGCCATCAGTATCCTCTGCGCCGTGCTGACACTGCCGGCATTCTTATATGTGCTGCGCTATAATCTGCATATGTTCCAGTTAAACGGGTACAAAAATGGAGAACATACCCACTGGCTTAAGAAAAATGTAAGCAGACAGTATCTGCTGATCCTGATCGGGATCTCCGGCATCCTAAGCATGTGCCTGCCGGGTATCGTGACATTGCTCCTGCAGACTGCCGCCGTCCTGATCTGCATGAAGTATTATCTTTATCTGAAGAAAACCAATACCAAGAAGAAGCTGGTCTATACAGCCCGTGTGAAAAGGCTGATACTGACGGACAGCATCCTGGTGATTTTACTGCTTGTTCTGACAGGAGTATTTCTTGGAGTCAGCAGGATTGCCGGTACGTTTGCCGTCCTGACTACGCTGCAGATCATTGCACTTGTGATCGTAAACTGGATCAACAGGCCGGTGGAGGGCATGATCAACCAGCACTATATCAATGATGCGAAAAAAAAGCTGCGGAGTGTGCCGGATCTGACCGTGATCGGTGTGACCGGAAGCTATGGCAAGACCAGTGTGAAATATTATCTGGATACCTTATTAAAGGAACATTTCGAGGTGCTGATCACACCGGAGAGCTACAATACCCCCATGGGTGTTGTCAAGACGATCCGCAGTTCCTTAAAGCCTTCCCATCAGATCTTTATCTGTGAAATGGGTGCCAGACATGTAGGGGATATCAAGGAGATCTGTGATATCGTTCATCCTGAACACGGGATCATTACTTCCGTAGGCCCCCAGCATCTGGAAACCTTCTTTAATATGGACAATATCGTAAACACCAAGTTTGAGCTGGCGGATGCCCTGCCGGAGGTGGGGCTTCTTTTCCTGAACGGGGATAATGAATATATCAGGAACCACAGTGGTAAATACAAAAATAAGATTTTTTATACTACTGGAGAATGGGCGAAGGCCAGGGAGCTGGAAAGCCAGATCGAAGAGGGAGAGGTTCCCCAGTATTATCAGACAGGGGACGTGAAGCTTTCCCGTACCGGTACGGAGTTCACTGTGACAGCTCCGGATGGAGAGAAGGAAACCTTCCAGATGAGGCTTCTTGGTGAGCACAATGTGATCAATGTGGCAGGTGCTGTTGCGGTGGCAAATACACTTGGTATTCCGCTGAAGCAGCTCAAGGTTCCGGTCCGCCGGATCCAGCCGGTCGCACACAGGATGCAGCTTCTGGAAAGAGGAAATTATACGATCATTGATGATGCGTTTAATTCCAATCCGGTAGGCTCCCGGGCAGCGGTAGAGACATTGAAGCAGTTTGAGGGAGTCCGTATCCTGATCACACCCGGCATGGTAGAGCTTGGAGAAAAGGAAGAGGAATACAATTACAAATTCGGTACCTATGCGGCAGACTGCTGCGATTATATCCTTTTAGTAGGGGAAAAGCATACAGCCCCCATCCACAAAGGGGTACTGGAGAGCGGATTTTCACAGGAAAGATGCAGAGTATTTGAAAAGCTGGAGGATGCTCTGTCATTTGCATATAGTATTAAAGCTGAAGGCCATAAATTTATTCTGCTGGAAAATGACCTTCCGGATAATTATTAAGGAGGCAGTTCATGAAAACAAGAGTGGCAGTAATGTTTGGTGGAAAGAGTGTGGAGCACGAGGTATCCGTCATCTCCGGAATCCAGGCGATCATGAGTATGGATCAGGAGAAATACGAGGTTATTCCCGTATATCTTACCAAGAAAAATGAAATGTATGTAGGCGAGGAGATCGGCAAGATCGAGGCCTATAAAGATATTCCGGGACTTTTGTCAAAGTCACAGAGAGTAATCCTTGTGAATGAGGACGATCACATCGTGCTGATGCCCTATCCGGTGAAGCTGTTTGGCAAAAAGAGCATAGAAGTGGATATTGCATTCCCGATCGTACATGGAACCAATGTGGAGGACGGTGCCCTGCAGGGCTATTTAAAAACGATTGGTATTCCCTTTGTAGGCTGTGACGTGACAGCCTCTGCCCTTGGCATGGATAAATACGCATCCAAGGTGGTGCTGAAGGAGAATGGTGTTCCGGTGCTGGATGGCTACTGCTTCACTACATCCGATTATGCGGAGATTGACAGCATTCTTGATAAGGTGGAAAAGGAGATCGGCTATCCGGCTATCGTAAAGCCAGTAGATCTTGGCTCCAGTGTGGGGATCAGTGTGGCGAGAAACCGCAGTGAGCTCACCAATTCCATTGATGATGCGTTCCTTTATGCAAGAAAGATCATCATTGAGCATGCGATCACAAAGCTCCGTGAGATCAACTGCGCCGTACTTGGAGATGAAAATGAGGCGATTGCTTCCGAATGCGAAGAGCCTCTGCATACCAAGGATATCTTAAGCTATGAGGATAAATATGTAAGCAATGCCAAGGGCAGCGGCTCAAAGGGCATGGCAAGCGTGTCCCGTAAGATCCCGGCAGAGCTCTCTCCTGAAAAGAGAAAGGAAGTACAGGAGCTGGCAGTAAAATCCTTCCAGAAGCTTGGCTGTAACGGTGTAGCCAGGATCGACTTCATGATCGATGAGGAAAATGGAAAGCTTTACTTTAATGAGATCAATACCATTCCGGGCTCCCTGGCCTTTTACCTGTGGGAGCCTGTAGGAATCAGCTATCCGGAGCTTCTCGACCGGATGATCCGGCTGGCATTAAAGAGAGTAAGGGAAGAGGAAAGCATAACCTTCTCCTTTGATACCAATATCCTGAACCAGAATTCCCTTGGCGGAGTTAAGGGCGGCAAGACGGGAAAGCTGAAAGCACCCTTGCAATAAGAACAGAAGAGGAGAAGACAGATGAAACAGAATAGTAAAACAAGAAATATGGCAGTCACAGGCATGCTGGTGGCAGCAGGCCTGATCATTCCTTTTGTTACCGGACATGCTTTCGGCGTTCCCGGTACTGTGCTGCTTCCCATGCATTTACCGGTATATCTGATGGGAATGCTCTGCGGACCACTTTACGGGCTGATCGGGGGCATCATTACACCAATCCTGTCCAGTATCCTGACCGGAATGCCGGCACCTTACCCGATGCTTCCGGTGATGATCGGTGAGCTTGCAGTTTATGGACTCCTTGGCGGACTGTTTTATCATTCCGGAAAGCTGAAGATCTATCCGGCACTGCTTGCAGCCATGATCCCGGGCAGGATCGTGCATGGGATTATCTTCGCCATTATGATGTTTGCAGGAAATAAGCCGGTTACCTTTGCCAGTGTATTTGCCTCCAACATCGATGGGATCCCCGGTACCGTGATCCAGCTGATCCTCGTTCCGGTATGCGTGAAGGTGTTTGAAAAGCTGATGGGAAGAGAAGGACTGCCCGGCCGGTCAGATGCCCTGCAGTCAGTCCGTGAGCAGGCAAAGCAGCTGATCGCAGAAGGAAAGGCTTCCTTTGTCGTGATCAGACAGAACGAGATCGTATATCAGGATCTTGGCAATGGCATCCGCCCGATCATGAAGGTGATGGAAAATAACCGTGAGATCCTGTTTGATGCGGTGATCGTAGATAAAATCGTAGGAAAGGCTGCAGCCATGCTGCTTACTCTTGGCGGAGCCAGTGATATTTATGGAGAGCTGATGAGCAAAGCTGCAGAGGAATATCTGACTGCACATGACAAGAAGATCAGCCATGGAAGATGCATCCAGGTGATCAGCAACCGTACCGGAGATGGTATCTGTCCGATGGAGCGTGCCGTGGCAGATATCGATGATCCGGTAGAGGGATATGAAAAACTGAAGGAAACCGTGAAGCAGCTTTCCAGAAAAGCCATTTAAGACCATATAACGGAAAAACATTTATTGCATAATGAAAACTTCTATGCTACACTCAAACCAAAGCATAGAAGTTTTCTTATTTTCGGACAAAGTCCATTCTTAAGATCAGAAGCCTTCCTGCCAGGAAGTACTCTGATATTCTAAAAGATCAGAAAATCCATGCTTTTCAATCCAACATTAAATTGAACAGGCAGGGGATTTTCAAAACCCATAGAAAGCTCCTGCAGGCAAAGGAGGAATTATATGGGAAAATACGATATGTGCATGAAGGCGTATCTGCAGGACAAAAGACGGTTTGCAGATCTCTTCAATGGCAGCTGCTTTCAGGGAAGGCAGGTCATCCGGGCAGAGGATCTGGAGGAGGCTTCGGAGAACTATGTGGTCACGGAGGAAAAGCAGCCAGGAAAGCCACTGCAAAAAGGAACGGAGATCATCCGTGATGTGAAAATGAGGTACCGTTCAGGGATGATCCTGCAGGTGCTGGCGGTGGAAAACCAAAGCTACATAGACTATGGCATGCCGGTTAGGTGCATGGGCTATGATGCCGCAGAGTACAGCAGACAGCTGAAGGAGAGAAAGCAGGAACGGAGGCTTCTTGCAAGGCATAAGGAAGAACATAAGAAAGAACTGAAAACCACCATAGATGAGAAGCTTTCAGGGATCCTGAGATCAGACAGGCTGCATCCGGTTTATACGATCTGCCTCTACAGCGGGGAGGAACCATGGGACGGGCCAAGAAAGCTGTCAGATATGATGGAGTTTGATCCAGAGGATGAGAATCTGAGAGTGTTATTTGAAGAATACCATTTGCATCTATTCTGCATTAATGAACAGAATGGGTTTGATACATTCCGTTCCGGTTTAAAGCAGCTGTTTTGTGCGATGAACTGCCGGAAGGATAAAGAGAGGATGTCAGAGCTGATGAAAAATGAAGCTTATTCTCATTTGAGCAAAGAAACCTGGGAAGCGATAGCAGTTATGACAGACAATGCAGCAATGCTTCAGAAGAAGGATTTATATAAGACCATAAACGGGGAAGAGGAGGAATACAACATGTGCCAGGCATTAGAAGAGTTAATGGAAGAGAGAGAAAGCGTGGGAGAAAGAAGAGGCAGAACTGAGGGCAATTTGGAAAAGACGAAAACCGTAGTCCGAAATATGCTGGACCGGGGGTATGAAATAGAAGATATCTGTGCCATAGCAGGATGTGAGGCTTCTTTTGTAGAAGAGGTGAAAAAGGAGCTGTTCCTGCAGTGATATGTTCATCCAATGAAGCTCCGTGTCAGAGCCTTTCCGGAAGTTCCATGGATCTGATTCGAATTCATTGCCTTTATGCACCCACTTCCGGAGACAGTGTCGTTCCCTGCAAGTCATGGGAACGACATTTTCCATCTCCTGCAGGATGACTAAATTAACCTGGTAATCAATGGAATTTTTATCCGCTCTCATGGCTGCCCTCCCTGTGAAAAATGGAGCGATTGAGTGTCACGTCCCTGGGAGGAGCTTTGTGGCACCCAGGAAGATCAGGGATCTCCTGCCTATACAGAAAAGAAAACACATCATAAGGGCATTTATTCCAATACTTTTCCAGCTGTAGGAGTTGATATGATCCATCCATGAGACAGATATCCTCCTGCGAATAGGAAGCACTCGGATCACAATAAAAAATGTGGGTGCGCAGATTTCCCTGACGGTCGTATTCGATCGCTTTGGGACTTGAAAATTCAGTGCCGTTATTTGCAAGGCAGACTTTAAAAAGTGTGCAAAAACGATCCGGACGCAGTTCAAAGTAAAGCCGCTCGAAGATATCGATCACAGACTGGGAATCATTGTGATCACGGAGAAAAGCAAGCATGAGTTCTGCTTTTACAAAGTGAATAGCAAAGTGAACAGTAAGAAGAACCTTATTGCCCTTTTTTCTTCCACAGAATCCAGCTGGGTGATTGTAGGATCGGGATAATCCGGAAGATATCCCTTAAAGTCCTCATAAGTGCGTCCGATCCGGGATTCTGAAAGGATATCACGGTATTCCCGGTGGGCAGAGCCAGCATGATATATCCGCCTTTCCAGACTATAGGAAGACCGTTTTCCACAGCTGTTACAGACATAGGGCAGCTTCAGAAGAAGGGAGCAGGTTTCCTTTTCAAAATCCCTGCACAGGGAATTGCACATGGAGCAGCACCTGCACAAGGTATACTTTCTGGCGGCATGGCATTCTGTACAGATATGGGATTTCGAACCTCCTATGAAATAGTATTGGGAGCGTTTAAGAGCACAGCAGCAATTGAGGAAAAATAAAAATATTTAAAAAGCTTAATTTTTTTTCGAAATGCCACTTTCTCATAGTAAATGTAGTTGTGAATCATCCCTTTTGCAAAAATACAAAAAAGGGATGATTTTTTATGCTTATT
>ENA-OYXV01001350-OYXV01001350.1-human-gut-metagenome-genome-assembly--contig:-NODE-1350-length-13703-cov-7.225967_pt1 | contig 13703 bp, 7 predicted proteins | sample MGYA00244846_ERZ653424 | MGnify/ENA primary metagenome ERZ653424 (study PRJEB26926, sample SAMN06165108) | human gut metagenome | biome: ENVO:00009003; feature: ENVO:2100002; material: ENVO:00002003...
CTTATATATAATAAGGTGTAATTATATGAAGATTTCTAAAATACTATTGGGAGCAGCAATGTTCATTGCTGCTCCTGTTGTAAAAGGTGGTTGCCAGATGATGGCACAGAACGCTCCGCAGGAACCGATTGTTGTAGATACTCCTTTTGTCCACGACCCCGTGATGGCGTATGAGAATGGCAAGTACTATCTCTACTGCACAGGTCATGGCATCACGCAGATGACCTCTACCGATCGCAAGCATTGGACTATCGTTCCTCATGGCGTGCTCAAGAACAGCGAGATTCCGGCATGGACGCATGATAGTGTGCCAGGTTTTACCACGCATATCTGGGCTCCGGATGTTATCCGCTTCAAGAACAAGTGGTATCTGGCTTATTCCTGTTCTACTTTTGGCAAAAATACTTCTGCCATCGGCTTGCTGAGCAATACTTCCTTATCTGATAAAGATGGATGGAAGGATGAGGGCTGCCTCGTCGCCTCTAAGGGCGATAGAGACAACTGGAATGCCATCGATCCGAATTTCATTGTTGATGAGAAGGGGAACCCTTGGCTTACCTGGGGCTCTTTCTGGGATGGCATCCAGATGATCAAGTTGGATAAGAAGACGATGCATGTCAAGAAAGGCGCCAAGCCTCAGACCATCGCCCGCCGTCATGCCGTAGGCGATGCATCAGCAGAACCGAATCCTACTTCTAAGTTTGCCGGTACCAATGCCATCGAGGCTCCTTTCATCATGAAACATGGTGGTTATTACTATCTCTTCGTGAGCTGGGATTACTGCTGCCGTGGCATCAAGAGCAACTATCGTGTTGCCGTGGGCAGGAGCAAGAAGGTGGCTGGTCCTTATCTGGATAAGGAGGGTAGGGACATGCGCAATGGCGGTGGTACGCTGATTCTGGAAGGCGATAAGAAAGAATATGAGGCGATGGGCCATTGCTCTGCCTACTCTTTCCCTGATGGCGATTTCTTCTTCTGTCATGGTTACAGCGTGCCAAAGAATGGCGCCAGCATCCTGGTTCAGAAGAAAATCAACTGGACGGAAGATGGGTGGCTGACGCTGGAATAGCCTCGATTTTTAAAACACGGACAAATTGAATTTGTCCGGCTCTTTTGTCCGGTGGCTTGTAAGTTCTTGAAAATAAGAATCTTGTGAGGCTGCGGGCAATTTGTCCGGACAAATTCAATTTGTCCGTTTGTTTTTTTTAGCCCTTTTGGGCTTGAAAACCTTGGGATATGATGCCGAAACCTATGAGATGCTGGGAAGAAACCTATGAGTTATGATGAAAGAAACTATGAGTTGTGGGGGAGAAAACTATGACTTATTTTTTTTAACAATTCAAGATGAGAAAACGAAAATCGCGGAAAAAGTCCCGATAGTGGTGCCAAAAGTTGCTTTTTTAGGCATTTTTGCCACCACTATCGGGCTTTTGGCAAATGAAACTTACTATCATGCGTTATCCTGCCTCCGATACACTCTATGCCATAGTATTTTAGCGTAGAAGAGACTGAAAGATACTGAAACTTGTAAAATAAGGCGTTCTGAATACCCCGAAACATGTAAAATAAGGCACTCTGATGAGTTAAAAACATGTAAAATAAGGCTTTCCTCATTATTTTTTCTTACCTTTGTTCGCCCCGAAAAAACAACGGGATTGGGTTGTGGAAAGGGGGAAAGAGAAAATAGAGATAAATATAAGAAATGAACAAATTAAAAGCTTTATTGGGTTTCGACCCAAAGACTACTACGGTCAAGACTGAGTTGGTTGCTGGTATGACTACCTTCCTGACCATGTGTTACATCCTGGCAGTAAACCCTACCATCCTTGCTACCACAGGTATGGACAAGGGAGCTCTCTTTACTGCCACAGCCATCGCTTCAGCCATCGCCACCTTCCTGCTGGCTTTCATGGCAAAGTTGCCTTTCGCCCAGGCTCCTAGTATGGGACTGAATGCCTTCTTCGCCTTCACCCTTTGTCAGGCTATGGGCTTGACCTGGCAGCAAGCTTTGGCGGTGTTGCTCGTAGAGGGTATCATCTTCCTTGCCATCACCTTCCTCAATATCCGCGATAAGATATTGGAGTGTATTCCGAAGAATCTCCGATTCGCCATTTCGGCTGGTATCGGTATGTTTATCGCTTTTATCGGTTTGAAGAATGCGGGCATCATTACTGCCAATGCGGATACTTTCGTGCAGCTCGGCAAGTTTACACCAGTCAGCATCCTGGGTCTCATCAGCATCCTGCTCTGCGGCTGTCTGATGGCGAGAAGAGTGAAGGGCTCTTTGTTTATCGCCATCATCATCTCTACATTGATAGGTATTCCGATGGGCGTAACCCAGTTCTCTGACAACTGGATGCCGGTATCTACCCCTCACAGCATTGCTCCTATCTTCTGCCAGTTCGATTTCACCGGCTTCTTTACTCCTAAGATGTTCATGGTGGTTTTCTCGCTGTTGCTTGTCAACATCTTCGATACCATCGGAACAGTTCTGGGATTGGTTTCCAAGTTGGGTATCAAGGAGAATGAGAAGGGCGAGATTCCGGGTGTGAAGGAGGCGATGATGAGTGATGCCATCGGTACTACAGCCGGTGCATTGCTGGGTAGCTCTACCATTACCACTTATGTGGAGAGTGCTTCGGGCGTTGCCGAGGGTGGTAAGTCGGGTCTGACATCTTTCTTTGTTGGCTTGATGTTTATCCTGAGTATCTTCCTGGCTCCAATCTTCCTGCTGATTCCGAGCGCAGCCACCAGTGGTGCCCTGGTAATGGTGGGTGTATTGATGATCGATTCGTTCAAGAAGATTGAGTTGGAGGATATCTCCGAGTCATTCCCTGCCTTTATCACGATGATTACGATGGTACTCTGCTACAGTATTGCCGATGGCATCTGCCTTGGTATTCTGAGCTATGTATTGATCAAGATGATGGTGGGCAAGTTCAAGGATCTGAATCCTACGCTGTATATCCTGAGCATCTTCCTGCTCTTCAATTATGTTTTCGGTTAATTAAACGACAGATAAAAAACGAGGCGGCAATCTGCATCACGCAGGTTACCGCCTTCTCTTTTCTAACTAACTTTCTTATCAACTATTCAAAATGTTATTACCTATATATGGATCCCAGGGCATCCTGCCCTGTGTAGTCTGTTATTTCAAACGGATGATATTCAGCGAGCTGGCTGGAATCTCTACCGTTGCACCGTTCTTCTCTGTAGTTACGTAGTTTTCTACAGGATAGATATTGGTAGGATTGTCGATGGTGTTCTCCTCCAGACCGTTCTTGGCAGAAAGGCGGATGAGCTTGCCATTCTTGATTTCCTTGCCCTGAAGATTGATCTTCGCTGTGGTGTGCTCGGTGCTGGTGTTGGCAATCTTCAGGATTACCTCGCCCGTCTGTTCATCAAGTGTGGCTGTAGAGAAGATGCCAGGAAGGGTGTTTGCCTTCAACTTGGTAGAGAATATTTCCTTGCCATCCAACTTGGCGAAGATGCTGTCGCCTACAACTTTCAGCTCGATGTCATACCACTTGCCGGTCTCGATGCTGCCTGGGGTAGTAGCTATCTGACTCTTGGCACCATTCACGATAGACTCCACACCGTGCTGGGTATTGTTCCAGCCACCGAGGTTCAACCAGCAGTAGTTGTTCTTATCCACGTAGTTAAAGATGATAAGGAAGCCTTCGTTTCCGGCATCCTTCTTCGCGCGCACCTTATATATATAGCCGTTGCTGGTAATCTCGCCTGGGTTCAGACGGATGCAGCTTTCTTCGTTGCTGGTCTGCTTGATGAGGCTACCCTCTGTCTTCCACTGTCCACGGATATCGGTAGGCAACTCCTGCAAGGTCATCGGCAGCGCCTTGCCGTTCTCATCGCTGTAGCCCTTGTCCTCGAAAGAAACCTGAGTGCCCCATGTTCCCATACCTACACGGCAGATAGCTGGCTTCACCTGAGTCTGCTCATATTTGTATGGATTCTCCTGGTTCACCTTCAGTACACGGGTACCGATGTTGTTCGCCATCACGTTCTGAACGTAGTAAGATGGAGTTCCGAATACCTTGTCTGAGGTATACTGAATCATATCCGGTGCCCACATACGGTTGTTGAGGTTGGCGAAGATAGGAGCGTAGGATGCCATGGTCACGATGTCAGAGTTGTTCTCGATGCCCATCATATAGACAGCCTCACCGAGTGCTGCATCGAGCGAACCCATATTGCCGAAGCCCTGGGTTACGGCATATTCACCTACATAAATCTCGCTGCCCTTACGGTCGTAGTTATCATACTTGTTGAAGTTCTCGGCAAACCAGGCAGGAATTCTGTAGTAGTGCTCGTCGAGGAGTTCTACGCTCTCGTTGCTTTCCCACTTAGGATTGTCATCGCCCCAAGCCACCACGTTACCGATGAGGTGCATCTTAGGATATTTTGCCAGAACCGCATCCTTGAACTTCTTGAAGCGCTCGTAGTAATGGTCGCTCTGAGCCGCAGGATCCGGCTGGTTGTTCTCATTACCAATCTCTAGATACTCGATATTGTATGGCTCAGGATGACCGTTCTTAGCACGGAGCGCACCATATTTAGAGGTAACAGGACCGTTGGCATACTCCAGGGCATTCATGCACTCATCAATCCAAGGCTGGATGCTGTCTACAGGAGTCATACCGCCGTGCCACAAACCTACGTTTACAACATAGAGAGGCTTGGCGTTCAGGTCCTCGGCAAGCTGCAGATACTCATCGAATCCCATACCATCGCTGGTACGGTAGCGCCAGTTTACGTTCTTATGGCCCGGACGTTCTTCGATAGGACCGATAGTCTTCTCCCAATGGAAAGCATTCTCAGGAGATTCCTGTCCCTCTACGTAGCAACCGCCAGGGAAGCGGACGAACTTAGGATGGATGTTATAGAGAAGCTGAGCCAGGTCAGGGCGCAAGCCATTCTCGCGATTCTTGAAAGTAGGAGGGAAGAGGCTTACTACATCGAGAACGATGGTACCCTTTCCGTCGGCTACGAGTTCAAACTGAGCCTTGGCGTCGTTTCCGTTGGCTGCCAACTCTGCCGTATATTTGGTCCACTTCTTGCCAACCTTGGCATTGAGGGTGGTTTCTGCGTAAACCTTGTCGCCCTTGGCGTTGGTGAGGCGAGCCTTCAATCCGCCCTTGTAGCTACCCTTAGCCCAGAAAGAGAGTTTATAGGTTCTGCCCTGCACGGCGTTGATTCCCCAGAAACCCTCATTGATGAGAGAGGCTGTAGCAGCAGGCTTGGCAGCGATGGTAAGCTGGAGTGCCTTGCCCTGTGCATTGTTGAGCAAACCCTTATTGATGAGTTGTGCATTGATCTTTGCACCTTCTTGAGCGGCAGTTTTCCAGGTAGGAATATTCTTGTCATCGTCTTCGAAAGAACGGTTGCTGATGAGTTCGGCATAGAGACCGCCATCTGCAGCATGGTTGATATCCTCGAAGAAGATACCATAGAGGTTAGGAGATACCTTGATACCTGGGTTAGAGGCATCTACATTGATGGAAACCTGTGCGTTGGATGCCAAAGCAGAGGCCAATACTGCTGAAAGTAAAATCTGTCTTTTCTTATTCATTTCTTATTCTTAGGTTTGTTTGTTTACTTGTTGGTTGGCATGAAACCAAGCTAAGCCTAAATTCATGCCGCTATTAATACACAGTTGCAAAAGTACACAAAAAACACAAAGAAGAGGTGGACAAAAAGCGAATTATAGTGTAAAAGGTGGATTTTCTGATGAAAATCCACCTTTTTGTCGATTAACTTTGTGTATATTAGGCTTTGCGAAAGAATAGAAAGTGTTGGTAGACTTCCTGCGGAAGTTGGGAACAGAATTCGTTAAATTAACCAAAATCTAAAACTTGAACCAATTTGAACAAGGCGGTTTATAATTAAATTGTGTAACTTTGCATCCATAAATGAGATTCTAATTTCTATTATAAAATATGAATGACAGTTTAATTAATTAAAAATAATCAAACATGAACAAAAAACTTTACTTATTAGTTCTAGGAGCTGCTTCGCTAGCCTTACAACCAGTAAATGCTAGAAGCCAATTTACTAAAAAGCAAGTAGCGAAGGTGGTTAATACTGATGTCGCAATTAGTCTTGCGACTTCAATTGACTCTACGCATACAGAAATTATTGTGCCTAATATCATCTCAGTTGTCAAGCCTGCTGATATGCCAGTAGTTTCTTTTGGCAGTAAGAAGGAAGACCAATTGCTTGGATGTGATGTTATTTATAACTCAGATTCGTTGAATGTTTTACCAACCCGAACATTCGATGAGAAGGGACGATTGGCTTATGTGAAATCACCTGATGGAAGTTATGAACGCTATGTTTATACTGAGGATCAGCAAGGCAGAACAGTTAGCGAGGATAAGTATGAGCATAAAGCTTCAGATGAGGCTGGCAAGGAAACACTTCTTTGCAGCAAGACTTATGGCTACGACCATCTTGTAGGCGATGATACCGATGGTAAGGCTTATCTGATGAAAGAGATAACTTATGGTGTAGATTATTTTTCTCAGATTCATTATATTTCTAAAATCAAAGAATACAACTGGTATGAGGCTGGAAACTGCTTCGTTCTTACCGGTCAAAAGAATTATATTAAGGTAACTGTTGAAATCAATGGTGACGTTTGTGAGGCAACAGCCTGGAAAGCAGAAGAATTCAAAGACGGATGGGGAAATTGGAGTAAAATCATAGAACAGGTGTGGAATGTGACAGACAATTCTACCATTCATAAAGACTATAGATATGGTAGTTCTTCGGTGAGCGGAAACAAAAAAGAGGTGACTTCCGCAAACGGATATACTACTATCATCAATTATAACTATTCTGCAGACAAAGGAGGTTCATGGATTCTTACTGATAAAACGGTTAAGACAGATAATTATGATGATCCATGGATTTACGATGGTAAACATCGTGAATGTATCACCTATACCTATGATCGTGAAAAGAAGGAATTCATACAGAATCGTTATGATGCTTATGACTGGATACGTCAAAATCCGAACATCTTGCAAAGGACTTATAAGTATGGTGGAGATATGACTCGTAGATTCTTGGAGTATGATGATGCAGGAAATCTCGTTAACTATGATGGTGTATATCCTTTTAAGGATGGAAGATATTGTTCTGAAATATATAAACATATAGGTAGCAGTTCTCAAGAATTGGATGAAATCACCTGGGTTTACTATGCTACCGATGGAAAAGAAGAAGCAAGATATAGATTATGTGATGTGGATGCTTCTAATAGACCAACCAAACCTCTCGAAATTTTCAAGAATGGTAAATGGGAGAAGTTTGCGATTCCTGATGAGACCTTTAAACTGGAATTGGGAGACTATGAACTCTGTCCTTACTATGAATTCAATAAGGACGGATATGTGACAAAAAATCAAAAATATGATAGTGATGGCGGTTATCTCTTGACTTATACTTATACAGAGAATGGGTATACAAGAAAGAGGAAAGATAGCTATAAAGGGCCTGATTCTTACGACATGAAAGAATGTTATATTGATGATAAAGGAACTTATCATGAAGTTGAGTTGGAATATGAGGATGGCGAAAAGAATTATGGACATAAGCGCTCTTTAACCTCTGATGGTATAGAATTTACTTATTCTTGGTCTTATGAAAATAATGACTTTGACCCAGAGCCACGTACGAGTGTTTTTCCTATCACAGTCGAAAATAATGGCGTCAGTACCACTATCTATCGTGATTTGCAAGATGGTAAGATTGTAGAAACCAGTAAACGTGAGGAGACAAATAATGAGAATGGAAGTACAACCATTACTTATGATAAGGTAGGCGACGAGTGGCAGCCAAGCAGTAAGGAAGAAAGCAGCTATGTTGCTAAGCCTCAGTTTGCATTGATAATGCCAAGTTCTCCGGTAAAGGCATATAACAGTTCTGCTTATATCAGCGATATTGATTCTACATTCTTTGCAGATAAATCTGATTTATCTTCTCATGCCAACTATACATGGGATGCATCTTCGGATTCCTGGAAAGCCGATTATGTAAATGAATCGACATGTAACGTAGAGGGTAATACACTTACTTATACTGTTAAGAACAGTTATATAGAAAGCATCATATCCTATACCCGTGATAACGACAACCGACTGATACAGTATACAAAGAATAGCTCTACTGCAACAAGAGCAGCTGCAAATACTTCCTTAATCAAGGATTTCGAATACGATAAGAAAGGAAGATTGGCCTCTGTAACCATCACAACCGATCATGTAGAAAAGTATGTAATGAAATATGGTGATGAGGCAACTGGTATCAATCCTGTGGTAGCAGCTCCTGTATCTGCTATCCATATTTCGGTATCAGGTAAAATGATTACAGCTGAGGGATGCAAGCAGCTTGCTCTCTATTCTCTTGATGGAAAAAAACTGGCTGCCAGTCAAAACGCAACCATAATGGCTCCTACTACTGGTGTGTTCATCATAGTAGCTGATGGCAAAAAGATAAAGATGGTTATCCGATAATCATCCTTTTCTAAATATAAAACAAAATCCTCCCGAATTTATTTATTGCCAGTAAATAAATTCGGGAGGATTTGTCTTTATGACCTTCACGCCGATAAAGGTGGGGAAGAAAAGAGCGTTCTTATTGGTTGTTATAATCAATCATTACTATTCTCTTTAAAAATCTTGCAAGCCTTGTTTCCTGCGATATAAGCTACGTATGCTTTTATTTGATAGTGAGGATAGGCTTTCTGCATATCTGCTGCATAAGCCTTCACCTGTTGGGCATCTTCTAGGTGTGCCTCTTCCAATTGATCAACAATGCCTGCGTCTCTTGACTTGAAATACTTAAACTCAATGATGCGACAGTCGTTGTGGAATAATGTGCCAGGAATGCCGGTCAAGACTAAGTCGGCACGACCCGATGGCAAGTTCTGTTCGATGGCGAATGTATAGCAATTGCTCAAGTAGCGGCTCAGCAACTCGAAAAATGAACAGCGAATGAAATTCTCGTTCATCTTGTCAAAGGCTTGGGCTGGAAGCTGACCTAAGTATTCCTTAACATAGTTATGGAATAATGGCTCCAGTTCTCTGTCTCTGGCAAATGCCTCGTATGCAGGAACAAACTTACGGGCATTGTCACTGATACTATTCAATTCGTTGTAGTAACTCATGTATACGCTCTTGGTCGTCAAGTTTGGCAAAGCCATTTTGTAATTGTCCTTCAGGGTGGTCATACCCAAGTAGTAGAGGCTGATAGGGTAGAACTCTGGGGAGAAGAACTTTTGCTTGTTGAACTTGCTGCGTAAATCGGCTTGTGAATAGTACAATTCTCCATCCATCAACAGGCTGTCGAGCATTTCTTTGGCATTGTCAAGCGTGATGGTCAATCTTCTTATCCAACTAGTGTCAGTACGTAGGTTCTCATCTACCATTTCCGTAGGGATGCCGCCTTTCAGTTCTGCAAAGTTCTTGAGGAAGTAAGTCAGAATGGTAGAGTTAAATAATGGTTCTGCATTTGGTAAAAAGTGGTAACCATCATAATTGTTGAGTATCAGAGTCCATAATTCCTCGAAAGAGGCTTGAGGGCCATATTTATTGATGACATACTTCAGATATTGGGCTGCTTCCTCATGGGTAAAGCCCAATAGATTGGTAAATTCCGGCTTCAGAGTCAACATCTCTGCGATGTTATAACCACTGGTTAAGTCATCCATGGTGACAGGCAGTACTCCTGTGCAGAAGCAGGTGCGGATGGTTCCTTCGCCAATGCCTGCCTTGATAACCTTGAAGAAAGTTCGTAGAAAACTTTCCCCTGTGGTCAGGTCCTGGTACAGCGAGTCCTTAAAGACAACTAGTAGCTGGTTGGTAAAGTTGTCGTATTCATCTATTAATATATAAAGAGGTGGAAGATTATGGGAAGAGATAAACTCGCATACTTCAACCAACATGTTGGAGGCATTGCCATCCTCTCTGAACCTGAAATCTCCAAAAAGGTCTCTGTTGCGTTCCACCAATGTACGGAGTGGACTGCAATTCACGGCGTTGAAGTTCTTCTCGATGTCTTCCTTCTTGCTGGCAACGGAAGTTGTGGAAAAGTCATATCTTACAACGAGATATTGGTTGTGCTCGTTTGTTGGGTGTTCGCCAATCCAAGTTCCACCAAACAATTCTTTGAATTGTGTTGCCATGTTACGGTCGTAATAGTGAGCCAACATGGAAACGAGCAGACTCTTTCCGAATCTGCGAGGACGGAGAAAAACTGGTGCTTTGTAACGCTCAAGCAGTGGAATATAGTTGGTCTTGTCCACATAATAATATCCCTTGTGGCGAATCTCTGCAAAGTTCGCCACAGCGTATGGAACGGTAATATCTGCCTGTGAGTATGTCATGGTCTATCTCCTTTTTGTTGCAAATGTACGATTTTTATTTATTACTACCAAATAAAATCGAAAGATTTTGTTTAATATAGTAATACCAGTCCGGCAAAAGCCGAGTAGAGTATCATGCGGATAGGATTGATCTTCATCACCTTCACGCCGATAAAGGTGGCAAAGAAGAGGGCGATGGAGATGTAGAAATGCCAGGGATTGGCTGGCGTAGAGAAGTTCTCGCCATTCATCAGAAGCAGGGCTGCGGCTCCTACCAGACCGACAATGGCTGGGCGAAGACCGATGAAGATGCTCTGGACGGCTGTGGTGTTCATATACTTGTACAGCATCTTGCTGATAAGAATCATCAAAACCAAGGATGGGAGAACCAGCGCAAAGGTCGCCATGGCACTTCCGAGTACAGCCATCATGCCACTCATGCCGGCATTATGGACAGCTGTATAGCCACAATAGGTGGCGGTGTTGATACCGATAGGTCCCGGTGTCATCTGAGAGATGGCAACCACATCGGTAAACTCTTGCATCGTCATCCAATGATACTGCGTAACAACCTGTCCCTGAATCAGGGATATCATGGAATAGCCTCCTCCGAATCCGAAGATGCCTATCTGAATGAATACGATGAAAAGCTGAAGAAATATCATATATATATAATAATGTGTAAAGTTAATAGGGCATTCCTACAATAAGGCGTAGCCCCTATAAACTATTAACTATAAACTTTTAACTAATCTTATTCCGTTGGCTGGATAAACTGTCCATAGATGTAGCCACCTATGGCAGCTGCGATAATCACCCAGATTGGGTTGACGCCCAAAAGCCAGATCAGAAGGGCGGATAGAATAGGAATCCAGCAGTTGACAAGCGAAATACCGGCACTCTTGGCAAGCGAGAATGTAGGTACGGCTATCAATGCTACGACGGCAGGACGGATGCCTGCAAACATGGCAGCAACAACCTTGTTGTCTTCAAACTGATGGAAAAACATGGCTATCGCTAAGATAATAAGGAACGATGGCAACGAAGCGCCGAGGGTGCAGACGATGGCTCCCGGTGTCTTTGCCAACTTATATCCGAGCAGGGAACTCATGTTGATGGCCAAGGCGCCCGGACAAACCTGGGTAGTAGCAATGGCATCCAAGAATTCCTCCTTCGTCATCCAATGATGCTTGTCGACGACTTCGGATTCTATAATAGGAATCATGGCATAGCCACCACCAAAGGTGACTATGCCAATCTTCAAAAATGTTTTGAATAATGTAAGATAACTTACGCTATTATTCATTTTTTACCTTCTTACTTTTTTACCTTTTTACTTTTTCAAAGCTCTTTCTTCAATCCACTGACGTGCATTGACAAATGCCTCAATCCAAGGAGTAACCTCGTCGTTGCGGCGATCAGCTGGATACCAGGCGTTCTGCCATGGGAAGATGGCACGCTCCAAGTGTGGCATCATAGCCAAGTGGCGGCCATCTGCAGAGCAGATACCTGCTACATTGTAGTCACTGCCGTTAGGATTACCTGGATACTCAGCGTAGTTGTACTTCGCAATGATGTTGTAGTGATCCTCTGGCTCAGGCAAGTAGAAACGGCCCTCGCCGTGAGCTACCCAGATACCGAGCTTATCACCGCTCAGGCTACCGAACATCACACTGTCGTTCTGAGGAATGGTCAAACCGAGGAATGTGCTCTCGAACTTCTTGGATGTGTTGTGGCAGAGGTGTGAACGATGCTTGTGCTCAGGATTGATGAGGTTCAACTCAACCATCAGCTGGCAACCGTTGCAGATACCGAGTGAAAGGGTATCCTCACGGGCATAGAACTTATCGAGTGCCTCTTTAGCCTTAGGATTGTAGAGGAATGCGCCAGCCCAACCCTTGGCAGAACCGAGAACATCGGAGTTAGAGAAACCACCGCAGAATACAATGAAGTTCACATCCTCCAGAGTCTCACGACCAGAAATCAAGTCGGTCATCATCACATCCTTTACATCGAAGCCAGCGAGATACATAGAGTATGCCATCTCACGCTCACCATTGGTACCCTTCTCACGGATGATAGCTGCCTTGATGCCAGATGGCTTGCGACGGTTAGCGTCGAGGCTGTAGCTAGCGAGGGTTCCCTTGAAGCCATAACCGAAGTTCATCTCGATAGGCTGCTTCTTATAGTTGGTGTAACGCTTCTTAGCCATACCGTTCATGCTCTGCTTGCGGTCGAGGAGGTAAGATGTCTTATACCAGTCGTCGCGCAAAGCATCGATATCGAACTCGTGCTCGAAGCCTTCTTTCTTGATGATAATCTTGCGGAGCTCAGGAGCTGGATAACCAATCTTGGCATAACCGATACCGTTCTCATCGAAGAATGCTTTCAACTCGTCCTTGTGAGCATCGCTTACCTGGATGACAACACCTGGGTTCTCTGCGAAGAGAGTCTTGATGATGTCGGCATCTGCGATGTCGTGGAGGTTGATCTTCATACCGCCCTCTACGTTGGCGAATGTCATTTCGAGGAGAGTTGTAATCAAACCACCGGCGCTGATATCGTGACCAGCCATTACCCAACCACGGTTGATGAGTTCCTGTACGGCGTTGAAGCAGTCAACGAAGTACTCTGGGTTCTTGACGGTAGGAACATCGCTGCCCACCTTGCCCAGACTCTGAGCGAAAGCAGAACCACCGAGACGCTGCTCGTCGAAACTGAAGTCGATATGGTAGAGGCTAGAGTTCTTGTCGTTAACGAGAACTGGGCTAACCACCTTCTTGACATCTGAAACCTCACCACCGGCACTGACGATAACGGTACCCGGAGCGATGATCTTCTCGCCGTTAGGATACTGCTGGGTCAAAGAGAGTGAGTCCTTACCTGTTGGTACGTTTACGTGGATGGCGCAGCAGAAGTCTGACAAAGCCTTCACACCCTCGTACAGACGGGCATCCTCACCCTTCTGACTGCGGCAAGGCCACATCCAGTTGGCTGAGAGGCTGATGCTGTCCATGCCATCTGCCAATGGAGCCCATACGATATTAGTCAATGACTCTGCTACAGAGAGTACTGAACCTGCCTTAGGATCGGCAAGACCAGCCTGAGGAGCATGACCCATTGCTGTTACGATACCCTTCTCGCCACGGTAGTCGAGTGCTACGACACCACAGTCTGAGAGTGGCAACTGAATCTGACCCTGACCCTGCTGACGGGCAATCTTACCTGTTACGGAACGGTCAACCTTGTTGGTCAACCAGTCCTTACAAGCCACAGCCTCCATCTGGAGAACACGCTGCAAGTACTCGTCGAGGTT
>ENA-OYXV01001352-OYXV01001352.1-human-gut-metagenome-genome-assembly--contig:-NODE-1352-length-13696-cov-4.060479_pt1 | contig 13696 bp, 11 predicted proteins | sample MGYA00244846_ERZ653424 | MGnify/ENA primary metagenome ERZ653424 (study PRJEB26926, sample SAMN06165108) | human gut metagenome | biome: ENVO:00009003; feature: ENVO:2100002; material: ENVO:00002003...
CATCCTCTAGGCGGGTATTGATGCGACCGGCAATGTTTTCTGTGGCGTACAGGGCCGTGCCACGAAAACCTGTTTCAATCCCGCTGACGATTTTCTCCAGCTCAGGCCGGAACTGTGCTTCAGCCTCACGGTGCAGGCTGGTCACGGTCGATTCGATTTGCGTCATCAGTTCAAGGGCTTCCCTGCGATCACTGAATTTTATTTCGGGGCTGTCGGGATCAAAGTCCCGCATCCTGTCATGCTGATTTCCGGTTCCGAAAATATCGAGAAAGAAAGCGAATGCGTTTCTCTCCCGGGGCTGCGCTGAATTTTCTTCCTCCAGCATTTGCTGTTCTTTGCGTTTACCGCTTCTGAAATAGTCATTCAGCTCCTCTTCCAGTGAGGTGCAGACCCCCGTCAGTAATTCCCGGGTTCTGGCATCGATCTCCTCCATGGCCATTCTGACATCAGCGGTCACCTGCTCCTGACAGTCTGCTATTTCCCGGATATCCTCAAGCAGGCTGGTGATATGCGCCTGCAGTGACTGAATACTTTGCATCAGCCCCTGATGGCGTAACGACAGGTATTCACTGATATTTTCTGCATTCTGCATCAGTTTTGCGGCGGCAGAATCAACCGCCAGTGCCGCAGCTCTGGAATGTGAGCTCTGTATGACTTCCGTTATCAGTTGATCGATAAGTGAGCCTTCCCACAGGTCTGTCGCCCCTTCAGTTGCCAGTTCGCTGTCTTTACAGACGTAATCTTTTTTCATGCGACCGAAGGCTTCCCTGACAAAATCATCGACCCAGGCTTCATCAACAGGAAGGGTTCCGTTTTTCCGTAACTCATGAAGCGCACGGTTAGCCAGGTATGCCTGGCGTGAGGATCCGGGATAAACGCGGGAGGCGGGCAGCACATCGCTGTTCAGCATTGCCGGTACCTTCTGACAGACTGCATCAGCCCCATCGCCATTACGGTCTTTTTCATCAAATTTATTGACCAGCACAAACAGGCGGCCGACAGACACATCAGCAATGGCATTAAGCTCTTTACGAACCTCCTCATCGGCTTTCGAGTTCATCTGGGTGTAGTCCATCACCGCCAGCACCGCAGAGGCTTTCTGCAGTTGATCCCGCATCATCACTTCCATCTGCGGTTGTCCGGCTTCATTAGGGCCGGGGGTATCCAGCAGTGTGAGTGTTCCCTGGAATTCATCCATCCCCACCAGATGGCTGAATTCCACGTCGATCACCGGCAGTTTCTGCACTTCTGCGTATTCATCAAAAGGAAATTCACTCCCCATTGCCGCAGCAAGACGAACCAGATCGTTTAACGATGCCAGTCCGGTAAAGATTTCTTCCTCCCCGTGGTATTCATTTTTGAGCCAGCCATCATCCGTCAGAATATCCAGCAGTTCGCGGGTATCCCCGGTTTGCTGCAGGGTCTGTGCGACCTGCTGTCCTGCCGGGGTGGCGAGTTTTTCCTGCAGTGTGATTAATAAATTGCGGACAGGCTGAATATGTTCCAGATGGAGAACCGGCTCAGTTTTTCCGGGAACGTGGCGGATGAGCGTCGGTACAGAGGTCATGGGGCGGTTACGGTTAGGCAGAATTTCCTGCCCCACAATGGCGTTGATGGTGGTTGATTTACCTGCTTTCATCGTGCCGACAACAGCCAGCACCATCTCCCTGCGGGCGGTTTTGATTTGTTCGCCCTCCAGCTCCTCAATTCTTTTCAGTGCTTTCTGTTTATCAAAAAGCAGTCTGTTTTCGTTCTTACTGTCAGATAACACATCTGGCTCCTCAACCATTTGCTGGAGCAGATTAATGTTCAGTTGCAAAAGTCGGTCGGCTTCATCACAAAGCAGGGCGATGTTCTTTTCGTGCATTATTTAACCTTCCTGAGACGCATTTTCATGACAACCACGGAGGAGGTCATTTACTACAAACGATCGTTTATACCGATCGATATGATAGTAACGATCGATGTATTCTATTAACTTGGGAAGCACAACGCAAGGGGACACCCCGGGTATGGCTGCGTTTGCATAGTGTTTTCATGGAGTTAAAAATCTGTAACAACAGCCTGGTACATCACCACCGGGTTCAGAAGAAAATCCAGTTCCATACCGCGCGGGCAACAGAGACCACCGAGTCACGGACGGCGCGCAGAACCGTGCGTGCAACAGAGGCAATGCAGACACTCTCCGCCGTGTCAAATATCCGGTCCACCGCACCGGTAAACTGTTCACGGGTCTGAGTGCGGACAGACTCCGTGCGCAGTTCGTCCTGCAGGCGTGTCATCAGAGGGATGGCGGCATGTCCGGGAAGCACTGTCATGAGTGCACTGACCGGGGTGACCTCCCCCTGAAACAGTGCATTACAGAGTGAGGATTTACCGGCCCCGCTTTTACCCATAATGCCAGGCACGGGTTCGTGACGGGTGAGTTTGCGCAGATGTTCCAGGATGTGACGGGAAAGTGAGTAAGGCAGGGAGGAGAGCGGTTTTTCAATTGCCTCAATGGCATCAGACGGATTCATACATGTATTCCCGGTGAAAAAAGACAAAACCCCGCGCACCGGAAAGGTGGCGGGGGGATTCACGGAGATAATATCTTTCTGAAATTATTTTGAATGCAGGTATATGTGGCTGATTTGTATCAGCTAATGAGTACAGGTCTGAATCTAATCTGACAGTCCGCTTTGTGCCAGGAGCGGACGTTACTGACATCACAATGTGTTAATCAATGGAGAGCAGGTCACCATAATGTCATGGGTATCGCTGGTGATATGATCGCAATACACGACAATTATTATTTAATGATTTTAAAAAGTTCATTGTAGCTACAACCTTTGAATATTTCGAACTGATCATGGTAATTTGAATAAGCGCTTGCCATCATTCCGATATAACTATCCCATGATGAATCAGAAACTACCCTTTCACCACGCTCTAATTCATCAATTAAAATATAAATGATATTAAATTGTGCAACAAGAGCAGTGTAGGTGGTAATGAGATTATTTAGAAGGTCTGAATGATTAGGTTTGATTTTCCACAAACCAAAACTATCCCGAATTGCAACTAATTCGAATCGTAAATCTTTTGACTCAGAAAGTAACTCCCTCCCACTTGTAGTGAGATGCTTGTAGAGTATGGGGTTCTCACTTTTTATTCTTGGTTGTATAGAAATAAGTGATTGATAACATTGATGATTTAAGTCCTTTGATCGAAATATGCTGTCGATGAACAATGTAGTTCTCTCGAAAGCCTTTTCTGATTTTTTGTTTTTAATCCATTCATTTACCCTTGTTAATGCATAAATCGCTAGTCCAAGTGTTATTGTTGAAACTGTTGCAGTAATTGTTGATGGTTCAATTTTTTTAAAAAACCAGATATCAATCCATGCAAAAGAGACTGAGCCGAGATACATAAACAACATGTGACTCGCGAAGTATTCCCAAACACCTTTTAAATAGCTTTTCATGTAGATCCTTAAAATTTTCTTAATTATATTTTATGGTGGTATTTTTGTTAGTATCGGCATGGATTAGAAATAGTTGATACTTTTATGCCCTGAGAGCATGAAAACTGGAAAAGCCTTGCTTATGATATAAATAGTGTTAGTTGCCACTGCTTTGGAAGTTATCCTTTAAATGGGCTACTCTCCCCCTAACCGTAAGCGCCTCATCTGAACCGTCTGGTCTGTTTCCTCCGGCTCCACAAAAATAATGTCCATCATTTTTAATGGACACTATCGTATGGAATACCGGACCTGGATCACCGAAGCTTTACGTCTTCACTTTGAAGAACATTTACCACGGATTGTGGCCGGACGTCGCCTGGGCGTACCAAAATCAACAGTTTGTGGTATGTTCGTGCGCTTCCGCAAAGCTGGCCTTTCATGGCCTCTGCCCGCAGGTATGTCGGAGCGGGAACTTGATGCCCGTCTTTACGGGAGTGCCTCCACAGTACCTGTCGTACTTACTGAAAACACCGTTATGTCCGAAGTCCCGGTGGTAAAAAAACGTCCCCGGCGGCCTAATTTTCCTTATGAGTTTAAAATCGCCTTAGTGGAGCAGTCACTGCAGCCCGGAGCCTGTGTGGCGCAGATCGCCCGTGAAAACGGAATCAACGATAACCTGCTCTTCAACTGGCGCCATCAATACCGGAAAGGTGGCCTGCTGCCTTCCGGAAAAAATATGCCTGCACTGCTTCCCGTGACGTTAACGCCGGAGCCGGATAATAAAATCCCGGCTCCGGCACAGGAACCAGAGCAGATAAATACACCGTCCGACAGTCTGTGCTGTGAGCTGGTTCTGCCGGCCGGAACTCTCAGGCTGAAAGGTGAACTGACACCGGCGTTATTACAGACACTTATCCGCGAAATGAAAGGGAGCAGCCACTGATGATATCTCTCCCTGCAGGTTCGCGTATCTGGCTGGTTGCCGGTATCACCGACATGCGAAATGGCTTTAACGGCCTGGCCTCAAAAGTTCAGAACGTCCTGAAGGATGACCCGTTCTCCGGACACCTGTTCATCTTCCGCGGACGCCGGGGTGACCAGATAAAAGTGTTGTGGGCTGACAGCGACGGACTGTGCCTCTTCACCAAACGCCTGGAGCGGGGCCGCTTCGTCTGGCCGGTCACCCGTGACGGCAAGGTGCACCTTACTCCGGCCCAGTTATCCATGCTTCTTGAGGGCATCGACTGGAAACATCCAAAACGAACGGAACGCGCTGGAATCCGCATATAACCCGTTGTAAAGTGAGGATATGGACACCTCACTTGCTCATGAGAACGCCCGCCTGCGGGCACTGTTGCAGGCGCAACAGGACACCATCCGCCAGATGGCCGAATACAATTGCCTGCTCTCACAGCGGGTGGCGGCTTATGCTTCTGAAATCAACCGGCTGAAGGCGCTGGTTGCAAAACTGCAGCGCATGCAGTTCGGTAAAAGCTCAGAAAAACTTCGCGCAAAAACCGAACGACAGATACAGGAAGCACAGGAGCGAATCAGCGCACTTCAGGAAGAAATGGCGGAAACACTGGGTGAGCAATATGACCCGGCACTGCCATCTTCCCTGCGCCAGTCTTCAGCCCGTAAACCGTTACCGGCTGCACTTCCCCGTGAATCCCGGGTTATCCGGCCGGAAGAGGAATGCTGCCCGGCTTGTGGTGGCGAACTCAGTTCTCTGGGATGTGATGTGTCAGAGCAACTGGAGCTTATCAGCAGCGCCTTTAAGGTTATCGAAACACAACGTCCGAAACTGGCCTGTTGCCGGTGCGACCATATCGTGCAGGCACCAGTACCTTCAAAACCCATTGCACGCAGTTATGCCGGAGCGGGGCTTCTGGCTCATATCGTCACCGGGAAGTATGCAGACCATCTGCCGTTATACCGCCAGTCAGAAATATACCGTCGTCAGGGCGTGGAACTGAGCCGCGCCACGCTGGGGCGCTGGACCAGTGCCGTTGCTGAACTGCTGGAGCCGCTGTATGACGTGCTGCGCCAGTATGTGCTGATGCCCGGTAAAGTCCATGCGGATGATATCCCCGTTCCGGTCCAGGAGCCGGGCAGTGGTAAAACAAGAACTGCCCGGCTGTGGGTTTACGTCCGTGATGACCGTAACGCCGGTTCACAGATGCCCCCGGCGGTCTGGTTCGCGTACAGCCCGGACCGGAAAGGTATCCATCCACAGAATCACCTGGCCGGTTACAGCGGTGTGCTTCAGGCCGATGCTTACGGTGGTTACCGGGCGTTATACGAATCCGGCAGAATAACGGAAGCCGCGTGTATGGCCCATGCCCGGAGAAAAATCCACGATGTGCATGCAAGAGCGCCTACCGATATCACCACGGAAGCCCTGCAGCGTATCGGTGAACTGTATGCAATCGAGGCAGAGGTCCGGGGATGTTCAGCAGAACAGCGTCTGGCGGCAAGAAAAGCCAGAGCTGCGCCACTGATGCAGTCGTTGTACGACTGGATACAGACTCAGATGAAAACACTGTCGCGTCACTCGGATACGGCAAAAGCGTTCGCATACCTGCTGAAACAGTGGGGTGGCCTGAACGTGTACTGCAGTAATGGCTGGGTGGAAATCGACAACAACATCGCAGAGAACGCCTTACGGGGAGTAGCCGTAGGCCGGAAAAACTGGCTGTTCGCAGGTTCCGACAGCGGTGGTGAACATGCGGCGGTGTTGTACTCGCTGATCGGCACATGTCGTCTGAACAATGTGGAGCTAGAAAAGTGGCTGCGCTACGTCATTGAGCATATCCAGGACTGGCCGGCAAACCGGGTACGCGATCTGTTGCCCTGGAAAGTTGATCTGAGCTCTCAGTAAATATCAATACGGTTCTGACGAGCCGCTTACCCCTAACCATTGATGCACAACCTGCAACTTCAGCTCTTCGCTCACAACGGACCTTCAGTTCAGCCGCTCCGGCCGCTTCATGCCATGAATGTACGCAGCCAGTCAGAATATTAAGGTGCGGATTTCAGTTCACTTGTCAGCGCCAGTGACACAAGACAGTAATGACCAACAATTTGGTATTGACACAACAAGTTGCGGCCCCGGTTCGTGGAGGAGATTAAACGACTGTAGCCGGGGCCACTGAAATGAAGAATTCAGAGAGACTGAATGATATGTCGCACCTTCAGTGAATAGTGTAAAAACCGGGATATTCTCATCCGGGATTACCCACTCATACTCAATGCGTAACTTTAGTGCGGCCCCCACAGGTAAGAGCCGGACACATTCGTTGTGTATGCTGCAGAATCGGTAACCGGAGGCCCTGCGGTCCTTAACTCAGTGTCTTGTGTTGCTCATTTGCCACAAAGTCCTGGTACGCCTGCTCAATCATTTCATTCAGCAGTTTTTTTGGGAGGACACCACGACTTCGGGCAATACTTTCAAGCTGTTTGTGGATTTTTCCGGACAGTTTCAGCGGGACGGAACCATCAGCACGTTCATCACGCCTTTTTTGTTGCTCCCGGGCACTTTTCAGCTCATCAAGAAGAATCGCTTTATGCTGAATCCTGGGGGCCTGGAAGGAGGCCTGCGTAAACTTCGCTCTGTTCCGTCTGGGATTACTTTCCAGTAAAAACTGTACCTGTTGCTCATTCCAGCCTTCCCAGTTATCAAACGTGGCGCAGGCGAACCAGTATTTCTGCTCCGGGGTAAGGGGATTCAGCGGGGTTCCCACACACCGGACCTGCATGGCGTTCCATAACCAGTCACACTGTTCACTGTCCCTGCTGTCCACCCACGAAAAGGGGGAGGAGTAATCATTGAAGATGCTGGCCCATTCACAGAATATTGAGTTGATGATCGTCCTCGTAGCCTCTGGTCCGGATTTCCGCAGGTAACCGGAGCAGAACCATATAATTTCACGGTAGATTTTATCCGGATGCACGGTGCGCATCGGCTTTCCTTTGGGACCGGCAATCTTCGGTTGCGGTGGAAACCCTGTGGCAAACCGCAGATGTTCCGGGGGCATTCCTGAACGTTTTTCAGGAATGGGTGTGAGTCCTGAGTTTCTGGTCTTTTCCGCTTGTCCGGTATTGCCTCCGGCCGGAGTGTTGTCGGGAGTATCTTCCGGAGGCGAGGTGTTTTCATTAGTTGGGGGAACAACAGCAGAACTGTCCATCTCCGGAATGGGTTGAGGGGCATAATCACTGTGGTAGCCCGGGGAAAGCGTTAAGTCCCGAAGGGTGACATCAGGTTCCGGGCAGTGAGTGCCACCGGGAGTGAACGGGAGTTGTTGCTTTTTGGGGAAAAATGTATTGTGAATGCGGGTATACAGCCGGAACAGAAAAAAATAAGATGCCCGTGGTTCTTTTTTTAACCACTGTGTATATTCCTCTATGGCACCGAGCTGTTGTTTGTGCCGTTTTATAGCATCGATATACGGACAGCTGGTGCAGATATCATCCAGTTCCTTTCCCACAATACACCTCACCTGCTCTTCCCACATTTGCAGATTTTAAGAAAGCAAACAAAAACCTCCGTACATGATGTACAGAATGTACAGAACAATCTGGCAGGTACTGGCGTCAGAAGAGCTCCGGGCCGCCTGCACTTTCCGGAATGCGCCGGTTATGAAAAACCGGAAATTCAGTCTCTGTTGTAAGATGTACCCTCTGATACTACGTTTTCGTTTTCTCTGTGTATTTAACTCACTGTATTTATTGTCTTTTTAAGCCTGACTGGTATTCTCCGGTCATAGTGTGCCGGATATATATCCCGTAATCTTCTCATTTTTATATAAAAATACCTGCACTCTCTTCAGCGCATCTGTCTCCTTTAAGTAAAAAATGTTTTCACGTATTGCTGTAAATTCATTTTAAATCAGTGTATTACCTTGATATTGCTGTCTCCTGGTTTGATGCGTAATCGTTCTGCCTTTCTGGATGATTCTGGTGCTTCCGGGTGCATTCTCCTCTGCACATGCAACAGTTCGTCATCGCCACGTTCCCAAAAAGCATATAAAAACGAATCGAATTTGATATTTTTTTCAATCGTTTTTCATAGGAATTTCGTAGGGTGTTCTCCGCTATAACCTCCATATTTGCTGTCTTTTTCTTCATAAATCGTATGCAATGTAGCCTGTCTGTCAAGACCTCTTCTCTGCTGTTGAGGAGACGATCTCATTTTTGGTCTTTTCCGGGAGAGAGGCTGTCAGATGAGCGAGCCGGATTTACTGTCAGAGGTACACCCCGTAGCAGACCTGTGCTCCCATTTCCGCGATCCGGAACCAACAACGCCCTACGGTTAATACTATTTGAAGCGTCAGGTACTGCAGGAAGTTCCCCCCTGCGCGGACATCGGTTCCTGCCGACATCTCACAATACGGTCAGACTGTCATGCAGTAACACCCGCAATGCGGTCTGCGGTTTTAAGTGCACCGATAATGCGTCATAGTAAGTCTGGGGGAGTTACGGAATGCCTGTTAAGTCGTGCCGTGGGAGGAGACAGCTTACTTTTCCACAGCAACTGCAGTCATTCAGGATGATCAGGAGATATTCTGTCAATGTCACGATCCTGCCATTTTCGTACCCGCTAAGATACTTCCGTTACTGATGCTGTCCGCTTTTCACCATTTCATCCTCACTGACAGGCGTTGCGTTTTGGGTCATCACCACAGCTTTACGTTTCTCTTTTAACCGGTAACGCTCTCCTTTGATATTCAGCGTGGTTGAGTGATGCAGCAGTCAATCCAGGAGCTCTGTTGTCCGGCAACCACCATATCAACTTCTTCCCGGGTGTGGCGGAGAGGTGGTATCCTGGCTGAGTTTCGAAGCGAACCGTTCTTTTTGACGGGCGCATTTTACGTCCGGGCTGAATGTAGTAACGCGGCATGGAACGTCGGCCCGTATGGCCCATTGTGTCACGAACGGTGCAATAGTGATCCACACCCAACGCCTGAAATCAGATCCAGGGGGTAATCTGCTCTCCTGATTCAGGAGAGCTTATGGTCACTTTTGAGACAGTTATGGAAATTAAAATCCTGCACAAGCAGGGAATGAGTAGCCGGGCGATTGCCAGAGAACTGGGGATCTCCCGCAATACGGTTAAACGTTATTTGCAGGCAAAATCTGAGCCGCCAAAATATACGCCGCGACCTGCTGTTGCTTCACTCCTGGATGAATACCGGGATTATATTCGTCAACGCATCGCCGATGCTCATCCTTACAAAATCCCGGCAACGGTAATCGCTCGCGAGATCAGAGACCAGGGATATCGTGGCGGAATGACCATTCTCAGGGGATTCATTCGTTCTCTCTCGGTTCCTCAGGAGCAGGAGCCTGCCGTTCGGTTCGAAACTGAACCCGGACGACAGATGCAGGTTGACTGGGGCACTATGCGTAATGGCCGCTCACCGCTTCACGTGTTCGTTGCTGTTCTCGGATACAGCCGAATGTTGTACATCGAATTCACTGACAATATGCGTTATGACACGCTGGAAACCTGCCATCGTAATGCGTTCCGCTTCTTTGGTGGTGTGCCGCGCGAAGTGTTGTATGACAATATGAAAACTGTGGTTCTGCAACGTGACGCATATCAGACCGGTCAGCACCGGTTCCATCCTTCGCTGTGGCAGTTCGGCAAGGAGATGGGCTTCTCTCCCCGACTGTGTCGCCCCTTCAGGGCACAGACTAAAGGTAAGGTGGAACGGATGGTGCAGTACACCCGTAACAGTTTTTACATCCCACTAATGACTCGCCTGCGCCCGATGGGGATCACTGTCGATGTTGAAACAGCCAACCGCCACGGTCTGCGCTGGCTGCACGATGTCGCTAACCAACGAAAGCATGAAACAATCCAGGCCCGTCCCTGCGATCGCTGGCTCGAAGAGCAGCAGTCCATGCTGGCACTGCCTCCGGAGAAAAAAGAGTATGACGTGCATCCTGGTGAAAATCTGGTGAACTTCGACAAACACCCCCTGCATCATCCACTCTCCATCTACGACTCATTCTGCAGAGGAGTGGCGTGATGATGGAACTGCAACATCAACGACTGATGGCGCTCGCCGGGCAGTTGCAACTGGAAAGCCTTATAAGCGCAGCGCCTGCGCTGTCACAACAGGCAGTAGACCAGGAATGGAGTTATATGGACTTCCTGGAGCATCTGCTTCATGAAGAAAAACTGGCACGTCATCAACGTAAACAGGCGATGTATACCCGAATGGCAGCCTTCCCGGCGGTGAAAACGTTCGAAGAGTATGACTTCACATTCGCCACCGGAGCACCGCAGAAGCAACTCCAGTCGTTACGCTCACTCAGCTTCATAGAACGTAATGAAAATATCGTATTACTGGGGCCATCAGGTGTGGGGAAAACCCATCTGGCAATAGCGATGGGCTATGAAGCCGTCCGTGCAGGTATCAAAGTTCGCTTCACAACAGCAGCAGATCTGTTACTTCAGTTATCTACGGAACAACGTCAGGGCCGTTATAAAACGACGCTTCAGCGTGGAGTAATGGCCCCCCGCCTGCTCATCATTGATGAAATAGGCTATCTGCCGTTCAGTCAGGAAGAAGCAAAACTGTTCTTCCAGGTCATTGCTAAACGTTACGAAAAGAGCGCAATGATCCTGACATCCAATCTGCCGTTCGGGCAGTGGGATCAAACGTTCGCCGGTGATGCAGCACTGACCTCAGCGATGCTGGACCGTATCTTACACCACTCACATGTCGTTCAAATCAAAGGAGAAAGCTATCGACTCAGACAGAAACGAAAAGCCGGGGTTATAGCAGAAGCTAATCCTGAGTAAAACGGTGGATCAATATTGGGCCGTTGGTGGAGATATAAGTGGATCACTTTTCATCCGTCGTTGACACATTGCCTTAATCTCCGCAAAGATAACCTCGTCATTCCGGACATTCTCTGCCAGGCATATGTCGATGTAATCCATAAACGATTTCAGCTTAACCCTTTTGTGGCCGGTCTTTCTGGCTGGCGGTTCAGGGGATGTTTTCTGGTTATCGTGTACCACAAAACTGGGATATTGCCCCGACAGTCACATTTCAGATTGATCGCGGTCTGAAGATGTGGCACTGAGGTAACGTGCTGGTGTCACTGGTATTGCTGAAGTTATGGTTTTTCGGGGTCAGGTGAGCCTGTTGTGTGTATGCTTTTTGTTCAGATTAGAGGGGGGCTGTGCGGACAGCGGCTTTTGTCTCCGGGCATTCACGCCTGAACGATGAATGCGATTTTCAGCAATATTTGTCTTTGTGACACTCTCTGGTTGAGAAGCTAATGCGCGCCCCTGTTTCCACAGAGAATGAGGCTTGCCATCAGCCGAAACATCAGTATTCCACGCCATACAGACGGCGCCTGACCATGTGCTGATGCAGGTAAAATGTTTCAACTACAACTGTTCGGGTTGCTATGCAACGAAACAGCGATTCTCACGATCTTTAACTGCAACGTTTTTCCGCCTGAAAGCTGACTGCCTCCTGCTGAGGTGGGAGGCTATGATTCAGTGCGTTTATAGTCTCCGGGGTATGCATGTACCGGAGCATACCATTTCTGGTGGATAACAAGCCGGCACATTCAGCCTGCAGTGAAGATGGAGGCACCTGGTTGTGAAGAACGTTTCTGCCCGTGGCTGCTTCGCATCATCAATGGTATTCATACCCGCTCAGAAATGACCGGGTGCTGAAGCCCTCCGTTATCGCGCAGTATAATGACGTATATGATCTGTGGACGAGTGAGCGGCGTGCCTGATGTACGCCGCTATTACTGTATTTTACCACAGGGCTGGTTTTCTGCTGCCAGCCCTGTGGTTATCAGACATCAACTGTGAGCGGCATCAACCGATGTACGGTATGCCATAAGCACGTACTGATCCATCAGATTTGTCAGTGGTTCACTCTGACCCTGACGTGCAATGATCCATTGCTCCAGATCTTTTTCTGATTTGTGTTTCAGGTTTTTCGTCCAGTCGTCAAGGCTGTTTCCGGTCATTAAGTCAAGCCAGCAGAGCCAGACCAGTTTGAGACGTAACTCCGTGCCGCCAAACTGACGGAAGAGGCTGATCAGTTTGTTTGCCAGAGAATGTTGCTTCAGGCGCTCACATTCAGACAGCAGGATCCCTTCCAGCATCGGATGATGAACCAGCAGGTGTTCGCTGGTGCATAAATTCACCACCAGATCATCATCCAGGGACGGGGAGCTCCGTTTGTCCGGACCATAAATCAGCCGGTGCAGACTCTGGGGAACGATGGCAATCTCCGGTTTTTCGCCATTGAATGACACCCACCCGGGCGTCAGATTATGGAAATAGTAGATATTCGGATGACACACGCCCCATGATACGGCGTGCCGGGTGAAGCCGGTCAGCCATTTCTGGTAGTTTTCATGGAGCAGCTCGTAACGGGTCTGATACTGTTGTTTCATTTTCATATTCCTCACGGGGGATAACAGGCAGCAGAGCGCCGCCGGCAGGCCGGAGATTGCGTCTGCTTTGGGCGAAGGGTTAGTGGTTAAAAATTACGGACGGGACTGTGCAATACGCGCCTGCAGCCAGGCTTCCACTTCACTTTTCAGCCAGCGGGAGCTGCGCCCCATTTTGATGGGGGCAGGAAAGCCCCCAACTTTGATGAGTTTGTAAAACCACTTATCGGTTAAGCCGGTCAGTTGAGTGATAAACGCCATGTCGACCATCTGGTCATCCATCAGCGAAACTGGGGTAGCCATGAGAATGTTCCTCCGGATGTTGTTAAACCAGCCGGTGTGGTCATGAAAACAGCGCGCCACCTTCACCGGCATAACAACCGGGGAGAAACGTAAAAAATAATCGGGAATCTGGCTGTCCGGAGATAAACGGGGGGATTGCGATGGCAGAGCCGTAGCGGAATCCCGGGGGGTGCCCCTATTAAGTTGTCAAGCATGTTATGACGCCTGCGGGGTATAAAAAGTCCCGTCGCGCATCATGGCGAACAGAACGTCGCAGCGTCGTCTCGCCAGGGCGATAAGCGCCTGATTGTGTCGTTTTCCCTGACTCATTTTGCGGGTGTAGTAAGCCCTGGAGAGCGGATCCCTGAGCGCGGCGAAGGCCGACAGGAACAACGCCCGTTTGAGAGCTTTATTACCCCGTCGCGAGGGATGCTCACCGCGTATTGACGAGCCGGATCGCCGAGTTACCGGCGCAAGGCCAGCATAAGCAGCGAGATGTGCGACAGAGGCGAAGGCGCGGCAGGCGACCTC
>ENA-OYXV01001387-OYXV01001387.1-human-gut-metagenome-genome-assembly--contig:-NODE-1387-length-13470-cov-21.882370_pt1 | contig 13470 bp, 5 predicted proteins | sample MGYA00244846_ERZ653424 | MGnify/ENA primary metagenome ERZ653424 (study PRJEB26926, sample SAMN06165108) | human gut metagenome | biome: ENVO:00009003; feature: ENVO:2100002; material: ENVO:00002003...
GTATACGATCTTCTGAGCAACACCCTTCTTGCCGTCGAGCATGATATTGTTTACGAGTCTTGTTACGAGCTCTGAGCCGTACATAGGATCGGGTAATACATCACGCTTAGGAACATTACCTCTTCTTGGCACTTTACTTCCCTCCTTCATAAATAATGAAAATCATCGGTACTCGAAAGCGATTAACTCCCGCCGTCCAATTGCAGAGGTAATATAATATATTACTCCACAAAAGTGGCTAAAAGTCATCAGTTACGCTTTTTTCGCACCAGCCTTCGGACGCTTAGCTCCGTACTTTGATCTGCCCTGCATTCTTCCGTCAACACCCTGAGCATCAAGTGTGCCTCTGACGATGTGGTAACGTACACCGGGGAGATCCTTAACACGGCCGCCACGGATCAGTACAACGCTGTGTTCCTGCAGTTTGTGTCCGATACCCGGAATATAAGCAGTAACTTCATAACCGTTGGAAAGTCTTACTCTGGCAATCTTTCTCATAGCAGAGTTAGGCTTCTTAGGGGTAGCAGTACGAACAGCTGTGCATACGCCTCTCTTCTGGGGAGAAGACATATCTACTGTTTCCTTCTTCAGAGTGTTCATGCTCTTCTGCAGTGCGGGAGCCTTAGACTTCTTTTCTGCAACTGCTCTGCCCTTACGAACGAGCTGGTTAAAGGTTGGCAAATGTTACACCTCCTTGCAAAATTATTAAAAATTTATGCCACAGAATAACGCTTTTACGCATTTATTCTGCACATATTTAAATATTATATACAAAAAGGCGGCGATTGTCAAGCCTTTTCGTTTCACCGAAAAAACTTTGTAACAATCGTCGCCTTTGGACTGAATTACAACTTAATTTTGTGCAGTTTCGCCAACTTCTTCACTGTCTGATTCGTTTTCATCCGATTCAGAGACAGCTTCGGCAGCCTTTTCTCTTTCTTCTTTTTCCTTCTCCATTGCCTCAAGACCTGTGCCTGCGGGAATAAGCTTACCTATGATAACATTTTCCTTCAGACCGAGCAGCGGATCTACCTTGCCGTGAATTGCAGCATCGGTAAGAACTCTTGTGGTTTCCTGGAATGAAGCGGCAGACATAAAGCTGTCTGTTGCAAGCGCAGCCTTTGTGATACCGAGAAGAACAGCTTCGCACTCTACGGGTTCAATCTGTTCACCGGCTTCCTTACGCTGTTCAAGCTCATTGTTTACCTTGACAAGCTCATTCTTGTCAATAACCGAGCCGGGAAGCAGATAACTGCTGCCGGGGTTGGTTACACGAGCCTTTCTCATCATCTGACGAACAATAACTTCGATATGCTTATCGTTGATGTCAACACCCTGTAAGCGATATACCTTCTGTACCTCGGCGATAATGTAGTTCTGAACTGCTTCCTCGCCCTTTACCTCAAGTACATCGTGAGGATTTACGCTACCTTCTGTAAGTGTTTCACCTGCTTCGATGAAATCACCATCCTGTATTTTCAGCTTGTAGCCGAAAGGTACGGGATAAGGATGCTCCTCACCGTCTGCTGTTGTAATGATAACGTGTCTGGTTTTCTTTATCTCGTCGATTCTTGTCTTACCGGAATGCTTAGCCATAATTGCGGCATTCTTGGGACGACGTGACTCGAACAGTTCTTCTACTCTGGGAAGACCCTGTGTAATATCTTCAGCCGATGCAATACCACCGGTATGGAACGTTCTCATAGTAAGCTGTGTACCGGGCTCACCGATAGACTGTGCTGCTATGATACCGACTGCTTCGCCGATTGTAATCTTCTTGCCGTTAGCAAGTGAAGAACCGTAGCACTTTGCGCAGACTCCGTGTTCTGCATGACAGGTAAGAACTGAACGAATTTTAACGGTCTTTACGCCCGATGCAACTATCATCTTGGCATCAGCTTCCGTTATCAGCTTATCCTTTGAAACAAGGACTTCACCGTTGTCATCAGTGAAATCTTCGGCAAGGTATCTGCCTGTAAGACGTTCTTCAAGCGACTCGATAAGCTCCTTGCCTTCACGAATCTCGTAAATGTCGATACCGTCTGTAGTACCGCAGTCATCGGTTCTTACGATAACTTCCTGTGATACGTCAACAAGACGTCTTGTAAGGTAACCTGAGTCGGCTGTTCTTAACGCCGTATCGGCAAGACCCTTTCTCGCACCTCTTGAAGAAATGAAGTATTCGAGGATGTTAAGACCTTCACGGTAGTTAGCTCTGATCGGGATTTCAATCGTTTCACCAGATGTATTTGCGATAAGTCCACGCATACCTGCAAGCTGTCTTATCTGGTTTGTACTACCACGGGCTCCTGAGTCTGCCATCATATAGATGGGGTTGTAATCATCAAGACCCTTTGTCAGTGCAACTGTAACATCTGTTGTAGCCTGGTTCCAAACTGAAAGCACCTGAGATTTTCTTTCGGCGTTCGAAATGAAACCGTTATTGAAATACTCGTTGATTTCCTGAACCTGCGCATCCGCATTTGCAAGAATATCCTTTTTCTCGGGCGGTATTGTAGCATCGCATACAGCTACTGTGATTGCCGCCTTAGTCGAGTATTTGTAACCCATAGCCTTTATTTTATCAAGAACCTGCGCCGTCATAGGTGTTCCGTGAACCTTAAGGCACTTGTCGATGATTTTTCCAAGCTCTTTCTTTCTTACCTTGAAGCCGATTTCGAGATCAAACTTCTTTTCAGGGTCGTTTCTGTCAACAAAGCCAAGATCCTGAGGAATATGCTCGTTGAAAAGAATACGTCCTACCGTAGCATCGATTATCTTTGTTTCGGGATGATCTCCGCCTACGTCCTTGGTAACTCTTACCTTGATAGCCGAGTGGATTGTAATATCTCCTTCATTGTAAGCCATAATAGCCTCATTGAAGTCACGGAATACTTTACCCTCACCCTTTTCGCCGGGCTTGTCGATAGTAAGATAATAAGAACCGAGTACCATATCCTGAGTAGGAACTGTAACAGGACGGCCGTCTGAAGGCTTCAGCAGGTTCTTTGCGGCAAGCATAAGTGTTCTTGCCTCGTTCTGTGCTTCCTCAGACAGAGGAAGATGCACTGCCATCTGGTCACCGTCAAAGTCTGCGTTGAACGCTGTACAAACCAGCGGATGCAGCTTGATTGCACGACCCTCGACCAGTACCGGCATAAATGCCTGAATACCGAGTCTGTGCAGTGTAGGCGCACGGTTGAGCAGTACGGGGTGATCCTTGATAACTTCTTCAAGAGCATCCCATACAGCAGGATCCTTAGCCTGCTCTACCATCTTTCTTGCACTCTTTATATTGTTAGCGATACCACGCTTGTCAAGTTCCTTCATTACAAAGGGCTTGAACAGCTCGATAGCCATTTCTTTGGGAAGACCGCACTGATCCATCTTAAGATCGGGGCCTACTACGATAACTGAACGTCCTGAATAGTCAACACGCTTACCGAGAAGGTTCTGACGGAAACGTCCCTGCTTACCCTTGAGCATATCCGAAAGAGATTTCAGAGGACGGTTCGAAGGGCCTGTAACCGCTCTGCCGTGTCTGCCGTTGTCGATAAGTGCGTCAACAGCTTCCTGAAGCATTCTCTTTTCGTTTCTGATGATAATGTCGGGAGCGTGAAGCTCCTTCATCTTTGTAAGACGGTTGTTTCTGTTGATAACACGTCTGTACAGATCGTTAAGGTCGGAAGTGGCGAATCTGCCACCGTCCAGCATAACCATAGGACGCAGATCCGGAGGAATTACGGGTATGCAGTCGAGTATCATCCATTCTGGACGGTTACCGCTGAGTCTGAATGCCTCAACAACATCAAGTCTTTTTAATAACTTGACTCTCTTCTGACCCTGCTGAGTATCCTCAAGCTCCTTCTTAAGTTCTTCGGACAGCTTGTCAAGGTCAATTTCGCAAAGAAGCTCCTTAATAGCTTCTGCGCCCATCTCGGCTCTGAAATCATCCTCATAACGCTCTCTCATATCAGCATACTCTTTTTCTGTGAGTATCTGCTTCTTTGTAAGAACAGTATCGCCGGGATCGACAACTATATACTTTGTGAAGTAAAGAACTTCTTCAAGTCTTTTGGGTGAAATATCAAGTACCTGACCGATACGGCTGGGCGTACCCTTGAAATACCAGATATGTGATACGGGAGCCGCAAGCTCTATGTGACCCATACGCTCACGTCTTACCTTGTTGCGTGTTACTTCAACGCCGCAACGCTCACATATTTTACCTTTGAAACGGATTCTCTTGTATTTACCGCAGGAACACTCCCAGTCCTTTGTAGGACCAAATATCTTTTCGCAGTACAGACCGCCTCTTTCGGGCTTCTGTGTTCTGTAGTTGATTGTTTCGGGACGCTCAACAACGCCGTAGCTCCATGCACGGATCTGATCCGGAGAAGCAAGACCGATCTTCATTGAATCAAATGTTTTATATGCCAATTTACAGACCTCAATTCTTTCTATAGAAGTTTATGTGTGATAACACACGCTTTTCTGTCAATGCCTATGCTTAAATCATCGTCTGATTATTCATCAAACGAGTCGTCAGCGTCATTTTCGTTGAAGTCGATGTCAAAATCATCTTCATCGTCCTTATCGGCATAGAATTCGCTGTCTTCGTCTATATCCTTAGTTGTGAAACCGTCATCAAGAGAGCCATCCTCGGCTACATACTCAAATGTATCCTCGCCTGCTGCCTGACCGTATTCATCGTCTTCTTCGTAAGTCTGTCTGAGATCAATCTCATTCTTGTCAGCATCAAGTACCTTGATGTCAAGACCGAGTGACTGAAGCTCCTTGAACAGAACCTTGAAGCTCTCGGGAACGCCTGCCTTAGGAACAGGATCGCCCTTGACGATTGCCTCGTAAGTTTTAACACGTCCTACTATATCGTCCGACTTTACAGTAAGGATTTCCTGAAGTGTATAAGCCGCACCGTAAGCCTCAAGTGCCCAAACTTCCATCTCACCGAAACGCTGTCCGCCGAACTGTGCCTTACCGCCGAGAGGCTGCTGTGTTACCAGTGAGTAAGGACCGGTTGAACGTGCGTGAATCTTATCGTCAACAAGGTGGTGGAGCTTGAGGTAGTACATATAACCTACTGTTACAGGGCTGTCAAACTTCTCGCCTGTACGACCGTCTGTAAGCTGTGTCTTGCAGTCAGGACGCATAGGAATCTTAGAGAAGTCTATCTTTGCGGAATCCTTATCCTTATAGTTTTCACGTTCAGCCTCAGCCTTTTCAAAGCAAGCTCTGATGTCGGCCTCGTGAGCGCCGTCAAATACAGGGGTCATTATCTGCCAGTCAAGTGCCTTACAAGCATAACCGAGGTGTACCTCGAGAACCTGACCGATGTTCATTCGTGAAGGAACGCCGAGGGGGTTCAGTACAATATCAAGCGGTGTACCGTCAGGAAGGAAAGGCATATCCTCCTGCTTTAAGATACGGGAAACGACACCCTTATTACCGTGGCGACCCGCCATCTTATCGCCGACAGAAATCTTACGCTTCTGTGCGATGTAGCATCTTACCACCATATTTACGCCGGGTGAAAGTTCATCACAGTTCTGTCTTGTGAACACCTTAACGTCAACGATGATACCGCTTTCGCCGTGAGGTACACGAAGTGAATTATCTCTTACTTCTCTTGCCTTATCACCGAAGATAGCACGGAGAAGTCTTTCTTCTGCGGTAAGCTCTGTTTCACCCTTAGGTGTAACCTTGCCGACCATAATATCGCCGGAGTGAACCTCTGCGCCGATACGAATGATACCACGCTCGTCAAGATCCTTAAGAGCGTCCTCAGAAACGTTGGGGATCTCTCTTGTTATCTCTTCCGGTCCGAGCTTTGTATCACGGCATTCAAGCTCATATTCTTCTATATGGATTGATGTGTAGACATCATTATAAACGAGTTTTTCATTTATAAGAACGGCGTCCTCGTAGTTGTAACCTTCCCATGTCATGAAGCCGATAAGAGCATTCTTACCGAGTGAAATCTCACCCTGGCTTGTAGCGGGACCGTCAGCAAGAACATCGCCGGTCTTTATCTCCATACCCTTTGTAACGGCAGGACGCTGGTTTACGCAGGTACCCTGGTTTGAACGCTTGAACTTTATCAGCTTGTAGCTGTGTTCAACGCCGTTGTTATCGGTAACAACGATTTCATCGGCACTGCACTTTGTTACAACGCCGTCTTCCTTTGCTACTACAACCGCACCCGAATCAACGGCTGCCTTGTATTCCATACCCGTACCTACGATAGGATTCTGTGTTACCATAAGCGGTACTGCCTGACGCTGCATGTTCGCACCCATAAGAGCACGGTTTGCGTCATCGTTCTCAAGGAACGGAATCATCGCAGTAGCGACAGAAACAACCATCTTAGGCGAAACGTCCATGTAGTCTACACGGTCACGGTCAACTTCAAGAATCTCTTCACGGAAACGTGCATTTACACGCTTTCTTGCAAATTTTCCCTGCTTGTCAAGAGGCTCGTTAGCCTGTGCTACAACGTAATTATCCTCCATATCGGCAGTCATATAGGTTACTTCGTCAAGTACAACGCCTGTTTCCTTGTCAACCTTACGGTAAGGGGCTTCAATAAAGCCGTACTTGTTTATCTTTGCAAATGAAGCAAGGTAAGAGATAAGACCGATGTTAGGACCTTCGGGGGTTTCGATAGGACACATTCTTCCGTAGTGGGAATAGTGTACATCTCGAACTTCGAAGCTCGCACGGTCACGGGAAAGACCGCCGGGGCCGAGTGCTGAAAGTCTTCTCTTATGAGTAAGCTCTGCAAGGGGGTTGTTCTGATCCATGAACTGTGAAAGCGGCGAAGAACCGAAGAACTCCTTGATAGCCGCAACAACGGGACGGATATTGATAAGGGCGTTGGGAGTTACCTTGTCGCCTTCCTGTGACTGAAGTCCCATTCTTTCACGGATAACTCTTTCCATTCTTGCAAAACCGATTCTGAACTGGTTCTGTAAAAGCTCACCTACGCTACGGATACGTCTGTTTCCGAGGTGGTCTATATCGTCAACCTCACCGACACCTTCGCAAAGATTGATGAAGTAGCTTACTGTTGCGAATATATCGTCAAGAGTGATGTGCTTGGGGATAAGGTCTTCTACTCTGTTTGAAAGCTCGGCTGTGAGTGCCTCAACATCATCACCGCACTTGTCAAGTATCTCACGCAGTACGCTGAAGCATACCTTCTCGTTGATACCGAGTGATTCTGCATCTATAGATTCGGGAATGTAGCCGGCTATATCGACCATTCCGTTTCCGAGAACCTTTGCAATTTTTTCTTCGGAGAAGATTACGCATTCCTTAACGCCTGCCTGCTCTACAGCCTGTGCCTTTTCAGCGTTGATGAACTCGTTCTCGTCAACAAGAATCTCGCCCGTGGTAGGGTCTATAATCGGCTGAGCGGCCTTATGACCGGCAATTCTCGAAGCAACTCCGAGCTTCTTGTTGTACTTGTAACGTCCGAATCTTGCAAGGTCATATCTCTTTGCGTCAAAGAAAAGATTGTTGATATGAGTATTTGCGGAATCGACCGTAGGAGGCTCACCGGGTCTTAACTTTCTATATACTTCAAGTAAAGCCTCTTCGGTGTTCTTTGTAGCGTCCTTTTCCTGAATCGTCTGAACTATTCTGGGGTCTTCGCCGAACAGATCGATAAGGTCGTCGTCACTGCTGATACCGAGTGCACGGATGAATGTTGTTGCCGGTATCTTTCTGTTTTTATCTATACGGACATAGAAGATGTCGTTTGAGTCCATCTCGTATTCGAGCCATGCACCTCTGTTAGGGATAACAGTTGACTTGAATAACTTCTTACCCGTTTTATCGTAGTCAAAGCCATAATAAACGCCGGGGGAACGAACCAACTGTGAAACAATGACACGCTCAGCACCGTTGATTACGAATGTGCCACTTTCGGTCATCAGCGGGAAGTCACCCATGAATATCTCATTCTCGACAACCTCTCCGGTTTCGTTGTTTCTGAGCTGTGCCTTTACACGAAGGGGTGCCGCATACGTTGTATCACGTTCTTTGCACTCCTCTATAGAATACTTGGGGTTCTCATCGAGACGATAATCAACGAAACTCAGTACCAGCTTGCCGTTAGCGTCGGTAATAGAAGAAATATCCTTGAATACTTCCTTTATACCCTCGTCCAAAAACCACTTATATGAATCCTTCTGAATTTCGATGAGGTTCGGCATCTTCTGAACTTCATCGATCTTGGAAAAACTCATACGGGTATTTCTACCCAGCTTTACCTGCTTGACATTCACCATGGGCTTTACCACTCCTTAATTTATTCACGGATATTTATACGCTCGTGTTTTCCGCATAATAAAGGGAAAATCTACACCTTTCGACACTGCGGGATTTCAGCCCGAACGCATATCAATCCATTATGATACATTTTAGTATTGTACCACATATAAAGGGCAAAGTCAATAGAAAAATCGCTTAACTTTTGTCTTATTTCTCATTTTCGTATCGTTGTTTTAACCGAAAATATGTCAAAATGCCGATTTTGCCATATAAAATTTACATATGTATATTCCTTTTCAACATGACAACTCATATATTCACATTACCGGCACAGTTTTCTGAACACCTTTGTTAAGCAAAAGCCGACACTCACAGATTACCATGATATTTCACGACTGCATTTTCAGACGCATAAGCAACAAAGCAACGTCAAAACATGAGAAACAGCTGCCCGCACGAGCAGCCGTTTTACTTTTATATGAGCAATAAATCAGTCAATTGCAGGTTCTATCTCAAACCAGTCAAAGTCAAAGTCACAGCCCGGTAAGAAGCGGAATTCCACCTTGACTTTACCCCTGATATCAGGCAGTCTGTGCGATACCGTGATCGGCATACCACTGCCGGGGAACTCGATTATCTCTTCGATCCTGCCGCTATCTGTGTGGAAGTGGACGTGGATAGAATCGTTGTCGTGGCGGGTCATTCCGTGGATACGGATAAGGCTTGTTCCCTTATCAAAGTCCATATCATCAAAGTCGAGGAATACGTTGTTACCGATACCCTTGACGCTTGTTCCGTCAGCAGTATAGGTGTCACCGTGGATAAGGTCGCAATCGGCACTGTTAAGCCGCTCGTAAGCCTTCTGACGCGGGGTGAACAGGAAGCCGCCGAAATCAATACGCAGATCTGTCTTGTCAAACTCAAAATAGATGTCCTTTTCGCCTGTAAGACGGCTTGACAGCTTATAATGATTGTCCTTGTAGGTCTGCCACTCGAAGTTTGCCTGATAAGTAAACTCGCCGATAAGAGCGGAGCTTTCCGCGCCCGGGCAGCCCTCCCACAGCCTGAAGCCGAACGGACAGTCCTTGTGCCAGTTGATGATGCGGACAAGGAATTCATCAGTGCCGTACTTGCCGAAGTCGGTCTTCTTAAAGCCGACTATGTTGTTGTCGGCAGTAATGCTTACACCGCCGCAGCGCACCTCGTCCATAAGCGATACACTGTCGGAATAAAGGCAGGCGGTGACGAATGTATATGGGTCGAAAATCGGCTGTCCGAAGCCGTTCGCGGTGAATTCATACTCGGACAGAATCTGCGGAAATTCACTGCCGTTGTCGGCACTGCAACGAAGTCTGAATGTTCCGTCACCGTTTGCATGGACTACAGCAGAATGATTATTGCTTTCTGTAACGGTCGCTAAATTCGTTTCAATTCCGCTTGCAGTTACTATGCTCCACTGTAATGTACCGTGGGTTGCATTTGCCGGGAAAATGGTATAAACAACGGTACAGTCGTTATTATCGGGAGTAAGCTCAATTCCGGTGCTTCTCTTAAGCTCGATTTTTCTTATTGGAACATCAGAGCCTATCGTATATCCGTCATTATCAGTAATATTTTCAAGTGTTGATATTCCGTTTATGATATCCGACTTTACCTTTTTGATAGTAATTACAGATTTTTCTAAATTTTCACCTGTTGCCGTAACTGTTATCTCACCCTCTGAAGTATCCGCCGAAATATACGCTACCGCTTTACCCGAGAAAAGCCTGCGGTTTGCCGACTTATAATTATCATAGTCGGTGCTGTCGCCGTTATCAAAGCCGACAAGTCTTCCGCCTTCTACCGTCAGGAAAATTCTGTCCCTGGCATTCTCTACAGGGTTTCCGTCCATATCTACCGTTGACACTGTTATGAAAGCCAGATCCTCACCGTCAGCCTTTACAGTGTCGCTGTAAGCAGAAAGAACTATCTTAGCGCTGTCACCGAAAGAACGCTTTACATCTTCGTAAACCGTGCCGTCTGCGGCGGTTGCCTTAACCCGTATCTCGCCCTTTTCATAAGGGATCTGCCAGTTTACCGTGTACTCTTCGGGGTGCTTTACTCCGCAGCTCCTGCCGTTTACAAACAACTCGACATCACCTATATTCGTGTATGCTACTACATCTATCAGCTGACCCTCATTGAAATCCCAGTACGGCATAAGATGAAGCACAGGCTTATCAGTCCATGCCGACTGATAAAGATAGAAGCTGTCCTTACGCAGTCCCGCGGTATCGATACTGCCGTAGTAGGCATTCTTTGTGGAATATGGTGACGGTTCGCCTATGTAGTCGCTACCCGTCCAGATGTACATTCCTGCGCAGACATCTATATCACGGTTCAAGGCTATTATCTTCTGAGCCGTGTCTGCCGATGCGCCTGCGCGACAGTTGCCTAGTGGCGAGCACTGCATATCGGGGTGGGTAAGGAACGCCGTGCCGAGCGGGAAATGATACACTCCTCTGCTCTTCACTCCCGCTGTAGTTTCACTGCCGTATATCTTCCAGTCGGGGTGCTCCTTATGATGCGGCTCGTACAGCCTTTCAAGGTAGTTATAACCGACAAGGTCAACCTGCTCTGCACAGTTCTGTGCGCCTTCCCACGGCATATAATTAGAGCCTATGGTCGTGGGCGCGTTACAAAGCGGGTCGCTCTTTCTGACTGCTGTATGTAACATCTTAGCCACCTCACAGCCGCGCGGCGAAACGTGAGTATCGTATATCTCGTTGCCGACGCTCCACATAATTACGCTCGGGTGATTTCTGTCGCGGCGTATCCACGAGGCAACGTCTTTCTCATGCCATTCATCAAAGAACCTTGCATAGTCAAACTCGGTCTTCGGGCGCTCCCACATATCAAACGCTTCGCTGTCAACGAGCATACCCATCTCGTCACACAACTCCATAAACGCCTTTGCGGGCGGGTTGTGCGAGGTTCTGACAGAGTTTACACCCATATCAAGCATACTCTGAAGCTGTCTTCTTGCCGCCGACTTATTGAAAGCCGCACCAAGACAGCCTAAATCATGATGCAGGCAAACACCGTTCAGCTTGATATGTCTGCCGTTAAGGTAAAAACCGCTGTCGGGCTTATATTCAATTTCACGCAGTCCGACCTTTTGTGTATTGCTGTTGATCACTTTACCGTCCTTTTTAAGTGCTACAGATAAGGTCAGTAAATTCGGGCTGTCAATATCCCATATATGATCATCTGAAATGTCTGTCAGCGAAAAAGCGGTTTCGGTTACCGTTTCAGCCGAGATTTCGGCATTATAAAGAATATCATCGTCCTTTGACAGTGTAAATTCTATTGTCAGCCCGTCAGGGTTTACAACCTCAGCCGACAGCTTCACGTCAAAACCATCTGCGGTTTTATCGGTATGGAAGTATACACCGTCTGTCGCAAGGTGGCTCTTCTCAGTCACGATAAGATAAATGTCACGGAAAATGCCTGCTCCCGAATACCAACGGCTGTTCGGGCTGCGGTGTCTTACAAGCACCTTTATCTCGTTTTCGCCGTCATGGAGCTTATCGGTCAGGTCGACCTCAAAGGTGCTGTAGCCGTACTTGTTTTCACCTGCGACCTCTCCGTTTACATAAACGGTGCAATCCATATAAACGCCCTCGAAGTAAAGGCGTATGCTCTTACCGCTTACCTTGCCGAAATCAAAAGTCTTTACATAGCGACCAAACGATGTTTCGTAAAGGTCTTTTGCATTGTAAATAAGCCAGTCGTGCGGAATATCAACAGGCTTATAATCTGCGTTCCAATCATTTTCAAGGCTGTCGTCCGCTTTGGCCTTTGCAAAGCTCCAGCCGTTATTAAAAAGCGTCTTCATATTCTCTCCTTTTATCTCAGTACAGAACCGGCAGTTTATCCTTTGTTACGGCATATTCGCTGTTATACACCTTTTTAAGCTGTTCAAAGGTATTGAACTTTTCGGTAAGGCAGAACGGTTTTGACCAGGTCATATAGGACGACCAGCCGACTTTTTCGGATACTATCGCTTCGGGACAGGGCAATGTGCCTGTTTCTCCGATTATCGTTATTTTCTTAGCAGACGTTATCTCACACAGGTTATAGTACATTTCGCTCTGCGAGGTATGCTCGTGTTCAGGCGGATACATATCCCTCGAAATTATATCCACCACGTCATCGCCCGGATAACATTCGGGAATCTGTGAATTCCACACCCATATAAGATTGTCAAGATGGAATCTGTTCGTGTATCTGTCGTGCATAAGACGGAACAGCTTTTTAACGGTATCCGCTCCTTTTTTGCCCCACCAGAACCAATCGCCGTCGCCCTCGTGAAAGGGTCGCCACAGAATCGGCACTCCCTTTTCGCAGAAGGGTCGGAGTATTCCTGCCATTGTATCCATATCCGAAAGCAGAGCTTTATTTTCGGGTGTACCGTCAATCACAGCCTTGCTTGCGTCAAATTCGGTATTTTCGCTGAAAAACGATTTTGACCTGCCGTAAAGTGGAGAAAACCAGTGCCAGCACATAGTGATAAGTCCCTTTTTCTCTGCCCACTCCCACGCTCTTTTAAGAGTTCCGTAATTCTCCGTGACCTCTGTCATACATTCATCGTCCGTATCGGAATAGTTGATATTCGGTGAATATGAAAGCAGTTCAAAACCGAGAAGTGCAGGCTGTTTTCCTGTGACCTTTTCTATAAGATGAAGCTCTTCCTGCGCCATAGTCTGCGTATGCTGTCCGGTTATGATTTTTTCGTAGGTTATATCAGACAGATATTTAAGCACATTGCGTACACCCTGCTGTGCATTCGGGTTTGAAGGGGTATATAATTTATCGCTCATAAGCGTTCTCCTTTCGGGTAAATCTTTATATAATGATACCATAAATAAGTTCGGTTGGCAATAGGATTATTCGCAGTATGAAAAAAGGAAGCGAAATTACACCTCCTTTTTTCAAAATTCAATTGTGAGAACTCAGCCATACGGATAATTCTTCAAAAGTCATCGTACCGTCAGCCAGAGAAAGACCAATCTTTATCAGATCTTCTTGAGTACAAGATATATCAATACCGTTAATCGCAAGGAAAACCAGCATTATATGTCAGACTGTCGATAAACCTCTTGATTATATAAAAATGGGGTCGCAGGGGCGTAG
>ENA-OYXV01001396-OYXV01001396.1-human-gut-metagenome-genome-assembly--contig:-NODE-1396-length-13415-cov-7.213473_pt1 | contig 13415 bp, 10 predicted proteins | sample MGYA00244846_ERZ653424 | MGnify/ENA primary metagenome ERZ653424 (study PRJEB26926, sample SAMN06165108) | human gut metagenome | biome: ENVO:00009003; feature: ENVO:2100002; material: ENVO:00002003...
TGTTCATCACGGTATTTCTGGCGAGCTTTCTCATTTTTGCAGGCTTTCATTTCGTAGATTACATATCGGGTCTTGTGATAGTTCAGCACTTGTTAAGGGCGCGGATGACACCGGCGTCGGCCTTGATCCGGGCATAAGCGCCGCGCGGCAGACCGAGCGCCCGGAACCGAGCGCCGAGCCGCCCGTGAGCACCGAAAAGCCGCAGCCGGTGGATGCTCCGAGCGAGGACGACGTCGTTTCGGCCGGAACGCTCACTCAGGACGATGTGTGGCCCGAACAGGTGACATGGCGCTGGCCTGTTTCCGGCGAGATCGAGCGCGGCTACAGCGTCGAGGCGCTCAGCTATGACGTCACTATGGCCGACTGGCGCACACATGACGGTGTGGATATCCTTGCGCAGCAGGGCGAGGTGGTCGTCGCTGCCGGAGACGGCGAGGTCGTGAGCGTGACGCAGGACGACCTTTACGGAACAACGGTGGTCATTGACCACGGCAGCGGCATAAAGACTCAATACTCAAACCTTGCCGACACGCCGACCGTCAGCCCCGGCGATAAGGTAAAAGGCGGCGATGTTATCGGCTCTGTCGGGAAAACGGCCATATGCGAGATAGGGCAGGGCAGCCACATGCACTTTGCCATGAGCCGCGACGGAGCCAGCGTAGACCCCACGACCTATATTCCGATATGAAAATTTGAAGAAAAACAAAAAAATATGTTGACAATCCGGGCTATGTCTAGTATAATTCCTATTGCTCGTTTGAGAAATGGCGGCATAGCTCAGTTGGCTAGAGCATGCGGTTCATACCCGCAGTGTCCCCGGTTCGAATCCAGGTGCCGCTACCAAAAAAGGCGCAGATACTTTTACCTGCGCCTTAATTTTGGCCCGTTGGTCAAGCGGTTAAGACACCGCCCTTTCACGGCGGTAACATGGGTTCGATTCCCGTACGGGTCACCAAAACGAAACAGCTCACCTTTAGGTGGGCTGTTTCGTTTTGCATAATCTATCGGGAATCGAAGGGAGCGGTAGTGAATGACATGCCGGGGGCATGTAAGAGCCGCGACCCGGCTCGCCCGCAGGCGAGGATTCCCGTACGGGTCACCAAAACGAAACAGCTCACCTTTAGGTGGGCTGTTTCGTTTTGCATAATCTATCGGGAATCAATGGACTTTTTTTATACCTTCTTTGCAATGACGATGAATCGCCCGTTCTCCGTGTGATATGCGCAGGTAGAGAGGGTGAGCAGCTTATCTCCGGGGCTTATCCGAACTCCGGTGTCGTATAGCTTGTTTTTGTCAATAAACTTAGCATATTCGGCAAAGGACTTTTCGTCGCTGCCGGTGTATTCGTTGTACCTGAAGCCCTCCTCGCCATCGGACGGCAGTTCGGTCTGTATTGCGGCGACGACCTCGTAGGTATGTTTTTCGTATATCGTGTCAAAGCTTATGTATTTGTGCTGCTTATAAAACTCATCGCTCTGGTAATCGACGATCACGCCGAACATTGAGCCGTCCTTCATGTGATGTCCGTAAACTATGATGTTATCCGATGTGAGCACATCACACCAGCCGTCAACGAACAGACAGCCGCGGTAAGAGGAGTTGCCGTAAAAATCGGTGTGCAGATACTTCTCGTTATCGTGCCGTGAGAACATGACGACGTTGTCAAGCTCTGTTCCGTCGATCTTCAGCCAGCCTATGGTATCGGGATTTTCGGCATAAAGCCCGGCGTATTCATCGAGAACGTCGGGCACGGTAACTTCGGCGTCTTTGAGCTTATCAACGTTTTTGTTAGACTCGGAGTCACAAATATCTCCGATTATGTAAACTGCCAGCACGGCAGTGCAGGCGATAAATACGATAAGAGAAACTATCCTTATTACTTTTTGCAGACTTATCTTCATGCCTTGTCCCTGTATTCGAGCATGCCGTAATCGACAAGCTTGTCATAGTTCATGTAGTAAAGATAATATCCGCCTACATTGTGCTGAACGTCGTCGATCCTGACGCGGTAGCCGTCGTGGCGCACCATGAACGTGTCGAGAATGGAGTTGGGATTTGCCATATACATTGCGTATTCCGGGTAGAAATATCCGCAGAGCATGTGATCTGCGCGCTTATATATCGTTCTGAGAAAGTACTCAAGGTCAAATCCGTTGTCGAGGTAATCAACGTGTATTCCGCGCTCGATCATGCGGTCATAGATCTCAAATGTGCTCATCAGAAGCTCAAAATATGTGTGATACGTTGTGTCGCGGTTATATATCGTGTCAAGGTTTTCCTGCGCGTTTCTGAGTGCAAAGGTGTAGTAGCGCTCGTCATCGACATACTTTGCTATCTCGTTCATCGAATAAGCCACCCAGTGGTCCTTGTACTGAACATAGTCGGCCGAGATAAAATGCTCAACGGCGCTTTTTGCAGCATTGAGCCACTTCTCGTCCGAGGTGAGGGAATACAGTCTGCACAATGCAAAGGTCGCTTCGCCGTCGTAATAAACGGTTCGGAACTGCTCTTTTTTTATAAACTCGCCGTCCAAAACGTGATAGTATTCGCCGCTGTCCTGATCGAGCATCGTGAGTATGCCGTTACCGAGCTTAACGGCAAGATCCTTGTATTTGTCCGAGCCGAACGCGTCCATGTATTCGGTCAGCGCAACGACGGCAACGCCGCAGCCGCCGAGCTTTATCTCGTCGGACTTTTCCTCGTACAGATACGATATCTCGTCGTTTCGCTCGACTATTGCGTTTTCGACCATGTAGTCAACCGCCTTGTCGATCACGGGAACAAGCGCCTCGTTGCCGGTCATTCTGTATTGGCAAACAAGACTCCAAAGTGTGCTTGCGTGGCGGACGATGTTGTAATTATCTATTGTTTTATCAAATCTCGGATAATAGCCGTAAACAAAGCTGCCGTCGTCCTTGACCTGGTCGATAAGGAAGCCGGATGCGTTTTTCACAAGCTCGGCTGCATATTCCTTGTCCACGGTGTCGACCTTGCGTCTGCCGTAATCGTCAATGTCGCTTATGAGGTCATACACCGCGTCGTTTTCGTCGCACATCCAGCCTACGCATTTGAAAACAACATAGCTGTCCGGCAGGGAAGAGAGTGTGCTGCGGCCGGCTTTTTTCAGGTATGTGTTCAGATAACTTTCGTCAACGCACTCGTTTTCATAGTCGAGTATTTTGGCGCCATTTAGCTCAGCTTCCAGAAGTGCCGTTTCAAAGTTCTTGTCAAAGGCTATGCCGTATCTGAAAAACTCGGGCCTGTAGTGGTGCAGCTCGGTTGAAAATTCGACCGGGTCGTATGTTTTAGCCTCGCTCATGAGGTCGGCCTTGAGCCAAACGGCGTTGTAGTTTTCCTCCTCGATGAAGCTCTTTGCCTGATCGTATGCGCTCAGCCATGCGGCCTTGCGGTCAACACCCGTTCCGGTGAAGACCTTTGCGCGCTCCTCGCCGCTGCAAACGGAAAGAAACACAACGTTGTCCGGAAGCCCCACTTCGATATCGCCCGATATCTCGTCGAGGCGCGCGTCCGAGAGCACCTGCTCGCGCAGAAGCTCGGCCTTCTTTTCAAACGAAGCAAGCGCATCGTCCTTTTTGCCGGCGGAAACGAGATACAGGATCACCACCGCGGCGACTATGGCCAAAACAACTGCCGAACCGATGATAACGGCTTTTTTGGTCCGCGCTGCAAGCTGCTCGGCGGTAGGCTTTTTTGCGTGGTCAATGTGCTTTTTTCGTCTGCTGCGTCTGCTCATTATGCACCTCAAGCAAATAAAAATAGGAATGGTTTACAACCACTCCTATTTTATATGCACTTAAGCAATAAGTCAACTAATCGCCCACATATGATCAGTTATTTTCCTTCTTGCGATAAGTGGCAGTGAATGCTGCCAGGCTGACAACTGCAATAGCTGAGATCAGCACAATGTTCCGCTCGTCCCCCATTTTAGGATCGTGATGATCGTCATCGTCGTCCGAATCTGAATCCGCGTCAGCGTCAGCATCGGCGTCAGCATCAGCATCGGCGTCCGCATCGGCATCAGCATCAGCGTCGGCGTCCGCATCGGCGTCCGCATCGGCATCCGCATCAGCATCAGCATCAGCATCCGCATCGGCATCCGCATCAGCATCAGCATCGGCGTCCGCATCAGCATCGGCGTCCGCATCAGCATCGGCGTCCGCATCGGCGTCCGCATCAGCATCGGCGTCCGCATCAGCATCGGCGTCGGCATCCGCATCATCGTCAGCATCTGCATCCGCGTCGGAATCGCCGCCGTGTACACCATCTATGTTCAGGTGAACGACGTGGCCTCCCAGATTGCTCATAAACATGTATGTAGCGTTGCCGGGAACATAGTCGGCAGCCGGACCGGACATGCCGCTGCTGGGATGCCATATGATGGCCTCTTCAACGGTGCTGCCGTAGATAAGATCCCAACCGTCAATGTCGGCTCCGTTGACTTCGATCTTGATTACGCAGTCGGCAGGAAGCCTGAGCAGAGTACCGTATCCCACCGGGTTAATCACATCTTTGAAAGTGAGATAAGCCTTGTCAAAGGTAGAGCGCCAGAAAACGGTGTTGGTAACAGGCAGATATGCCGTAACGGTCACGGTAGCGTTGGCAGGGAGCTTTTCATAGCCATGCAGGCAAAGCAGGAAGTTGATGAAGTTTGCGTCGGGATACTCGGTGTTTTTAAGACCGATCCCCTCGAATACCGACATGACGGACGTAGCAGATTCTGTCTCGACCGCAGCGGTGGCATCGACTCCATCAGCACTTGCGTTGGTGCTCAGCACAAAAACAGCAAACAGAAAAACAGCAAGTACAAACAGTACGGTAAGCGCAGGCTTGCTGAACTTTTCTAATTTTACCATGCTATTCAGTTTTGTCCTCCTTTCCCCCAAAGATCCATACTAATACCTATACCGGCGAGCGTTATCCATGCGGCATCGATTATCTCTGCCTTTCGGCAGGGAAGCAGTCAGCCGTTGCTCACGGAAGCAGCCCGGCGGCTATTAATTAATATTGTACCTAATGATACTATATTGTAACCGAAAATTCAAGACATATTATAGTAAAAATAGCTTTTTATAAGCAAAAAGCTATAAAAATTTGGTTAAAAATTTTGAAAGATATATACATTGGGCAGATTTTGTATAGAGTTGCACAAGCGCCGGGTCTGTGTTAAAATCAATGCGATATTTCAATTAATAATAAGGTAGGAGACACAATGGAAAAACTGCCTAAGCTGCCGAGAATGGCGGCTGTTCATGATCTGTCCGGAATGGGAAAATGCTCGCTTACAGTTGCTCTTCCTATAGTTAGCGCAACGGGAGTTGAGTGCTGCTGCATACCGACGGCGCTTTTATCCACCCATACCGGCGGCTTCACTGACTGGACGTTTACCGACCTGAGCGAGGATATAGTCCCGATCGCCGAGCATTGGCACAGCCTGGGACTAAGGTTCGATGCAATATATTCCGGCTATCTCGCCTCCGAGGCGCAGGGAGAGCTGCTCGAGCGCGCGATCGAGCTTCTGAAAAACGACGAGACGCTCGTCATTGTCGATCCTGCTATGGCCGATAACGGCAAATACTATGCAAATCTCGGCGATAAAATGACCGAATGCTTCCGCCGCCTTATAAAAAAGGCCGATATCATAACGCCGAATATAACCGAGGCATGCTTCCTGACCGGTATGGAATACAGACCCGGTACTCACAGCATGGCGTATGTCACTGAGCTTATCGACAGGCTCTCCGAGATGGGGCCGAATTTTGTTGCCGTGACGGGTGTCAGCGCAGAGCCGGGGAAGGTAGGCATAGTTGCGCGCGATAACAAAAGCGGCCGGCTGTGTTCAGTCATGAACGAGGCTCTCGACGGCACCTTCCACGGCTCGGGAGATGTCTTTGCCTCGGCCTTTGCGGCACTTTTGACTCGCGGAGCGGCTCTTGAGGATGCGCTCAATGCCGCAGAGAAATTTGTCACCGCCGCGATAGAACGCACCGCAAAGCGAAATACGCCTCGCCATTACGGGCTCGATTTCGAAGGCGTCCTGCCAGAATATATAAAAATTTGCAGCAGGCTGTTCGAGTAGTCGAACAGTGCCTTGACCAAGTGTTCGGGAACTGAGAATTGGCAAAATAAATTTTGAAATACTTTTGACATAAACTTGACATATCGACTAAACCTAAAGTATAATTGCGTGAAGGGGTATGGGAAACCATACTGGAAACTGGTAAGCAAAAATTTTAAATAAGCGGAAGGGGTTGCAAATGAAAGACCTAAAACATCTGATCTATTTTGAAAACCTGCTGCAGGACGCTCAGAACGAGCTTGTCACCAAGGCAGTGGAGGATGGGCAGATAGCACTCGGTTACAACTGCTATTACATACCCGAAGTCCTTCTCAATCTTGAAGGCTGCTTCTCTTCAAGACTTCGCGCTCCCAATTGTACGTCCAGCGATATTGCAAACTACTACATGACAAACCGTACCTGCCCCTATGCACGCTCCATTCTCGAGCGCGCCATCGAAGGCGGATACAACTACCTCAGCTGCCTGTTCGGCGCGGAAAGCTGCGCAACCATGGAGCGTATGGAAGAGCACTTCTTCCTCATCAATCCCGTTAAGCACGACGGATTTTTCGTCACCCAGATCGATCCTCCCATGAAGGGCGATCAGACCAACCTTGATTACTACAAAGCTCAGCTTAAGCTCAAGGTCGTTGACGAGATGAAGAACCGTCTTGGCGTTGATGTCTCCGATGAGGCTATGCGCAAGGCTATCGAGCAGCACAACGAGCTCAGCCGCATCATCACCGAGATCGGCAACTTCCGCAAGCTCGATAATCCGCCCATCACCGGCTATGAGTTCCATGTCATCCAGCTCGTAAGTCAGGTCTGCCCCCATAAGCTGATCCTGCCTTACCTCAAGGAGACTCTTGAAGAGCTCAAGACCCGCGAGCCGGAAGAGAAGTTCCCGTTCCGCGCCCGCGTTGCACTTGTCGGAAGCGAGGTCGATGATCCCGAGTTCACAAAGCTTATCGAAATGTGCGGTGCAATGGTCGTTGCCGACCGCTACTGCTTCGGCTCGTTCCCCAGCAGAGAGCAGATTGAGATCAAGGAAGGCGAGACCGCGTTCGACGCCATCTGCCGCCACTACCTGTACTGGAACCAGTGCGCACGCTTTATGGATGGCTTCAAGATCGACCAGCGTCACGCTATCGCGGCCCAGCTCGTTGAAGATTTCAAGGCTGACGGCATCATCTACGAAAACATGAAGTTCTGCGAGTTCTGGAGCTATGAGAAGGTTCTTGCAAACCACATCTTCACGAACGAAAAGCACATTCCTTGCTGCACCATCGAGAAGGAGTATTCCCTCGGCGCAGTCGGACAGCTTCGTACACGTTTCCAGGCGTTCATCGAATCCCTGGAGATCAAGTCCATTCAGGGAGGTAAGTAATGATGTTCGATAAAGTAATAGCAGCTGTTGATAAAAAGCTTGAACGCTTTGATCCCATATGGCAGGCCGAGAACGGCGTAGGCGGCCAGAGAGACCGTTACTACGACAAGACCGGCGTTGCAAAATGGCGTGAGTGGCGCGGCGTTAAGGACACCATGGTCGACTACGGCGCATGGCTGAAGAACCTCGCTTCCATGGCAATGATGGTCGCATCCGCTCCGATCCCCTGCCTTAAGGGCTTTTGGGAGTATCGCTGGATGGGCTCTTACCTCGGCACATTCATGTTTATTGACCGCCTGTTTGAAGGCTTCCGCGGCTACGAGCTGGTCACGGCACACAAGTGCATGCACGCTATCGTCCGCAGCCTGACCAAGAAGATTGCGTTCTGTCTGTCCAACGACCGTCGTCTCGGAGGCGGCAAGGATACCGACCGCATCGTTCCCATGGACGAGGTTCTGCCTCCGCTGTTCATGATGGGCTTCAAAGAGCTCGTTCCGTTCCCCCTCCAGACTCTGCCCGAGTTCATCATCTGCGACGTTGACCAGCACATCGAGCCTTATTACATCGACGTTGCCGAGTCCTTCGGACTTCCTGCCGACGTCTGCTCGCGCTGCGCGGCCGAGACCGGTGTTGCACTCGACGACGCATTCCCCCTCATCGGTAAGGCAATGATCTCGACCAACATGCCTTGCAACGCATCCGAGGCGACCTCCATGTTCCAGCGCCGCCGCATAGGCATGCCGGACTTCCCCGTAACCCTGGCCATGATCCACAACGAGCCGGGCGCACATCCGTATTCCACTCAGATGCTCAAGGACGCCATCGCTTTCGTCGAAAAAGAGTACGGCGTGAAGTACGACTGGGATAATCTCTTTAAGTACGCAAAGCTCATGAATGAGCAGAACACTATAGAGCTTGAAAAGTGGGACTACTTCAAGACCCCGTATTCGGCTCTGTGCGGCATTGCCGAGACGCTTTATCGTCTGTATGCATGGGCATCCGTAAACGGAACCGATCCTTACTTCAACAAGGTCGACCGCCAGGTCATCAAGATCATGCGCAAGGCGTATGAAGAGAAGAAGGAGCCGTTCGGCGGCAGAACCCGTCACCGCGCATTCCTGTGGGGACCCTCCGCTGTTTACTACACCGATTTCCCGACCTGGATCCAGAACTGCTGGGGCATCAATATCGTCCTGAACATGGACTCCACCATGGGTCACAACATGATCAACACCGAAGATCCCGACGAGGCAATCAAGGATCTTGCTCTGTTCTCCGAGAAGGCAACCATGCGTCACCACGCCGTCGGCGGCTGGGACAATGTCAACGCCATCTGGGAGTGGGCAAAGAACTTCAACTGCGACATGGTCCTCATGAACGACAACATCGCCTGCAAGGGCATGCTCGGCGTTCACGCTCTCATGGAAGAGCAGGCAAGGGACCTCGGCTTCCACTTCATCTTCATAGAGCATGACCTTGAAGACTGCCGTACCGTTTCCCGTCAGGATATGCGTAACTGCATAAATGGCTACATGTCCGTCGTTCTGGGCGAGGAGCCTCTTGACCCCACGCTCATTGAGTTTGACGACAGCGCCGCATATTAATAGGAGGATAAGGTAATAATGAAAACTGTTGCAAAGATAGGCGGCAAAGTCGCTATGTTCGCATTCCTCGCTTTTGTCGGAACCTTTACCCTGTATATGACCAATGGCGAAAACAAGCTTATATACTATGTCATTCGCCCGTTGCTGAATAAGCACTACGACTCTCAGGTCCGCGACCGCAGAATCGTATGATCCGATATCCGCATAACACATAGCAAAAAGACTCCCTGTTACTGGGAGTCTTTTTTATGAACAAACTAATTGACAATTTTGTTGAAAGTGTATAGTGTTGTGCATTTTTCGCTCAAAAAAACCTGAATTTTTCATATAAATAGCAGCATATTCTCTTGCAAATCAGAGGCATTTGTGTTAAACTGTTATCAAAATGCGTAAGGTATGTCAAAGCGCAATTGAAGGGGGGACGTATTATTGGAAAATAAAGCAAAGATCATCGCGGTCGCCGGTAAAGGCGGTGTCGGCAAGACGTCGATTTCGGCGTCGATCGTAAGGCTTCTGGTGGAAAATTTCCCGGATAAGAAGATCCTCGCGATAGATGCAGACCCTGCTGTCGGCCTGTCGGTCGCTCTGGGCGTTGATGTCAAGCTCACGCTTGACGATATCCGCATGAGCATCGTTGACAGCGTCGAAAACGGCGAAACAAGAGAGGCGCTTGAGCTTTTAAGCGAAGCGAGATTCAAGATCTTTGACGCACTGGTCGAAATGCCCGGCTTTGCATTTCTCGGCATCGGCAGACCTGAAAGCTCAGGCTGCTACTGCAAGGTCAATTCCTACCTGAAGGAAGTCATCGGCATTCTGGCAAACAGCTTCGACTATGTCGTCATTGACGGAGAGGCCGGCATTGAGCAGATCCAGCGCCGCGTTATGGATAAGGTAACGCATCTGCTGCTTGTTACCGACCAGAGCAAGAAAGGCTGCCAGGTCGTATCGACGATCAAAAACGTTGCCGACGAGCTGATCGTTTACGATAAGATAGGCGCCATAGTAAACCGTATGACAAATCCCGAGCTTGCAGAGCTCATCACTGTGCCCGGTGTTGACATCGTGGCGCGTATCCCTGCGGACAATGCTTTTGCCGCAAACGACATAAAGGGCCAGAGCGTGCTTCGCCTGCCCGAAGATTCTCTTATGCTCAACGGAGTAAAGGAAGCACTCCGAAAAATAGAAATTCTTTGAAGAAGAGGTGTAACATTTGAAAGATCTTAAGCATCTGATCTACTTCGAAAGTCTTCTTGAGAATGCCGACAACGAGCTGGTAAAGCAGGCTCAGGCTGAGGGCGATATCTGCCTTGGCTACACTTGCTATCACGTTCCCGAAGCACTTCTCAACATAGGCAACTGTTTCTCCGTGCGTCTGCGCGCACCGAAAACAGGCTCGATCGACATCGCGACCTACTACATGTCCAACTACACCTGCGAGTACGCACGCGCACTCGTAGAGCGTGCAATCGAGGGCGGCTATCAGTTCCTCGATGCAATGATCGGCGTAGACGCCTGCTCCATGATGAACCGCGCAATGGAGCATTTTGAGGTTCTGAAGGTCAACACGAAGGAGAAGTTCTTTGTAACTCACATGGACATTCCCTTCAAGGTAGTTGACTATACCCTCGACGCATATGAAATCCAGATGCAGAAGCATGTTCTGGATAACCTGCACGAGAAGTTCGGCATCGATACCTCCGATAAGGCTATCCGCAAGGCAGTCAAGGAGCACAACGAAGTGTGCAAGATCCTCACCGAGATCGGCGATATGCGTAAGGCTGAAAACCCCGTTATCACCGGCTATGAGTATCATGTACTGAACCTCGTTTCCTTCACCTGCCCGAAGAGACTCATTCTCCCGTACCTGAAGGAGACTCTCAAGGAACTCAAGACCCGTAAGCCCGATCCTAAGCCCTGGTTCCGCGCCAGAGTCGCGATCGTCGGAAGCGAGATCGACGATCCCAACCTCACCAAGCTTATCGAAGGCTGCGGCGCATTTGTATGCTCCGACCGTCACTGCTACGGCTCGACTCCGGGCCGCGAGGTCATTGAGCTCAATGATGAAGAGCCCGCCCTCAGACAGCTTTGCCGCCATGTAATGGAGTACTCCGAGTGCGCACGTTACATATCCGATGAGAAGGTCCTGCAGCGTCGTGAGACCGCAGACCGCCTCGCAAGAGAGTATCACGCAGAAGGCATCATCTATGAGCAGATGAAGTACTGCGACTACTGGGGCTTTGAGCGCGCACTCGTCAGCCACATCATGGCTGAGGAATACGGCTGGCCCGTCCTGTCTATCGACAGACTGTACAACAACGGCAACTCCGGTCAGCTGCGTACCCGCTGCCAGGCCTTTGTTGAGTCTCTGGAGATCAAGCGTATTCATAAAGAGGAGGGCAATAAGTAATGGCTAAGACTCCTAAATATCCCAATCCTAAGTTTTTTAAGGCAAAAGATAACATCGACTGGAAGAAGCAGTGGGAAAACCTGAAGGTTTGTGGCGGCATTTTCTACGAGATGTTCAAAGAGACCGACTGGGAAGCTTTCAAAAACGGCTGGAAGAACACCCTGAAGATGGATGCAGAGCGCATCAAGGAAGAGTACAATGCATTCATGGCACTCGACCAGCAGGGCAAGCTCGATGCTATCCTTTACGGCGAAAAGAGACTTGGCAGACTGTATGCCAAGGGCGCAATGGCAACCGTACGTCGTGAGTGGCGCGGCGTTAAGGACACTGCATACGACTTCTATGAGTGGGCTCGTATGTGGGGCATGCTCCTTATGACCTTCTCCAAGGATCTCATTCCCGCACTCAACAGTGCTCTGCACTACCGCTGGATGATCTCCTACTTCTGCTGCCACGGCTTTATGGATAAGAACATCATGGGTCAGCGCGGCCGCGCTCTCCGCATGAGCCATCTGCTTATCTACGATATATTCCGCTACGTTGCAGAGAACCTCGTTCTTTTGTCCAAGGCTGACCGCAAGAACGGTAACAGCGAGGAGCTTAACAAGATGCTCATGACCTTTGACGAGATGACCATGGGTCAGATCATGGCAGGCTTCCCCGATTTGTGCGGTATTCCTCACCAGCTGCTGCCCGTCTTCCTCGTCTCCGAGATCGACCAGCTCACCTGCGTACCTTACATCGATGCAGTCGAGTCCTTCGGTCTGCCCTCCGATACCTGCCCGGTTCCGTCTTCCGAGTGCGGCGCTCTGGTAATCGATGCTCTGCCCGACATGGGCTGCGGCTTTATCTCCAGCTCCATGCCCTGCGACGGCTCCACCATGGCATCCTCTTACTTTGCACGCCGCTTCCCGAACACACCCGTATTCCATCTCTGCTTCCCCGTTCGTTACGAGGACGAGTCCGTCCTGCAGTCTGCCGCCGAGGATATCAAGGCCTGCATAAAGTTCATCGAGGATCAGACCGGTGCAAAATGGAACTGGGACGCTTACTTCACCGCTATGAAGCGCTTTAATAAGGAGACTTCTTACGAGCTGGAGAAGTGGGAGATTAACAAGACCAAGTATCCGCAGCTGCTCGGACCTTGCTACGAGCTGTTCCGTAAGTGGAACTACGAGATGGACGGCGGTATTGATCCCCGTGTTATTAAGACCTGTGAGAAGGTCAGCAAGCTGATCCGCGAGGCATATGAGAATCGCGACGAAGCATGGCCCGGCAAGATGAAGTACCGTGCAATCGTATGGTCTTGCCCTGCTCACTACTACGCAAACTTCTCCAACTGGGCTGCCAACTGCTGGGGCATCGATGTCCTGGTCGAGATGGAATCCCTCAACTTCACCAAGCCTCTCGAGACCGAGGACAAGGAAGAAGCACTCCGCGACCTGGCTCGCCTGTACGAGCGTATGGTTATGCGCCGTCACACCAACGGCGGTTACCACAACGTCGTAACCGAGCTGTGGCGTCAGTGCGAAGCATGGGATGCAAAGCTCATCCTCATGTATCAGAACGTTGCATGTAAGAACATGGCAACCGTTCAGGGTCTGCTTGACGATCAGGGCCGTGAGCGTGGCTACGATCTTATCTGGATCGAGCACGACCTTATGGACCCGCGTACCGTTTCCCGCCGCACCATGCGCGACAAGGTTAACGAGTTCATGCGCACCGTTAAGAACGCAGAGCCCATAGATCCGTCTCTCGTCGAGTTCGAGGACGAGGTCTGCATGTAATTGCATAAAATTTACTCCGGGGCTGGCAGGAGAATAAATGCCGTCCCCGGACGGCGTTCAAAGCGCCGAGAATGATTAATTAATTGGAGGAAATTATAAAATGAAATATTTTGGCGGTTGTGACGTAGGCTCGACCTACACAAAGGCAGTTATT
>ENA-OYXV01001398-OYXV01001398.1-human-gut-metagenome-genome-assembly--contig:-NODE-1398-length-13386-cov-5.778786_pt1 | contig 13386 bp, 11 predicted proteins | sample MGYA00244846_ERZ653424 | MGnify/ENA primary metagenome ERZ653424 (study PRJEB26926, sample SAMN06165108) | human gut metagenome | biome: ENVO:00009003; feature: ENVO:2100002; material: ENVO:00002003...
CGTCGGCAGCGTCAGATGTGTATAAGAGACAGCCTGCTCTGCGCGCTGATCGCGTATCTCTCCGCCCGCAGTCAGGGCGGGCGCTTTCTGCTGCGCATCGAGGATCTGGATACGCCGCGCTGCCCCAAGCGCCTGTGCGACGCCGCCGTTTCCGATCTGGCGTGGCTGGGCGTCACCTGGGATGAACCGCCGCTCGTGCAGAGCGAGCGCACCGACGTCTATCGGCGCTATTTTGACGCGCTCGATGAAAAAGGCCTGCTCTATCCCTGCTTCTGCACCCGCGCGCAGCTCCACGCCGCCGACGCGCCCAACCGCGGCGACGACATGCCCGTTTACGCCGGCACATGCGCCCATCTCTCCCCGGAGGCCGTCGCGGAGAAGCTGAAAACCCGCCGCCCCGCGTACCGCCTGCGCGTGCCGGATGAAACGATTGCCGTCTGCGACCGCCACTACGGGCTGTATCAGGAGAATCTCGCGCGCGACTGCGGCGATTTCATTCTGCGCCGCTCCGACGGGCTTTTCGGCTATCAGCTCGCCGTCGTCGTGGATGACGCGCTCAGCGGCGTAAACGAAATCGTGCGCGGGCACGACATCCTGTCCTCCACGCCGAGACAGCGCTATCTCCAGCGCCTTTTGGGCTTTGAAACGCCCGCCTACGCGCACATTCCGCTGCTTGAGGACGCACAGGGCCGCCGCCTTGCCAAGCGCGACGGCGACACCGACCTGTCCGCGCTCTCCAAGCGCTTCACCCGCGAGGACATCCTCGGCATGCTGGCTTACAGCGCGGGGATTCTGCCCGAAAACCGCCCCGCGACCATGGAGGCGCTGATCGGCGCGTTTGACTGGAAAAATGTCAAAACGGAGGATATGCGCCTGCCGCCGTCCTTCCAATTTGCCGCCCGTTCCACTTGATAGGATTGATACGATAAAAGACGCTGCCGCAGATGGTTTTCATCGGCGACAGCGTCTTTTTAGTCCCTCTGCGTTCTGCGCAGGGCGCAGGAGAGCGCCGCCAGCGCCAGCGGCATGAGATAGATCACCGGGAAGCCGTAGCGGTCCTGATGCTCGATGCACGGGCCGCAGAGAATGACCGCCATCGTCAACATCTGCGGAAGCAGGATCGTCAGCATCCCGCGCGCTTTTCGGCTGCATGCAATCGCGCAAGCGCCCAAAAGCACCGCGCAGTAAAAGCCCAGCGTATTGAGCTGGAGCGCAAACGGGAGCGCCAGCGCGACCTGACGCAGACTGCTTTCCATCTTCTCCAGTCGGGTCAGCGTCCCGCTTCGGTGAATATCCAGCGCTTCTTCCTCCTGCGCGGAAAGCCCGGTTCCCGTGAAAATCGCCAGATTGTAGGTGCTCACGTCGAACAGCAGCGCATTTTGGATGATCGTCGCAGACAGATAGCAGCCGGGGTGCCGAATCATCTGGCTCGCCCACGCCTGTCCATACGCCAGCCAGTCGCGCGGCGTCGCCGTCTTCCGATACATCGCCTTCACCGGGTCGGAAAGCTCCGGCTGATAGCGTTTTGCCAGCTCGTCGTAAACCAGCACCCCGTCGATCGCCGCGCGCTCCTCGTCAGTGACTTCCGAGGCGTATTCCGAAACAAACCGCGCCGTCTGCTGAAACGGCAGGGACAGCGCCTCGCCCAAGCTCGCCGCCTGCGGATGAAAGCGCACGTCAAACGCCGCGTCAAACCCCGCGCCGAGCAGAAACGGAAGCGCCGCAACCGCGGCAATCGCCGCCCGTCGTTTTCTGCCGCGCGTTCCCAAAAACAGCGCCGCGCAAATCGGAATCCAGACCATCGCGCCGTTCGGGCGCATCCGAAGCATCAAAAACGCGGACAGGGTCATGCGGAGCACAAACCCCGCGCTAAACCCGTCACTCTCCTTTTCCAGAAAACGCTGTCGAACCATCTCGCAGAGCATCAGCAGCATCGCATAGCTGTAAGGAACATCCTTGAGGATCACCGTGATGTTGTCGCAGTACACCGGCGCGAAAGCGCACAGCGCAAGCGAAAGCGCCCGCAGCCAGACCGGCGCGCAAAGCCTGCGCATGATCCACTGGCTATATCCGATCACCGCCGCCGCAAAGACCGCCTGCACCAGCACATAGGCAAACAAGCCCGCGTTTCCGCTGCCCAGCGCATGCCCCAGCCGGGTTGCCCCCAGCAGGAAGAACGCCAGAAGCGTCGGATGATGCTTGCTCCACGGCAAAAGCCCCAAAATCTGGTCAAACTGAGATTGCGTATCCGAATTCATGGAAGCCGGATAGCTGACCGCCAGATGCGGCAGCCAGCAGAGCAGCACGGCGGCCATGCAAAACAGCAGGGTATGCGCCCGATACGCCCTGCGCAGCGCGCTGTCTCTTTGTATCCGCAGATCCAGCCTTCCGTCCAGCCCGGCCTCCAGCAGGCGGAAAAGCAGCTCGAACAGGCTCGCCATGCCCAGCGCCAGCACCGCCGCCTTGAGCTTCTGGCTGCCGGAAAGGAAGGGCTGATTCAGGTCGTTCGTGTTGACCACGCTGACCGCGATCACCTGCCAAACGCCGAGAAACAGCGCCGCCAGCCGAACCCGAAGCCCCGCTTTGGGCAGGCGCTCGTCCGCCCAGCTCAGCGCCAGAAGACACGCCAGCGCCGCCAGCGCCACCGCGCCGCTCGTCCCCACAAGCGACTGGCCGATGTTGACGTAATTGTCGCCGCTGCGCACGTTCAAATCCATAAACATCGCCCACGCCATCAGCCCGGCGCGCAGCACATTTCCGATTTTCAAAGCGCTCATTTGTTTTTTGTCACATACACCGCCGTCGCGACGGGTACCTCCTGCTCCGTGCCGGAACGGGTATACGCGCCGTCCGCCGGGAGGGTGATGGCCTCGCCAATCAGGTAGAATGTGTAAATGCCGCCCTGCTCCACCTCGTCCGCCGTGGACAGCACGACGTACAGCGCATCCTCCCACACGCCGGTGGCGGGATTGCTGACGCAGACCAGCGCGCACGGCTGACCGTCGTAATCCGTAAATTCCATCACCTTGCCGCGCAGGATGAAGCGCTTCTGCGCGTACTGCGCGGGCTTTTTCGCCAGCTCGTCGTAGTCAAGCGCGATCATCTTCTGCCGGAACTGGGCGATCAGCTCGCGCTGCGTCCATTCCCGCGTGAGGGTGATGCTCCGGGTGCTCTGGGCAAAGCCGTCCGCCTTCGCGCGGAGGGTGAAGGTCTCCGTGCCCGCCTCGCTCATAAACACGCGAACGGAGAACCCGCCGTTCTTCCCTGCCTTGACGTTGGTATTCATGCCCTTGCCGTCGATATACACCGTCGCGTTCGGCTCGGTCACGCCGCGCACGGTCACGCTGCCGCCGGTGAACGTCGTGCTCTCCGGCTCGGTGATCTCCAGCCGCGCGTCCGGCTTTTCGTAGCGGATCGTGAACGTCGCGGTATCTTCCCCAGCCGTCACCACCAGCTCATGGTCGCCTTCGTCCGCCAGCTTGACCTTCAGGGAGAAGCTGCCGTCCTTCTTCGCGCCGGTCTTGGCGAGCTGCTTTCCGCTCTCCTCCACCCGGATCTCCGCAGAAGCCGCGGCATGGCCGGACAGCGTGAGCTGCGCCGAGGTCGTATACGCCGGGATTTCGTCCAGCGTCAGGCTGCCGCTGGTCTCCACCGCCGCGCTGCCCAAAATAGGTTCGGGCGTGGCGGTCGGCTGCATCGTGGCCGTGGCCTGCGGCGTGGGCGTCGCCTGCCCGAGCGAAGAAAGCAGCTTCATGCCCGAAAGGAGCTGCTCCATGCGCGCGTCGTCCGCCTCGTCTGGTTCGCGGCCCACGATGGTCTGCTCGATCATATACAGTTTGCCCAGATGCAGCGTCGCGTAGCGCAGGCTGTACACCGGCATGGACGCATACATGGCCGAGCTGGTCAGGCGCACGCAGGCGGGCGCGGTATCGACATAGGCGCAGGTTTCATACAGGCCGCTCATTTCAAACTGCGCCAGAAACGCGAGCCGCTGCTCCTGCGTCATCTTGTCCATGTCCTGCACATCGGCGAATTTTCCCGCGTCCGTCACGCTGACGGCAATCTGCCCTCCGTCGTCCGGGATGACCTCCATCACAATGCCCGAGGCCACATAGCTGGCCAGCACGGCCTCGCTGCTCGTGCCCAGCGACTTGAGCAGCGCCTCGTGCTCGCCCAGATTCGTCTGCGTGAGCACGGTTTCATCCTCCCGCTGCGTGTAGCGGAATCCTTCGTAGGGAAAAACATACGTCGCCGTCTGCGCGAGCGCGCCCGCGCCCAGCGCAAGCAGCCCGGCGCACAGCAGCATACAAGCCTGTCGTTTCATCGAGAAAGCCCCCTTTGGGTGTCGGCGGTTGTTTTCTTATTTTTTCGCAACGTCGCGGCTCATGGCCGAAAGCTGCGCGAGCGCAAACATGAACATCAGGTTGATGGGCAGCATCGCGCTGAGCGTCGCGCTCTCCATCATGCCGATGAGCAAACCGGCGAACGTCATCATGCAAAGCCCCAGCGCGCCGCGCGGCCGCTTGGGCGCAAAGAAGACGCGAATCGTCTGCCAGACCGCAATCGCCAGGAAGACGATCTGCGGTACCAGACCGATCAGGCCGAAATCGGCCGCCCACTGCAAGTAGGCATTGTGAACGGCTATGCCGTCCGTCCAGGAAATATACTGACCGATTTTGTGCCCCGTCTGGTTGACGCCGTTGCCGATCATCATCATCTTCGGGTTATCGCGCCAGAACATGAAGACGGCGCGCCAGATATCGGTTCGATCGCTGAACGAGCCATCCGTGTTGGCCAGTACGCGCGCCCGTATCTTTCTGACCTGAATTTCCGGCACTGCGGGTTCGGCGGCTGCCTCCTGTGCCGGCGGTTCAGCCGCCTCGACCGACGCTTCCGCCGTCGTTTCTTCGGCGCCCGGTTCGACCGGCTGCGCTTCCGGCACTTCTTCGGCACTCAATTCGGCCTGCTGCGCTTCCGCCTGCTCGGCCAGCGCCGCCTGAAGCGCCGCGTCATACGCCAGTTGGTTGTAGTGCGCAACCGCCGCGCGGGTCATCCTGTCCGCGCCCCAATAGCCGCCGCCCAGCACAACCGCACCGGCCAGCACCGCCGCCAGCAGACCCGCCGCGACATTCCGGCGGCAGAGCGCACGGCGAACGCCGTCAAACGCGGCAGCGGCCAGCACGGCCAACAGCGCATAGCGGGATGTGCGGCTCTGGGTCAACACGATGACCGCCATCGACATCACGGCCGGAATCAGGCAGAAGAGCTTGAGAAGGATGTTTCGGTGGTAGCCCACGCCCATCACGCACATCATGCACAGGCTGATGACAATCATGCCCGTGATGTTGTAATGCACGCCGGAACACAGCCACCCCTCGACCGCGCCGAAGCCGAACGGCCCCAGATCGGCGGCGTAAATCGTGCCGCTCCACGCGCAGAACAGAAGCGCCCCGCAGAATACATAGGCGAAGACCGCGCTCAATACGCTCATCGTCGCCATCAGCATTTCGCGCTCGCGCTGCTTTCTCTCGGAAATCGACGCATAAATGCCGAAGAACATCACCGCGTAGCCATGCCACGCAGTCACGTTCTTGCCCGTAAAGCCGAAGCGAATCGCAAACGGCACCAGAATCCAGAGATACAGCACAAAGAGCGTCACCACGTCCGCCCTCGCCGGTTCGAGCGAGGACGCGCGCCGCTGCAAGCGCAGCAGGCACAGCGCCGCGCCCCACGGGATGACGATATAGCCGTACAGCAGGCTCATCGGCTCGCGATACCACGCCACAATGGCGCTATCCCCGAGCGTCGCGTATAAAAACGTCACGATCAGGAACAGCGCTTCATTGCCGAACACCGCCAGCAGGATATCCCGAATCAGGCTCTGGCCGCGCGCGAGCAGCCCGTTTTCTCGTTTCTGTTCAGACATAATTTTCCTCATCCTTTTGATTTGAAAAAAGGCGGGGAGGATTACTCCTCCACGCCCAGCACATCGACGGCAGCCGGGCTTTCCGGCGCGGCAACGGTTTCCTGCGGTTCGTTCGCAGTCTGATTTTCCGCCGGGTTCACCGGCTTGCGCGGGCCGCGGCGGCGGCTGCGGCGGCTGCGGCTCGGCTTTTCGCCCTGCGGCTTCTCGGCGCTCTTTTCAGGGCGCTCCGGCTGGTTTTTGAGCATGATGACCACGCGGCGGTTCGGCTCCTCGCCCTCCGAATGGGTGGTCACGACCGGGTGATTTTGCAGCGCGGTGTGCAGCACGCGGCGCTCATAGGGATTCATCGGCTCGAGCACAACCTTGCGGCCGGTCTTGACCGCGCGGTTGGCCATGCGCTGCGCCAGACGGCGCAGGCTGTCCTCGCGCTTGGCGCGGTAATTTTCGGTATCCAGCGTGACGCGGATATAGCCCTCGCGCCCCTTGTTCACCTGCAGGCTGGTGAGATACTGGAGCGCGTCCAGCGTCTCGCCGCGGCGGCCGATGAGGATGCCCAGCGTGTCGCCGATCATGTGGATGGAAAGGTTATCCGCCTTGCTGTCGTCCACATAGACGTCCACCTTGACGCCCATGCGGTCGGTCACGTCCATCAGGAATTTCTGCGCGCGTCCCGCCGGGGTGTCCTCCGGATGGATGACGGGCGGCTCGGTCGGCGCGAACGTCTCGGCGGGAACCATCGGCGCGAAATCGCGCTTCTCGCTCTCCTCGCGGGCGGGGCGCGCCGGGCGCGGCTTGCGCTCGCGCGGCGGCTTGGGCGCTTCCGGCTTCTTTTCCGGCTTGGTCTCGGCCTTGGGCGCTTCCGGCTTGACGTCGGCCTTCGGCGCGGCGGGCTTGGCCTCCGGCTTCTTCTCCGGCTTCTTTTCCGGCTTCATTTCCGGCTTTGCCTCGGCCTTGGGCGCGTCCGGCTTCGCTTCCGGCTTGGGCGCTTCGGCCTTCGGCGCGGCGGGCTTCGGCGCGGACTTCTTTTTCTGCTCGTTCAGGCTGAAGCTGCCCAGCAGGTCGCTCAGCCCGTGATCGTCCTCGCGCTCGTCCTCCATCACGGTCAGGCGCACACAGGCGGGCTTGCTGCCGAACAGGCCAAACAAGCCCTTCGCGCCCTCCTGAAGCACGTCCACGTGCACGTCGGCAATGGTGACGCCCAGCTCGGCCAAACCGTTGTCGATGGCCTCCTGCGTCGTTTTGCCGGTGAATTCCTTGATTCTCATCAGATGCCGACCTCCTCAGCCTTGGCCGCCTTGCGGTCCTGCTGCTCAAAGTACTTGTTGAAGCAAATCTGTTCGACGATGGCGTAGATGTTGGAAACCACCCAATACAGGGCGAACGCGGAGTTGTAGCTGGCGCAGAAGTAGAGGGACATGAAGGTCATCACGTAGATCATCATCTTCTGGCTGCCCGCCTGAGACGGATCCATCGGGCTGCTCTTCATGGTCAGCTTCTGCATGAAGATCTGGGAAACGACGGAGAGGATCGGCAGCAGGAACCAGCCGTTGCCCTCCTGATAGATGGAGAAGCGGATCAAGCCGAGGATGTTCAGGTTGCCCAGACCCGCCACCGGCGCGATATACGGCGCGTAGGCCGCGGAGCTGATGAACGGGGTGACGACGTCGTTGATATAGGTCGTCAGATCGGCAGCGCCGGCAAAGCTGAGCGCCTGCGGGATCACGCCGTCGGCGACGAGCTTGGCGCTCACGTCGTTCCAGACCTTGTAATCCACCAGACGGAGGGACTGCACATCCGGCATGTAGGTCGCAAACGGGCTGTCGGGCATCCAGAGGTTCTTGATCCACAGGAACGGCTCGACCAGCGTGTGCGGGTCAATCTCCGGGTTGTGGTAGAAGGTGAGGAACTGGGACACCAGCTGCTCGTTCGCGAACGTGCGCAGCGCGTAGAACATCGCGAAGAGGATGACCATTGAAATGAGCATCGGCAGGCAGGAGCCCATCGGGTTGACGCCCTCTTTGCGATACAGCTCCTGGAGCTTCTGGTTGAGCTTCTCCTGGTCATCCTTGTATTTGGCCTGAAGGGCGGCCGCCTTAGGCTGGATGGTCGACATGCGCATGGTGGAGCGGCGGCTCTTGAGGTTGAGCGGCATGACCACCAGCTTGATCAGGATGGTGAAGACGATGATCGTCAGCGCGTAATTGTTGATGAACGTGTGCAGCGCTTTGATGAGCGTGAGCAGCAGCGAATTGAGAAAACTCATGGACGGAACGTCCTCCTTGCGTCAAGAATTGTCCTCAGCCTGTCCGCTTGGGCGAACGGCCTTCCCCGCCGGGGGATAAACGACTTTTTTGTCAGTTTTTTTCGATTTTCGGCTTCGTTTCGGGGGCACGGGGTCGTAAAAGCTTCCCTTATAAAAGGGCTGGCAGCGCAGCAGCCGCCGGATGGCCAGATAGCCGCCGTAGAGCGCGCCGTGCCGCTCAACGGCCTGCATCGCATAGGTCGAGCAGGTCGGCGTAAACGGGCAGCAGGGCGCGTGCATCGGGCTGATAAACCGCCGATAAAAGCGGATCAGCAGCAGCAGCAAACGCTTGATCACGGGCAATCCGCCGCCTTTTCAGCGGATCTCGGCTTCTTCTGTGCGTCGGGAAGAAGCAGGTTCTGCCTGCGCAGCAGGTACTGCATGGAACGGCTGAGCTTGTCAAACGCCGCCTCCGCGGCGGGCTGGCGGGCGATGAACACATACAGCCCCGGCTTCATCTGGGGGAGCAGCGGCACACAGGCGGCGCGCAGGCGGCGCTTGATGCGGTTGCGCTGCACCGCGCAGCCGAGCTTTTTGCCCACCGAAAAGCCGACCTTGAGCACCGGGCCGCGCACGTAGAGCATCACCATCTCCCGCGCCCCGGCGGACGCGCCCCGGCGATACACATATTTGAACTGCGCGTTCTTTTTCAGGCTGTAAGTTCTTTGCAAATTAACAACGCTCTCCTCGGTTGACGCCAAAAACGGCAAATGAAAGAAAAAGGCCCGCTCCCGGTCTTTGCCGGGCCGGACCGAACGCCCCGAGCAGCCTCGGAACGGGTGCCGCCGATTGGCGGGCGCTGATTGTCAAATCAATCAGACGGGATTGGAAACGGTCAGCTTCGCGCGGCCGCGGGCGCGGCGGCGGGCAAGAACCTTGCGGCCGTTCTTGGTGGACATACGGGAACGGAAGCCATGCACCTTCGCGCGCTGGCGCTTCTTGGGCTGATAAGTTCTGACAGACGATGCCATTGTTACACACTCCTATCATCAGGTGAATTTGAACAAATGTAGAATCGCGCCGCGGCAGGCGGCACGTTGTTCCATGCGAAAGCGATTATAGTATACTTCACCGGCCGCGGTGAAGTCAAGAAGAATTTCCTGTAAAAAGCGGATATTCCCACTTTATCGCCGAAACTCCGCCTCGTTCGCCGCCATTTTACCGCGCGCTCCGCTTTCTGAGCAGCAGTGCGACCGCCGCCACGCAGCCCAGACAGACCGCCAGCCACAGCGCAGGCGACGAGCCGTCGCCCGTCTCGGGCAGATTCGACGAATCAGACTTGGGATTCACCAGAATCTCAGCTTTCAAAACCTGTCCGTCGTATGCTCCCCGAAGAGCAACGGAAACCGTATGCCTTCCGGATTTGAGCCGATTGAGATAATCCTTATGAACCGTCAACAGAATGGAGCCATTCGCTACATTGTAATCCGCGCTGTCAAGCAGGGTTCCGTCGATGGATACGGATTTGAAAAAACTTGTATCAAACCCGAAAATGCCTTCGCCGATATGCAAGATTAGGTTTTCCTGTGCCATATTTTCCATATATTCAATGCTTCCGCGTACCTGAACTTTCGGGGTCGGCACAGGTGTTGCCGTCGGGGTCGCTGTCGGCGTTGGAGTGGGAGCCGCAATCGTGAAGCTGGTATCGTCTCCCCCGCTTATGCGTAAAGGTTCAGAACTTTTGCCGCCTCCGCTTGACGGATACCATACTTTGCCTGTCACATTCGTCACCCGATAACGCCCCGGCTTCAACGTGTAGGGAATCAGGATGCCCAGCTGATGTTCTCCCATTTCGCCCTGTTCGTTAAACCGTGCATACGAAAATGCCGGATCCTGATCAATCGTCGGATTGCTTACCACGATCGACTGTTTGGTATCTTCATTCGTGATTGTGAACGAAACGTCGTCGCTCAACCATACTTCGTCTACGGTTAAATTCGGCTTCGGCGGCGTTTCTGTCGACGCTAATATCGCAAACAAAATCCGCAGCTGCCCGCTCACGGGGCCCGGCTGTCCCGGCTCCACGCCGACGATGCTTACCCCCCCCGCACGCAGCCGGAGAGCAGAAATAGCGCGCCAAGCAGGATCAGCGCAAGCATTGCCCGTTTCCCTTTGTTTCTCACTGCTTGATCTCCTCTTTTCGTTATAATTCCATTTATTGTGTTCATTATAATTGTCTATCATCCCTTTGTCAATCGCCTTCGATTTGTTTTTTACGCTTCATCTTTTACGGTTTAATATGATTTTCCCCCTTCTTGTTCCCCCTTCTTGACTTCCAGCCCCAAAACAGCGTATAATAAAGTCAAATTGGGGTTTTGCCGCAGGCGTTCCGGCCTGCGATCCCTCGCTGATTTCCGCGCATCCGCGCGTTTTTCATCCAATTTATGAAGGAGGCATATTCTTTATGCGTCGTATCGGTGTTTTGACTTCCGGCGGAGATTCCCCGGGCATGAACGCCGCCGTCATGGCGGTCGCCAAATCCGCGCGCTATTACGGCATGTCCCTCATCGGCATCAAGCGCGGCTATAACGGCACGCTCTGCCGAAGCCACCATATTGAGGATGACATGGTCGAGCTGGATCTGGATACCATTCTGGATATCGCCGATCAGCCGGGCACCTACCTGCGCACCGCGCGCTGCCTTGATTTCATACGACCGGAAATGCGCGTGCACGCGGCCAACAACATCCGCGAGATGGGCATCGAGGGCGTCGTCGTCATCGGCGGCGACGGTTCCTATCACGGCGCGATGGGGCTGTGCGAATTGGGCATCCCCTGCGTGGGCATCCCCGGCACGATTGACAACGACCTCGCCTATACCGAGATGACGCTGGGTTATGACACCGCCGTCAACTCCTGCATCGACGATATCCGCGCCATCCGCGCGACCAGCCGTTCCCACGACCGTCCGGGCGTGGTGGAGGTCATGGGCCGTCACTGCGGCGATATCGCCCTGAAGGCCGCCGCCGGTTCCGGCGCGGAAATCTGCCTCGTGCCGGAGGTGCCGTGGTCGATTCAGGAGGCCGCCGACCGCCTCTCCCGCCTGATCGACATGGGCAACCCGCGCGCAACCGTCGTCGTCGCCGAAGGCGCGTGGGACGCCATGCAGCCCGCCGACTGGCGCCGCTACCTCATCGAGAACGGCGCGAAGGGCATCCACGAGGACGACCCGATCAGCACCGAAAAGCTCGCCTTGCTGCTCAAATACAAGTGCAAGTGCGAGGCGCGCCCGACCGTGCTCGGCTACACCCAGCGCGGCCGTACGCCGTCCGCCTACGACAGCTGGTTCGCCTTCGAGGCCGGCAACCTCGCCGTCAACCTGCTGCGCAACGGCATCGGCAATCAGGTCATCGGCATCAAGGATGGCCGTGTGTACTACCTGCCGATCATCGAGGCGCTCAAGCAGAAGCGCGAGTTCAACCTCTCGCTGTACAACATGATTAACTCTCTGTAATTTCAACATTTCGTGGGGCTGTTCATGCGCAACAGCCCCATTCTTATCGAAAAGGAGAATCCTCCATGCTCGCCAAAAACCAATGCTTTGAAATGACCTGCGATGCCTTCGGTCAGGATGCGCAGGGCGTCTGCCGCCACGAGGGCATGGCCGTGTTTGTCCCCGGTCTGCTGCCCGGCGAACGCGCGCTGGTGCGCATCGTCAAGCCGGAAAAGCGCTATGCCTTTGGCCGCGTGGAAAAGCTGCTGGAAAAGAGCCCCAGCCGCGCCGAGCCGTTCTGCCCCATCTACAAGCGCTGCGGCGGCTGCGTCTGCCAGCACATGACCTACGAGGCCTCCCTTGCCTTCAAGCGCCAGCAGGTGCAGGATCTCCTCCAGCGCGTCGGCGGGCTTTCCATCGAGGTGCCGCCTGTTTGGGGCATGGCGCATCCCTTCGGCTACCGCAATAAGGGCGCATACCCCGTCGCGCAGACGGACGGCGCGCCTGCCTGCGGCTTCTTCGCGCCGCGCAGCCACGATCTCGTCCCCCTGCCCGAAAACGGATGCGCCATTCAGGGCGAGGATTCCGCCAAGGCCACACAGGCCGTCCTGAATTGGATGCGCGAAAACAGCGTCCCCGCCTACGATGAGCAGACCGGACGCGGCCTCGTCCGCCATATTATGACCCGTTCGACGACCTCCGGCGAGCTGATGGTCGTCGTCGTCGTCACCCGTGCGGATATTCCGAAGGCCAGTCGGCTGATCGAGCTGCTGCGCGCCGCCGTCCCCGGCCTGTGCAGCGTCTGCCTGAGCGTCAACAGCCGCCGCACCAACGTCATTTTGGGCACGGACATCCGCGTTCTCTGGGGCAAAGCCGCCATGGAAGACACGCTCTGCGGCCTGCGCTTCTCCGTTTCGCCGCTCTCCTTCTTCCAGGTGAATCCCCTACAAACCGAGAGGCTCTACGGCCTCGCGCTGGAATACGCCGGCCTGACCGGCACCGAAACCGTCGTGGATGCGTACTGCGGCGCGGGCACGATCTCCCTGCTGCTGGCGCAGAAGGCCAAAAAGGTCATCGGCATCGAAATCGTGCCGGAAGCCATTCAGAACGCGAACGAAAACGCCGCGCGCAACGGCGTTGCCAACGCCGAGTTCCATGTCGGCGCAACCGAGGAACTGCTGCCCAAGCTGGTGGAAAACGGCCTCCGCCCGGATGTGATCGTGCTCGATCCCCCGCGCAAGGGCTGCGATCCTGCCGTCTTGCAGGCCATTATCGCCGCCGCGCCCAAGCGCGTGGTCTATGTTTCCTGCGGCGCGCCCACCCTCGCCCGCGACGCCAAGCTGCTCGCCGAAGGCGGATACGCAGCCGAAAAGGTTCAGTGCGTCGATATGTTCTGCTGGACGGGGGCGGTGGAGACGGTTGTCTTGCTTTCCAAGGGCGAAGTCGACTCGAAAAAGATTCGGGTTGAGTTCTCTTTGGAAGATATGGATATGTCCGAATTTCAGGATGGGGCAACCTATCCGCAGATCAAGGAGTATGTGTTGGAGCATACCGGGTTAAAGGTGTCCAACCTCTATATCTCACAGATTAAACGAAAATGTGGGATTGGGGTTGGTAAGAACTATAATCTGCCGAAGTCCGAGGATTCCAGACAGCCCCAGTGTCCGCCGGAAAAAGAGAAAGCAATCCGAGAAGCATTCAAATATTTTGGGATGATCTAACATC
>ENA-OYXV01001399-OYXV01001399.1-human-gut-metagenome-genome-assembly--contig:-NODE-1399-length-13362-cov-6.986323_pt1 | contig 13362 bp, 16 predicted proteins | sample MGYA00244846_ERZ653424 | MGnify/ENA primary metagenome ERZ653424 (study PRJEB26926, sample SAMN06165108) | human gut metagenome | biome: ENVO:00009003; feature: ENVO:2100002; material: ENVO:00002003...
TCAAAATCGCTTCTTATAAAACCTCCGAAAAAGGCGAAAAAGTCAATTTTTCTATATATTGTTAGAAAAAATCCTCCGAAAAAGCCTCCGAAAAAGGAAAAATAAGCTCCCAAATCCTCCGAAAAAGGTCAGCACCACACCCCTGACCGAAATCGGCGCACGGTGAGCCCTCCAGCCACGCTTCCGTCTTGACAGCGGCTCAGCCCATCAGTGGAAGCGATTTCTCAAAGATTGCCGTACAGAGCTGTGTGTTGACACATTGGCCGCCCATCAATGAAGGGAAAGCGTCAGGCTTCGCCGTACAGGTAAAGAGTGTCTGGCGATGCAACTGTACGTCTTGCGAATTTCAGGGATAACATCGTGGGTGATTTGCTTTCCACCAAGGGTGCCACTAGTAATGACACCCTTTTCGTCGTCGTTGAGATTCGAAATCACCCCCACCACCTGACCGAAAACGGCGTGAGGTGAAGCATGGTGCTTTACCGCAGTAGCACGAGAAAGTGCCAACAACACGTGCGCGCAGATCGCCCATTTAATGAAAGGGGAGCGCCCCGCGATGCCGTACAGGCAAAGGGCGTCGGTTAAAACCGCATCCTTTCGATCTGGTGTCGGTTAAGCTGACGGCAGGTTATGACCGTCAATAAAGCTGACAGTCATTCTGTGGAGGTTCTGCGGGCTAAAGCCGCAATACCGTCAGTTCAAATGACGGTGTTCACCCTCATTTGAATATAGGGTGGTCAGCAATAGTGACCCCTGATTCCGTCGGCTGAATCGACAGTATTGCCCGCCGGTCTTGCGGATGACCTCGTGGGTAATCCAGCGCTTGAAGGCTTTGGCTTCGGGCTTGCGGCTGCTCAGGACGAGCGCGTACAGGCCGGGTTCGTTGACGATGCTCATATCCTGCTGCCCGCCCGGGGTCTGTGCTGAATACACACCCTTCTCATCTTCGTCCAAGCGGCGGGTTTGCGTTCGATCAATCCCCAGCGCTCTACACACATCCGCCGCAACAAACCACGGCTCACCCTCCAGCGTCACGGCGCGAGGCGGTAGAAGATGTTTTCGGGGATGTACTCGGGTCTTTCGGCACTTGTGGGGAAAACTTCAATTCCTCAAGATAGCCTTCCACTCATTCCCAGTGCATAACCTCATCGCCACTTGTGGCGACGGTCGTAAATCCCAGCCAACGTTACGGTTCGGCATTTTTTGACCGCCTGCCCCATGCCAAAATAAAAAACAGGAATCGGCTTTTCCTGCCTGAGACGGTTTCGGGGACGGGGTGGAGGATGGAGATTTTCGCCTGACGAGGCATACACTATCTGGGCTAAAGCCTGCGCGAAGATGGTCAATTCGGGGTTGTGGGTGGCCTGTTTGGAAATCTGGTTTCAAAATCGTTCTGTTGCCCCTGTCAGCCGTTCCTTGCCGCATAGGACGCGCCGCACGGGGGAGGACGACCATTCCATCATCCGCAGAGAAAGGCGCTCACAGGGCAAAATAAAAGGACGCTGCGCCGCCCCTGCCGTAAGCGGTTCACAGCGTCCAATTCATCCGGCGCTGATTGTTACGCCGGGAAACAGGAACAGTGATCGTCTGTTCCCGTGATTGCTCCTCTATATATAAATATAACGCCGTTGCCGCTGACGGTCAACTCGCCCTTGCGCGCAGAATATGACCATGCTATAATGACAAGGTAGGCAGACGAGTGTTGCCGGTGGTTACCTCCCGCTTCTGTTTACAGAAGAAGGGAGGGATGCGTTATGACTACGTACGAAAGTATGATGGTTGTCCTTACGTTCCTGAGCCTGCTCATCGCAGTAGACGCAAAGAACCGTAAATAAAAAGCGAACCGCCGGTCAGCTTTGCCCCTGATCGGCGGTCTTTCGCTTTTTCGTTTCCAGAACGAGCGGGAGAACCGATTGCGAACGGCTCCTCGTCTGTCTATATTCTAGCATCTTCCCGGCCGCGCGTCAAGAGCGGCTGTTTTTTTGTGCCGTCAAAAAAAGAGATGCAGTATACCGCCGGACGTCAAAGCGCCCCACACGATAGCCAGACTGCATCTCTTTCTAACACCAGTGTAGCACAAAGCAACGCCAGCGTCAACCTATTCAGCGTCAGGCTTGCGCTTTCCCGTTGAGGTTGTGAGAATTTTCTTTCCTGCTCGTTCGTTGACGGCCTGCACGATATACTGAGCGACGCTTTGACCTTTTTCGTCCGCTTCCGCCTTTAGTGCGGCCTTGCATCCGATGGCAACACGGATAGAGAGCTGCTCCAAATTTTCAGATTGATATTTCTGTGTAGCCTTGTTCTGCGCCTGTGAATAAGCCATTCTGTCGCCTCCTTTTTCTTATATTATACAGCATTTTGATATTGCTACCAATATACAAAATAAACAATATAGCTAGCAATAGTTTGTAATGTTTGACGATTGCTATATGGCTAGCAATATAGTATACTGTGAGTGTCAAGAGGGACAGCGCCCCAGTGCTATGAGTGAGACGCAACCGCGACACGACGAGCGCACAGGAGCCAGGGCACGAGCCGGGGCAGTCCCTCCAGCAGTTGAAAGGAGCATGATTCTATGAGCAACGAGACCATCGCCGCAAAGGCCGCCGAGCTGTTCGGCATCCGTCGGGAGATCGAGGAATTGAGCGCCGTCAAGGCCGCGCTGGAGGACGAGCTGAAGCTCGCCATGGCGGAGCGGGGCGCGGAGGAGATGACCGCAGGAGCGCATCGCCTTTCCTGGAAGGTCGTCACCTCTACCCGCATCGACACGGCCGCTCTCAAGCGCACCCTGCCGGAGATCGCCGCCCGGTTCACGAAGGAGAGCCGCGCGTGCCGCTTCACCATCAATTAAAAGAGCGCTGAGGTCTCGCACACCTCAACGCCCTGCCACCACGAAAAGGGGGGACGGTTCATTCTACCACAGAAGGCCGTCCCCCGTCAAAGGAGGAACACACCATGACCTTTCAGAACGAACGCGAGGAGATCGCCGCGATTGCGGAGCTGCTGACCGACGGTGAAAAAATCTACTACCTGCTCGGCGCGGCGAGAGCTTTACTGCGTATCGAAGCCGAGAACGAGCAAGCTCAGTAAGCGAAGGAGGAACAAAGCGATGATTCAGAAAGATAAAATGACCTATGCCGAGTATCACGAGGCGGTCGGGCACCACGACAGGCGTTCCGAGAAAATCCAACGAGACGAGATCGAGCGCTGCATTGCGACCCTGTACAAAGAAGCCGACTGGTGGACGCTGAACGATCTGCGCATCCTGATCGGCAAGCTCGTCGGCATTGATACAGACGACCCGGAAGGCAGGGCGTTAGGCAGCATCCTGTTCAATCTCCGTCACGCGAACCTTGAAGCGCTCAAATGGACAAGCAGCTGCTTGGCTGCGATACTCCAATCACAGAGAGAGCAGCAAACCAAATAACCGAAGGGGACGACGCACACGCGCCGCCCCCACTTTTTTACTCTTGATAGCCCTTTTTACAGCAGTTCTCAACGAAGCTGACGATTCGCGGAATTTCCGCGTCCTCGCATTCCAGAATCTCACCAATGAGATAATCTTCCATGTCAAGCCGGTTGTGGATATTGCCCTCAACGCTCGATACAAACCGCGCCACCTCCAGCAGGCTGTCGATGTGTTCCTCGTCCGTCATGCCGATGACCAGCGCCATCAGCTCTTTTCTTTTCGCTTCCATGTTCAAAAACCCCTTTCGATAAACGCTGTGTACCGGTATGCGGAACGCCTATCGATATGCAGCCCAATGTAACACTCCTTCATCGTGTACCCATCCACATAGAACGACAGTAGGAAGCCCCGCTGTGGAGGCGATGGGTGCAGCGCGTCGATTGCCTTGCGCGCTTCCTCCCGGTAGACCTCCAGCAGCTTCACGGCCTCGTCATACTCGCGCCGCGTCCGCTCTGCCCGGATCATCTTGTCGTCGATCCCGTAGGGCATGGGCGACCCGCGCGGCATCCCGTCGTTCAGCCGGGCAGGCAGCAGGGTTTCGACCTGCTCCTTCAGAAGTCCAAGCCGCTCCACCTCGAAGAACTGCCTCCGGCAGCGCACGATCCGCTCCTGCTCGTCGGGCGTTGGACGCCTCATCGTGTAAGTCATTCGCGCACCTTTACAGCTTCAGCAACTCGGCAAATTCGCGGGAAAGGGAGGCGCTGTAATCCTCCCAGTACAAGCCGCAGGCTGTGATATGCTGTTCGGCTTTGCGCATCAGCAGATTGTGATATCTCCACGTCCGATCCTTCTTCCGGCAGCCGCTAGCCTCGGCGCGTAAAATATTCAGACCGCCTTCAACCAAACCTGCGTTAAAACAATTCTGTCCGCTCGTCATTGTAATCCTCCATTTTTTAATCTTCTACCGTAGAAAACAGCATACGTTCACCGCTGAACAGCAGCTTGAACCCGCCGCATCGGCCTTGGCGATTCTTCGCAAGGGTCAGGTCGCGTTCGGGATTCTCTTTCTCGTTCGCGGCGTGGAGCAAAAGCACCGCGTCCGCGTCCTGTTCAATCGAGCCGGATTCGCGCAGATCGGAGAGCCGGGGCGCATCGTTCCGCTCGCTTGCCCGGTTGAGCTGGGAAGCCGTCAGCACGGGGACTCCCAGTTCAACCGCAAGCAGTTTGAGCGTTCGGGAGATGATGCCGACCGCTTCAGTGCGGCTACTCGCCTTGCGTCCAGCCTCCAGCAGTTGGAGGTAATCGACCACGATTAAATCAAGCCCGCCGTTTGCCCGCATCCGCAGCGCTTCCCGCCTCACATCCTGCGCCGTCCGCGCGGTCGTGCAGACGGAAAACCGGTCGCCCGGCAGGAGGCTGAATCCCTCGACCACGCGCCCCAACTGGGTTTCCGACAGGCTGTGCGTGCTGATGGCTTGCACCGGAACGCCGCTCTGCCGCGCCGCCATGCGCCCGATGACCTCATCCACGCCCATCTCCAGCGACACCAGCAGCACCCGCCGCCCCGCGTCCAGCGCGTTCATCGCCAGATGGAGGAGCAGCGCGGATTTGCCGACCGAAGGCCGCGCGCCGATGACGATCAGCTTTCCGCCCGCGATGCACAGCGCCCGGTCGAGCCGCGGGAAGCCGGATGTCACGACGGGCTGCACCTCGCCGCCAATCAGCCGCTCGTAGAAGCCGCAGATCGCGTCTGTGCCGCTGACCGTGCCGCCGGAGGGCAAATCCCCTGCCAGAGAATCCAGCCGCGCCCGTGCCGTGTCCAGCAGCTCGGAGAGGGGCTTGTCCGCGTCCTGCGCATCACGGGCAAGGTTGAGGCACTCGGCAGTTACCGCCCGCCGTTGTGCCGCTGTCCTGATGGTCAGCGCATATTGACCCGCCAGCGCGCCACAGCCGACGGCCTGTGTGGTTAAATCGACCGCCGCGCTTGCGTCGATGTCCGGCGCGGTGTCGGTGAGCGTGACCAAATCGCAGGTCTGCCCGCGTTCCTCCAGCATCAGCGCCGCGGAGAACACCCGGCGGCAAAAGTCGTCCGTGAAGTCTGCTGCTTTCAGCCCTGAATCCAGCGCCCGCGCGTCGTCGTTGAGTAGGCAGCCGATGAAACGCTGCTCAGAGCGGGCCGTAGCCGCCGAAAGGCCGTTGTTCATGCGCGATGTTCACCTCGATTCGTGCGTTGTCATTTCTTTCCCACGTCCGGACGCAGGCCTTCCAATCCCTGACGGGCGTTTTCCCGCGCATCCAGCCGGAAGCCGCGTAGAAGTCCACGAAGCGCTGCGCGTCCACGGCGTTCCTGCGTTCCCGACAATAAGCCGCAACCTCATCAACAGAGGGTGGGGTGAAGCGCTTGCGCGGCTTAATACCCTTGTTGCTTTGTTCATTTGTGGTTAGTTGCTGGTTAGTTGCTGGTTGGCCGCTGGTTAGGTTGCTGGTTAAAGTGCTGGTTGGCATTTCAGGAACGTCTTGAAATTTCCCATAATTTACAATGGTTATCACGCTGAATTTGTTGGTTGACGCGATGGTTATTTCGTTGGTTGATTTTAGACGGTTGAGCGACGTGCGCACGGTTTGTTCCGAAAGCCCCGTTTGTGCCGCAAGAGCCTTGCGTCCTGTCACAAGTTGCCCGCGTTTGATTGGCTTTCCCTGCCATTCGCCATCTTCCCAATTCGCCATTAAAAGCAGGTTCACAAACAGCCAGCCCGTCGCAGGGTCAGCGTGCCAACCCCAGCTGAGCAGAGAGCGATACAGGGCGATAAAGCCGTTCTGCAACAAGCGGCATCACCGCCTACTGCTCGCGGCTGTTCCTGCCTGTTCGTCAAGCCATGCAAGGAAACGATCACGGGGGATGAGCAGCTTGCGCCCGAGGCGCATGGCGGGGAAGCCTTCGCTGTGCGCCAACTCATAGCCTTTGATGCGGCTCACGCCGAGCAGTTTGGCGGCTTCCTCGACGGTCAAAGTCAAACGAGTGTCGGTTTTATCCAAAATAAACACCTGCTTTCTGATTTGAATTTCTGCTGTTTAGTTAAGTATAGCACACGTCGAAATGGATGTCAATATATTCGACTGAATGTTACAAATGAAAATTTGAAATGGAAAAGTCAAAGAATATCCGTTTGAATATTGTTGACTTCTGCCTTATGCTGTGCTATGCTTTTGATTAAAAGGGGGATGATTTTATGGATTTGAAAAATTTAGGTGTTCGCCTGTCAGAACTGCGTAAAAAAAGCGGCCTGAACCAACGCCAAGCTGCTGAAAAGTTGGGGATATCACCCGCGCCGCTGTCCGCCTATGAATTGGGAAAGAAACTCCCGCCGCTGGAAACGCTCGCGGCCATAGCGGAGCTGTACGATGTCTCTTTGGATTTTCTTTGCGGCAACGAGAAGGCAGATTCTGCCGCTGAATTGCCGAAAGAAGCGACGAAGCGCGAAGATTTTCTGCGCTGCTTCTCCGCGCTGTGCCGTTCGACGTTGCCTGTGAAAATTTCAATGGGCGTTGTTCCACCGTATAAAGTGGAGGACTTCATCAATTCGCCTGTGCCAGATGAAATGGGTTGCGAGGATTACGGAAAAAACGAAGGGTTCGCCATTACGTCGATTTCCTTTGCCGAATATTTTGATTCAGAAGAACGTTTTGATAATCCGCCGTGGTTATATACATTCAGCGACAAATACAAAAACCTTCTCAAGCTATGTGCCGAGCGTGATATTGACGCTGATGTGTTGGATGCGTGGCTGGACAAGCAATTTGCAGCGGTAGAGGGAGAATATACGCTTTATGCCCCTGAAAATGATAACTCAAGTCTCGCAGAAATGGGCTTAGAGACGGCAAAAAGCATATTGGCCGAATATGGAAACGAATCTAAGGAGAGTGAATAACCATGCCCCGAAAAGCGTCTCGTAATGCGCAGGGCGGCGGCACAATCCGACAGCGCCCGGATGGAAGATGGGAAGCGCGCTATACCGTCGGGCGTGACCCCGGTACGGGCAAGCAGATCCAGCGTTCCATCTATGGCGCGACACAAAAGGAAGTCCGGCAGCGCCTCCAGCAGATCACCATGGACATTGACGAGGGGACGTATACCGCGCCCTCTCGTCTGACGGTGGAGGAATGGCTGAATACATGGCTCAATGACTATCTGCTGGACGTAAAGCCGCGCACAATCCAGAAATACAGTTCAACCGTCCGCAATCGCCTTGTTCCGAATTTGGGGAAAATCAAGCTCCGTGACCTGTCCGCCCGCCAGATTCAACACCTGTATAATGCGTTCTATCGCGGCACAAACGGCTTGCGCCAGCTTTCCCCGAAATCTATTCACGATACGCACGGCACGCTTCACAGGGCGCTGCAACAGGCCGTTGAAATCGGGTTGATAAAGGTGAACCCTTCTGACGTGTGCAAACTGCCGCGCGTGGAGAAAACAGAGATTCAGCCGATGAACAGCGCGCAGATATCCGACTTTCTGCGTCGCATTGAGGGGCACCCGTTTGAGCTGATCTACAGAATTGATCTGTTTACGGGAATGAGAATGGGTGAAATCCTCGGCCTTTCTTGGGACTGTATCGACTGGAAAAGCGGGGTTGTGCGGATTTACCGCCAACTGCACCAAATCAAAGGGGGTTATGAGTTCGGTGCATTGAAGAACGATAAGCCGCGCACGATTACGGTTGCGCCTTCCGTGCTGGAGGCTTTCAGACAGCAACGCGCCCGCCAAAGGCAATGGCGGCTTGTCGCCGGTTCGGCATGGTCAAACCCGGATGACTTGGTTTTTACCAACGAGATCGGGATGCACGTTGCGCGCGGTACGGTATTCAACGGCTATAAGCGCATCGTTCAGGACATGGGAGCGCCGAGCTTACGCTTTCACGATTTACGTCACAGCTATGCCGTTGCATCCCTTCAAGCCGGAGATGATATCAAAACCCTCCAGCACAATCTAGGGCACTACACAGCCTCCTTTACCATGGACGTTTACGGGCATTGTACCGAAGAAATGCAGCAGCAATCCGCCTCTCGTATGGAAGGATTTATCAAGGCGGTTTCCGGCTGTAAAGGGTAAACTAAAGGGTCAAACTATGAAAAGAAGAATAAAAAAAGTCCCAATTCTCTAGCTATACCTAGAAAATTGAGACTTCTCTGCATGGTCGGAGTGGCGAGATTCGAACTCGCGGCCTCTTGAACCCCATTCAAGCACGCTACCAAGCTGCGCTACACCCCGATTGAAGACACATCTTCAAGCGAAGAACATTATACCACAGCGGCAGGATTTGTCAAGGGTTTATTTTGGACTTACAGTGTGGCGGCGGGAGCAGGCGACGTGCCCGCGTATTCCCGCTTGGCCAGCCAGACCATCAGCACGGTGACGTCTCCGGGGGAGACACCGGAAATGCGGCCGGCTTCGCCGAGGGAGCGCGGCTGATGGGCGGTGAGCTTCTGGCGCGCTTCGATGCGCAGGCCGTCGAGGGTCATGTAATCAAAGCCCTGCGGGAGCAGCTTGTCCTCCGCCTGACGGAAGGCTTCCACCTGACGGCGCTCCTTGTCAATGTAGCCCGCATAGCGCAGGGAGATGTTGACCTGTTCGCTGACGGCGGACGGAAGCCGGACGTAACGCGGGTCGATTTCGGCCAAATCATCATAGAAGATGCCGGGGCGGCGGAGGAGGTCGGCCGCGCAGACGCTGCCGGCTGCGGCCTGCTGACCGTGAGCGAGCAGCCAGCGATCCAGCGCGTCGGACTTGGGCAGCCACGTCTTTTGCAGGCGGGCGACGGTTTCCTCGGTGAGGGCGCGCTTTTGCCGCATGCGCGCAAGGCGCTCGTCGCTGGCCAGACCGACGGCGTGGCCGATTTCGGTCAGACGGAAATCGGCGTTATCCTGACGCAGCAGCAGGCGGTATTCGCAGCGGCTGGTCATCATGCGGTAGGGTTCGTTGGTGCCCTTGGTCGTCAGATCGTCCACGAGCACGCCGATATACGCCTGATCGCGTCCCAGCGTGACGGGCGGCCTGCCCTGCACAAAGCGCGCGGCGTTGATCCCCGCGAGGATACCCTGCGCGGCGGCTTCCTCATAGCCGCTGGTGCCGTTGATCTGTCCGGCAAAATACATGCCCGCAACGGCGCGGAGAGAAAGGTCTGCGCGCAGTTGGAGGGGGTCGATGCACTCGTATTCGATGGCATAGGCGAGGCGGAGCACCCGCGCGCGGCGCAGGCCGGGAATGGTATGCAGCATTTCGAGCTGCACGTCCTCCGGCATGGAGGTGGAAAGCCCCTGCACATACCATTCGACGGTATCCAGCCCTTCCGGCTCAAGGAAAAGCTGGTGGCGATCCTTATCCGCAAAGCGCATGATCTTATCCTCGATGGAGGGGCAGTAGCGCGCACCCGTGCCGTGGATGGTTCCGGCGTACATCGGGGCGCGGTGGATGTTTTCGCGGATGATGCGGTGGGTGTCCTCGTTGGTATAGGTCAGGTAGCATTTGGCGCGGTTTTGAAGCACGCCGTCGGTCAGGAAGGAGAAGGGGGTGATGGTTTCGTCGCCGGGCTGCGGCTCCATTTCGTCAAAATCAATGGAGGATTCCTCGACGCGGGGCGGCGTGCCGGTCTTGAAGCGGCGCAGCTCGATGTTCAGCGCGCGCAGCGCGTTTGCCAGATGCGACGAGGAAAGCAACCCCTGCGGGCCGCCCATCCAACTGCACTCGCCGATGATGATGCGGCTATCCATATACACGCCGGAGCAGACGACGACCGCGCGGCAGGCGACGGATGCGCCGGTGGTCGTCTCGATGCCGCAGACTGCGCCGTTTTCGGTCAGAAACCGGCCACATTCGCCCTGACGAACGGTCAGGCGCGGTTCGGCGAAGAGCGCCTGCTTCATCCGCTGCTGATAGGCGCGTTTATCCGCCTGCGCGCGGAGGGAATGGACGGCCGGCCCCTTGCCGGTGTTGAGCATGCGGGACTGGATGAACGTATCGTCGATGGCGCGGCCCATTTCGCCGCCGAGCGCGTCGATCTCGCGGACGAGATGCCCCTTGCCTGTGCCGCCGATGGCGGGATTGCAGGGCATGAGGGCGATGGAATCCAGATTGAGCGTGAGCAGCAGGGTATCAAGCCCCATGCGCGCGCAGGCCAGCGCCGCCTCGCAGCCCGCGTGCCCCGCGCCGATGACGGCAATATCAAAACGATCCATAAATCACGAAACCTCCGGGAAGAATCCTGAAACTTCCGCCATTATAACACAATCGCGGAAAGCGGAAAACACAAAATTGCGCGGGAACTTGATCTTTTATGCAAAACTGTGTACAATCGACGGAGAACGCAGGCACGGCGGGCGCGCCGTCCGCCGCTTTGACGGGGAAACCCGGAAGGGGCGGCCTTTTGAACCGAAGACGGAAGCGGGAGAGAACATGAAAAAAGAGTTATTGAAGCAATATGCGCAGTTGGTGGCCGGGGTCGGCATCAACGTACAGAAGGGGCAGACCGTCGTGGTGCGCTGCCCGGTGGATTGCGCCGATTTCGGGCGGGCGCTCTGCGCGGCCTGCTTTGAGCTGGGCGCGAAGGACGTTGTGATGGAGTGGCGCGACGACGTTTGCAGCCGGGAGCATTGGCTGCACGCGGACGACAACGTATTCGACGCGATGTATCCGTGGGACATTGAAAAGAACGTGCAGCTTGGGCGGGAAGGCGCGGGCTTCATTTCCGTTTCGGCGAGCGACCCGGAGAATCTGCGCGGGGTATCGACGGACAGGCTCCGCCGCTGGGAAGCGGCGACGGGACGCGACCAGAAGGAATTCTATCGCACGATGATGGCGAACGGCTTCCCGTGGTGCGTAGTCAGTGTGCCGGTGCTGAATTGGGCGAAGAAGGTCTTTCCGAACGACGCGGACGACGCGGCGATGGAAAAGCTGTGGGATGCGATTTTCAGCGCGATTCGCGTCACCGAGGGCGGCGACGCGGTGGAAGCGTGGCGCGCGCACTGCGCGTATTTGGAGGAAATGGCGGGCAGGCTGAACGCCCTGCAGCTCAGGCGGGTGCGATACAAAAACGCGCTGGGGACGGATGTTGTCGTCGGGCTGCCGGATGAACATGTCTGGATGGCGGGCGCGGACACGGCGAAGAGCGGCGTCCGCTTTGTGGCGAACATGCCGACCGAGGAAATCTTTTCCGCGCCGAAGCGCGACGCGGTGGACGGCGTGCTGGCTGCTTCCAAGCCGCTGGCGCTGAACGGCAACGTGATCGAGGGCATCCGGCTGACGCTGGAGCACGGGCGCATCGTCGGCATCCATGCGGATACGAACGAGGAAGTGCTGCGGCAGGCCATCGAAACGGACGAAGGCGCACACTATCTGGGTGAAATCGCGCTGGTGCCGGTTGATTCGCCGATCGCGCAGAGCGGTCTTCTCTTCTATAATACGCTGTTTGACGAGAACGCCGCGTGTCACTTCGCCTTCGGGCAGGCATATCCGGCGTGCGTGCCCGGCGGGGATGATCTGCCCGAGGAGGAGCTTGTACGGCGCGGCATCAATGTCGTGAGCACCATGCACGTGGATTTCATGGTCGGAACGGAGGATCTATCCATCATCGGCACGACGAAGGACGGGCGCGAGGTGACCGTCTTTGAAAACGGACGGTTTGCGCTGTAATCAAAACAGACAAACAGACAAGAGGAAACGACAAGGTGAAACGCGAATTTGAATTCGATCAGCGGGTGGAGCGGAGCATCCTGACCACATATCGCAAGGAACTCTGGAAGCCGTTTATTCTGGCGGTGAAGCGCTACGAGCTGATTCAGGAGGGCGACAGGATTGCCGTGTGCATCTCCGGCGGCAAGGATTCCATGCTGCTGGCCAAGCTCATGCAGGAATTGCAGCGCCACAGCAAGGTGCATTTTGAGACGGCGTTTTTGGTGATGGACCCCGGCTACAACGAGCTCAACCGCCGGAAAATCGAACAGAACGCCGCGCTGCTGAACGTGCCGATCCAGATTTTTGAAACGGATGTGTTTAACGTGGCCAACAGCAGCGAGCACAACCCGTGCTATCTCTGCGCGCGCATGCGCCGGGGCTACCTGTACAGCAAGGCCAAGGAGCTGGGATGCAACAAGATTGCGCTGGGGCATCATTTCAATGACGTCATCGAGACGACGGTGATGGCGATGTTCTACGGTGCGCAGCTTCAGGCCATGCTGCCAAAGCTGCACAGCAGCAACTTCGAGGGGATGGAGCTGATCCGTCCGATGTACTGCATCCATGAGGAGGATATCATCCGCTGGAAGAATGCGCACGGGCTGGAATTTATTCAGTGCGCCTGTCGGTTCACAGAGAATTGCGCGGCGAGCGAGGACGGAAGCGGCAATTCCAAGCGGCAGGAGGTCAAGCTGCTGCTCAAGAGGCTGAAAAAGGATAACCCGGATATCGAAAAGAGTGTCTTCAACAGTATTCATTCCGTCTGTTTGGATACCATGCCGGGCTGGAAGACCAAAGGAGAGACGCATAGCTTTCTGGAGCATTACGACAGAGAATAGATAGAGAATAGCGGGAAGACAAAGAATAGAAACGACACGCCGACACGCCGCAAGGCGTGTTTTTTAACGGATGGGAAAGTACAAAAAATCGCCCGCGTGAGCAAGAACTTGACGAACTGCGGACTTTGGCGGAGGGGAAAGACGGGCTCAGCCCGTTTTTTTCTTGCGCCAGCAAGAAAAAATGACGTTTTGAGGGCGGCGAAATTCGAAAAGAGATGAAAAAGATTCAAAAAGTGTCAAAAAAAGTTCGAAAAAGGTATTGACAGAAGGACGGGACTGCGATATAATAATCGAGCTGTCAGCGCGAGCGACAAAGCCGAGCGGACAGCGATGATCCTTGAAAACGATACAGAATCAAGAAGAACGCGAACTGCGATTTTCACGAG
>ENA-OYXV01001402-OYXV01001402.1-human-gut-metagenome-genome-assembly--contig:-NODE-1402-length-13355-cov-7.911353_pt1 | contig 13355 bp, 30 predicted proteins | sample MGYA00244846_ERZ653424 | MGnify/ENA primary metagenome ERZ653424 (study PRJEB26926, sample SAMN06165108) | human gut metagenome | biome: ENVO:00009003; feature: ENVO:2100002; material: ENVO:00002003...
GCGTCAGATGTGTATAAGAGACAGCATTTAATCATTGTTATTTGATATGTATTTTTTTATCGGTTCTTTCTTGGTTTTTTTAATACTTTTCGGTATGATCTCCTTCTACTAACAACCACTAATACACTTTTATTTTCGTACAATATTAGCCAGCTGTCCGGTATAAGTCCTCTCGACTTTAAAAATAATTTTTCCTCCTTTGTCGGTTCTCTTCTTTTATATTCTCTTTTTAACATGTCTCCTCTCCTTTTTTTTCACTAACTGCTTGTCGTCAAACCATTTTATCGTGCCACCGCCAAACTTTACTTCCGGCTGTATGATAATGCTTTTTCCTATATGTTTTACTTCACCGTTTTTTATTGCAGTGAAAAAATGCAATGTTGTTTTATCCATGTTTTCAATACATCCGCTAAAGTTCATTTTTTGCTCTTATCAAATTTTAAACGCCGTCCGCAATATGGACAGCATTTATATTCTTCCATCACGCTCATTCCACAATCTTTATCTGGACATCTCCACTCTGGAAATCTACCACAATATAAAACTATGTACCCCACAAATTCAGCTTTCTTTTTTATCAGTTTCATGTTTGTTCCTCCGTTAAAGTTCAGTTTAAGCTGTCTTATGAACGCTTCTGATAACATATTTTAAAAACCAACCAAATGTAGCATCCTCAGAAATTGCGCCATCTGACTTTAATTGCAGAAATGCTTCATATTTTGCCTTACTTGGTGTGCTTTCAAAAATCGTTTTACACCACTCATTTCCTTCTACATCCATCCACCATATACAGTAATTATGTTTTTCTACAGTTTTCATATTTATTTCGCCTCAATCTCAATGTTCAGTTTAGTCAATTCTTTCAAAATACTCTTCCAGTGTTTTATAAGTAATATCAATATAACCGAAGTCATCATCACAGTTTTCCAAGTAAAGGCGTATATCAGATTCGCCAACATATCCATCTGTATACTCATATACGCTACCCTCATGAATTGTCGCATATTCATCTGTAGGGCATTCATTTTCATCGTATTTTGGTAAATAAAACTCTTTAATACATTTATATTTTTGCATACGGCACCTCCACAAAATTCTAATTTAACTCACATATCTTGTTTTAACTCAATTTAACTCAACTCCGAATTAAGCAAATCTAAGTTGACCAGTCTGATCTGCTTCGATCTGCATATTCGGCATCCGTTCAGCAACGCACAATTCCGGTAAATTTGCTCTGACCAGTGCAGCCGGAATCGGCGGACACACTGCATTGCCGCATCTTCTGACCTGTTCGCTCCGCGGGTAGGTCTTTCCGGTATAATCATGGTCGATTATGTAATCATCCGGGAATCCCTGGCAACCATATAATTCTTTAGGCTCTAACATCCGCAATCCAATGTCTACGATCTGATAGTCTGTCCCATTTATGGTCACTAATCCAAAGCGATCCTGTGCAGTGACTGTATCAAGCGGTTTCTTAATATCTTGCCCTGTTCCCTGTCCATAGTATTTAATCAGAAATGCTCTGACCTCTCCAAAATGTCCGTCACCGGCTGTGATCGTTGGTAATGGCTGTCTGATATCTTTTCCGTCACAATGATTGTTCATCTGGATCAGATTCGCAGTAACAACGCTGTTATGATCCCATGCGGTCACTGTCGGAAGCGGATTTTCTACTGTTTCCCCAGCACCCTTATATCCTCCGTCATAGTACTTATGCAGAAACGATGTGACCAGTCCATATCTGTTTGAGCTGTCAACTGTCATGATTGGGTCTTCTATAGTTTGTCCTCTTACTCCATCCTTTGAAGTTTCAGAATGGTACTGAATCAATGTAGGACTGATAAGACAATGCTCGTTTTTGCTCACGATCGTTGTAAGCGGCTCTCTAACATCCTTGCTTCGGTCTTTTGTAAATCCAGTCTGCCCGATCTGCACCATATATGGCTCTACAATCCCATATCCGTGCTTTCCGGTGATAGTCGGCATCGGCTCTCTGATGTCGTTCGGTCTACGCTCACCGCCATGATTACACTGAATGATAAAAGGCTCTGGATTATCCAAAACGAATTTTTTTAATCCTCTGGCTATCCTGTCCATCGTCTTTTGTGCCAGTGGTCTTACTGCCCGGATTCCATACTTTTCTTTGATTTCCTCTGATGTGTCAAAAATACTTGGACAGGGCAATGAAAAATCTAACTGCGTGTATGCTCCAACATATGGCTTTAATAGTCCTTTCTTGACTTCTTCACTGTCTGCCGGTGCGTGTGTCGGCTCTGGCCAGACAATCGTCTTGCCGTCACACCTGGCGATCATGAAAAATCTCTTTCGCATGGTAGGTGCTCCGTAGTCAGCGGCAATCAGCTCCCGAAATTCCACTTTGTATCCCAGATCAGTAAGCTGCTGCACAAATTTTTCAAAAGTCTTACCCTGCTTGCTCTTAATTGGATGATGCCGCCTGTTTAACGGTCCCCATGTCTTAAATTCCTCTACATTCTCAAGCATGATAACCCTTGGTCTTACAAGCCCCGCCCATCTTAAGGCTACCCATGCAAGGCCTCTGATGTTTTTATCTTTTGGTTTTCCGCCTTTTGCCTTGCTGAAATGCTTACAGTCTGGTGAGAACCAGGCAAGTCCAACCGGATGCCCATTGCAAGCCTTTACAGGATCAACCGCCCACACGTTTTCACAGTAATGCTTGGTGTTCGGGTGGTTCGCCTTGTGCATCTTAATGGCTTCTGGATCATGGTTGATGGCAATATCAACACTGTATCCGGTTGCAAGTTCTATTCCGGTGGAAGCACCGCCACCGCCGGCGAAGTTGTCAACTATCAATTCTCCGTGTATCATTTTCTTCAAAAGGAACCCGGCGCGCCTTTTATCCGGATAGGTTCCGACTCCTTTCTTTCAATCAAATCTTGTTTCTTTACAAATTCTCTTTTCTATGTTTCTTCTAAGGGGCTTGTTATCACTTCCCTTTACAAATCTGTGCAATAAATCCCATTGGTAACCTCTTCGTTTAAAGCACGCAATCGAACACCATTCAACATCACAATGCGCACAAGGCTCACCGAGACATTCATTTATTTCATTCACAGGTTTTTCTTCAAACAAATTAATCTGTCCAGCAATCTGTTTAATATCCATCACTCCCTTACTGTTGTGCCAAATAGCACATAATCCCACAATCGGGGAAAATCTCTGTATTCATGTTACCTCTGTTCGGTTCAAGTTCATCCAGATATACCGGATTACCTTTTCCGTCCTTAAGGATTGAATAACCAACTTCTCTTTCCAACTTCGCCCGACTTTCAAAGACTTCCGGGAAATCCTTTCTGATATGATTCCAATAACCCATGCCGCCTTTTACACAGCCGATACAGTTATTGTTCGGATAGCCAAGGTCATACATCAAAGGTCGGGCAAAATCAAAAGTCCGTTCAAACAATCCATGTACCTCTTCTTTTGAGAGGTTTTTGTCAATCAGCGGAAATTCGTGTGCGGCTTGCGGATTTGCTTCAATCGTCCGCTCTGCCCGGTTCTTTTCCTTAAGGTCGAATCCCCAGACGTAAGTCAATTCACAATCCTTATGTCGTTCCTCCCACTCTTTTCTCACTCTCTTTTTGAGCCAGTTCGTGCAAGGTGCGAATCCGTTTGCCGGATTTCTAAATCCTCCAAATGTTCTTACGCAATCCTCTACACATCTGTACTCGCTTGATTTCAGTATCTGAATTTCTTTCCCGATTGCTTTCTCGCAATCTTTAATAAACCTGATACTGTCCTCATGTTGGTCTGCAATGTCAATGTAAATCCATTCGTCTACATTCCCTGCTAAATATCCAGCCATAAAACTTGATATTCCTGCGCTTACCCAACATACTTTTAATCTTTTCATGACAACCACTTAACAGATTGCTCTGTGTCCGTGGATAAGGAATTACGGCTCCCAATAGTGCCATACGACACCGCTAATTAAATTCCTTTTGTTCTCGCCTTTCTTCACCTTTAGGCGGTCAACCTTGGTCTACCAAGGCTTCTGTCATTACTCCTTTCTCATTCCATCTTCTCCGGCAGTTCCCGAAGTGGACACCAATCTGGTCTTTCGTATGTTTCAGAATCAACAATTCTTGATACTTCCATAGCCTGGCAACTGTCAATACTTGCATCCGCGTTACAATACAAAAAGTTGCAACCAAAACACGATTCCGGCATATCCATAATCAATACTGCTTTAGGCATTTTCTATTCCTCCTTATTCTGCTATTCAGTGGCATAACTCAATTCGGATTCCAGATATTCTGTCAATTCCTCCACCGTCTCAACGTTTTCTCCTGCGCGTATTTCTGCAACCAACCACTCAATGCTTTCAAATTTACTTATTACTTTTGCTAATTCTTCCATGATTATTTTTCCTTTCTGTCATTTAATTAACTTTCGTTTCCGGCTTCTCACACCGCTCAAATTCGATAACCCACACGTAGGGATTCGCGTTCCAACCGTAGCGGTCAATGTCGGATTTCTTGATGGTGGAGGTCCAAAGTTTTTCCCATTCCATCATCACTTCATCACATTGACTGCACTGTTCTTCTGTCCCATAACAGCACTGCGAACCGCTTTCTCCGTATGTATTAAGACAATCCCAACAATCAGGATAAGCTCCCTCTTTTATCACATCAACCGGCTTCATCTCCTGCAACCGCTCCACCCTCACATCCGTAACCTTAAGCCAGATACGTGCGGCTTCTTTCGGCATGTGGATGGATGGTTTCCACTTTGTAACATCGGCAATATCATCTTTCTGCCAATCTTCGTAGTAATAGTATCCTTTCGGTGCCTCTTTCCATGTTTCACGAGCATACAGGATATCGCCCGTACAGATAGGACAGGTTCTCTCCGCCGTACTTAACTGTTCCGTATGCTCCTTATCAACAAAGTTATGTACTGCATAAGTCCGCCTGTCAGCATTGTAAAAATCCATATCCGGCACAGTACACTCATTGGCATCTTTGCAAATTCGCCTTGTGCAAGTCTTCCTTCCGTCCAGAATTGCCCTCACCATTTCTGTGTTGAATAAAATCGGTTTAATCGCCATTTACTCCACCGCCTTTCACAATCTCGATTGCATGCTCATAACTTCTTGCTTTCTCTTTTCCCAAATTCCTGTTGTATGCATTCTCCCAAAACTTTCTCTCATTTTCCAACTGCTCCACAACCTTGTCCGTGTCATATGCAGTCGGCTGCTGGTCAATCTTCTGTGCCAATGCATAAAACATATCCTCACTACTTGTCTGTGTAAGAAGAATATCCATAAACCATTGTTGATATAATTCTTGCTTTAATGTCTCCGCATCAATCAGTCTTACCATCGTTCGCCCTCCTGTTCCAATCTGTAGTTGCTTTCGTTCGCTCGTCTTTCCCTGTTCTGATCCCTCCGTCCTGATCCATGTACATCTCACATTCATAGCTTTTTGGAAGTTCTATTCCGCATTTCATACATTTGATTTTGAACATTACCCCAACAGCCGAATGTGATGACTTATTTGTAATGGTTAAGAACATTGCGTTTCCACCGCAAAACGGGCATGGCTTAAGGCTTTCACTCATTCTTCATCACTCCAATCTAATTTCTGACCACATTTCCAGCAATAACGAGCAGGAAGTGTTCCAGTTGACCACCCCATATACCTACCGCATGCCGGACATGTATATTTTGTAGTCCCAGTATCTTCTTTTTCAGCAATAGCAGCTATCGGATTCTGACGTTCCATCGCCGCCCGGCATTCTTCCACCGTTCCGATTGTTCGGTACTGCTTCAGCTCTTCCAACCATTCAGCAAGTTGCTCATGTTCGTTTGCACATATAGTATTGCCATATGTAATGGCTTCTTTATCAACCGATTCTGGAATATACGCATTATCTTCGATTAGTCTTGCTGACATCTTTTGGCATTCAGCCACTTCTCTTGCGTGTGATATAGCTTCATCAATTGTCATAGTCACACCTCCAACAGTTCCGGGTTATCAATCATGTTGCCGATCACTTCAAAATTCTCTGAATCAAAATCATCCAGTTCCTCGTAGTAATCACAGCCCGGCTCATTCGTACACCATCCGTTTTCATACCACACGACACGCTTTCTCGTCTCATCTTCCGGAAACTCATCATCGATATGCCCTGAAAGAATATCATTCTCCCAAATCAGATTGCCGTTCTTGTCCTTAAGTCCGGTGCACTGGCAGATGGTGGACGGATCTGCTTCGACCATGTTCGGGATATCATTGGTCATTCCCCATAGGATATATCTTCTCTCCCAGATACCATAGAGATATCCTTGCACCCATTCCCCATTATCAATCCGCTTTGCACGGAATAAAAATCTATCTTCCATCCTTTTCCTCCATTTCTTTCAACTTGGCTTCGGCTTCCTCATGAGTAAAGAATACCGATTTATTAATTTCGCAAATGCTGCAATGTTTAGCTACGCTTTCACGTATGTAGTACGCCTTATCACTGCAATTCTCGCAAAATCCTCTAACACACATTCCAGACCGATTACTTTTGTTTTTTCCGCAACAATACTCGATGGAATACACTGGTGCATCTTCACTGATTGGCAACCGCAGAAGTAATCCATGCTCCTCGGCATCCTCATAGGCTTTGAGTTTCCGATATACGGCATCTATTTCCTCGCAATCCGGTTCACATGCCCTTTCCCACAGTTCATCATCAATCCATGATGGATTCCTTTCTGTTAATCTTTCCATGTTGCTTCCTCGCTTTCTGCTTTTCCTTTTCCTCACATGGCTTACAAAGCCTACTACACCAACCGCATGGTGTTATGTATGGACATTCTTCTCCAAGTCTCATGCTATTCCTCACTTTCTGCCTTAAGCCAATCCAAAACACATGATTTGCAAGCCTTTTCAGGATGAGAACATTCCTCTACGCCAATGTGTTCTATGCAACTTCCAAATAATACTTCTGCCAACTCCTCATCCGTCATACTTCTGATCCGGTCTGCATTGGTCTGTGGCTTCTCCACGACCTCAAAACACTCGTCTCTCCAAGATAAAACATTTTCCAGCTTGTATGAGCTGTAGCCAACGCTATAATGATTCGATCCGATTTCCTTGTACTTGATTTCGTAATATGGCTTTTTGTCTATCATTGTTACGATAATATCTAAGTGAGAAACTTTCATACGCTCATTTTCCATTTCTACCGGCTCGTCCTGTGACTTCTTCGCCATGCTCTTCATACACTCCATCATATTTCTACCTCACTAAATCCATTGTTTTAACAGATATCCCTTTAAATTTCCCGGTGCGACAATACTCTGCGGTATCAAAAAACATAATGCATCCATCGTCTTTTCCGGTATCTTCACTTCCTACAAGTGCTATGCTTACACCGTTTCTTATCAGTGTATTTTTTAACAACATCAATGCCGCTCCTATCTCCTGCTTGGTTTCATCCGTCATTTCAACTTCACCTTTCTCTTTCTGCCTTTCTTCTCAAACTTGTCGCACATCCCAATCGGGCATCCACGCCTTAATCCGGTCTTTGAATAATATCCACACATGATCTCTGTCTGGTTGTGCTTGTACGAATATTTACATTTCCGGCAGTATTTTACGCTTGTCTTTGTCATTTCTCCCATGTTAATAATCCTTATTTCGCCGCTTTTCCTGTTACAATATCCCAATTTTCATCCTCAATAAACTGATTCCGAATAATCTCATCCGTCAGATAGTGTTCCTTACTCTTTGGCTGCTTGCGCCAATAGGAATCAATGTAATAGGCAACCCAATTCATAAATTCCTCAATTTTGGCATTTGAGAAACGGTAAGAATCTTTTAATGTCGGAATTGTCAGATACATTGTAGCTGCCAGTGCGCTTTCGATATTCCGATCTGCGCCAAGCACTGCCCGTCCATTTTTTATATCTGCCATATACAATTTTTTTGACATTGGGATTGATTTTACCCACTTGACCACATCAATTTTCTTTTTACGGCAATACTCCATCATGCTCTCGCTCGTTACCGCTTCGTCATCATCGTCCTGCCAAGATTTCCGACGTTCAACGGTTTTGCTATAAAAATTCGTGATCTGCTTAAACGTCATATCAAACTTGTCATACAAAATGGCTGTAAAAATATATCCCATGTGATTCGCGATATTATCTCCTAACTGACATTTTGCTAATTCCTGCTTATAAACACTCGACGGAATTAGCCTCTGTCTCTGCTGTACGTTATGCATTTGTTCACCTTCCTTGTATTTTTTATTTTATATTTCCACCCGCCATCATCTTTTCAATGATTTCCTCCTGCATCCGCTCTGCGATATGATCCCGGACTGATTCTTCTGGAAATGCGATCTGATATGTCCGCTCCTTGATCCGGTTCGTGATCCGGTCATCATACTGTAGTGTCTCCAACGGATCATTGCTCGTAAAAATAGTCACTTTCCGGTTTATGTAACGTTCATTGATGATCTGATACATCTTATCGTTGATCCAGTCCGCTGGTCTCTCCACTCCGAAATCATCAATCACAAGGATGTCTGTGGTGTAGAGCGCGTCCAAAAGCTGATTCTCACTGTATTTTGTATCTCTCTGCCATGTATTCTTGATCTCTTGCAGGATAGTCAGCGACACCGCAAATTTCACTGCATAGTTTTTCATCAGCTCATTTGCGATTCCGGCAGCAATCCTCGTCTTGCCGCTTCCCTTTGTCCTTGACCAGATATACAATCCCATGCCTCTTTCCTTCTGGCTCTCAAAATCATCCAGATAGGTTTTTATGATTTTACAGGCATCTGACACCATCTTTTTACTTTCCTGCTTCCTGTACACATCCATTCGAAACGATCTCAGATCCATCCCACGGAATGCCTCCGGTATATCTGCGAATCGCAACCGCCTTGACATGACCGCTTTCTCACGGCATTTACACGGTACTGCTATTTCAACTCCGTCTTTTATTTTCAAGATCCACTCCCGACCTTCGCAAATTGGACACACATCAGAATCCTTGGAAGTCTCCGGTGTCTCCGCATTCCTGCATAAGTTCGTTGAGTGATTTTTCATGCGTTCCAGTATCTCTTCCAACTGGTCCATCGTTCTCTCCTTTCAGATACTGCATAAACAAGTTCTCTCGTAAAAAGTTCTCTGGCTTTTTAATATATCGCTCTGCTGTTTTCTCCCGTCTGCATATATCTGCATAATTCTGTGCGGCCAATACCAAATCATCTTCCGGTACACCAGACAGTACCGCATTGCAGTATTCAGTTTCAACAAGACAGCCAGTGCACCGTTTCGGATAGACCGCGGCAAACTCTGCATACCGTTCCACGGGGGATATAGGGGGTGTATTTTGTTTATGTTTATGTCTTTGTTTATTAATAGGTTCACTTTGTGGTTCAAACTGTGGTGCAATTTGCAGTTCACTTTGTGGTTCATCTTGTGGTTCATCTTGTGGTTCATTTTTACTGTAATTTTGAACCACAAGACTATTTATTTTATATTGTGCCGCAAGATTACCACCGCGCGATTTCCATTCGATGAACCCATCTGTAGCAAGTTTGTTTCTCGCTCTCTTTAATGCTGATGCATTTAATCCAGACCGAAGTCCAAGGACTGACGAGGCTACCGTAAACGTATCTGGCCACCCTGCTTTATTCGCTATGGACATTAACGCATGCCATAAGGCGATTGCAGTGTTGGGCTGCGGGTTTAGTTCGAGCCTGTCGTAAAATGCTTTTATCTCAGCTAAATAGTTCAAGTTTCCACCTCCCGAATCCGAACTTCAATCCGTGGATTTTCAGCATCTATACGAAATTCATCAGAGAATCCACAGATCTGCTCCCAGCCATCATTTTTTAATACATGGCAGTTAACTAATGCATCCTGGATCACTTTTCTGCCGAATGACGATATATTGTCCAGATCACGCCTTTTATTCTTTTCCACCCACAGATATTCCATAAATACTTTTTTATTGATATTTACGTCTCTCAGGCACTTTCTGATGCACACAGAAACAATAGCTTCATTCTGCTTTTTCATCTCTCCGCCTTTATATCTGCTTGCCTTATCCGCACGGATAAAATCATTCAAGTTATCCAGTCGTCCCGGTATTATCAGTAGGTACTCCAACTTTTCGCCACCTTTCAAATGTCATTTTCATATTTAAACGTTTTTTCAGTATCGCTCTTGCACGGTGCAGCTCTTTTGAAAGATATTCATCCAGTTCTTTTTCATCTACTGGATCTCCCGGAACTGGTCTGTAATATCCATTTCCAACATTGATAATGCAGTCATCCTTTGTATTTGCTGTCTCTATCTGCTTTCTCAGCTTTCTATCTTCAAATGGATTATAAAGTCTCGGTAATGGTTTCAAATGTCCGCAGGGAATGTCATTTATTGTTTTCATTTATCCCCTTTCCTCTCCGGGACTAACCCCGGAGATAATAACCAGCTTCCAATAATTCGTGATATATTATTTTCTGCATGAATAGGTTTCTTTCTGCCATTTGGCAAGGTGTTTCAACCCTATAAATCCTTTACAACAATTCCATAGACCTTATACATCTCTCTGAACCGGATCACTCCAAGGCTGTGTGCCAGTGTGTGGTGTTCTCTGCACAAACAGATTTTTTTATAACTGGAATCATCTACTTTTGTCCTGTCATTACCCATTCCGATTGCATCCTCATGATGAATCTCTCCATCTTTTCCGCAGATTGCACATTTTTTGTGTAACAGGCAGTAGTAAAGATATCTTCCTATGTCATCTGTACGTTCTATTGCATTGTCAGAAAGCGATATTCCGTTCTCTAGAGCAAATTCCAGTATCGTGTTGATAAATTCCCTCGCTGTGTCCATAGAACAGTTGGAAAGACTGAAATACGCATCACCGGTACGCATCATATGCTGATACTTCAATATCTCTTTCATTTCTTCTGGAAGATATCCTGTCCAATCTGAAATGTCTCTGATAGTTGCATATGCTTTTTTTCTCTGCTCTGCTGATATGTGCCTGCCATCATCAAACCTGATCTCGGCATTTCTAATTTTCTTTCTTTGGAACATGTCCCCAAGCTTCAGATCTGGAACAGATACAACCAAGTCTGTTCCGTCTTTCTGCTCTCGGTATTGGTTAATCTTTACAAGTGCGTGCATTAGTTATCAACATCCTTTTTTCTGACATCATAAAGAAATACTCTGCGTTTCAACGATTCATTTCTAATGGATAATGCAACGATCTCACCATCTTTAATAATAATTTGTTCAACCTTGAACTTATCGTATGTGCTCCACTTATTATTTTTTTGTATAAGTGCAACATCCTTTGCAGGGATCCATATATATGGTGCAGTGTAAAGTTCTCTTCCAATTCCCCAGTTAAAGCAAGCACGCTTGAAAGAATCCGATGCCTGTCCTTTTTCTTTTTCCGTATATGATTCAGTTCCTACATCCTGCTTCCATACCCAATGATCGCCGTCTTCTGCCGGAAAATTAATACCTACATTGCAAAAGAGATTTCCATTAATTAACTCATGTTTTCTCTGCCATCTCTCTGATCCTACAGATTCGTCCAGAATGCGCATATCACATCTGGCATCTTTATAAAGTAAAAGGCTGCAACCTTTCTCATTTACGGTCGCCACTCTGGCATCAATCTCTTTTTCTGTTAAAGCTCTAAATTCCATTATTTCTCCTCCACAATTCTGCTTGCCCACATGTCAGCAAAATGTAACAACAGATACAATGGCGTTTCTTTACCGGAAATATCATATTTAAACGATCCATACAGTCCATTATGCCAAAGGATAGCCTGCTCTTCTTCCTCTGTAAGCTTGATGTATCTTTCAGCAATTGCAATACTTCTCACTTCATGTGGAATATACAGAAGTTCTTTATTTATCTCATATGGTTTTGCTTCTGACTGTACCAATGGATATTCTCCATTTTCATCCTTTTTCCGGCTCTTGATCATATTAGGTACATAGTTTGGTTTTCCATAATCTCCCATCTTTCCAAGATCATGCAGCAAAGCACAAATGATAATGGCATTCTGTGTTTCATCCGGTAAAACTTCCGATCCTTCCGCCAATAAAAATGACATATCCTGCATGATTCCGAGGACATTCCAACTATGTTCTGCTAAACCGCCCTCTTTTGCCAAATGGTTAGAACCCGAACACGGAGCCGCAAAAAATCCATCATTTTTCATGGCTGCAATTAAATCTTTCATTCCATCTCTTTCAGTGGACATAAGTTTTTCCACAATTAAATTTTCAAATTCTTCCATCTTTCTTTTATCCTCTCTTCCTCTGATTCAATATCTGCCATCTCTTCACGTCTGGCTAGTCGCTCATGCAATCTATGAAGCCTTGCTTTCTCAGCTTCATACCGTTCATAATCATTGTCTGGAAATTCTTCAATTGGCATAGGTAACTGACTCCCTTTTTCCATCCTCTGTAATACTTACGGTAAATTCATTAGTATCTATTACGAATGTTCCATAAATATTTCCATCTGCTGCAAGGATTAAATTTCCATTTTCAATCCCTAAATTTTCAAGTAAAACTGATAAATCTTTCAGTGCATCAATAAGCTGTCCACTGTCATTTCTGCATAATCTAGTTGCTGCCATTTAAAAATTCCTCCATTTCCATCTGTCTGAAATCTGTAGATAACACCATGCATCTGACCGCTTTCTCACGCTGTTGATTCATGTACTGCTCGTCCCGGCATTCTTCACACATGTTTCCTTCGCCGGGATCTAAACTACATCCACAGATTCTGCATTTCCTGTAAATCATAAAATCACGCTTTCCAAAAATTTAACTACGTGTTATAATAAACGCAGAAGTACTTTTGTATTCCTACGTTTAAATAGCACCTGAGTTCGCCAAAACATTTAGGGTGCTATTTTTTTGTCCTCAAATTCCCAAAGGAACTCAACATCAGCGTCAAGCTTGTCCTTCCGGCGGATCATGTTAAAGTCTGCTTTCCGCTTTTCTTCCCGGCGGTTCTCCACGTCAAAGATCACAACTCCAATAAGTGCAATCACCGCACCGAGAGCTATTGCAATCAGCAGAAAAACATAATACATTCCATCCGCATCGAGCATTCCACCAAGAAACAGGATTCCAAGCCCTACCGCTATAAAAACTTTTGCTACATTTTTCATGATTTTTTGTTTTCCTCTTTTACGATCTCGTAATCACATTCGCTGGAAATTTTTATTTTTTTATTTCCGCTGTCTCTGGAGATGGAGTTGCCCCTCATATTCTGCACCGTGGAGTTGCCCATCATATCCTGCACCGTGGAGTTGCCCCTC